>JAABUQ010000808.1_pt1 | contig 72079 bp, 78 predicted proteins | sample 5560001 | NCBI WGS metagenome assembly JAABUQ01 (sample SAMN10711888, study PRJNA513371) | rock metagenome | isolation source: Antarctica rocks | place: Antarctica: Victoria Land, Finger Mt nord | collected 2015-12-18 | reverse complement strand
GCGACCCCAGATACGCTTTGATTTGTTGATAGTGTCGTAGGACCGAGTCCTCGTAGGGAATGCGCCCGTCCGGCCACAGGGTCGATGTGGTTTTCGCATGCGGGCTCGAACCGTTGTACATCCGCAGGCATAGCTCAGATCCTTACCGCGGCATTCGTAAGGACAGCATCGACGCACGAGCGTCTCGAGGTCGAGCGATGCGAACGCGGGATACGTGCCGCGCTTCGCGACCAGATTGATCACACCGGTGCCCGCGTTTCCGGAGGCCGCATCCCCCGGCCCGGGCGTCAGCTGCAACTGGCCGACGCTCGAATTGATGCGGTACGCATTATTGGAAACGCCGTTGAAGGCGTTGGTCTGCTCGATGCCGTCGAACTGGTAGCCCTCTTCGTCGACTCTTCCCCCGCGCAGGACCGGCAGACCGTTGATATCGAGACTCGCGCCGGGCAGACGGGAGAGTAAAGCCTTCTCATCGGTCGAGGCGGACTTGCCTTGGATCGTCTGGATCTGGCTTGCCGTGACGGAATACGTATCTTGCGGTTGCGCGGGCTGAAAAGCTCCCCGGTTTGCCCGCGCGACGGTCGAGCCGATCGTCTTAAGCGTTTTTTCGAGCGTCGCGTTCACGGCAGCGACCTGGTCGGCGAAGACGGTGATCCCCGCCTGCGAGAACGCGTTCAGCCCGCTCTTCTGAAACGATAACGTGTACGTGTCCGGACTGACTCCGGCAAACGAATAGAAGCCGCTCGCGTCCGTCACGCCGGTGTACCGCGCCGAAGGCGAGACGGCGTTCACGGTCACGCCCGCGAGTGGCTTGCCATCCTCGGCGCTCGTCGCGCGACCGCTGATCCCACCGGTCGTGCCGGCGAGGGCCGCCGTAACCGAAGCGAGCGTTACGAGCAGGGCCAACAGGAGCGCTACCACGTTGCGTAGGCCGAATGGAGCTTGCGACAACCGATGTGACGTCATGACGTCCCTCCATGATCGAAGAAAGGCAACCGAAAAGATTTTTATATAAACTAATGCTTATAGGTAAAATACTATTACCATATCTTATCAGCAGCTTCGAACGACTCGTCTCCGTCGTTCTCAAGGGCCTTTAAATGGCGTGCCTGAAGCTCCGGTTGCTTCGCAAGACGCCCGCGAAGCGTGCGCGAGCATCGACCGCTCGTTCGTGATGACCAAAGCACGAAGAAATCGCACGTGACGAAAGCAAAATTGCGAAGACCGGAAGAAAGAAAACGAGCCGCGGTTTCCCGCGACTCGTTCCGGACCAGATGCGCGTCGTATTTAGTGATACGCCGCCACGTTGACGGTCGTCGCGCCCAACGCTTGCGCTAAGTCGTAGTGCGCCTGATCGGCAAGCCGGTGATAGTTCGCATCGAGCGCTTTACCGTACTTGGCATCGATGTCGGCCATGACTTTTTCGTGAATCGCGTGGGTGACGAGATGGTCGAGCATCACGCCTTCGTAGTAGGTTCCGCCTTGCAGGCCATACGTGGTGATCTTGACGGCGAGCGCCTTCCCATGCAGCGTCGGAGCCGGGAATTTCACACCGGATGCGAGCGCGATTTTCACCGCGTCGTCGACCGTATAATTCTGAACGGTGACGAACTGCTTTACTTTCGTCGCGCCGTATTGTTTGGTGAGTTTCGCAACTTCAGCTTTCGCGACCGTCGGTCCGGCGAGAGCTGCAACCGCCGTGGTGATCGAGAAATGCCCGGGAGCGCCACCCGCGGTGACGAGCGAGATCGCGGTCTTCAAGTCGGGTTTGCCGGTATACGGCGTGCCGTCGGGACCGAGATCGCCCTCCGGGAAACCGTGCTCCGTACCGCCCATCATCGAGCCGCCCTTCATCGAGCCGCCTTTCATCATCGAGCCGGCGGGCGTTGCATCGCCCGACATGCCCGAGGCCATCGGCGCGGGTGACATCGGCGCGGTAGTTTGCGCTCCCGCGCCGACGGCGGTTGCGACAATCGCGCTCGCAAGGGCTAGCGGACTAAGAATTCGTGTGAACATAGCATCCTTCCAAAAATAATTGCGTCAAAGAAACGCACGAGCGCACGCTTTAGATGGGAGCGTTAAAGGCGCGTGGCGACGCCGTGTGCGCGATCCGAGGAGCGCACGCGCAGGCACCGAAAGACCCGGACTCACGGATGTGACTTCTCGCACGGTTTGCTTGCGTTTGTCGCGCAATAGCGCGCCGAACCGTTCAATCGCTAGCGCAGATACGGATACGCCGTTCTCGTTGGCCGGTCGGCCGTTCAGCGCTTTATGCGAAGGTCGTCCGGTTAGAGGTCGCGCGCGCGGAACGCCGTCACGCCCGCCGTCAGCACAACGGCGATCCAGCCGTAGGACCACGCTAACAACGCGGGCGGCGGCGGGGACGTCACGGCGAACGGGCTCGTCGGGCCGCCGGCGAGCGCATTCGCCGTCCCGGCGGCGGCCGTGAAGACGGCGGGCTGCAGCGCATAGAGCGCGCCGCGCCACAGCGCGTCGGACGGAAAGACCAGTGCGACGACGGTCCCCGCGTCTGCGAGGTGTCCGTTGCCGAGCGCAAGCCCGATCGACTCGACGATTCCGGCGATCCACGCCAGGCCAAACAGCAACGCCGCAACGACGCCGGCGGCGAGTGCGTGAAGGCGCCCGGCAAGCGCCACCGCGAGCGTCGAGACCACGGTTGCGACACCACACACATAGGCCAGCGCGACGACCGGCTGCGGCGGGACGTACCCCGCGGCGATGCGCACGACGGCTAGCTCCAGCCCGCCAGCGACGGCAACATAGAGCGCGAGTGCGGCGACCGTGCCGAGCCAGCGCCCGAGCATCAGGTCGGCACGCCGGACGGGCCGCGCGAGCACCGCGAGAATCTCGCCGTTCGCAATGCTTTCAGCCATCGCGGGCGCGCCGATGAGCGCGGCGCCGAGCGCAACGACGAAGGAAAAAAAGAACGCGAGCAGGATCACGATCCCGGCCGCCGCGGCGCGCACGACCGGTTCCGGCAGCGCCGCACCGTCCACGACGGTCGTCGCCAACCGGTGCAGCCCCCAAGCGGTAAACGCTACGATCACAAGCGTGAGGAGCCCGACCGCAGTGACGAGCCGGCGGCGTACCAGCTCCTGCATCGTTAGACCCGCGAACAACAGCACCGTCACGGACGGCGCACCAGAGAAAGGAAGCGTTCTTCCAGTGTCGTGACGTTCGGCTCGACCGCGTGGATGCGCGCTCCCGCCGCCACGAGCCGCGCCACGAGTTCGGGGACTTCCGCCGGCGCAACGTCATGCTCGTGCCACCCATCGTCGAGCCGTACGCGCACGCCGCGCCGCTGGGCGGTCAATGCTTCGACCGCGCCTTGCGCAATGACGCGACCGCGATCGACGACGCAGACCCGGTCGCAGACGCGCTCCACTTCGCCGAGCAGATGGGAATTCAAGAATACCGTCGTGTTGCGCGCGCGTAAGCGCTCGATCAGCGCACGCACGTCACTGCGGCCGACCGGATCGAGCGCGGAGGTCGGCTCGTCGAGGAAAAGGATTTCGGGTTCTCCGAGCAGCGCGACGGCGAGTCCAAGCCGCTGCTGCATCCCCTTCGAATACGTGCCGACCCGCTCGCGTGCGCGGTCGCGCAAGCTCACTTCATCCAACGCCACGTCGATCGCGCGCTGCGCGTCCGCGAGACGCAACAGCCGCGAATGGAAGACGAGCACCTCGCGCGCCGTGAGCCAATCGGGATAGCGGAACAGCTCGGGAAGATAGCCGATTCGCGCGCGCGTGCGCAGCTCGCCGATCGGCCGGCCCAACAGCTCGGCGTGCCCGGCGGTCGGGCGCACCAGACCGACGAACATTTTCACCGCCGTCGACTTGCCGGCACCGTTGGGCCCGAGGAAGCCGAGGCATTCGCCGCGGGCGACCCGCAGCGTCAGGTCGTGCAGTGCGTGGACGTTACCGTAGTGCTTCGCAAGCGTCCGCGCTACGATCGCATCCGGCATTACTTCAGAGCGTTGGCGAGCGCGAGCAACCGGCTTTGCGCGAAGGTACCGCCGACCGCATACAGCTTGCCGTCCTTCGACCACACGATCGCCGACCCCACCCCCGTCTCGTCGCCGATGGCAAGCCCTTGCACGCCGTCGACCGGGGTCGGCGTGGCGGTTTGACGATCGAAGCGAATGGGGATCGGTAGCGTTTGCGTCGGATCGCCGAGCGCCTCGATCTGCGCTACCAGGTGCGGTGGGACACCGGGTTGCGACGCGAACCAGCTCGCGAGCGTCTGCAGCGACGCGCCGTTGGAGGTTACCACAGGAAGCTGCGCCTGGACGACCGCGAGAAACGCGCCGCGCCGCGCTTTGTGGTGCCTTGCGCTGCGCTCCAGCGGAGCGCCGTAGGTGACGATCGCGACCGGCTGCAAGGTCGCGGTGTAGGTGGCGCCGTCGAGCCCGGAGGGCAGCGGCTGGAGCGCGACCTCGTGCGTGCGCGCCCAGAGCGCCACCTTCTTCTGTTCGAACGTGAATGTGGTACGCGCGCGCTGGGTGACCTGGTAGTGCACGTCCCTTCCGACCGAGGCGGGAACGCTTAGCGGCAAACGCAACGCGTAGCCGGCGCCCCGCGCGGCCTCGCTCCGCGAGGCGACCTCGTCGAGCCCCGGGCTGCATGTCCCGCGAATCTTCCCGAACGCTTCGAGCGGCGGAAGGGAGCGCATCGCGCGCGCGTCCGCCGTGGTGACGGTGATCGCCCGAATCCGCGTGGGCTGGAACACCGAAAGCGGATCGGCCTGCCCAAAGAGCGGTGCCGCCACCACAGCGGCGAGCACGCAGGGAACGATCGGCCACATCTTCATCGCTGTCACTTTGTATCACAAAGTTAGGCCGGCGTCCACCGGCCGTACCCGGCATGGCGAGCTCGGGTATGACGGTATCGCGCTGCGTACCGCTCGCTCGCGCGACTCCCACACGAGGCGCAGGTCAACGTAAGGATACCAAGATGTTCGTTTTCTTTAGCAATCGTGCCGGTTGCTTGCGGTCATTACTGATTTCGGCGCTGGCGTCGTTCGCGCTCTTTGGGCTCATGCGAGCGTGCGGGCACGCGTGACCCGATCACAGTTTGAGCGCTGAAAGCGTTACGTTATGAATGCGCGCCGTCGAAGTCGCTCTCGCTTCATTCTCACTTGGTCTGGCGTTGCTTGGATGCGGCCGAGAGCCGCGTCCGAGCGACATCACGAAGATTGCCGTCGTCCAGAAAATCTGCGACCCGCGTTGCCGCTGGTGGGGTATCACTCTCTACTCCAATGGAACGGCGTACATCGGGGATGACGCAGCCGGGGACGGCCTGCATGTCCGCCTGCCCGCGCGCACATATACCGATGTTGCGAACGTCTTGGCCACCCGAATCGGTTTCTTCGGCGGCCCAGCGGATTATCGGCTCCATCCCGACCCGCAGAATTCGACCTTCATCACCGCGTGGGTGGGCGGCAACGAAACGCAGGTCGTCGTTCCCAGTACCGAATTTCAAATGATCGGCGATCGTTCGTCCCTCCAGCTCCAACGGTTCGCACGGTTCATTGGCGGTGAAGTCGCCGGCTTTCGACGCCGAGCCCGCGCGCGCACGCGGAGGCGGCTGGCAGATTTGTCGGCGCTTTCGATCGTGGAGTATCGCGCAAATGGGTGTTATGGAACATGTCCGGCATACACCGTGCGTTTTCTTCCGAACGATCACGCTACGTTTATCTCAGGGAAGAACCATTGCCGTGCGACGATATCATTCGAGATCGTCCGTGACATCCTACGCGCATCGGACGTTACCGAATTAGCTTCCCACTACGCGTTTCGCACCGTGGACGTCTTTGGAGCACATCTCCATCTGCGTTATCGTGACGGCTTCTCGTTTGATTCCGACGCCCCCGACCGCACGCAGTGGTCCGCCCAGTTTCAAGAGCTTTCCGACCGCATCGACCAAGTCGTCCTCGATGCCACGTGGACGCCACGTTTGCCGCTCAGGCATGGATGAGCGGGTCCCGGCGTTTCAATTGCCGGAGCGTCAGAGCATCGAGCGCGCCGCTGAGATCGGTCGCGAGACGCCGGCGAGAGACGTCGCGCGATCGCGGCATTGAGCGCGCCGGCCCGAATATCGGCTGGAGCCGGTAAAGGCCCAGAAGGAGACGAAATGCAACCACCCCCGGGGGGAGGGGTGTCAAAAGGAATGTGGACCAGCAGAGCAACCTTTCCCCCGGCCTTAAGAGCGACGTCCTAAAGCGACTCAAATCGATTCGGGGTCAGGTTGACGGCGTTATGCGCATGGTCGACGAGGATCGGTACTGCGTCGACGTCATGCGTCAGATTTCAGCAATTAACGCAGCCCTCGAACGCGTCTCGAAGATCGAACTGAAGAATCATTTCGAACACTGCTACGCTGACGCGATTCGAAATGGAGAAGACGCGCGTGCTCAAGCCGAGATCGCCGAACTGCTCGGCTTAACGGAAATCAGCCGATGAACGCGTTCGTGATACACGTCGGCCAGGCGCTACCCGCGGACGCCCATCCTCGTCGCGCAGAGCGTTGCGATGGATGGTCGATGCTCTGGAAAGACGTCATCGGCGGCTTCCTGATCGCGGGGCTCCTCGCGGTGTTCGTGCCGCCGCATGTTTGGAAGACGCTTTTTCTTGCCGGAGCTCCGGCCGCCGTGGCGATTCCGGCGAACGCCGTCGCGGGTGCCGTGATCGCTATCCTCACCTTCGTGTGCTCGATCGGCAACGTCCCGATGGCGGCAATTTTGTGGGGTACCGGTATCTCGTTCGGCGGCGTGCTCGCGTTCCTGTACGCGGATCTCATCGTACTGCCGCTGCTCGATGTGTACCGCAAATACTACGGCTGGAAGATGGCCGCATACATCTCCGCGATCTTCTTCGCGACGATGGTCACCTCGGCGATGCTCATGGATGTCGTCTTCTCGGCGCTGCACCAGGTGCCGCAGCCGAACACCCACATGCTCGCGATGGTCGAGACCTTCTCGTTCAACTACACGTTCTGGCTGAACGTCCTCGCTGCGATCGCGGTTGCGTGGTTCGCATACCTTAACCGTAAGCACCCGATGGACATGAGCCATCATGACCACACCGCGATGGAGGATCACGACGCGCATCACGGCATGCCCGATGGCGTCCCCACCGGCCAACCTTCATGAAGCGGTTCCGGGTTCCGGCGTTGATGGAAGTGCTCGCCAAGCGCCTGCAATCAAGCGTCGAAGGCGCCGTGAACCTGGTCGGGAACTGGCGCCTGGACATCGCGGCGTTACGCGCGCTACTTGATCCGATCGCGTGTCCGCTGCTCTCACGTCAGTTTGGGGCGGACGGGCGTGTTGTACTCAATCGGATTTGGAAGCGGGCGCAACAACGCTGGCCGACTCTACCGCGCCAAACCAGCTTCGGCGGAGCGATCATGGTGCGCCTTGCCGCCGTCACCGCGGCGGCGTACGAAACGTTCGTCGCCCGTGGCGCGACTCCCGAGGAGGCGACGCGCACCGTCTACGACATTGCCTGGGCCGTCTACCGGAAAATGGGCAGTGCGGCTTGGGCAGTGAGCGGCGTCGCCGCTAAGAACGACGCAGAGCGCCTGCGCGTCGCGACCGTCGCGTTTCGCACATTTCCATTCAGCGCGCCGTCGTATGAGTGGAAAGACGTAGCGAGTCCCGCGGGCGTCGTCGGGTTCGATTGTCGCAAGTGTCCCGTCGCCGACTATTTCAAGACGCAGCAGCTTTCGGAACTTTGCGTACAGACATGGTGCGCCCTCGATTTTCCGCTTGCCGAGAACCTGTGGCATTCGAAGCTGGAGCGGTCCGGCAGCATCGCCGGCGGGCAGACTCATTGCGACTTTCGCTGGAGCGCGCGCCCTGCCACGACGGCGCTTCAGCGGTTAAGCGGCTCCGAAAGCTGAAAGTACGTCGCGTTTAACGCGCTGCATGCTGACTACTCTGGATTCATGCTCGCAGAAACGGTCGCTATGCGCCGCTTCCAGGAAACGCGCACGCTCATCGTCGCTTAGACGCCGATGCGATCGTCGTACCACCGTGGAAACCGATTTCAAAGGCGGGCTGAGACGACGTTGCATCGTCGCACGCGACGCACCGAGCATGCTACAAGCCGTGCGTTGACCGACGATCGCAGCAAGCATCACGACGACTTCCTCGACGACTGCTCTTCCAACGCGCTCTCTGCGGCAGTCATCTGCAAGAGCGCGTGCACTTTTCCCAAGCCTTCGATCGTTCGATCGGCTTTGTCTAACCGGCTCGCGAGTCGCTCGTTTTCTCGCCGTAGGCGCGTCATCTCGGCAAGTTCTGGATTCGAACGGCACCCCCGCGGCTTGTCGGATGATGCCTCTGGAGCTTTGCGCCAATTCGCAATGTGCGATGTGTATACGGCTTCGCGCCGAAGAACCGCGGCTCTCTCCAATGGGCTTTTCGCGTCGTCGTACTCCGCGATAATTCGTGCCTTGTCCGCAGCGGAGAAGCGCCGTCGAGTCGCTTTCTTCGAGCGAACCTCAGGGTTCGGTAACATGGGCTATCCTTGGTCGCCCTCAGTAATTTCTCCGGTTATGTGGCCTCATCCATTATAGACACGGAGGGCCAGCGCTCTATCGCGACGGCTTTTCGTTCGCGGCCCGAGGCAGGTGCGCGAGATCGACAGCCGTGAGGCCGTTGTGCTCGAATTCAAGGAGCAGACGCACGCGCGTCTTGCGCCTCGCCGTCGAGCGTGGAATTCGGCGTACGCGTGGAGCTACGCCGAGTCGCGCATTTTTTCGAGCAGCATCCGCTCCAGCGCCCCGAACGTACTCCGAAGTTTCGTATCGTCGGGCCGTGCGCGTGCGAGAAGCACCGCGCCTTCGATCGTCGCCAACGCAATGAGCGCCGCTTCATCGGATCGTGCTTTCGTTGCTCCCCCTGCTTTGAGCGTTGCCGCGAAGCCGCCCCGCCAATCCTCAAGAATTTCCTCGAGACGCAACGCCATCTCCGGTGATCGCGTCGCGGTTTCCATGGCGCTGTGCCCGATGAAACACCCGCGCACGTCGCCGCTCAACTCCAAATAGACGCGTCGCATGGCCGTAAAGGACGCTTTGATGCGCTTTCGCGGCGTGAGCGATGGATCGGATAGCGGAGCGACGACGGTCGCCCGAAAGAACGTAAACGCGTACTCCTGTACCGCGTCGATCAACTGCTCGCGCGTGCGAAAGTGGTGCGTCAGCCGCCCGCGCGTGATGCCCAGGTGCGCGCACACGTCGTCAACCAGCGTGCCGGAAAACCCCCTGGCGAGAACGAGTTGAGCTGCGCCTTCGACGATCGATGCGCGCGTCGTTGAGCCCTTCGAATACCCCACCTCTACCTCTGAGCCAACGTTGACAACATACAAACGAACCTGTATGTTTGTTTTGCTCGCGTCTCCGCTACTCCTTCGCGAGCCCCACGAAAGGACAGTACATCGATGTTGGTAGCTCACCCGGACGATATGGCAAGCACCTTCGACCGCGCCGTATCGCAAGGAGATATCGCGGCGATTCGCGAGCTGATGGACGAGAACGTTGTCCAGCGCTCGCTTGACGGCAACCTCGTTTCCGGCGAGGCCGTCATCGACGCTTTGCAGGCGTTGGTGAACGCAAGGGCCCAGCTCAAAGGCAAGCACCGCTTCTCAGCCATCTCGGGCGACGTGGCGCTAATCGTCGCGGACTTCGAACTCGCCCTCGACGGACCCGCCGGCGATCGCACGCAGATGGAGGGCACCGTCACGAACGTGTTGCGACGTCACCCGGATGGCGGATGGCGCTTCGCGGTTCTCAATCCAAGAGGCGTCAACTAGCACCCCGGGGCCATTTGGGTCGCGACTGCAGCGCGAAAGCAGCGAGGTCCAATGGATCGCGCCTCCATTTGACCTCGCCGTCAAATTGGGATCGGAGAGAATGGCCGAGCTCAAACAAGCCCTTGAGCTATTAGGAACACATCCCACGCATCCGCGCATTCGTCTGCCAACGTCAGCACTTCGATAAGACGTTCTCGGTTTTCAGCGTCTTCGTAGACGACGAACGGTTGCGCGCGCAGCACTGTTGCCGCATCCTAGGCAGTAAATCAGCGGCATGGACGAGCGTCAGCTCGATCACGCGCGTTCGGATACGGCGTCATATGACGAGCTATCGTTGACGTAAGGACTCGTACTGGAAATTCAAGCCGATATACACGTCGTTACGTTAGCATCGATCAACGCATAGCTCGGTAAGCGCTATTACGCGTTCGTGCACAGCCCAAGGCGTACAATTGTGGCGCCACTACGACGATTCGCGCGCTGGTTGTAGGTCCTATGCTTCAGGGAGTTGCGGCACGGCAAGGTCACCCGGCATGTCGTCAACGGCGACTCGCTTGGGGGGCTGCCGACCACTACCGCTTTGTCAGGCGGACTGCTCGCGCTGCTACATCTCAAATAATTGGCCGAAACTGATACATGAGTGTGCTTAACAGCCGATTGAACGGCATGGAACTGCGTCACCGCACCATGAACCTACCAAGGCTCGCCGGGATCACGCCGCTGTCGTACTTCGACGGCCGCGATCGTAGCGTGCGGGCGCTCGAGCTACGCAACGGCAGCGGGCTTTCGGCGACGCTCGTCACAGACCGAGCGCTCGATGCGCTCGAACTAAATTATCGCGGCATTCCGCTAACATGGTTGGGACCCGGCGGTCTCGTGTCTCCGCGATCCTGCGTGCCGACGGTCGAAGAATTCGAGTGCAACTTTTTTGGAGGGCTTGTTACTACGTGCGGGTTGACCGCGTTCGGGCCTCCTGGGTGTGATGCATGGGGAACGTGGTCGCAGCACGGGCGCGTCAACTGGCTGCCGGCGGACTTGCTTGATACCTCCGTTAGTTGGGATGATGCCCAACCGCAAATCCGCGTCAGCGGAATGATACGGGAGGCGCGCATGTTCGGCGAAAACCTACGGCTCGAGCGAACCTGGACGATGCCGATCGGAAGCAACGAGCTCGCACTTACCGACCGCGTTACAAACGACGGCGGTCGAACCGAACCGCATATGATCTTATATCACTGCAACGTGGGCTATCCGTTGCTCGATCGCGATACTTTTTGGACCGTTTCACAGACGGACGTCACGCCGCGCGACGACGAGGCGGCTAAGGCGATTGCAGTTTGGAACCGCGGCGGACTGCCGGAACCCGATTTTCGAGAGCAAGTTTTTATCCATCGCCCGTTAGCAGAGCATAGCGGCTGGGCACATGCCACCGCGACGAACCCCGGCGTGTTGGGCGGTCTGTCGCTGCGAATTGCCTACCGTCCGACGCAGCTTCCGGCCCTCTTTACGTGGCGCATGCTAGGCTATGGTACCTATGTCATGGCGGCTGAGCCGGCAAACTGTCGGACCATTGCGGGGCGCGTGCCGGCGTATCGTGAGGGCACGCTGCCAATGCTCGAACCGGGTGAAAGCCGGGAGTATCAATTACGGTTTTCCGCTTGGTGCGACAGAGACTGATCGTCGCAATTGCGATACGGGTCTGTGCACGGCTCAGTCGCGTCTGCTGCTTTGCCAAGCGCGTTCGAAAGAGTGGCATGGCAACGTTGCACGGGCTGGCTCATCTGGTCGTGGAAGAGAAGGCTGCCGGTTTCTTTTCAAACGCGACGTCCGAAACGTTTCTGAAGCAAGACGTGCCCAAGGTGCTCGCGCGAATGTATCCGGATCGTGCGGTGAAGATTTCGGAGAACAGGCAAAGCTCGACGAAGCGCCGGCGTATTTCAAAATCCTCGCCACGATCCGCGAAGTAAGGCGACGTTGCCGGTTGCGATCAGCGGCCGCGCACTACGCGACCGTCATGGTTCGTCTAGCCGGATCGCGGCGCGTCTCACAAGGGGGTGGTTTTGGGATTCCAGCGTGCGCCAAGCCTATCGCATAACAGACGTTGACGGAGTCTTTACCGTTAGCCAAGCGCCAATTGGGCCGATTCGGAGCCGTCGATTAGAGGCGAAATCCGTTTAGGATTATAGTTCGTAATTAGGAGTTCAACATTCCATACTCGAGACGGTAAGTTAGGAGTTGCGACGTCCGCCATGGCTGCCTCAACTTGAGTACCATGGACGCGTTTTCCGGCTTCAGTGCGACCGTCTCGCAACGGGTCGATTTCGGGAAGTCAATCGGATCTCAACTTTGCACGGCGGGCGCGTGACGACGATAGAGCATCTCGAACGCGGCTTCGTCGCGGCGTTGAACGCCGATGAGCAGCGTTGCGTCGTCGATTTCCGAGACGAGGCGCGGCGTCATATCCATTCAACGAGCCGAAATCTTCGACGGATCACTTTGTCCTCCAATTGATCGCCGTCGCCGATGAGCCATCTTCACCTTGTGGTGCGCAGGTTTGAGGATCTGTGACGGACGGTTACTCGATGTTTTCTGCCGTCAGCCGCCACGTGCCGCGCGCGGTTGGCCGTCTTAAGGTGATGGGATGGGAGCCGCGGCTTTACAGCGGTCGCGACGCCGTGCATGGGAGCCGCGCTCGACGACCCGGCGCTAAACCTGAACGATGCTGCGCTGCACGTGGAGGTGGCGTCGCTTTCGGTGCTCGGCGAGGTGAATGAACGCGTACGGCGACATCGGGATGTTCGGCGCGCTCATTCGCGAGTTACGTGACGATCGCGCTCGCGTTCATGGCTTGCGCGAAAACGGCGCGTTTGTTTGCGTCGCGATGACCTTCGCACTTGGTGACGATGTCGGCATCCATTTCGTGGCGACCAAGGCAGGCTGCCGACGACGCGGGCTTGCTAGCCGGCTGTTGCTCGCGTTGATGGCCGCGGCGCGTGCCGATGGGATTCGGAGCGCGACATTATCGGTAAGTTCGGATGGCCTGTCGGTATACGAGCACCTGGGCTTCTGTCAAGTCGCGACCCTGCGAGGGTATCTGCGTCCTGTCGTGAGTGCCTAGCACTCGGATTTGTCTGGCCTGAAAACGGTGGTCGTTTGGGGGACGGTCAGCCCTCCGTGGTCGCAATGACCGTTCGCTTCTGCCTTTCGCGTGGCGCGAGCATGCGCGTCGAGTTGAGGATGAACGTCAACTCCGACGCGACGTGAATGAACGCGGCCAAGAGCGGATTTAACAATCCGAGGGCGGCGAGCAGAATGCCGACACTGTCGACGACGATCGTTCCGATGAAATTTTGCATCACGACGCCCTTCGTGCGGCGTGCGATGCTCACGGTCTCGACGAAGCGTAAGAGGTCGTTACCCAACAGAACGACGTCAGCGCTTTCACGAGCGACGTCGGTCCCCGATCCCATTGCGACGCCGACCGTCGCTCGGGCGAGCGCCGGCGCGTCGTTTACGCCATCTCCAACCATCGCGACGATTTTGCCGGCGTCGACGAGCTTGCCGACGTGCGCGCTCTTTTGCTCCGGCAGCAGTTCAGCGAAAACCTCATCTACGTTGAGTTCTTTTGCGACTACCACCGCCACGCGCTTGACGTCTCCGGTCAAGAGAACGGTCCGGATCGACATGGCCTTGAGAGCGGCGATGGCAGCGACGGCCTCAGGACGAATAGCGTCGGCGATATTGATCGATCCGAGATACTTGCCGTCATAGGCGACATGAACTTCAGTCGTGGCTTCGTCCGATGAGTTGGCCCTCGCGTCGACGGCTTCGTCGCCCAGAAGCGCGGCGTTGCCGACGAGGATCGTCCGGCCCTCGAAGCGGGCGCGGATGCCCCGGCCCGGCATATACGTGAACGTCTCGGGCTCGGCAACCACGATACCCCGCGATTCGGCGTATGCAACGATCGTCGTCCCGAGTGGATGCTCCGAGCGGCGCTCCGCAATCGCCGCCGCGCCGAGCAGCAGCTCCGGCGTCACGCCCGGAGCTGGGAATAACGTGCGAACTTCCGGCTTGCCGATCGTGAGGGTTCCCGTCTTGTCGAAAAGCACGGTGTCGACGGCGGCGAGGGCTTCGAGGTAGCGACCGCCCTTCACGATAGCGCCGGCACGCGCAGCGCGGCCGACAGCGCCCAGAACGGCGAGTGGTGTTCCCGCCGCTATTCCGCACGCGCCCGCGACGATGATGACCGAGATCGTCGCCACGATGTTCCGCGTGACGAGATAGGTCAGCACGGCGGCCGCAAGCGCGAAATAGACGAGGTAACCCGAAAACCGATCGGCGAGCCGTTCGATTGGAGCGCGAGACCGCTCGGCGGATTCGACGGCTTCGATGATGCGCCCGAAGCTGGTGTCTCGTCCAAGCCGCTCGGCGCGGATCTCGAGTGCGCCGCGCTGATTCACGGTGCCGGCGTAGACCACGGAGTCCACGAGCTTTTCGGCTGGCATCGATTCGCCCGTGATACGCGCCTCGTCGACGAATGAGCTGCCGGCGATCACTGCGCCGTCTACCGGGACGAGGGAACCCGGATTCACGAGCACCTCATCGCCGATCGCGAGCGCATCCGCGGGCACCTCACGGATAGCGCCATCCCGACGCACGAACGCGGTGCGCGGCAGATATCGAAGCAGATCGCCGATGGCCTCGCGGCCGCGCGAGACAGTCAGATGCTCGAGGATCTCGGCTGCGAGAACGAATGCCGTGATGACGAGCGCGGTGAAGGCCTGCCCGATCGACAACGCCGCGACGAGCGCGATCGTCATCGAGAGTTCCATCGTCATCCGCCGCTCGATGATGTTCTCGAAGGCCTCTTTGAAGATCGGGAAGCCGCCGATCAGTGTCGCGACGATCCCAATGACGCTGACGTGCGGGAACGGCTCCCAGAGGTGGAACCATACCGCTGCCGCCGCGAGGGCGACGAAGCTCACGCGCGCCAGCTCGAGGTGATCGATTTCTCTATGGTCTTCCGCTATGTGACGCTCGGCGGCGACCGAAGAATCGAGGACCCTCTGAGCGTCGCGCTCGATCTCCTCGATCACTTCAGGTACGCCCGAACGACGTCGACGAGTTCGCCCGCGGCAGCGTCGCGATCGCGCGGTGTGGCTCCGTTGAGGACATGCGAAACGAGGTGCTGCTCGAGGACCTCGGCCATGAGACCGTTCATGGCACCTCGGGCGCCCGCAATCAGTTGCAGAGTTTTGCTGCAATCGTCTTCCGCCTCAAGGGCGCGCTCGATTGCCTCGCACTGCCCTTTGATGCGGCGAACGCGGGCGAGCAGCTTCGTCTTGTCGCGGATCGTGTGAGCTATACCCCGCCGCTTCGACGGTCGCAATAGCGTAGTCCCCTAGACTATCTTGATTTCCTGAAAGGGGCGACTGTTTCGAGACGGCGCGTCCGTTCGCAGACCAGTGTCGCCACTTTCACGTATTTCGCCAAGGGGCGATCAAAGGTTGCGACCGTAACCCTACGAGGCCCACACGTTGACCGGAAGCCGACAACTGACGGCGGGGGACCTTCACGTTCCAACGTTCGCGCCGCCGAAGGGCGCGCGAATTTCACGTACGACTTCGCCGATTGAAACCTTCACCGTACCGCTTGGCTGATGCGCAAGCAGAATCGTTAGAAGACGAGCGAGGCGGCTCTCTAAGACTTCCCGATACGGGTCATAGGTCAATGCGATGGCCGGAATGCGCGGGTCGCTTCGCAGTGCCAAGGCATCGACCCATGCGCCGAGTTCATACCAAACGCCCGTTGCTACCCCGCTGACGAAGTCGTATTCGAAACCGTGATCCTCGATCGTCGGGGGAATCATTCCGCGACGTCCGCGCGGCTTGATACCGACAAGAGCGCCCATGTTAACCACACACGCAGGACGCTCTGATGTTGCTCTTCCGGATCATCGCCGCGGTGACCGGCCGTGTAGGTGGCGCCGATATCGGCGCGACCTTCGCGCTTCTCGGTTTTTCGTTTCTTTTCGATGCCGCGTGCGTCGAGCATCTGATCGTACGATGCGTACCACCAGCCGCGCTCATCGGATTCATTGTCCACAACGTTGTTCACGAGCAAGTCCAGCGTTACTTGATCGATCTCGCGCCAACGACGATGCGCTTCAACGAGCTCGGCGCGCTCACGTTCGGACAGCTTACGCTTCAGCATGCCGAGCGGTCGAACCAGGACCACCTCCGCGACGTTGCGTCCGTCACGCATGACGACGGGGCGTTCAGCCTCATCCGTCCAACGCTCTCCGAGTTCAGTCGCACCGGCAAGCGCGAATGCGATGGCACGCCGCCCCAACGTCGTTGCGATCGTCACGCGCGTCCCGCGCACGGCCGGAGGACTTAGCCGACGCGAATGCCATGGCTCGGCGCTCTTGGAGCGTTTTGCCTCCGCGTTGCTCTTGATTGCGACCTCGAGTTCCGGAGGATAAGCGTCGCCACCAAATGCAGAAACCAACGCCGTAGCGCGAAAGCTTTCGATCTCTCGTTCTCGACGCTCTTGCGTAGTTTCCGGCGTCAGGAGCGATAGTTGCGCGGGTGTACTCCACCAGTCGCGTGCCGCGGCTTCAAAAATTGGCCAAGATCCAGCGGTAATACGCAGCACGACCGTTTCACCATACTGCGGCCGTTCAATGTGCATTGAGTCGAGCGCTCGACCATCGTCGGCGGGCTTTCTTAGGCTTTCGAGTCCGCCCGGCTTGCGACGGCATTAAAACTTCAAAGCTTCCCGCAAGGCGTCGCAACGGACCGTACTCGCCGGCATGACAACGCGCCCTCAAAACTTGTTAAAGCGGAATCTTCTTCATTGATCCCCTTATCGCGACGTCTGGGCACGCGTTATGGTCCTAGCGTCGCGCCGCTGCTAAATCGCGCTCAACAGCCGATGCCGCCGCGGCAATGACATCAGGTGCCTGTTCGATCGCCTTCAACAGAATTCGAGCCGGCATATCTGGCGTCGCACGTCGCTGTTCCCATTGCTGAACGGTTCGCAGACTCAAGTTGAAACGGGCCGCAAACGATTCTTGCGTTAGCTTCAGGCGCTCACGGATTGCTCGAACGTCCGGGATTTGAACTTCGTAACGGTTGCCGTTTACATGTGCCGTCAGACGCTTACGGCTACCAACCAATCCGAGCTTCGCTTTTTCCTCGGCGGCTTCCGCATTTATTTGATCGCGCGTTTTCTTGCCAAACCGCGACCAATCGATGTGCGGGTCCTTCTTCTCATTCGATGATGGCATATGTCACCATGTAGTCCGTGATGTCATCGTCGTCGGCTTCAAAGACGCTGATAATGCGCTTACGCGTTCCACGTTTGACATAGACGACGCTAATATAAACGGGACCGAGCATACCTGTGGCAATGATGTGGTCTTCCTCATTTATGGAATGCACTTCGTCATGGCGTTCGACAAATCGATCGGACTGAAATATGCGTTTGGCAGCGTGGAAATCGAAGCCGCTACGCCGCATTCGATCGTCGCTTTTCTCGATGGTCCACTCGAACTCGTCGTCCCGATAGTCCGGCACTACCTTCCTCGCCTTATTTTATACGCTAATAACGTATACGTCAATAGCGTATTACGGCGTGTTAGAGTCGAGGCAGGCCACGCCGAGCGAGGCTGAGGCCTTCGTAATCGGGGGGTGGCGGTAATTTTCTTGACAGACCGAGCTCGGGCATATAGGCTATTGATCGACCACTAACACTAGCGGGAGTCTATTATGATAATCGAAAAAGGCATCGCTGCGCGCCGCGTTGCAGCCCAGCACACCGTGAGCGAGCACCTGCGCCTCACGGCCGCAGGACGCATCGATGAGTGGGTCATGCTGTTCGCCCCGGATGCAGTGCTCGAGTTTCCGTTCGCGCCGGCCGGCGTGCCTCGAAAGGTAGCGGGGCGCGAGGCGCTGCTCGCACACATGCGGCACTTCCCTGAGATGTTCGACGTGGAATTCGTCGATCTGGTGTTCCACGAGACGATCGATCCGAGCCTTGTGATTGCCGAGTTCCGCTCGACGGGTACGGCACGGCCGACCGGCAAGCCGTACGAGCAGACGTGCATCTCCGTCGTCCGAACCGATGACGACGCGCTCATCACCCACTACCTGGACTACTGGAACCCGCTGGTGGCGATCGAGGCGCTAACACCCCAGGACGTGCCGTCCGACTCTGACCTCACCGCAACGTTCGGAGACACTAAGGGAAGTCGTGCTTGACTGATGCTCACGGCCCCGGCCCGGACCAGCACGAAGAGCGACGAGCGACGTCGGGCGGTCGTGGCCGCCGCGATCTGTTGCTTCGCGAAGAAAGGTTTCTACGGCACGACGACGCACGAAATTGCCGAGTCGGTCGGCATCTCGCAGCCGTACCTCTACCGACTATTCCCAAACAAGGAAGCGCTGTTCGCGTCGGCAGTCGACCACGTGTCCGTCGTGATGACCGAAACCTTGATCGCGCACTCGCCCGCGTCGGGCGAGGATGGGCTGGCGTCCGAGGCGGCGCTGGATGCGGCGCGGGGCGCCTACGCCACGCTCATCGCGGACCGGGCCATCCTGAGTTTCCTCATGCACGCAAACTGCGCCGCCGGCGAGCCGCTGGTGGGACAGGCCGTGCGCCGATGCTACGCCAAGCAGGTTGACACCGTCCAAAAGTTATTGGGCAACGATGACGCGGTGCGGCGCTGGTTCGGCGCCGGAATGCTCGATAATGTGGTCGCCGTGCTGGGCCTGGCCGAGATCGATGAGCCGTGGGCACAGGTCCTTGCCGCTCGACGAGCTTTTACCCTGTGATCCATCGTGCCCGGCCCTGGCCGGTCGGGTCCAACCAGATTGTCGCCCGATCATCAAAATCGAACCCACGCGAATCGAACGTGCACACGGCCAGACAGTCATCCCGGGACGCTCCGAGGGGACGCTGGCAGCGGCTCGGCGGCCGGATCGGCGTCGACTACGAGGCGCGGGCGACGTTCGACTCGGTCCGATGGGCGCCCGTGATATCCGGCGAGAGCTGAGCCGAATTCGCAATCACCCAATTTTGAAGATCGTTGAGGATTGGCAGCAGCGTCCGGCCGGCGGTCGTCAGAGAATATTCGACGCGCGGAGGCACCTCGGCGTACGCCGTCCGCAGGAGGAGACCGTCGCTTTCGAGGCTGCGGAGCTGACGCGCCATCACCTTGGGGGCGATGCCGTCGAGGGCTTTGAGCAACTCGCCATAGCGGGCCGTACGCTCCTGTAAGCTCAGGATGATCAGGATCTTCCACTTGTCAGCCAGCGCCGCGATCGCCTTATTGATCGGGCATTTGAGGGCGGTCTGAAGGCTCATGACCGGGGACTGGCATTGGGGACATTGTGGTCGCTTGGAGACATTAAGGTGCCTACTATCTTTTTTGGCTCTTTGGGCCGTAGTATACTACAAATGACGCGTGCCGCCAATCCCGCTCGGATGCCTGTGTTCTTCCTCCCTCATGGGGGCGGCCCGTGCTTCTTCATGGACTGGCCGGGCGACGCCAATGCCTGGGACGGCCTCGCGCGCTTTCTTCGAGGCGTCACCGGCACGCTGCAGGCTGCACCGAAAGCTATCGTCATCGTTTCGGCGCACTGGGAGCGGCCGACGGCCAGCGTCACTTCAAACGCTGCTCCGCGGCTCATCTACGATTACACCGGATTTCCGCCGGAGACGTATGCCTTGCAGTATCCGGCGCCGGGCGATCCGGCTCTCGCAGCACGCATCCGCGGCGTGCTCGGAAACGCGGGCATCGCGGCCCGCGAAGATGCCGAGCGCGGATTCGACCATGGCATCTTCGTGCCGTTTCTGCTCGTGGCGCCGGAAGCGCACATTCCGATCGTCGCGCTATCGCTCGTCACCGGCCTCGATCCCTCGCTCCATCTTAACATCGGACGGGCGCTCGCACCCCTGCGCGATGAGGGCGTCCTCATCGTGGGCAGCGGTATGAGCTACCACAACATGGCGGGCTTCGTCGGATCGCAACAGCCGCAAGGCGACCGCTTTGACGCATGGCTCGGCGAGACGGTTGCCGCCGATGACGCAACTCGCACCGAACGTCTCACCCACTGGCAGCGAGCGCCGCAAGCGCGGCTCGCTCACCCGCGTGAAGAACATCTCTTGCCGCTCATGGTCGCGGCCGGAGCTGCCGCGGGCGATCCCGGAACGACCGTCTTTCACGAGCGCATCATCGATGCGCCGATCTCCGCCTACCGTTTCGGCTAAATCCGACACACGCTAAGGAGCCATAAACCAATGAGCACCACAACCGCTGGAGCCCGCACCTACGTCATCGATCCCAGCCACACGAGCGCGAACTTTTCAGTCCGCCACCTGATGTTTGCGAAAGTCCGCGGCTCGTTCAAAGCCATTCTCCGGCACGGTCGAGCTACTGGAATCGGGCTTTTTCCCGACGTCGATCAAGGTCACGATCGATGCGACCTCAATCGACACGGGCGAGCCGCAGCGCGACGGACACCTTAAATCCGCCGACTTCTTCGAAGTTGAGAAGTTTCCGACGCTCTCGTTTACGAGTTCCGCGGTGATGCCGGTCGATGGGGAATCGTTCGACGCCCAGGGCGAGCTCGAAATCCACGGTGTGAAGCAACCCGTCACCTTGACGGTCGCGAACTTGGGCCAAGCGAAGGACCTGTACGGCAACGCGCGCATCGCTTACGAAACCGCTTTCAAGATCAATCGCAAAGATTATGGCCTCACGTGGAACGCGGCGCTCGAAGCCGGCGGCGTAGCGGTCAGCGACCAAGTCGAGATCACGCTCGACGTGCAGATTCTTCCGAAGAGCGCTTAGAGCGGGTTAATTCGATGCAGCGGCGGCGTCCAACGTCTGATTGAGGACTTCCTTCAGGAGCGGCGCTTCGCCGTCTACTGGCTGCGCACGCCGCGCGTCGAACTCGGCGATCAGTCGCCGCTCGACTGGCTGATGAAAGGCAAGCTCGAGGAGATTCGCGACGAGGTCACACGGACCGTTAGGCTACAGCCCGATTAGATGCGGCGCGTCGACCGCTTCCGGGCCCTCTTTAAGACCCTCGGGCAACCTGCCCGGGGGTCTTCGTTTCGCGCCGTGCCGCTAAAGTTCAATCCTCGCCGATCAGCGCGCTCGGCTCGCGCGTCGCTGGCGGCGCTACAACGCCAAGGCTACGTTCGAAGCCCTTTATACCGCTGAGAGCGCGGATACGGCTCTGCGTGAACTCAACGTCGTCGTGCAAGCGCCGGACGGTTCTTGGATCACCGTCCCGGCGGCGCCGCACATACTGTTCACCGTCGATTACGACTTATCGCACGTCGTTGACCTGACCGATCCCGACGGCTCACCCAGCTCAAAATCGAACCCGCAGATTTGCTCAGCAATTGGAAGCTCGACGTACTCGGCGGCCGCTTACCTCTCACGCACGAGATCGGCACGGCAGCGTGCCTTGCCGACGTTGAGGCGCTCCGCGTGCCCTCCGCACGACACAATACCGCTACGAACATCGTCGTGATCTACGATCAGATGCTGACGACAAGCCGCGTCGCGATTCACGACCCACAGGGATTCGCCGCCGGCACGGCCACTGAAGTCGTCGGGGCGAAGACCAGCCGATTCAAAGCTGGCCGATGACAAGAACGGCTCAATGATGTTCGCGATAATTCCCACACCTGAAAGACGGGTTGTTCTCCGCTTGTGGTGCCGTGCGCGTGCTCCGATTTCGGTAGCAGCCTCCGCAAAAAGTTGCAGCTCTTGTGGGTGCTAGGGATCGAGACGTTCGTGTTGTGCTTCACTTTCGCGCGCGCCGAGCGCACCGAAAGCGCTGCGATCGAGCAGATCTGCGCTTGCGGATCCGCGGCGATGTTCGCTACGATCGCCCCCGCCCGGTAAGAACCGGGTGCTTGCGGCAAGGAGTCCCGCGAGCGTGCGTGGCGCCGCGCGCGCGAAGGCGACCGCGAAGCGCGCTTGCGGCGAAATCACGCGTTCGCGCTCGCCCCGCTCCGTGGCATTCAGGATGCTGCGCGCGGCATGCGCTGCGGAAACCGACGTAAACGGCAGCGCGTCGACCGGTGCGAACAACGCGTACTCGAGTTCGGGCTGCCCGGCGAAGGTCGCTTGCGGCGGACTTCCGGTTCGCATGAGCCCCGGCACGATCGTCGTGACGACGATTCCGAATCGTGCGAGCTCGGCGCGCAGGCCCTGCGAATATCCGACGAGCGCGAACTTGCTGGCCGAATAGGGCAGGAGGTGAGGTACCGCGATCTTGCCGCCGATCGAGGTGACGTTGACGATGCGACCCGAGTGGCGCGCCTGCATGGCGGGCCGAACCGCTTCGACCGCGCGCACCGCCCCGAGAAAATTCGTTTGAATCGCGTCGACATAGTCGGCGAAGCGCAGGGCTTCAACGGGTCCGACTTCGATGATCCCAGCGACGTTGAGCAGAACGTCGACGGGCCCAAGCTCAGAAACGATCCAAGCGAATCCCTCGGCCACGCTTCCATCGTCGCGGACGTCACACGACCGCACGACGACGCGCGTGCCGCCGGCGGCGAGTTCGTCACGCGCCGCCGCCAGTTCGACCTCCGAACGCGCGAGGAGCGCGAGGGTCGCGCCGCGCGACGCCGCTTCGCGTGCAAGCGCGAGCCCGAGTCCGCGCGATCCGCCGACAATCGCGACGATGCGGTTGTTGAAATCGAACGATTTCCGTGTCCGCCGCGCGAACGCGACGAGCGCGAGAGCGACGCAAGCGAGGATGGCGAGTGAGCGACGCTGCATCGCTTCCGTCGTACCCAAGCGCGGCGATTAGTAGCGGCTCAGCGGTCGCTCCTGAAAACCGGCAAAACGGAACCGCGGCTCACGGATGCCGAAGAAAAACGCCGCCATATCGAGCCCGAGCCGACCAGCGCCGTCGCCCGTGAGCTGATACGAGTCCGCGGCGCGATAGAGGGGCGCGATCGCGGTCTCCGATACGCTGTCACGCGTCGCGCGTTCGACGAACATGGCGCGGAGAGCGCTTCCGTCGGCTTCGACGATCGTGACGCGGCCACCGAGCGCCCAGCGAACGGCATCGCCGTCGCGACACACCGTTAGCTGCGAGCCAAAACGTGACAGCAACGGGGCAAAGGCGGCGCCGAAGTGGCCCGCCGGCATGAACGACATCGTTGGAGTGTAGCCGAAGGGTACCGCGGAGCGCATTCGACATCTGGCCCGGTTTCGGTCCGGCTCGTTCGACGGCGCCGCGGGATTTAGTGGGCGAGGTGCTCCGCGACCGTCGCACCGACGGCCTCGGGCGTTGCAGCCGGATCGCCGAACGCAACCGAGACGCGCGCGCCGCGATCGAACGTAAAGCTCGCCGTCTTTTCATCGTCCCCGAGCGAGGCCGCCGCGGTTCCTGCGGGACCGACCCACAGCGCGGAATCCCACCCCAGTTCCTGGGTCTGTACGGTATCGCCCAGATGGGCGTGCACGGCAACGTTGACGGCGTCAATCCATTGATCAAATGTCATTCAAAGCTCCAAGATAACTATCCAACTGGCCAAGGGCCTCTCCCGCAGTCTACCCGGTCCGGGGGCACGACGCAACGAAGCCGCTCGGGTTCGACGCCGGCATTCGACGGTACAGCGCAACCATGACGCAAGACACTCTTGCCATTCTTGTGGGCGGCGGTCCGGCGCCCGGAATCAACGGCGTGATCGCTTCGGCAACGATCGAGGCGATCAAAAGTGGGATGCGAGTGATTGGGCTCTACGACGGATACCGGCATATCGCACGCGGCGACACGTCGCAGGTCGTCGAACTGACCACCGCCGACGTCTCGCGACTGCACTTCACGGGCGGCTCGCTGCTGCGAACGTCGCGAACCAATCCCGGCAAGGACGACGCGACGCTCGACCGCTGCATTGCGTCGCTGCAGATGCTTGACGTCCGCTACCTCGTTGCGATCGGGGGCGATGATACGACATACGGGGCGTCGCGCATCGCGGCAAAAACACGCGGCCGTCTCGGCGTCGCAACCGTGCCGAAAACCATCGATAACGATCTGCCGCTTCCCGATAACGCACCGACATTCGGTTTCGAGACGGCGCGGGCCGTTGGAACGACGATCATCGAGAATCTCATGGAAGATGCACGCACGAGTTCGCGCTGGTATCTGGCGATCACGATGGGCCGCAAATCCGGCGCACTCTCACTTGGTATGTGCAAGGCGGCGGGAGCGACGCTTGCGATCATCCCCGAGGAGTTTCCAGGTGAGACAATCGAGCTTCGCGCCGTGGTCGACACGATCGTCGGATCGATTGTCAAACGGCTTGCAAGCGGAGATCGGCATGGGGTCGCGATCGTCGCCGAGGGGATCGTCGAGCGCCTCGGTGCCGCCGGATTGGGCTCGCAACTCGACGGCATCTCGCGCGACGCATACGGCCATGTGCGACTCTCCGATGTCCCGATCGGTATGCTGTTACGCCGCGCCGTCGATGAACGACTCGCCGAACTCGCGGTGGAAATGTCGGTCGTCACGAAAGATATCGGCTACGAACTGCGGTGCGCGAAACCGGTCCCCTTCGACGCCGAGTATACGCGCACGCTCGGCTACGGGGCCGTACGTTACCTGCGCGGCGGCGGCAGCGGCGCGCTGATTGCGCTTTCGGGCGGCCGCGTCACGCCCGTGACGCTCGAGGACCTCATCGATCCGGCAACGGGTCGCATTCGCATTCGGCTCGTCGACGTTACCACGGAATCATATGATGTCGCGCGCTCGTATATGATTCGCTTGGAACCCGAAGACTTCGCACAGCCCCGGCTCGGGCGTCTTGCCGCCCAAACCTCGCTCGAACCCGCGGCGTTCGCCGAGCGCTTCGGCGCCTCCGTCGCACACGGTCGGGCCGCCGTGTGAACCCGGCCTCCAGGTTGCGTGCCGCAACGGCGTGCGCTGCCTTCGCGGCGATGTCCGGTATGCCTCCGGCGACCGCCGCGACGATGGTTCCCTTCGAACTCGTCAACGACCACGTTTTCATCGACGTCGCCCTAAATGGTACGGGACCGTATCACTTCGTTTTCGATAGCGGGGCTCCGTTCGCTCTGCTCGACAGCGGCGTGGCGCGCGAACTCGGACTTTCCGTCCGTGCCGTCGGTACGATCGGAGGCGTGGGGGACGGCCGAGCCGCCGCCGGAAACGCAACGGTCGGCGTCGTGCGGATCGGCGCGCTCACGCTGCCGCATGCGCCGTTCGTCACCACGGACCTCACTGCAACGATCGGTGCGGTGGAAGGCCGGCGGATCGACGGTGTCATCGGCCGCGACATCTTAAAGCGATTCGTGACGACGTTCGACTATGGTCAAAGCCGCATCGTATTCGGCGCCGACGTGCCGGCGCTCGCCGACGGCGGCGCCTCACTCATACCGCTGCGCATCGTCGGCGGTATCCCGCAGATCGCGTGTCACATCGCGATGATCCCGGCCGTCTGTAACGTCGATACCGGTAGCCGCCTGGCGGTCACCGTTCCGGCGCCGTTTGCAGCCGCACATCCGCAGGTCATAGCGCAAACGCTCAGCGCGCTCGGCGTCGACGGGTACGGCCTCGGCGGAGCGGCGTTGGGGCGGCTCGGCCGTTTGAGCGCGCTCGAATTCGGTGGCTTCATCGTGCGCGATGCTGTGTGCGATTACAGCGCGCAAACGCGCGGTGCCTTTGCAAATCCGGCTCTGGGCGCAAATATCGGCGGCGGCATCCTGCGTTTGTTTGCCGTGACGTTCGACTACGCGCAGCACCGCATCGCTCTGCGCGCAGCCGATTTCGGCCGGCTCGAGCCGCCGGATCGCTCGGGCCTCTTTCTCGCCGGGCGCGCCGACGTCGTCCGCGTGTTCGACGTACGGCCCGATACGCCGGCCGCCGCGGCGGGGATCAAAAAGGACGACCTCGTCATCAGCGTCGATGGTCGTGCCGTAACGCCCGGCGACTTGCCGGCTATTCGAGCCACGCTCATGGCTCCCACAAAGACGGTCGTGCCCCTCGTGCTCAGCCGTAACGGGCACGCGCGCGAGGTGTCGCTGGCGCTGCAAGACTACCTGCCACCCGTGGGGCAGAAAGCGCGATTGCGCGACCTGTAGCGATCGCGTATCGAGCGCGATTTGCTTCACGGCTTTACTTTATCGCTGTCGCGACCGGGACCGGCTTTCTCAAAGCGGGCTCCGAGCGCACCGACTTTGGTCGCTTTTTTTTCCGGCGGCAATCCGCTCCATTCGACGTCTCTTCGCCGAGCTTGCTGAGGACTTCCCAGCGCGTTATCCGCGCCTCGCCGGGTCTGCTCTACTTGGCAGCTCCGCGTTATCTGCTATAGTCGTGCCATGATTGATCGGGCAGGCCTGGATCGTACGCAACTCAACGCGATCGCCCCCCAAGAGGTGCTTCAAGATTTCATCGACCGCCACACCATGGTGTTCGTTCAGCATCGCTTCACGGGCGCTAACGGCGAAGATAACGTGCACGCGCTCGGCGAGTGCCAAGTTTCTCGCCGCGGAGAACACGTCGTGTTCGAAGATATCCGTAACCGAAAAAATTGCTGGCGCGTAAATCCAGCCGGCTTCGCGCTCACGCAAATGGACGCAAGCGGCATCGAACTCAGCAACCAGCGCGATCGCTACGCCGCATTCGTCCCGACCGATACCTTCATGAGCGACTGGCGACGCTTCAGCGGCACGTGAATTTGGGCCGACTCGAAAAGAGGTGAGAGCCGCCACGATTAAGGGGTTCCAAACCCCGGGACCTAATTTTCTCCGATACCGAGACCGTTTTCGTCCATATGGCCTCTGAAGCGACGCACGACGCCGGCACGACCGACGAGATCGCGGAACTCGAGCGTAAGATCGCCGAGTTGCGCATCGCGCACGCACATATGAAGGCCGAACGAGATCAATACACGAGCAATGCCGCGCGTACCGCCACCGCCCTCGACGGCTTGACATCCATCAGCCGCGCACTCGATATTCTCCAGAAGGAGCATGCCGCCGCGCGCGACACCGCAGCTGCGGCTCGCGAAGCAGCCGACGCTGCCGTTCGCGATGCCAGGCAGCGGCTTGACGAGGCCCGGCAAACGGCGCACGCCCTCGCGGCCGAACGGGTCGTCGCCGAACGAGCCGCCGCGCAAGCGCGCGCAGCCGAAGCGCGCGCAAGCGCCTCGTACGATCAAACGTCGCGAACCGTATCCGATGTCCGCGCTACCTACGAAGCGGCTCGGGCGGAATCGGCCAACGTAGCGCGGCGCGACGCGCCGGGCGACAATACCGAAGAATTCGAGCGGGAAAAGCTTTCGGCAGAGACGCGTCTACACAAACTACGCGTGCGTGCCGAAAGCGTGCACGCCGGTATCGATTTACAGCGCATCCGGGATCTCGAGCGGTGCCTGCGCTCGATCCGTCTGACGACCGTATCGACCACATCGGCTGCTCAAATGCGGCCACCTGAAGCACCCTCACTGGCACGGCAAGAGGTCGCGACGCCGGACCGGATCTCGCTTGCCACGCGGCTCCGGCGCGATCTCGGAACGCCGAGCCCGCGCCCATGAGCAACGAACCGATTCGCGTGCTCTACATCCCGGCCAACGGCAAAGCGGGGTATCGCGAAATCGCAAACGACCTCGCATCGCTCTTCGAACTCGTCGGCGAAGGCCAGCTCGATGTCATCGAACTCGAGCCCGACATTTCGCTGTTTTGCGAAGAGTCACGAAACGACGTCGCATACGCCTATAATTTCTCCGTCGGCGCGCAAGACATCCACGGCGATGCTTTCGTCGTCCGGCGAAGCGGCAGCGATGTCGTCTCGATCCAAGACGCCGATGTCGCACGATTGATGAATGCGCCGGAACCACACCCAGAAGGGGGGCCGGCCGGTCCATAGCGTTGTCGGCGGCCTCTCCAGCATCGGCAGCTTGCCCTCGCTTGGCATAGTGCAAATAAGCGGGAGAACGCTTGCGAAGGCCTCGCCCGCTTCGGTCCCGGGCAATCGGGCACGATACCATCTGTGCAACGTATCCAACCAAGCGACGTGCCGGAAGCGGCGCGACTCCTCGCAATCGCGACGGCGGTTCCCGACTTTGAAATCGACCAGCGCGTGGCCGAAGAAAGTTCGCGGTCTTTCTTCGCGGGTCGCATGCCGAATTACGAGCGCGTCGCCGGCGTCTTTGCGACAACGGGGATCGAGCGGCGCTATTCGGTACGGCCGGTCGCGTGGTTCGCCGAACCGCACGCCTGGCCGGATCGCACGGCCGCGTACGTCGAAGGGGCTAGTGAGCTCTACGCGCGCGTCGTGCGGCGGGTGCTGGATGCCGCGGGAATCGAAGCCAGCGCGATCGATGCCGTGGTGACCGTGTCGTCCACGGGGATCGCGACACCGAGTTTGGAGGCCCGGGTCCTTCCGAAGATGGGATTCCGCGCGGATATCGAGCGTACGCCGATATTCGGCCTCGGCTGCGCGGGCGGCGTGACGGGGCTTGCGATCGCATCGCGCCTGGCCACGGCACGCTTGGGCACGACGGTTTTGCTCGTGGCCGTCGAGTTGTGCACGCTCGCGTTTCGCGTGGATCGCGCGACCAAAGCCGATGTGATTGCGACCTCGCTTTTCGGCGACGGCGCGGCAGCGGCAATCGTTTCGAGCGATAATGATCTCTCCGCAATGGCGACCTTCGGCGGCGCGACGGAACACCTCTGGAACGATACGCTCGACATCATGGGTTGGGATGTGGATGATGCGGGCCTGGGCGTCATGCTCTCGCGTTCGTTACCGGCATTCGTCCAACGACGCTACCGCGCGAGTTTCAACGAGGCGATCGAGCGGCTGCATATCGAGCGCGATCAGATCGGTCGCGTCGTGTGCCATCCCGGCGGCACGAAAGTGCTCGAAGCGATCGAAGCTGCGTTGAGCTTGCCGAGCGGCGCGCTCGATCTGGAGCGAAGCGTCATGCGCGATTACGGCAATATGTCTTCCCCGACGGTTCTTTTCGTGCTCGAACGCGCGATCGCGGCGGGCCTTCCGCCGAGCACGATGCTCGCCGCACTTGGGCCCGGTTTCACGGCAAGTTTCGTTGCACTCGAGCGAACCGCGGCGTGACGGGTGCGCTCGCGCTGCTCGGCTTACTCACGCTTCAGCGGGTATCCGAACTCGTCATCGCAACGCGCAATACGAAAATGCTGCTGGCGCGGGGAGCGATCGAAGCCGGCGCGGGCCACTATCCGGTCATGGTCGCTCTGCACGCGACATGGCTCGGGACGCTTTGGTGGTTAGGACACGGACGCGCCCTCGTCGCTCCGTTCGTCATCGCATTCACCGTCCTCCAATTCGGTCGTGCCTGGGTGCTCGCGACGCTCGGCGCGCGTTGGACCACGCGGGTTCTCATCATCCCAAACGAAGTGCCGGTAACGCGCGGACCATTTCGATTCGTACGGCACCCAAATTATCTCGTGGTCGCGCTCGAACTCCCATGCGTGAGTCTCGCGCTCGGACTCGGTGGGCACGCGCTGCTCTTTGGAGCGCTCAATCTTGCGATGCTCGGGTGGCGCATCCGGGTTGAGAATCGCGCGTTCGCGCGCGTGGCGCATGCGGCGTAAAGCTCCTCCAGCGTAACGTACGTGCTCGACATCGCATCGATCCGCAACGTAACGATACGCTTACGCCAACGCCGACTGCGCCCGAGTATCGCGTCGCATCAGTGCGTGCGGCGCCCCAAGAGCAGCGCTTCGCCGCAGGTCCGCTTTGGCCGGCAACGTTTAACAATGGAACGTTTCGAACGATAAGGTAAGCATGACGTTGCTCATCATCATCATCCTCCTCGTGCTGCTTTTCGGGGGCGGCGGACATTACTACAGCGATGGCCGTTACCGTACGGGCGGCTTCAGCATCGCGGGACTGCTCGTCCTCGTGCTCGTCGTTCTGCTCATAACCGGAAACCTGCACGTGTAGCTCGCCATGCTGGTTATCGCCCCCGGGCTCCCCGCTGCGTATTCGGCGGTTCCGGCGCGTCTGTGCCATGCCTGTGTCACAACGCGATGCTACGCTGCGACGATGACCGACGACTCGCTGCTCTATCTCCTTCGCGCTCCGGCGTTCGTTGAAGCGACGTTGCGCGCGGCGCTTATCGAGATGCTGTCGGCCCGGCGCACGTTCGGCGGCGAGTTCGACGTGCGCACCTTCATCAAATGTGCGTTGCTGAAATCGCGGCGGACCCGTGACGCAGCGCTGGAGAACGCCGATGCGTTGATCTGTCACGAACTCGAAGCCGCCGTCGTCCGTACCGCGGCCTTCTTTGCTGCGTCGCCGTCGGGCCGGCGCCTGTGTTGTCTGCCGGTGGAGCGCATCATCGAGCCACCGCCGAATATCGACGCGGCTGTTTACGATAAAAAGCGCGCCCTGCATTACATCCGCTTCGACACCTATCTCCGCGCCGACGAACGTTTTGAAGCTGCTACGCGTTTGATTCGCGCGATGGATCGAAGCATGCCGGAACGTTTGGCATCGTTGCACTTCTTCTCATTGCGCGACGGCCGGCTCCGTTCGTACCGGGCGACAGTTCAGCATCGAATCGTCTCTAACGGCGCCGTTGCGCGGGCTGCTTAAGGTGCGCCTGACCCTTTGCGCGTTGCTACGTGTTCGGGAAGCGGCGCAACACGCGTAGCGGCATTTGCGACGCGACTGGCGAGCGTGGTCGTCAATGCGCGGCGACGTTCGGCGAGTCTGTCTCCGCGGCCCGTCACGCATAACGCGCTCATGCCTTGTACAGTTGACCGGAATGCGGGCATACGCTCGGCCATGGACTGCACTATCGTCGTCGCGACGCGCAACCGGCGATCGATTCTCGTCAAGAACCTGGCGCGCTTATGCGCGTTACCCGAACGCCCAAACATCGTCGTCGTCGATAACGGGTCCTCGGATGGGACGGCTCGCGCGGTCCAGGCAGCCTTTCCCCAGATCTCCGTAATCGCGCTTGACGTCAATCGCGGCGCCGCCGCGCGCAATCTCGGCGTCGCTGCCGCGACGACGAGCTTCGTCGCGTTTTGTGATGACGATTGCTGGTGGACGGCGGGCGCGCTACCGCTCGCCGTTGCCACCCTCATGCAGCATCCGCGGGTCGCCGTCGTGAATGGCCGCGTCTGCGTCGGTGGTGAGCGGCGAACCGATGCCGCGTGCACGTCGATGGCCAAGAGCCCGCTGCGCAGCCGCAGCGGCGCACCGGGCCGCGCGATTGCGTCTTTCATGGCGGGCGCGATCGTCGTGCGGCGCGATGCATTTCTGGCGGCGGGCGGCTACCATCCGCGCTTTCTCATCGGTGCCGAAGAGCCGCTGCTCGCTCTCGATCTTCGCGAAGCCGGCTACGACTTGCTCTACGTTCCGCACGTCGTGCTGATTCACACCCCGGCGAAGATCGCGCGCGACGCGGCGGAACGGCGTCATCTCGTGCTGCGTAATCTGCTCTGGACGGCGTGGTTGCGCTATCCGTTCGTCATTGCCTGCGGCGAGACAATCCTAGCGATCGGCGCGGCCGCGCGTGACCGACGCGCGCGCCGTGCATTCTTTAGCGCGTTACGCGGAGCCGTATGGGTGCTGCGCGAGCGGCGGCCGGTTTCGCGCGCCATCGCCCAGACGTTCTGCACGCTGGTCCGCCGCTCGGCATGACGGCGCGGCCTATCGTCGCATATCCGCTGCGCCCGTCGCTGCGCACCGGCGAACTGCTCGCTCTGAACGTGAGAGCCGATGGCCGGCCGCTCGACGTCCTCCTCGCGCGGTCCGGCGCGGACCTCGTGCCGCTAGGCGCGAGTCCCGTGACTTTCGCGGGACGGCCGGGCGAGTGGTCCGCCTACGACATCGCGCTTCCGCCGAGCGTGCGCCCGGGCGCCTACGTCGCGCGCATCGTCGCTCATGGCGCAGCGTGTGTACCGATGCTGGATGCGCGGGACGGCGCAGCGCTTTTTGTCTTGCGCTCACGGCGGCCGGCCCGGGTCCTCGTCAACGTGCCCCTCTTCACCTATCACGCTTATAGCGTCGGCTCATGCGATCCGGACAGCGGCGACGCGGCGGGCGCGTCGCTTTACACGGGCGCAGAGCGCGTCTCGCTGGCACGGCCCGGCGGCGGCATCGGCGGGCGATTATGGGACGAGCGCAATTTCGATGCATACGATCGCAGCAGCCCACGCCAAACGTGGGCCCACTGGGATGCGAAAGCCGTCGCATGGCTGGAACGCGAAGGCATCGCGCACGACGTCTGCACCGATATCGACCTGCACATGGACGCGACGCTCCTTCACGACCGTAGCTTATTCGTCTGTTTCGGCCATCACGAGTACTGGACCGATGCCATGCGGACTCGCATCGAAGGCTTCGTCGCCGGCGGCGGAAACGTCGCATTCTTTGGCGCGAATTCGCTCTGGTTTCGGACGGCCTACGACGCGGCGAGCATGTCGCTCAGCCGCGCCGGAGCGTGGCCGCAATCCGAAAGCGCGTTGACCGGTGTGTCTTATGGACGCGGCGGAGGGTGGTGGCGCGGGCCGCGGCCACGCTGCGGTTTGACGGTGCGCGACGCGTCGCATTGGGTGTTCGCGCAAACGGGCCTCCGCGACGGCGACACGTTCGGCGCGGATGCCCGGCTCGTCGGTTATGAATGCGACGGCTTCGGCACTCCCGGCGCCGTGCCCCAGACAACCATCGAACTTGCCAGCGCCGACTTGACCGTGCACTGGATCGACCCAGGCGAGAACGGGGAAGTGTTCGCGCGCGGGCGCGCGTCGCTCGTCATATCACACGACGCCGGGACGGTGCTAAGCGTCGGTACGGTCGACTGGCCGCGCCTCCTAGGCGACGATCCGGCCGTCACGCAGATCACACGCAACGTGATTCACCGCCTCGCAGACCACACCGAGAAGCCTTCAAACGCGGCGTGGCGATCCTAGGTCGGTAAGTCGAGCGCCATCGCGAAGAAACGTGCCAGCGGTAGTTCGAGCGCGGGCAGCCCTGCGTGGCGGAGCGTGTCGCCCGCGGCACACGATCCTTCCGATGCCGTGTCGTACAACGTCATAGCGCGCAACGTCGGATCGATAACGATGACGAGAACACTGCCGCCCTCGCAGGTAGACATCGACTTTGCTTGCGACGTCGAGCGGATCGTCACCAACCTATCACGCGCGGACACGCTTCGACAACCGGTGCTGCGCGCCGCTCAACATGCAGCCCGCACGACCGCGTGCGAGCTGCATGTTGTTACGGACCCCGTCTGAGGTACGGGCTAGAGATCTTCCGGGTTGATCCCCTTCGGCTTGTATTGCGTCGTTTTTGCTGGTGCGACCACCGCGACATCGCCCTCGTAATCTCCCTCGTAGTGCACCGTCTGTTCCAGCGGCGGACGCCGATCTTGAAATCCGGCGACGAGCTTGGAACCGGCCAGCGCCGGCTCCGGCTCCAAACCGTATTCCGCACCATCGAGGAAGGCAACGCCCTTGGGACGGCCGTCTTCGTCGAGATCCTGTCCCTCCGGTTGAATCGTCACGCCGCGGTAACGCTGCATGCCCGTACCGGCCGGGATCAGCTTGCCGATGATGACGTTTTCCTTGAGCCCGAGCAGCGGGTCGTGCTTGCCCTTGATCGCCGCATCCGTGAGCACGCGCGTCGTCTCTTGGAATGACGCCGCCGACAAGAACGACTCCGTGGCGAGTGAAGCCTTGGTCACGCCGAGCAGCACGGGCTTGCCCTCCGCGATCTTGCGACCCTCGGATTTCATCCGCTCGTTCTCTTCGGCGAAGGCGGAACTCTCGATGAGTTGCCCCGGCAGCATCCGCGTATCGCCACCGTCGACGATCTTGACCTTGCGCAGCATGGCGCGGACGACCGTCTCGACGTGTTTGTCGTTGATGTCGACGCCCTGCGAACGGTACACGCGCTGCACTTCTTGCACCAGGTATTGCTGCAGCGCGTTCTCGCCCTTGTACTCGAGAATTTCGTGCGGGTCGAGCGAGCCTTCGTTGAGCGGATCGCCGGATTCGACGCGCGCGCCCTCTTGTACGAACGAACGCGTGTTATAGGGAACGTCGAACTCGTGCGCTTCGCCATGATCGTCGGTGACGACCATGACGCGCTTGCCCTTTTCCTCGGTGATGTGCACGGTACCGCCGACCGTCGTGATCGTGGCCTTGCCCTTGGGCTTGCGCGCCTCGAAGATCTCTTCGATTCGCGGCAGACCCGTGATGATGTCTTCGGTTGCGACGCCGCCCGTATGGAACGTGCGCAACGTCAACTGCGTGCCAGGCTCGCCGATCGATTGGGCCGCGATGATTCCGACCGCCTCGCCGATATCGACGCGCTTGCCGGTCGCAAGATTACGCCCGTAACACATCGCACAGACGCCGACCCGTGCTTGGCAGTTCAGCACCGAACGAATCTTGACCGTCTTGATGCCGGCATCGATGATGTGCTTGGCGATCTCCTCGTTGATCTCGGCATCGCGTTCGACGATCTTCGTGCGCGGTTTCGCCGGGTCTTTGATATCCTCGGCCGCACGACGACCGATGATGCGGTCGTAGAGCGGTTCAATGATCTCTTTGCCGACGCCGATATCGAAGACGGTCATGCTTGCCGACGTGCCGCAATCATCTTCGCGCACGATAACGTCTTGAGCGACGTCGACCAAACGGCGCGTCAAGTAGCCCGAGTCCGCCGTACGCAGCGCCGTGTCCGCAAGACCCTTGCGGGCGCCGTGTGTCGAGATGAAATATTCGAGCACGGTGAGGCCTTCTTTGAGCGACGCCTTCACCGGGATCTCGAGAATGCGGCCCGACGGATCGGACATCAGTCCGCGCATACCGCCCAGCTGTTTGACCTGATTGATCGAACCGCGCGCGCCAGAGGTCGCCATCATGAAGACGGGGTTGAGCGGATTTTGCGCGGCTTGCATCGCGCCCGTCACTTCTTCCGACGCTTTCGACCACACCTGAATCGTCTTGTTGTACTGTTCCTCTTGCGACATGAAGCCCGTATCGACGTACTCATGTAACTGGTCGACGGCAGCTTGCGCGTCGTCGAGGATCTTGAACTTCGCATCGGGGACGACGACGTCGCTGATCGAGACCGTCGTACCTGACTGCGTCGCGTAACGGAAGCCGAGGGCCTTGATCGCGTCCAGGAACGCAGCCGTCTCAGCATTGCCGTGCCGGCGATAGCATTCGGTAATCAGCTTCTTGAGCGCCGACTTGTCCATTGTGTGATTGCGGAACGGTTCGTTCCATGCATGCGGGAACGCATCGTTGAAGATCACGCGTCCGACGGTTGCGCGCACGAGCTGGCCGCTCCAACGGACCTTGATCCATTGTTGCAGCCCGATCTGCTTGAAGTTGTACGCGATGATCGCGGCGTTGAGATCCTCAAAAGTGGGCAGCTTTTCACCGGCGGCATCGAGACCACCGTCGCGCTGGCCGTTGAGGGCGACATTACCCGAGCCGTTCTGCGCGGCGTCATAGGCGCGCTGACCGATCGACGCGACGAGCGCGTCTTCGGGAATATCGGCCTTGGCGACGCCCGTGTACTCGTCTTTTTGGAACGTCAGATAATACAGACCGAGCACCATGTCTTGCTGCGGGATCGAAACGGGCTGACCGAATGACGGCTGCAAGATATTGTTGCTCGAAAGCATGAGGATGCGTGCCTCCGCTTGCGCTCCGGCGGAGAGCGGAAGATGCACGGCCATCTGGTCGCCGTCGAAGTCGGCGTTGTAGGGCGCGCAGACGAGCGGATGCAGGTGGATGGCCTTGCCCTCCACGAGGACCGGCTCGAACGCCTGAATACCGAGACGGTGCAGCGTCGGCGCGCGATTGAGCAGCACCGGGTGCTCGCGAATCACGTCGTCGAGAACGTCCCAAACCTCCGGACGCACGCGCTCGACCATCCGCTTCGCGCTCTTGATGTTGTGCGCTTGGCCGCGATCGACGAGCTTCTTCATCACGAACGGCTTGAAAAGCTCGAGCGCCATCTCTTTGGGCAGCCCGCACTGATGGAGCTTGAGATTCGGGCCCACCACGATGACCGAGCGGCCCGAGTAATCGACGCGCTTACCAAGGAGATTCTGGCGGAAGCGACCCTGCTTGCCTTTGAGAATATCGCTCAGCGACTTCAAGGGGCGATTGTTCGGGCCCGTGACCGGGCGGCCGCGCCGGCCGTTATCGATCAGCGCGTCGACCGCTTCCTGGAGCATGCGCTTTTCATTTTTGATGATGATCTCGGGCGCTGAGAGCTCGAGCAGGCGCTTAAGTCGATTGTTGCGGTTGATGACGCGGCGGTAGAGGTCGTTGAGGTCGGACGTGGCGAAGCGGCCGCCGTCGAGTTGCACCATCGGACGCAGTTCGGGGGCGATAACGGGGACCGCCGAGAGGATCATCCACTCGGGCTTGTTGCCGCTATTGAGAAACGCTTCGACGACTTCAAGACGCTTGATCGCCTTCACGCGCTTCTGGCCAGTCGTCTCTTTGAACTCTTTACGCAGGTCTTCTTGCAATTTGCGCAAGTTGAGGTCGCGCAGAAGCTCGCGGATCGCTTCGGCACCCATGCCGGCCTTGAAGCCGTTGCCGAACTTGTCGCGCGATTCGCGGTATTTGAGTTCGGTGAGGATCTCGCGCTTCGTTAGGCCGGTGCTGCCGGGCTCGATCACGATGTAGGCCGCGAAGTAAATCACCTTCTCGAGCTGGCGCGGGCTCATGTCGAGCAGGATACCGATGCGGCTCGGAACGCCTTTGAAATACCAGATGTGGGTAACGGGGGTGGCAAGCTCGATGTGCCCCATGCGCTCGCGGCGCACTTTCGCACGCGTGATCTCAACGCCGCAGCGGTCGCAGATCATGCCCTTGAAGCGGATGCGCTTGTACTTGCCGCAGTGGCACTCCCAGTCTTTGGTGGGGCCGAAAATCTTCTCGCAGAACAGGCCATCGCGCTCGGGTTTGAGCGTGCGGTAGTTGATGGTCTCCGGCTTCTTCACTTCACCAAAGGACCACGCGCGAATTTGCTCCGGGCTGGCAAGCCCGATCCGCATCGCATCAAAATTGTTTACGTCGAGAAGGTTCACGTTCGTCCTCAGTGCCCCGGCTGGCAGGCCCTAACCAAAGCAAACAGGGACCCGGCGTCGCCGTTCCCTGAAAATCCAGCTAAATTCCGCGGGGCATAGGAGACGATTATACCCTTTAAGCGCAAGAGGGTCAATTTGGCCCGTCCACGAGCGGCTGTTGCAGGTCCAACAGTTCCTGGCCCCACGCCATCAGCATGCCCAGCAGCGGACTGACCTTCATTCCGATAGGCGTCTAGGCGTCAGCTTGTATTCAACCCGCGGCGGAACCTCGGCATAGACGCGGCGGTCGACCACGTCATCGCGCTCGAGTCGGCGATAGCGTGCCGAAGCTCGGGCTCGCACCGGAGGAGTATCTCGGGAACGCCAAGCAACTGAGCGCCCCGCGTTCTACGGCTTCGGTGGTGTGCGAACAGCGCTATCGATAATGCGATCGATCAAACCGTAGGCCTTGGCCTCTTCCGCCGTGAGGTAACGATCGCGCTCGATATCCGCCAGAATTTTTTCGATCGGTTGCTTCGTGGTATCGACGTAAATCTGGGCGACGGAGCGGCGCATTGCGATCAAGTCGCGCGCTTGAATTTCGATATCGGACGCGGAACCACCGATACCGCCGACCGACGGCTGATGAATCAGCACTTTGCTGGTCGGCAACGCATACCGCTTCCCGGGCGCACCGCCCGTAAGCAACACGGACGCAGCGGATGCGGCCATGCCGGCGCAGATCGTGGCCACGTCGGGTTTGATGAGCTGCATCGTGTCATACACCGCAAGTCCGGCCGTCGCGCTTCCACCCGGACTATTGATGTAGAGATCGACGTCCTTATCGGCGTCGATCCGCTCGAGAAAGAGGAACTGCGCGATCACGAGATTCGCAAGCTCGTCGTCGATCGGTCCCGTGACAAAAATGATCCGCTCTTGCAGCAACCGCGAGTAAAGATCGTACGAACGCTCGCCGCGGGCGGACTGCTCGATAACAGTCGGTACTAAGTGTCCCATACGGACCTATATGCAGTGCCGGGTGCTACGGTCCTCCGGCTTCCCCTTCATCGCCAAGGGTGCATGCGGGCAGACGTTCGCAACGTCCCGCAGGCGCCTCCATCGGCGCGACGTTACTCACAACGCCGCGCCATGCCGGCGACGCTGCCTAGTGGCCGGGCTTGGCGGATAACGCGTCGGTCACCGCGGTCGCAACCGCGGCCTTTCCCTGCGTAACCATATCGCTTGCCGCCGACTTCGCCTGCTCCTTGACTTTATCACCGAGCGGGCCGACGTTATCGCGTTCGAGATCGCTCACCGGTAGCGCAAGCCCAAGAAGAAAGCCCGCGGCGATGCTGCCGAGCGCGAGGCCGAGCGGGTTTTTCTCGAGCAGCCCCTTGGTATTGAGGGCAGCTGATCTGGTGGCTTGGCCGGAAGTCGCAAGCTTCTCTTGCGCGGCGTCGCCAATGCCCGATACGTTGGCGCCGACCTTGGACTTCGCGCCCGCGAGGTTATCTTTGACGCTATCGGTCGCACTTGCTAACTTGTTTTTTACGCCGGCGGCCGCGTCGTCAGCCGACGACGAAGCTCCCTTTAAGTTCGTTTTTGCGGACTCACTCACGTCATGCACTCCCTGTGAAAGTTTTGAGCTTGCGTCGGCGGCAGCGGCCGATGCGATCTGCGTGGCGCCGGAAAGGCCATGGGCGACCGAGGCCGTCGCATCGCCGAGTGCGCTCTTCACCGAGTCGACCCGGCCGGCGACGTTTTCCTTCAATCGCGCGGGAACGTCGGTCTTATAGGCAAGTGCCTCGGCGGTATCGGCGATCCGTTCGCGCGTCTCTTCGATTTGTTTACGGATGACATTGGGATCGTCGTGTGGATCGACGGGACGCGGCGGTTCGCTCATACATCGTACTCGTCGTAAGCGCGATCGGTATAAGCGCGATCGGTATAAGGAGGAACGCGGCCCATCTCATCGCGATGACGGCTCACCGCCGAGGCCTTGAGCATCCGCGAACCGACGAGACCGAGCACGATCCCCGTCGTCGCAATCGCCCACGGTTGCTCCCGCCCGAAACGCTCGGCATCGCGAACCAAGGTATCTCCGTTGGACTGCTTGAGATACGTGCCCACCCGTTCCAGCGTCTGTGCACCCCGGTCCGCGACCGCTGCGGCGCCATGGCTCAATTCGTCGGCCCGAAGCTCGTCCGCGATGCGTTTGATACTGGACGCCGTCGCAAGAACACGCGCGCCGACATCGCTCGCGCGGCTATCGACCTGCCCCATGACGAGTCCTTTGAAGCCTTTTGATTCTTGCATAGTGGCAACGTCGTACCCGACGTGTGCGCCGCGCAAACAACATCGCTGGGCGCCGAGCCGACGCACGGTAGGAGGTACGATCTCCACGGGTGCACACTTCGATGGCATTTCGATGGCATAGGGAGGACGGGTCGTGATCAGTCTCGGCAGCGCTGCGGAATTTGCACTCCTGAGTCTGGATGGTGAGTTCGACCTCGCCGATGCCGAGGCATTGGGCGAGGCGCTCGGTAATCTCGATTCCGAGCCGGTCATCATCGTCTCCCTCGCGCACGTAGCATTTCTCGATAGCACGATATTGAACGTTTTCTTCCGAGCCAATGCTGCGCACGCTGGAAACCTCGTCGTCGTTCTGCCCGAAGGCACGCGCGCGAAAAGCACCTTCGCCCTCGCGGGCCTTGAAGAGCAGTTCCGTTTCGCGCCTTCGGTTAACGACGCCATTGCGATCGCACGAACGCTGCGCGACATCGTGGCCGCTTCGTTCTCGCGCGACGGGACTGCTGCGTCGTCGTCAGATGAAGCGAGCGAATAAAGCTTAGATCGGAACGTGCCACTCGCGACGGATTTCACGTTTCGCCGCTTCGAGCGCCTCGTCGATGAGCTGTGGCATCGTCTTCGAGCAGGCGCAGCCAGCGACGCTGCAGCCAACACTTTCGTGAACGATCGCTCCATGGTTACAGGCTTCGCAGCGGACTAATTTTTCCATCGCTTGCTCCGGTAGAACGTACGTCGCTCAGATACGTGCTGTGCGCGAATTACCATTCTCGTACCGCCGCCAACGGAGCGAATTTCTACAGGAACGTTTTTTGAGCGCCGCTCTTTGCGATGCCGGGCGCGCACGCTTTACTTCGCGATACCTCGCGCTACAAGCGGCGACGGGTCATGCGCATGCGCTTATCGACCGTTACGAAAACGATAGCGACGATGATGCCGGCAACGGGCAATAACCAAGTGACGAGATACGGCTCGAGCGGTGATGCGCCGTAACCCGGGAGCGAAGCCGGAGCTTGTGACGCGCCGCCTTCGGTCGCTTTTTCAGCGCCGGGTGCGGTGGGAAGCGCGGCACCCGGCGATGCATTTTGCGCAGACACCGGTGGTGCGATACATACCGCCGCAAAGACGAAGGCGGCGAAAAGCAGAGCGAAAAGGCGTTTCATGGCGGCCTCGTACCCGGAACGCAAATCGTTTAACGAGGCTCGCTTCGCGTTATGCCACCGGTTATGAGCCGCGCTTCTTTCGCATGGTCTTCTTGCGGACGGCTTTCTTGGCGCCCGATTTGCGTCCGGTGCTGCCCGTTGCTTTTCGCGTGCGCGCCGCTTTCTTAGCGGCCGTCTTGCGGGTGCTCTTCGCTGCCTGGGCCCCGCCGTCGTCGGGAGGCGTCAGATTTGGCGCTGCGCTGAAGTCGAAGCAATCTTCCATACCGTCGGAAGCGGCGTCGCGTCGATTGAGGGTCGGCAGCCCGAACGTCACCTCGCAAAACTTCACGAGACTGACATGTGTGTGCTGCACCTTCGACACGTATCCGCGCTTCGCGTACGGGCTCAACGCGAGACAGCCGACGCGTCCGCCTGGGAAAAACGGCGTCCCGTCGGTCCACTTCTCGAGTACGGGCGGGTCGACATGGTCGGCCCAGCCGCCCCAGTCATCCCACGTGATGAAGATCGCACACGTCGGCCACTGTGGACCGCGTGCGACCGCGGCGACTTGGGCGACCGTCCAAGCCATTCCGTCCGTCACATTGCCGAGCGGATGCTCGTCGAGCCCGGCGGGCCCGTAAAGCCAGGAGACGTTGGGCAATTTACCCGTCTCGGCGTCGACTGCAAATTGCGTCTGCGGCTTACGATGGCGGCCGCCGAGCTTCCTGATGAGGCTAAACGGATAGCCCGACGTGTACGAGCCCCACGTGCGGCCCGCATGCTCGAGCAAATCCGGGAGCGATGCCAGATCGTAGGTCTGCTGCGGTTGTCCGCGGTAGCCGTGCGGATTGTTGATGAGTGGCGAATCGGCCGCGATCAGCATGAAATGGTTTGGCGTCGACGGGCCGGCGACCGCCGTGAAGTAGTTATCGCAGAGCGTGAATTGCCGCGCGTACCGGAAGTAGGCCGGTATGTCGCTTTCGGTGTACTGCAGCGCCGCAGCCGTCGTCTTTCGGGTCAACCATGCCTCGTGCGTATGCTTGGGATCCGACGTCGGCGGATTCGGCGCCGGTTGTAAACGCGGGCCGCCGTTTACGCCCGGAAACGTTCCGAAGTAATTGTCGAAACCGTGGTTTTCTTTAACGATGATGATGACGGTTTGGATCGGACTCTGCGCTTGTGCCACGGCCAGCGCTTCGTGCGCGGAACGCGATCGCCTCGCGATGCGTGCTTAAGACAACCTTAAAATCCAAGCGACGGTCGCACGCGCTTCCGCGCGAAGGCACGCATCCGCGGCTTCGCGTGCGCGGCCTCGCTCTCGCGAAACGAGGTTGCCGCGGCACACACCACGTAAGCCGTTGGTCATGCATGCAACAAAACTGAGCGCGGGCGCCTGTGTGCTCGCACTGACCTTTGGCCCGGTACTCGCGGCAGAGGGCTCCGCTGCTGGAAGCCGTGTGTACGAACTGCACGCGCAGAACGGGTCGCACGAGTATGGAACGGTCTCGCTCAAACCGAGCGGTACCACGACCAATGTGGAAGTGCATCTCGTAAACGCTCCGCCCGGCGTCATGCAGCCGGCTCACGTCCATCTCGGAACGTGTGCCAAACTCGATCCCGCTCCGAAGTATCCACTGACGGCCGTTCTCGACGGAACCTCGGACGGAGCGGTTCCGGTCCCGCTTGCGGATCTACTTGCAACGCCGATGGCCGTAAACATCCACCGCTCCGGCGACGACGCGAAGACTTACGTCGCTTGCGCCGATCTCAAACCGTAGCGATTCGCGCGCTGGTCTGCGACGACCGTTCGGCGTGGGAACCGCTCTGGGACGCGTACTGCGCATTTTACGAAACACCGATTCCCCGAGCAACGACCGAAGCCACGTTCGCGCGGCTCTGTGATGAGCAGACCTCCATGCACGGGTTGCTCGCCGTCGATGCGGCGAGCGGCGATGCGCTTGGATTCGCGCATTACGTCGTGCATCCGTTCACGTGGAGTCCGCGCGACGCTTGCTATCTCGAGGACCTCTTCGTTACGCCGGCCGCCCGGCTACGTGGGGTTGGCCGGGCACTGATCGACGATCTGCTCGCGCGCGGGGAGCAGGCGGGATGGGGCCGGCTCTATTGGATGACGCGCGAGAACAACGCGGTGGCGCGACGATTATATGATTCGCTCGCACAGCGTGACGATTTCGTGCGCTACGCGATCGCATTCGGCGACGCGCCCCGCGATTAGCGCGCGGTCGCTCATTGCCTTATCGGCTCCGGCGCGTCGGCAGGCCGACCGAGATGGTAGCCTTCCGCGCCGCGCACGCCACGCGTACCTGCGACGAAACGCAGCATCGTATCGTCCTCGACACGCGAGATCGTGCGCGAAAGGTGCGCACGAAGCAGTCACAGGCGCTTCTCAGCGGGCCTTGAGAGGGTGGGCATCGGCATGCTGAGCTTGCACAGAGTCACCGCCGAGGATTCTTCTCCCCTACCACGAGAACTTCAGCAGTCGCCGTGAAGCCACGCCTCCGCCGAACGACGTCCGGAAGATTACGCCGTTCGCCGAGCAAAAATCCCGTGCCCGCCCGGCGCCGCCCGCCACGTTCGTTCGCTCGGCTGTTGCGCCGGCGGCGGCGCACCGTTGCCGTCATCGCATCGCTGCTCGTGCATATCGTGGCGGCGCTACTGTTCATTCACGATCGAGCCGAGCCGCCGGCGGAAACCGTCGCGACGGTACAACACCTTACGTTCGATCGCAAGCCCGTGCCGACGCCTCGCCCCATTCCGCGCCCGTCTGCGCCGCCGGTGTTGCGCAGCAAACCGATCCCCGTACCGTTGCCGTTGCCGGTCCCCGTGCCCCTCGCGAAGGTCCCCGCGCGCCCGTTGCCGCTCGTTCCCTTCGTGCCGCATGCACCCGTCGCACACGCGCACCCGCACCCGCACCCGCTACGCAAAGTGCCCGTCGCGGTGCCGCTCGCGCGACCCACACTTAGCGACGCGCGCATCGCCCAGATAACGAGCGAATTGCGTGCGCAGATCGCGAGCGACGTCGCAGGCCGTTCAAGCGCGATCGCGGTCGCTCCGGCGCCGCTCGCGCCCCCGCGCCATTTCGCCCTCGATACATCGAATTTCATGCAGGGTGACCGGCGCAGCCACGGCTTATGCGACCCGATCAAGGATTGGACGCAGGACGAGGACGAGTACGACTACTACTACGTCGCCTGCAACGTGCGTTTCTCCGACGGCACCTTCGAACGCCAATCCGTCCCTTGGCCCGTTCGCTTTCCACGGGCGGACGATCCCTTCACGGGTACGGCAAAGGGCGAGAAACCGCTCGCAATACCATTACCGGGCTGGCATCTCGCGGCAGGTGAAACAGTCTCCCCCGAGCTTCGTGCGTATGCGCGCGAGCACGGCTTTCTTATCGAGGGCGGCTAAGGTAAACGGTTGCGATGGCGCGCGGCTTGCCACGCGCCATATCCAACCGCCGCCGCAATTGGCAGCATCTTTGCGACGGAATTGACTTGCGAGAGGTGAATCTTCGTTGGGAACGTCGCATCGAAGTAATAGCGATACGTAACGAGCAAGGTCGATGCCCACAGCCCCATTCCGATTGCGCCCGCCGGAACGGCAATAAGCGGCAACACCCAAAGCGCATACCATGGCCACGAAGAAAATGTCGCGAGAAACGCCGCGGCTCCGAGCCACACGAACGCCCGGACGTTTCCGAAAAGCAGCTCACGAAACGCATAGAAGGCGATCGCCGCGACGGCGAGCGCCACGGGAACGAGTGTCAAGACCAAGCTCAATGACGGGTTGTGAGACCCAACCGCGTTCCCGGCTTCATTGTGCAATCGCGGTACAAACCACACGACCCATACGGCAAGGCCGAGCGCGCCACCAGCGGCGACTCGGACCGCTTCGCGGCGTCGGCCACGGCCCCACAGGTACACGCTAAGCGGAACCACCGCGATGACGAAGGGTAACTTTACCAGCGGCGTGAGTCCGATCAAGAGGCCGCCCAGGAGCGGCCGCCCACGCGTCGCCAACAACACGCCGACCATCGCAGCGATCAACGCAAAAATGTCGTTGTGGCCCTCGGCGACCGCCCAGATTGCAAGCGGGTTGAGCGCGTAGAGAGCGAGCACGGCGATGCGGCGGGCCGGCGCTAACGGTTCGGTAAGTTTCGAGAAGACGAGCACCGAAACTAAAAACGTCACGATTGCCGCGACGCGCAGGACAGCGATCGTCAGGGCGGGCGGGAAGCCTTGCGTCAAGGTCACGACCACTTCGGAAAACCATACGAAGACGGGGCCGTAAACGCAAAGCGGCACATCGCGACGATTGATCAGGCGCATGGCGTCGGTGAAAGCGTTGTGCGATGCTTGTGCGGAGCTCGTGAATGGATCGAGGCCGCGGAGCGCTTCGAGACCGTACGCCGCGTACGCAATGGTGTCACTTGAAAATGTAAAGGGCCACGAGAACGCGGCAAGCAGTGACAGCGCCGACGCAGCCCCGATCAGCGTCCGGGCGCGCGGGTAGGGTATCGAGAACGTCCGCGGCGGCCCGAACGCGACGCCCAGAATGATTCCGAGCACGGCGATCGTTGCGAGCAGCAGCAGCGCGGGCGCGACGCCGAACCCGTTGAACCAATTGACGACGAGCAACGGCAACGCGAAAACCCGAGCGAGCTGCGCTGGCGGATGCGCAACGAGCGCCCGTGCGACGAGCGAACCGATACCGAACAGCAACGGTACCGATACGATCGCGTAGATCGGTCTCACGCGGTGCCGCGCCGCTTCTTCTTTGGCACCGGCGCGCTGCCCGCGCCGCTTGCATCGACGACCTGTTTCCCGTTGGCCGCGGCGGATTGCGCGAGGGCGATTCGACTATTGGCTTTGGGACCGGGCGCATACCAATCGGAACTCCAAGCATTATCGGGCGTCAACGTAAACGCCGAGGGGTCGGCCACACCGGCCGGCGCCTCTTGCGCACTCGTCGCGCCCGTCGAGAGCGAGACGCCCATACGCTGCTCGTAGGCGAACCGTGCCCGGTAGTGTTCGAAGAGCCGCATGAACTCCGCGAGATAGATCGCCGCGAGCCGCGTGTCGCCCGTGATCTGCATGACGTTCTCGTCGTTGTTGAACGACGAGTTGTTACTCATATTGGCCGAGCCCGTAAAAATGATCGGGTGACCCGTCTCCGCGTCGATGACGATGAACTTGTGATGGACGAAGACCGGCGGAATGCCGCCTCCCTTTTGGCCGCGCTTGGCGTTCGGGCGCGGCGCAAGCGACGTTGCTTCGTGCGCGAAACCCGTCGGCACGTATTTTGCGAACGCGTCGTGACCTACGACGTCGACCGTATGCACGTCTTTCGCTCGCCGGGCACGATCGTAGATGAGGATCTTGCCTTTCTGGGGCACTTTCCCCGTCGCGGGATCGGTTTGCGCGATATCGTTGACGAGTCCAAAAAGCATCTTGGCTTCGGCCGCCACCCCAAAGAACGCGTCGATGAGCGTCACGTCGGTCGGCGTGAAGAGCGCGAAGACGACGCTGTGCGTCGCCGCCTGGACCGCATCGATGACGCTTTGCATCAGCACGCTCTTCGGCGCGGCGGCGCGAGCGCGACCCCGTGATCCACCCGGCTCCGGCGGAAAAAATACGCGCGCTGTCGCACCGGCGCGTAAGCGTATCTCGTCGGACCACGCCGCGTCGGCAGCCGTATCGGCATGCACGGGATCGGTCGCGAGCAGACGTTGTCGCGTGAGATACAGATCGGCGAGCGCGGGATTCTCGAACGTCATCAGCAGATTCGCTTGTTCGGATAGTCCTTCGGTCGTGAAATTAGCCGAACCCATGAGCAACGCGTCAGCCATGCCGTCCTTCGAACGAACCAGAAATTTATCATGCATGATCGTCGTGTGCGCACGCGGATATGCGGTGAAGGCGGCGTTGTGACGCGCAATGTCCGCGACGGCCCCGTCGCTCGGATTGGTCGCGACGACGCCGCTGGAACTAGCATGCACGACGGCATCGTAAACCAGCGAAAATGGCCCGCGAAACGCATTCATCGCCGGCAACGTGCCAAGGACGATATCGGTGAGGTGGTAGATCGCGCCGTCGACTTCGTCGCCGGCGGCGTCGGCAAGAAACGTCGGGATTGCATGCTGTAGGCCATTGGCAAGCCATTCGCGTGCCGCTTGCAATTCGGCGCCGACCGGATATTGGCCAAAACGTTTCACGAACGCTTGTGAGCTGACGACGGCCCGATTGAAATACGTCCCGATCCCATCTTCAACGATCTTCGGCAATGTTACGGTGATTTCGAGCGGCACGACGTCGGCGTACGGTACGACGACGGGCTTCCCCGTCGTGGCCGTGTTACCCATCGCATGAATCGTGTACTGGAACGTCACGCCGCGATCCGTGTCGTCGAATTGCGCATCCCACCAGTAAAATTTTTGTATCGGAAACGCGTCGCTCTTGACGAACGACCCATCTGCCGGCGGACCATCGAACGTCACGCGATTGGTAAGGACGTCCGCGGCAGCCCGCGGCCCATCCAGCCTGGCGCGCAATCCCGGCGAGCGGTGAATGGAGAAGCCGACAAAATCGTTTCGGGTCTCTCCCGCGGGCCAATCCCACGCGAGCAAGACCATGGTCGGTGAGGGATACGCGCGTCCAAAAAACGACATGCGGTCTTCGTGCCCAACGCTCGCCGCCGCGCAACGTCGCTATGCGAAATACGAGTTAATGAAGCTTAAGAACGGCGTACCTTCGACATCGTATTTAGCGTCGCGGAGCTTGTTCAGCGCGCCGGTTGCGCCGCTGCCGTCCTTCTCTGCTGAAACGATTGCTGCCGCGACCGCGGCGCGCGTCCCGCCCATTCAATGAATGAGAACGGGACCCGTCGCTTCGTCAACGGCGCTTCGCACGCGAGCGATGTCGTCTTTTGTCACCGTCTCCGCCGTATAGGGCACCGACGTATAGTTCACGTCGCTTCCCGCGAGAACCGCAGCCGACACGTTGCCGGGTTCTTCGTTCCGCCGAATATTGACGATGGCGCCGAAGCGGCCGGACGTCAGTTCCTGGGCAGTCGGCTGTCCGCCGACGGTGATGCCGTCGATCGTCGCTTCATTCTTCATCGTCGACCGGTTCGTTACGCGCATACTGGTTTCCGCGCGCATGACGCACGTCCCTTACCGCGAATAGCGCAAGCGTGATCACGCCACAACAACCGGCGCTCGTGCACGCTCTGCGGACCGCGCTGCTCGCGCGGCAGCCGCGCCTCGCCGGCACGACCTTAGCGCCGCTGCTCTTCGTCGAGACGGTCGTCGCGTGCGATGCGGCAGATCGGCGCTACCGCGCGGCGATCGAAGCCGCGCTTGCGCCGAGCGACGCGCGCGAACTGCTCGCGACCGCGAGCGCATTTCGGGCACGCGTGCGCGAGGTGCGTGCGGCAAGCGCGAACGAGATTGCGGCGCTCTTCCGGCGCGGCGGCCGCAGCCCCGTCGAAATCGATCCGCTCGATCTCGTAACGCCACGCATCTCCGGACTTTCGCACGTCGATATCGTGCGTCTGGCCGACCTCTCGGATCGCGCGCGCGCGCGCATCGATGCGCTACGCGTGCAAGCGAACCAGCGAATCGCTCCCCTCTTGAACGAGAAGACGCGCGGCGCCCTCATGGATGCCAAACGTGCGCGTCTCAGCGCGTTTTCGGGCGCGGTGCACGCGGAACTGACGCCGCTCGGCGCGGCGCTCGAACGGTTCTCCGAGACGGTCGAAGCGCTGGCAGCGGTCGCCGACGGCTGGTATTAAAGCCACGGCGAATCGGCGCCCGCGTAGACGTTGCCGTAGAGATCGGCCGCGACCGGCTGCGCTTCTTTCTCGACCTCGTCCGTGATCGCGTCGACGATGCGCGCGAGCTCGGCGCGCAGTGCGTCGATGGCCGCTACGTCGAGCACGCCGAGCGAGGCGAGCCGCTGCTCGTAGCGTGGGACGGGATCGGCGGAACGTTCGACAGCGACGTCTTCGCGCGAGCGATACGTGCGATCGTCGTCATCGGTCGTGTGCGACAGAAAGCGAAAGCACTTGGCCTCGACGAGCGTCGGGCCGCCGCCGCCGGCAGCTTTCGCACGCGCGGCGCAAACGGCGTCGTACACCGCGACCGGATCGCAGCCGTCGACGACGACGCCTTCCATGCCGTACCCGGCAGCGCGCGTTGCGATATCGGCAACCGCCATCTGTTTGTGTTGCGGCGTGGAGATCGCCCAGCCGTTATTCTCGCAGACGAAAACGATCGGCAACTTTTGCACGGCCGCGAAATTCATCGCTTCGTGCCACTCGCCTTCGCTCGTCGCGCCATCGCCGAAGGTGCAAAACGCGACGCGATCTGTTTCGCCGCGTAACCGGTACGCATAGGCCGCACCGACGGCGTGCGTGCACTGCGCCGCGATGATCGACGAGAGCGAACCGATGCCTTTACTGCGATCGCTGATGTGATTGATGATTTGGCGGCCCTTACTCATATCGGTCACGCGCGCGAATTGCGAGCGGAAGATATCGCGCAGCGCATAGCCGCAGGCCAGAATGACGCCTGTGTTGCGATAGTAGACCCACAGCGAATCGTGGCCGCGAGCGAAGGCAAATCCGGTCCCGGCCTGCACCGCTTCGTGCCCTTCCGAACCCATCGCAATCGGAATCTTGCCTTGCCGATTGAGCTGGAAGCCGCGCGTGTCGACCGCGCGCTGCAACAGCATGTTGCGCAGCATCGCCTCGAGCAGTGGCCGATCGTCGAGCGTTGAGGTCACCCAGCGCCTTTCGACGCGGAGCGTCTGTGAAGCCTCGGGCAGTCGCCGGGCGGCGCCGCGCAGAACTGTCCTTCGATGAGCGTTCGACCCAAAGCGATCGCAAACCGCCGCCCTTACGATCTTGATGCGCTGACCGGCGTGGCGCTGCGCGTCTTCGCCGAGCGCGGCTACGACGGTGCGTCGATGGACGACGTTGCCGCAGCGGCCGGGATCACGAAAGCGGCAATCTACCATCACGTCGCAAGTAAGGAAACGCTTTTGGCGCGCGGGCTCGACCGCGCGCTCGATGCGCTGGTCGCAATACCCGAGCGTGCCCGCAGCGCCCGGACACCGCTCGAACGCCTGCGTTACATCATTCGCGCGACGGCGGAGCTCGCGCTTGATCTGCTCCCGGAACTGACGGTGTTGATCCGCGTGCGCGGCAATTCGGCGACGGAGCGGCGAGCCATCGCGCGTCGGCGTGCCTTCGATCGCGACATTGCAGGGCTTGTCATGCTCGCCCAGGCCGCCGGCGAAATCGATGCGAGCCTCGATCCGCAGCTGACGGTTCGGCTCGTCTTCGGCGCCGTCAATTCGCTTGTCGAGTGGTACCGGCCGGGGGGCAAATTGCCGCCCGAAGCGATCGCCGAAGCGCTCGAGCGCCTCGTCTTCGACGGCATCTTGCTCGCGCGACCGCGAAGGGGTAAGATGGCCTAACCTACCGTTTGGTAGGGTACGCCGCAGATGTGGCGCGGAAGGGCCGGCATGGACGAACGCGCGCTTGCGATATTCGAGGGAAAGATCGACCGCGGCATCACGATCGAAGCCCGCGATCCGATGCCGGAGGCGTACCGCAAGACATTGATCCGCCAGATCTCGCAGCACGCGCATTCCGAGATCGTCGGGATGCTGCCGGAAGCAAACTGGATTTCGCGCGCCCCGTCGCTCGAACGCAAAGCCATCCTCCTCGCCAAAGTGCAAGACGAAGCGGGCCATGGGCTCTATCTGTACGGCGCCGCCGAGACGCTCGGCGTGACGCGCGACGAACTCATCGAAGCGCTCCATGCCGGACGCGCGAAATATTCGAGCATCTTCAACTATCCGACCCTGACGTGGGCCGATGTCGGAGCGATCGGCTGGCTCGTCGACGGCGCCGCGATCATCAATCAGATTCCGCTGACGCGCTGTTCCTACGGTCCGTACGCCCGAGCGATGGTGCGCATCTGCAAAGAAGAGAGTTTTCACCAGCGCCAAGGCTTCGATATCATGGCGACGCTTTGTGCGGGTAGCGAGGCGCAGCGCGCGATGGCGCAAGACGCCCTCGATCGCTGGTGGTGGCCCTCGATCATGATGTTCGGTCCGCCCGACGCGCAGTCGCCCAATAGCGCGCAGTCGATGCGCTGGAAGATCAAGAACTTGACCAACGACGAATTGCGTCAACGCTTCGTCGATCAAACGGTTCCGCAAGCAGAGGCGTTGGGTCTAACCGTGCCTGATACCGAGCTGCGCTGGGACGCCGGGCGCGGACACTACGATATCGGCGCGATCGATTGGGACGAATTCCGGGCGGTCGTACGCGGCGACGGTCCGTGTAATCGCGAGCGCTTGGGCGCACGGGTCGCGGCCTGGGAAGAGGGCGCCTGGGTCCGCGAAGCCGCGCTCGCGCACGCCGCGAAGCGTGCGCACCGCACGAGCGCGGCATGAGCCAGGGGGCGGCTTGGCCGCTGTGGGAAGTCTTTATTCGCAGCGGCAGCGGGCTTGCGCACAAGCACGTCGGCAGTCTGCACGCACCCGACGCCGCGCTCGCGTTACGCAACGCGCGCGATGTCTATACACGCCGCAATGAAGGCACGAGCATTTGGGTCGTCGCGTCGGGCGACATCGTCGCAAGCGATCCGGAGGACCGTGCCGTCTATTTCGAACCTGCTGCCGATAAGACGTTCCGGCATCCCACGTATTTCAACGTTCCCGACGGCGTGAAGCACCTTTAGCGTGGACGCGCGCGTGATCTATGCATTGCGCTTCGGCGATAACGCGCTCGTGCTCGGTCAGCGACTGGCCGCGTGGACCGGGCACGCCCCGATTCTCGAAGAGGATCTGGCGCTGACCAACGTCGCGCTCGATCTTATCGGCCAAGCGCGCCGTTGGCTCGCGTACGCGGGCGAATGCGAAGGGCGCGGCCGCGATGAAGACGCGCTCGCATATTTCCGCGACCAGCACGAATTCCACAACGTGCTCCTGGTCGAACAGCCCAACGGCGATTTCGCGCACACGCTGGCGCGGCAGTTTTTTTTCGACCGTTTTCATGCACTTGCGCTTGCAGCGCTCACGGATTCACGCGACGAACGGATCGCCGGCATCGCCGGCAAGGCGGCGAAAGAAGTCGCGTACCACGCGGAGCGAAGCGCGGAGTGGATCGTGCGCCTCGGCGACGGCACCGACGACAGCCGTGCCCGCATGCAAAGCGCGATCGAAAACCTTTGGCCGTATACCGGCGAACTATTCCTGGGCGACGCCGTCGACGCGGAGATGGTGGGCTGCGGAATCGGCTTCGATCCCGCCGCGTTACGAGCGGCCTGGCATGCCGCAATCGCGTCAACGCTCCACGAGGCCACGCTGACGCTGCCCGCGTCCACCTTCGCGCAGGCCGGCGGCAAGCGCGGCCGGCATTCCGAGCATTTGAGCTATCTGTTGGCCGAAATGCAGGCGGTGCGGCGCGGCACCGTTGCGGAACGATGGTGAACGCCGCGCTGCCGTCGGCGACACGTATCTGGTCGTGGCTCGCCGACGTTGCGGATCCCGAGATTCCCGCGCTTTCCGTCGTCGATCTGGGGATCGTGCGCGGCGTCGCCGTCGGCGCGGACGGCAGCGTCGATATCACGCTCACGCCGACGTATTCTGGATGTCCCGCAACACGGACGATCGAACGCGCGATCGGCGAGACGCTCGCCGCGCACGGCGTGCCGCGCGTGCGTTTGCACGTCGCGCTCGCACCGGCCTGGACGACCGACTGGATCACGCTCGCGGGACATGCGAAGCTTCTCGCCTACGGCATCGCGCCGCCGCAGCGCTCCGCCGCGATCGCATGTCCGCAGTGCGGCTCGCAGGCGACGGAGCTCGTTAGCCGGTTCGGTTCAACGCCCTGTAAAGCGCTCCGGCGCTGCATCACCTGTAAGGAGCCGTTCGATCACTTCAAGTGTCACTGATGATGCGCCGGTCGCTTGCGATGGCTTTTACGCGTTGCGTATCGCCGAGGTCGCGCGCGACACGCGTGATGCCATCGTCGTCACCTTCGCCGTTCCTTCGGCACTGCGCGAGCGCTTTCGATTCGCTGCCGGTCAGTATCTGACGCTGCGCGTGGCGATCGACGGTGCGGACGTGCGCCGCTCGTATTCGATCTGCTCCGCAGAAGACGATAGCGAATTGCGCGTCGCGATCAAACGCGTCCCCGATGGCGCGTTCTCAACGTGGACGCATGCGGCGCTTACCGCGGGTACGAGGATCGCGGTGGCACCGCCCGAGGGGCGCTTCGTCCGGCCGAGCGACGCGCGCGACGGTAGCGCGTACGTCGGCTTCGCAGCCGGCAGCGGCATTACACCGCTGCTTTCGATCGTCAAGACGACGCTCGCGCGCGAGCCGCATAGCCGGTTCACGCTGGTGTACGGGAACCGGGCCACTTCGAGCGTCATGTTCCGCGAAGAGCTGCAGCGTCTGAAAGATCGTTATCTAAGCCGTTTCGCGCTCGTCTTCGTGATGAGCCGCGAAGCGCAAGAGATCGACCTCTTCAGCGGCCGCATCGACCGCGCGCGTTGCGACGCGCTCTTCGAACGTTGGGTCGACGTTTCAGGGATCCACACGGCGTATGTCTGCGGCCCGGGCGCGATGACGGACGACGTCTCCGCCGCGCTCATCGCATACGGGGTCGCACCCGAGCGCGTGCGGTACGAACGCTTTGCATCGCCGCGCGACCGTGCCGAACGAGCCACGCGCCGAGCCGTCGTTACGGACGCTACGGACGATATCGCGGCGAGCGCCATCGTCGACGGGCGCGAACGCACGTTCACGATCGCACGCCGCACGGAGACGGTGCTCGACGCGGCGTTACGCGCAGGCATCGAGTTGCCGTATTCATGCAAAGGCGGCGTTTGCGCAACGTGCCGGGCGCTACTCGTGCAAGGCGAGGTCGACATGGACGTCAACTACGCTCTTGAAGACTACGAAGTGCGGCGCGGCCTGATCTTGACCTGTCAGAGTTATCCGGTCAGTGAAGCGGTCGTTATTGACGTCGATCGCGCGGCGCACCTGTAGCGGTCCGTCCCTGGGCCGGAGAGTCGCTGCTTGCACGGCGAGCGAACGCGTTTGGTACAGGCTCCCACGCGGCATGCAAGTGGCCTGCGCGAAACCGCGCGGACGTCATAGGGGAAGTACATGCGAGCAGTTGTCTGGAAAGCACCAAATACAGTCGTCGTTGAACGCGTCGACGATCCGAAGATTCAGGAAGAAACCGATGCCGTTCTACGCTTGACCACGGCGGCGATCTGCGGAAGCGACCTGCACATGTACGAGGGACGCGCGCCGATCGAACCGGGCCAGGTTTTCGGCCATGAGAATATGGGCGTGATCGAACAGATCGGCTCGGCAGTACGCGGCGTCAAAGTCGGCGACCGCGTCGTCCTGCCCTTCAATATCGGCTGCGGATTTTGTTTCAATTGCACGCGCGGCTACAGCAACGCATGCCTGACCACCAATCCGCAAAGCCATGGGGGCGGATACGGTTATTCCGGCATGGGCCCGCACCCCGGCGGACAAGCCGAACTCGTTCGCGTTCCGTACGCAGATTATAACTGCCTCAAACTGCCGGGAACTCCCGGAGACGCGTTCGAAGACGATTTCGTCCTGCTCGCGGACGTTTTTCCCACGGGCTATCATGCGACCGAACAAGCCCACGTCCGACCCGGCGATACCGTCGCGATCTTCGGCGCGGGACCCGTCGGGTTGATGGCCGCCATGAGCGCTAAGCTCAAAGGCGCGTCGGAAATTTATGTGATCGATAACGTGAAAGAGCGGCTTGCGCTCGCGCAGAAGGTCGGCGCGACACCGGTCGATTTTTCGAAGGGCGACGCCGTCGACCAGATCTTCGCGTTGCGAAAGCCGCACCGCGATAGCGTTCAAAATCTCCAACCCGGCGCCGGCGATAAGATGCCGGGCGTCATGTGCACGATCGATGCGATCGGCTATGAAGCCAAGCAACACGGCACCGCGGATACCAATAACGCGACGGCGCAAGATCCCGCGCAGTTGCTGGCCGACCTCGTTCGCGTGACCAACCCCACGGGGCACATCAGTCTGATCGGCGTGTACTTTCCGCAAGACCCTGGCGCGAAAGGTGACGCGAAGCAAGGCGTGTTTCCCGTCGCGCTTGGGGGTGCCTGGAACAAAGGTATCTCGATCGAGATGGGTCAGGCACCGGTCAAGCGGTACAACGTCTACTTGCGCGACTTGATCGTCGCCGGAATCGTTAAACCAAGCGTGATCGTCAGCCATCGCCTTCCGCTCGATGGCGCGCCCGACGCCTATAAGCACTTCGATACCCGCAATGACGGGTATACGAAGGTCTTGCTGAAGCCGCAGCAAGCCGCGTAAGCGTTGCGGGCGGCAGGTCGCCATAGACAAGCGGTGTGCCGCCCGCAACACCAGCGACGCAAACCCCACGAGCCGACCGGGTGTCTTGCAGCGCATGTCGGTCTCGCAGGGTGAAAGTTCGCAGAAGCAAAGCGTCGCCGGCGCACAGCGTCAAGACGTCACAGAAACCGGATTACGCCGCATTTTGCTTGTGGCGGGCGTGATGGCGGCGGCACTCATGCAAACGCTCGACTCAACGATTACGAATGTCGCCTTGCCCACGATACAGGGCAATCTCGGTGCCGGCCAGGACGAAGGTACGTGGATCGTCACCGCATATACGATCGCCGCCATCGTCGTCATTCCGCTCACGCCCTGGCTGCAGAATCGCTTCGGGCGCAAACACTATTTCGTCGCGTCCATCGCAGGCTTCACGCTGGCTTCCATCGTTTGCGGGGCCGCAAGCGATTTGACGGTGCTGATAGCGGCGCGCGTGGTCCAGGGCGCTTTCGGCGGTGGCCTGCTCGCAACCGCACAATCGATTTTGCGCGACACCTTTCCGCCCAAACAGCTCGGCTTGAGTCAAGGAATATTCGCGCTCGGCGCAATCATGGGTCCCGCGCTTGGACCGCCGCTCGGCGGCGTGCTCGTCGACAATTTTTCTTGGAATTGGGTCTTCGATATCAACGTCGTACCGGGACTGTTCTCGGCGATTTTGCTTTCGCTCATGCTCAAGGACCCGTCGAAAGCGAAGGCGACGTCGATCGACGTCGGCGGCCTCGTGCTGTTGGCGCTGGGGCTTGGCTCGATGCAATACGTGTTGACCGAAGGCGAGCGACACTATTGGTTCGCCGATCCGACGATTTTCGGCATGACGCTACTCATGGTCGTCGCGCTTTGCACGTTCGTTTGGTGGGAGTTGCGGGTCGCCGCGCCGATCGTCGATCTGCGCGTCCTCCGTAATCGCAGCGTGGCCGCGGGCTCCGTGCTTGCGCTCGCCCTCGGAGCTGCGATCTTCGGGTCCACCTATACGCTGCCGCAATTCACGCAAGGCCCGCTTGGCTTCAGTCCGACGCTCAGCGGCTCGCTCTTTATCTTGCGCGCCGCCCCGATCTTCATCGCGACGCCGATCCTCGTCCGGATCACGGGGAAGGTCGATCCGCGGGTGTTGCTCGGGCTCGGCTTCGTGCTCATCGCGATGGGCAGCGTCCTGCAGGCCAGCATCACGACGGCCGAAGCGACGTTTTGGAATTTCGGCGCGGCGCTTGTGATCACGGGAATCGGTGCCGCCTTGCTCTTCATCCCGCTGTCGATCGCCGTGCTCGGGGCGACGACGCCGAGCGAGGGACCCAAAGCAGGCGCATTCGTCAACCTCTCGACGCAGCTCGGCGGTTCGATCGCGGTAGCGGGCCTCGACGTTCTCATCAATCAGCGCGAATCGTTTCACTCGGGCGTCCTTGCCGCGAGTGAGACCCTCGCGCGGCCGACGGTGCAAGAGTATCTCCAGCATGGCACGGTGGCTCAACTCGCGTCGGCCGTCGATCTGCAGGCCGTCATTCTCTCGTATGCCGATGCGACGCTTGCAATCGCGGTCGTCTGCGTCGTTTGCGCTCCGCTCATCCTCTTCATGCGCAAACCCAAAGCCCCCACGGGCCCGATCGAAGCCGGCGCCTGATCTTGGGTATAGCGCCGCACATGGAACACGATGCGACAATCGCGCCTGAAGCGCTCAAGCCCGTCGAGCCGCATGGCGAAGTTGACGAAACCGCCTTGGACCAAGTTCGCATCGACGGCCCGGAAATCGTCGAATCGGGCGAGGGTTAAGCCTTACGAACGACGCGTAAACCCTCACGCTTCCGCGTCCCATGACGATCGAATCGCAACCTTGCGAGACGGCGTTGTGAACGATGGGAGTCATTGTCTGCGGCTTGCGCGAAAGGCTACGTCCAAGACTCGCGCTTCCGTGAAGAAATGTACAACCGTAGATGGCAAACGCTGGCGACGCACCATTTTCGCTCGGAACCGTCGGACATATCGGCCTGGCGGTTACCGATCCGCGCCGCAGTGCGGCCTGGTACATCAAAAATCTGGGATTGCGCGAAGAATTTACGTATGACGAAGGCATCGCCGTCGGAAGCGACGGTGTGACGATCGCGCTTTTTCGCGGCACGCCGGGACCGAAGACAATCGAGCACGTGTCCTTCCATCTGCCGGACATGCAAACGCTTCGCGCGGCTCTTGCGCATCTGCTGCGTAACGGGGTCTCGGTCGAGGATCCGGGCGATGAGATCGGTCCCGAGGCGCCGGGCTCACCCAACCTCGGCATCTGGCTGCGCGATCCCGACGGTTATCGTCTCGAGCTGTCCGTCCAAAACGCGTTTACGCAAACGCGATGACGGTTTGCGGCTTCCATGCTTGCGTTACACTGATCATCACGAGTGGTAACCGATAGTCCGCCCGGCGACAAACGCGAACGATGCGGCTCACCGAACATAGAGGGACGATCGACATGAAGATCGTCGACATTCGCGAGCGAGCTGTCGACATTCGCGATACGCGGATCCCGCGATCGTCTCCGGAGGCTTGAATACCAGCATCGTAGCCCTGATCACGGATGCCGTCGTCGACGGCTCGCCCGTTGTCGGGTATGGCTTCTCGTCCATCGGCCGGTTCGCGCAAAGCGGCCTGATTTGTGAGCGCTTCGCTCCGCGGCTCCTCGCTGCCGCGCAAACGACGCTTCTCAATACCGAAGCAACAAACTTCGATCCCTTTGCGGCATGGACCGTGATGATGAAGGGTGAGAAGGCCGGCGGGCACGGGGAACGGTGCGTCGCGGTTGGAACGCTCGATATGGCGCTATGGGACGCGGCAGCGAAGATTGCGCAACTTCCGCTGCACCCGTTCATTCGGCAATGTGTCGGCAAACAATTCGTGGCCGACGAGACGTTACGTGTCTACGCCGGTGGCGGATATCGCTACCCGGCGTGTGACCGTTCTCGCTTGGCCGACGAGATGCGGCGTTTGGTCGACTGTGGCTACACTCATGCAAAAATGAAAATCGGCGGCGACCCGATCGCAGACGATCTTGCGCGTATCGAGACGGCGGCGGAGGTTCTCGGATCGCCGGCCAAGCTCGCCGTCGACGCGATGAACGCCTACGATCCGCCGCAATGCATTGTAATGGCCGATGCACTTGCGCCATACGGTCTGTGGTGGTTCGAGGATATCTGCGATCCGCTCGACTTCGCAACCCAAGCCACCGTCGCGCGACGCTATCCCGGGAGCATCGCCGCCGGCGAAGCGCTGTTTTCCGCCGCTGAAGCCCGTCTGCTGACGACGTTCGGCGGCTTACGGCAAGATCGGGATGTTCTCGTGTTCGATCCTGTCCACTGTTACGGTTTGCCGGGTTATTTGCAAATCATCGACGTGCTGCTGCAAGCCGGCTGGCCCCGGTCGGCGTTTTGGCCACATGGGGGCCACCTCTACACCTTCCACATCGAGGCGTGGTACAATCCTCATCGCCGCCACTCGTCGCTCGGCTATCTCTCACCGATCAACTACGAGCGCCTAGCACAAGCGGCGGCTTGAAATTTCAAGCCAAATACTATCCACGGAACCGGGTCAACATCAATCCTCCTACGAACCTATCGGGGCGTTTGCTCGCCCACGCGATTTTGAGACTCGGGCGACGCAAGCTCGCTTCAAAAGCTACGTTGTAACTGGCGCGCCAAGAAGGCATGATGAGGGGATGATACAACGTGTCTTATCCGCAACGGTCGCGTTCGTCTTAGCGCTTGCAGCCGCTGACGCTCAGGCTGGTGCCGCGCCGAGCGCAAACACGCATGGTTTCGTGACGCACGCCGCGTTCTTCTCACTTGAGTCAAAACAAGCAAACTTACTCGATCCTCAAGCATTTCTGGCGGACCCAACCGCTAGCGCCGGCCCAGGCCCGCAAGGCATCGTTCATTCGGCCGGATTTCGGCCAGCATACGGCGTCGACGATCCAACGGCGCCTGTCGTCAATGCGCTGGGGCACCCCCTCGGGTTCGATCTTGGTCAGTGGTTCGGGGCTCGCGGGTCGGTCGCGCTAGCGCCGCTGGCAGTAACACCGAAGCGGCATTCACGTTCGTCGGCCTGGTTCCTGATGGAAGATACAGTTTGTTTGAGAATCACTTTAGTGAAAATGGAGTTACATTTACGCCGCTCGACGGAACCGCCACGACAAATTCCTTCACCGCGTCTCGCGGCGGTACTGCAAAACTACAAGCGAGCATTCCGGGAGCCGTAACGCATGCGGAGGGTCTTCTGCTGGTCTATCATAGCGACGCGCAGGATCACGGCATGCTGCGCGGCGAGATCGGCGTCAACGCTCACCACCAGCTTATAATGCGCCTTCCGTAGCATCGGTACGCAATTTAGCGGCTGCGGAGATGTCGCCGCTGAGGATCCAAGAGGTGCCTGTGATGCAAAAGGCACCCGCGCTGTAATTTGTTCTTACAGCCGACCGTTAGTGCAAACGTGCACACTTCATCATGGACACTCGCAGTCCGCGCACACGTGAGGTATTTTATTCCTTTCCTGTTCGCACTGGTACTCCTGAGCGTCGCGGAACGCGTCGCAATCGCGGGCTGCATGCCAGGCCGGGACGCGTCCAACATGACGGCGCCTGCACACGCCCTAGCAGCGTCGCTGCGTGGTAAGCCGGTATTTGCGCGCATCCATGCGGATTGGTGTCCGGCCTGCAAACACCCAGCCGACGATCGACGCCTTGCGTGCGAAATATAGCTCGTCGGTCATCGTCGTCGAATTTGACGTGACTGATGCGAAGACAAGCGCCGCCGCCGCCGCTCCTGCGGCGCTCGCCGGCTTGGCTGCCGGCATCGTGATGGCGCTGTGGCCATGATGGTAACCGCCGTCATGGGAATGGGGCTTTTCGCAGCTCCCGCGATGATCGCCGGCATCGTTCTCGGCCCGCAGGTCGCGATGAGTTCAGGTCCCGGCGTGATCGTTACGGGACTCGTCCTCCACATGCTCCTATCGATGATGTTCGGAGTGCTCTTTGCCGTGCTGGTGGCCCGCGTGCGCACCTCGACCGTAGGTCTGCGACTCGTCTATGGCATCGCGCTGTGGATCATGAATTTCTACATCTTCGGCTTGGTCCTCGGCGCCATCGTCGCGCGCAGCGGAAAATCGTTGCCGGTCGCGGCGTGATGGCGCGTTCAATCCGCATCGTGCACACGGAAACGGGCACTGTCATTGCGGAGGGTCCCGTCGGCTGGGGCATTACGCCGGTCGAGGGTAATTACTACATTTCAAACCGCTATCTCCGTGCATCGTTCAAACCGAATTTCATTCCTGGCCTATGTATCTACAAATTCGTATACATTTGGATGGATCTCGTTCTTCCGGGAGGCCGAAATGAGGGCGGTCTTGGTTGGAAATACATCCTACCGAACCCGTTGCTGCCGTTCATCTGGTTTCGCGTCGCAGTAGCAGGTTCGGATCCTGCGTTCACGATTACGGCCGCCGCCCGATAGTCTTTGCGCGCTATCGCTATGCTCGCGAAATCGCCGGTCGTCGGCTGCGTGAAGACGCGCTTGGTACCCCCGTTGACCCCATCTGAGTCAGCCGACCTCGCAAGGGCGTTCGCACACGACTTTGGGGCGCGGATGGGAAGGCTTGCACCGCTTCTGCACGCAACGTTGTTTCTCTATTTCACTCCCTGCGACGCCATTAAAGACTTTGGCTTCTTGGAGCCTGCGCCGGTGCTCCGCCCCCAATGTGCTGGCGATCTCGGAGCGAAAATGAGGTCTATCGTTGTCGATTTGGCGGCAGAAGGCTTTGGCCAGGTCGTACTCGTCGGGTCAGATATCCCGACGCTACCCGACGCGCACGTAGCGGCGGCCTTTGCGGCGCTCGACGCCGGCGATCAGATCGCCATCTCGCGCGCGGAAGACGGCGGGTACGTACTCTTGGGGCTCGACGCACTCTACGCTGAACTCTTTACGGATATCGCATGGAGCACGGCCAGCGTGTACGATACGACAGTGAAACGTGCGCGCGAACGGCGACGTTCGGTGCACGAACTTCCACCCTGGTATGATGTCGATACGGTATCGGACCTCGTGCGGTTGCGGCAGGAGTGCCGAACCGAGGCAGGCGCGCTCGCACCGCGTACGCACGAAGTGCTCAAGAGGCTTGAGTTCTAGTTCGGCCGTTATCGAAAGCTCGCGACGGTTCTAACACCGGAGATCGACCGTCGTATCGCAGTATATGCGCGAGCAGATCAAATTACACGTGGACGCTCGCGAACAGCGATCGATTTCGGCACGGTCGAAACGGTCCACGATATCGTCGAGGGGTTCGAGGTTCGCGTTCCCCGCGGCGGGTTGGGCGAGACACGGCGCCACGTTTCCGGATGCATCGATCGCGAGGCTGTACCGACCCGCGTCGCGGGGCAAGAGCGACCCCCCGGGAAGCCATCGAATCGTATCGTCGAGATAGTCACCGGCCGGGACATCACCTCCATCGCGCACGTTGCGAAACACTTCGATCGCGAGCGCCGGATCATAGCGCAAACTGTCGTCCGCCTTCCCGTAACGTCCGACGTCCCAGTGGTAGGCGCCGACGATTGGGGTGAAGCCTTTCGACCGGGCGAATGCGACGACACCGCGAACCTCATTGCGATTCACATTGCTAAGGATGCACGTGATGAACTTCTTGCCGGGGAACGCCGAAAGCGCGTCGATCCCGCGAAGCACGCGGGGCAATTGGTCCGCACCGCGGATGTGCTTATAACGCTCCCGATCGAGCGAGTCGAGACTGACCGAGACGTGCATGCGCAACGGTGCCAACCGCCGAAACGAACGCTTCGGTAAGCCGGGTGCCATTTGTAATCAACACGGGGAAGAGGCCGAGGGCGCAGAGATCTTCCAAAATGTCGGCAATATCGTCGCGTAGAGTCGGTTCACCACCTTGCAAGAAAACGAACGTATCCCATTTCGTGCGAGCTTCCCGAACATCGAGAAAATCTGTTCACGCGTCATCTCAGGACGGCCGAGGTCGAGCGGAAGAGCGCAGTAACCGCACGCGGAATTGCATCGGAGGTTGGCTTCGAAAATGGCGAGGATCGGCTTGCTTATCGCGAGATTACGGGCCGTCGCCGCTCGAGCTCCGAGCGTTTGCAATATGTTCACGAGAAGATTGTACGCGATTGTGGCTATCGCTGTATGCTACGCAGTCGATCTCCTCGATCGGACTGCAATCGACATGAGGTGCAGGTAAAATGGGTGAAACACCAGATGGTTCAATTCCGCTGTGGTTGATGGGAGCACTTATTGGCATGGAGGGGTTGGTGCTGTTTACGCTCGAGTATCTACGACCACTGCGCGCTCCGCAAGAACCCAAGCTGAGGCGAGACACGAGAAACGCCGCAATCGCCGGACTCGCCCTAACCGCGACGGCTATGTTCGAAGTGCCGATCGCGGCCCGGCTATCTCGGCTGGTGGAAGCGCGACGGCTTGGGATCGTACCGCGTTTACCGCTTCCGCGATGGGCGCGCACGGTTGTCGCCGTCACCGCGCTCGACTATACGATGTACCTCTGGCACGCACTTGCGCACCAATCGCCGTTGTTGTGGCGCTTTCACGCGGTCCATCACGTCGATCGCGGTCTCGATGCGAGCACCGCGCTCCGCTTTCACGTCGGCGAACAACTGTTGTCGATTCCCTGGCGCGTCGGACAAATTCTCATCGTCGGCGCAACGCCGCGGCAACTCGCGATTTGGCAAACGGCATTCCTCGCATCGATCCTCTTTCACCACAGCGACGTACGGCTCGGTGCGCGAATCGAAAGAGCGGTCGGACGATTCGTTATGACGCCATTCCTCCACGGCATCCATCATGCAAATCGACGCGAATTCCAGAGCGCTAATTTTAGTAGCGCGCTTACAATTTGGGATCGTCTTCACCGTACGTATCGCGATGATGCCGATCAAGCTACGCTCACGATGGGTCTTCCCGCCTACCACCGCGACGGCGACGTGACCTTCGGAGCGATGTTGGCACTGCCGCTGCTTCAGCCACGAGATGCGTTCGAGGATTCGGCCGCTCTATGAGCGGAGGCGTCGCGGACTACGATCTCGTCGTCATTGGCGCCGGCGCGGCGGGGCTTACAGCCGCGGGCGCGGCGGCAGCAATCGGTGCAAAAACGGCGTTAATCGAAGCCGAGCGATTCGGCGGGGATTGTACCTGGCATGGGTGCGTTCCGAGCAAAGCCCTGCTTCGAGCGGCAGACGCCGCTGCGGAAATCCGAAGGGCCGCGCGATTCGGCGTCGATGGACGCCTCGTCATAGACGGGACACGCGTCATGACTCGCGTACGGCAGATCCGCGATCAAATTTACGCGGATGCCGACGCTCCGGGGACCCTAAACAAGTATGGTATCGCGACGTTCAGCGCTCGCGCGCGCTTCCTGGATGCGCACACGATCGCACTTGAAGGTGACGCCCCCACCCGAATGACGGCTCGACGTGTCGTCCTAGCTACCGGAAGCCGGCCAAAGCCCCTCGATTTCGACGTTCCGACGCTGGACACGGATTCGGTTTGGGACTTGCCAACGGTACCGTCTCGCCTTCTCATCGTGGGTGGCGGCCCCGTTGCGACCGAACTCGCGCAAGCTTTCGCGCGACTGGGTTCGAACGTCACGCTGGTCACACAATCGCACACGATCCTTACGCGCGACGAGCCACGAGCGATGGAAATCATCGCACGCGCGTTGCGTGAGGACGGCGTGACGATTCGCACCGATGCACGCGTCTCTCGAGCGAGCGAGTCTTCCGGCACCATCACGGTCGAACTCTCGGATGGAAGCCGGCTTTGCGTCGATCGAATCCTCGCCGCTGTTGGTCGACAGGCACGCGTCGCGGATCTCGGACTCAATGTCGCCGGGGTCGTAGTTCGAAACGGTCTAATCGCAATCGATCGCCGGTGTCGCACGACGGCTCGTCACATCTACGCGGCGGGTGACTGTGCGACGTCAGCTCGATTCACGCACGTTGCCGAGCGCATGGCGTCGGTCGCAATCATGAATGCGATCGTCGGGGTGCCGACCTTCTTCGACGAGCGCTCGATTACGTGGACGACGTTTACACAACCCGAACTCGTTCAGGTCGGACCGACGCAATGCGAGCTACGCTGCGAAGGCCGACACTTCGTTGCGCAATCGTTTCCGTCTGCAAAACTCGACCGCGCGATCGTCGACGATGCGGGTGACGGTTACGCAGCAATTCTCTCGACGAAAGGTGGTCGCGTGCTGGCCGGAACGATCGTCGGACCGCGAGCCGGAGATTCGATCACGGAGATAGGCCTCGCACGCGCGCGCCGATTGTCGGTCTCCGATCTTGCTTCGACGCTCCATGTTTATCCGACATACGCGATTGGCGTGCGCCGCGCCGCCGACTCAGCGCTCATACGTTCGAGAACGGCTCTCGTTGTCGGAGTACTGCGGATCGTGCGGCGCTTGCGGGGAACCGCACCGCCGCTCGGGACGCTGCTACCGGAAACACCATAGAGCATTCTGCCGACGTTCACGGTTACCAACGTCCGAAGCGCGTCGTCGAGCGGTGCCGAACGGAATCTGCGAGAATGTTGTGCTTACTCAAGCCCGCGAACGCCTGTCCGTTAGGCGAACACTGTTAGCCGCGAGTTAGCAAGACGTTCATCCCGCCCTGTGAGTAAACCTTACCCGAAAGAGTGACTGTCGTATTGATCTTCTTGCAGAGAGTCGCGTTATTTGACGCCCCCATCTGCGTCGCGACGAGATATACACGACCTGATGACGTGACGAGGCCGAGAGTCGGACACGTCGTCGCGCTCATGTGATCGTCTTTCGCTGAGGCACCGGCCATCATGTGATCGCCCGACATCGCCCGGCCGCTCATCGCGTGCATTGAATCCATATTGTGATCGTGCGTGATATATGTCGCGATATCGACGAGCTGTCCTGACATGGTCGACGTTTGGGCTGCAGCACCCGCGGCGCCGAGCGCGAACGACAATGCTATCATTGAGAAGGCGAAGGCAACGCGGTTCATAACGGTCCTTTCAAAGAGACCTCGAACCTAACGTGCCGAGCGATGATTGGGCTGTAAGCAGGCTTACCGTCGGACTACCTTTCGCACGTGTCACATCGAAAGGCGCGCGGGCGCTTCGGCGTGTGGTGGGTAAAAGCGCGCCAGAAGTTGGGGGGACACGCCGCATTTGTACAACGCGAAGAGGGTCGTCCATCGAAAGACCGTTTGGAAGACGCGGCCTTGGTAGCGACGCGCCGAAGTCGTGACGATCGGAGCGAGGCGACGCGTCTTTCCAAACCGGTGCAGGCGTTCGACGAAATCCGTATCCTCGAACGCTGGGAACGGCGCGAAGCCGTCCATGGCCGCAAACGTTTGGGCTCGCACGAATATCGCTGAGTCTCCGTACCAGAGGCCAAAGACGATTCGCTTCAGCGCGTAGACGCTTTCGAGAACGCGACCCGTGAACGATGGATCATCGAACGCGAACGTGAAGTTACCACCGACGACTTCCGGATCCGCTAACGCGCAACGAAGATGCGCGAAGGCATCCTCTGGTAATCGTGTATCGGCATGTAAGAAGACGTACACGTCGCCGCGGGCGCGTGCGGCGCCGGCGTTCAGTTGCAACCCGCGTCCGCGCGTGGCATGCACGACGAGCGCGCCAGCGGCGCTGGCGACCGCGACGGTGTCGTCCGTACTGCCGCCGTCGGAAACGATCCATTCCCAAGGCATGTCTTGCGCAGCAAGATCGCGAGCACGGGCCGTGAGATTCATGCTCTCGTTTAAAGTCGGCGTAATCACCGAAATTATGGTTTGTGGAGTACACGTTTCGTTGGCACCCGACCGGGCGCCGATGCGGTCACGCTCAAGCAACGCGCTTCGTCCGTTCAGTCACCTCGTTCCCGTAACGTAGCATTGCATCCACGGCGACGTCGAGGGGTGTGATGATGCGACTGACACGCTCGCGAGTGTCGAGGCGGCCACTTCGGACAGTCGGGCTCGCGGGGCTCCAAAACGCTCCGTCGATTGTGATTGTTAGCTCAGCTGGAACGTCCTCTGGGCCCGCCGGTATGCCGAGCTTCGCGACGACGGCCGCTCCGCGTGCGACGATTGGACGCACGACGTGATCGTTGCCGGTCACGCCGTAGCGCGCGACGAGCTGTCGTAACGAGGCGGCGGCCGCGACATCTTCTTCGTCGTCGCGGGTCGTTCCGACGCGCGCGCGAATCCCGTGTGCGTGCAAGCGCACGAGTGCGGAAAGGACAGCATCGTGGGAGCCGGGACCGCGAAAACGATCGTGTTCGTCCGGGTATGCAGAGTCGATGGAAAGTTGCAGCGCGACCGGGAGAGACGCGAGCTGCGTGAGTCGTTCGCTTACGAATCGCTCAGTGAACAGCGTTCCGTTCGTCAAAACGACCGTCGGCAAATAGCGCCCGAGTTCCGCGACCAATTCGGGCATGTCACGACGCATGAACGGTTCGCCGCCGGTGACTCCAAATGCACGAAAACCCAAGCGAACGGCGTCCTGTGCGATCGCGCGAATCGTCGCCACATTGAGTTCGCGCTTCTTCGCCTTCGGTGAGGAGGACGTCAAACAGTACGTGCATGAGAGATTACAATGGTAATTCGTGTAGAACCACAAACGCTCGCCGATCGCGTCATTTGCGATCGCGATTGCGAGACGCTCTGTGAGCGGAACTAGCACGTTCCGGCACCATCGTAGTGGAACGTGGAAGCCGTAGCGACGAGGTCTGACTTAGATGCGAGAAGCTTAGCCGTTTTATCGCACACGTCGATCGGCAAGCCGCGCTCCAACACGTGTCCGGCTCCATCGTCGAAACGTGGTTCTGGCCCTACGTAGCTCATCGTACGGCCGGAAAAGATACATGCCCCATCGCTCGGTATGGGCACATTAATTGCAACGAGATCGATACTTTTCAAGACCAACGCCGAATCGAGCTTATACGTCGCGCGATCGAGCACGCGATCGGGGCGTTTGCGTCGAATCTCGATTTGCCCGAACCCGGCAGCAATGAGCCGATCAAGGTAAGCAGTGTACGTCAGCGCGCCGCCCAAACACATCGCGCGCAAGCGGGGGTCGCTCGCCAGCTCTTCGGGAATCGCCCGCGTGGCGATCGGGTCGCTCATGCTCAAGCGATCCACCTGCACGCAAGACACGTCGCGCTTCGTGCAGCGCGCGTGTGAGGTCCGGAGGCTTGAAGACATTAAAAAGGCAGTTTTGTGCGACGACGTCGACGGATGCATCGTCGACGCCCAGCGGAACGCGTCGCCCGGTCGAATGTCGACAAACGCGGGATCGAACCACGAATTGCAGGCGGCGGCCGCGAGAAGATTACGTGTCGCGGCCTCGCGCATCGCTTCTACGGGCTCGATCGCAACGACGCCTCCGCGTACCCGGCTGAAGTAGGCGAATTGCAAAGCCTCCTTACCGCCACCGACGCCGACATACAGAGCGCGCGGGGAACCCGAGAGAGCGCGCGGGGAAACGCTGGAACCGCAGCCGTAGTCCATTGCCTCCATCTCCGGCGGCACACAGAGGTCCACGAGCGAGAGCTTATTCCCGCCGACGCAACACAACCCGACTTCAGGTTGTCGCGCGACATCATCGTAGAAATCAGCGATCGCTTCTAGATAATGTCCGTTACTCACGTATTCTATTTCCCACCGGCGGCATATTAGGCGCCCATTTGCATATTCCGCGCAACGACACGTGCGGCCATCGGGAGCCGCCCGCACGGCGTGCGAAATGGCGTCACGGACGAGGGCGGTATTCCGTTTGAATACCTCAAGCGCAGTAACCATTGAAACGGGTGCGATTCCATGCTCGCCTTCGAGTCCCGCGTCGGTAGTCCGTAACCACGGAGATATTGACATAACACATGCCGAGTTCCCGTGCGAGAGCGATCTCGGGGTATTGCGTCATATTGACAACTGTCCAGCCGTTGCGGGCAAACCACCGCGATTCGGCCCGTGTAGAGAAACGTGGGCCCGAGATAACGACGACGGTGCCCCGTCGACCGGCGACACGCTTCGTAGTCGGTGGCGTTCTTGAGTCGCCGGGCATCGAGATTGGCGTCGCGGTCGCCGTCGGCAGCGCGTACTTGGAGCTCGAGGAGCGCGTCGCCGGCGGTCGCGATCGCCGCCTTGCGGAAGCGCTCGTCGAAGACCTAGTCATAGAGTCCTTGAGCGAGTACGCGCCCGGGACGTGGAAAAGGACGGCGAGTGCGGCTTGTGAGCGTGCCACGGCGAGCGAAAGCCAAAAGGCCGAGTCGCCTTCGCCTTGGCCCAGCAGTTTGAACGCGGCTTCAAGAAAACCGGCCGCGGTGTTTGGAGTGAGGCCATCGAGCAGATTGAGTCCGAGTTGACCGACGCCGATGCGTTGGATCGTCTTGCCCGTGAGCTGCGCGGCGTGTGCGGTGGCCGTGTGGAAGTCGCCGCGCAGCCGTCATTGGCGGAGCTCTTTGCGCAACTCCGCTAAGCGCGCGAAGCGGCGTCGCCGTGGACCGGGTATAGTCATCTTGACCGCCTCTCTGCCACGCGATCTCGAGGAAACGAAATGTCCAACGCACCGGATCTTCGCACGAGCTTCCCGCGGCCGGGCCGCGAGATGCTCGGGGGCTACGTCTTCTTAGGACGCATCATCGATAAGGTGCGCGCAATGCATGCCGGCACGGCTGGCGACTATCTCGGTTACTGTCCGATGAGCCTTGCGTTCTTGCAAGAAGCCGGCGTCTCGCAAGACGATTTCGACGACCTCGTTCGCCACGGTGTCGGCGATGCCGACATCGTGGCGTTCTTTGATCGAAACGTTAGCGCGGAGCGGCGCGACACCTCAAACGCGCACATGCTCGAACGCTTCGCGGATCACTTCGACGAGCAAGATGCCGAGGAAGGCGTCAAAACCTAGGCGCCTTAGGCGAGCGCAGCCATCTCGTCGACCGACAGCGTGAGGGTGGCGGCCGCGAGATTATCGTCGAAGTGCGGGATCGACGATGTGCCGGGAATCGGCAAAATAGCTGTCGAGCGAGCCATGAGCCATGCGAGTGCGACTTGATTTGCCGAGACGCCATGCGCGCTTGCGATGCGTTCGACCGCGGTATGCTTCGGATTTCCCGAACCGCCGAGCGGAAACCACGGCAGAAAGGCGATACCGTCCTGCTCGCAGGCCGCGATCACGTCATCGGCGGTCCGATCCTCGACGTTATACAAGTTCTGGACGGAAACGACGGTCGCAAGTTTCTTACACTGTTCGTATTCCGTGCGCGACGTCTGCGAGATGCCGATGTGCCGAATCTTCCCGGCGCGTTGCAGCTCGACGAGCGCGCCGAGTGATTCCTCGACGGGAACCTTCGGGTCGATGCGATGCAACTGGTAGAGATCGATGCGGTCGAGTTTGAGGCGGCGCAGACTTCCCTCGACGCAGCTCCGCAAGCGTTCTGGGCGAGCGTCGACCGGCCACTTATCGGGGCCCGTGCGGACGAGGCCACCCTTCGTTGCGATGACGAGATCGCGCGGATAGGGATGCAGCGCCTGCGCAATAAGCTCCTCGCTTACGTCGGGGCCGTACGAATCGGCCGTATCAATAAAATTGACGCCGCTTGCCACGACATGGCGAAGCAGCGCGACGGCTACGGCCGGGTCCGGCGGCGACCCCCAAATACCGTTACCGGTGATACGCATCGCGCCGAAGCCCATGCGGTTCACGGTGAGATCGCCGCCGATCGTGATCGTCTCGCTACGTGCCGGGGAGGTGGTTTTCATTTCGTTTGCCATCGTGGCTTCTTTCTACCCATCGACAACAGAGATACGCAGCCTGCACGCGCTGGCGTCGTTGTTAGCGCACGACTCTCCCGGCGAGCGCCTCGCGCAGGACGCCTTGGGCCTCGTCGCGGTTACAGCGACCATTGGTTACATTCGTGAGCAGACCGTCGGCCGCCGCGATCGCCTGGACGTAGCACGTGCCGTTGGAATCGAACGTGGCGTACCGTTGCGAACTGGTTTGCCCCGTGTGGCCCGTCACGCGGAAGCTCGCGTCGAAATCGAGTGTGTCGGCCGGTGCAACTTCGTTGCGCACGAGTTCGAAAAACGACTTGCCGTTATCGTGCGCGATGGCGCGAAGATACCGCTGATCGATCGTCGTCTTTTGCGCGAGCGATCCATCGGCGTTGATCGTCACGTCGATATTGGCTCGCAGCGGGTACGAGAAGACGGCGATATCCTGACGTGGCGTTCCCGCGCCGACGCTCGCACTGCGCTGATAGACGGTCGTCGCCTGCGTTATATCTTGGTTCGAGACCGTCGCTGCATTTACGAAGCGCTGATCGTTCGAGAATTCGATCGATCCGGCGACGGTCGATACGATCCGGCCCCGCGAGGTGGTCGCGTAGCCTTCGATCGCGTAGTCCCGTCGCGATGCGACGGACACGGTACCGTTCGAAAACCCGCCGGTGGTCGTGATCTTTTCACTGACGCGTGGTGTAGGGGCGGCGGCGAGCGTGTCACGCGTGAGCGCCCCGGTGACCTGTTTACTGCCGCGGTCGAGATAGAGCAGTAGGGTCGACGTCGCGAGGAAATAACTCGTGGCGCTGTAGACGCCGATTGCGACGGTATGCTGACGGCTGCCGTCGCTCAGAATGGCGGCGAATGGTGTTAAATCGACCCGATACGGAACGAAGTTGAGCGCTTGCACGCCCGGAATCGGCCGCCATAGGTACGGGTCGATCCCGCCCGTGTAGATCCAGGGGTAGACCGGTGCGACTCCGGCCGGTTTTCCATCGATCGTCACCTCCGTTTCTCGAAATGCCGTCGACGGACAGCTATTGAGCGCGGCCGCGAGATCGCTCGGGACGCACGTATACCAAAACTCGTCCTGGCTTTGACTCTGCGCGATGACGTCGAGATATGCGCGCTCGACGTTGGTGGGAAACGCGTACGTCTGCGAAAGCGTACTCGCCGTCGTCGGCAGTGCCTGCGCGCCGCCGGTGACGTTCGGGACCGAAAGCACGATATCGGGCGTCCGCGGTGCTGCTCGCCGGTCCGCGAGCGGATAGAATTGCAGGTACGCGGTGCCGGAGATGACGCTTGTATACGTTGCGTTCACGAGATTGCCGAGATCGGCTTCGCCCGGGTGCGCCGTCGCAAAGAGGGCCGCGTCGTCCGTGAGATCGCGTTCGATGTGCCACGTGGGAGCGACGGTTCGCGACGGTTCGGCGGTCGTGCCGTAAAAGACGTTCGTGTTGCCGATCGAGATCTGAGCCGTCCGATCGAATTGCCGTCCGGCCGAGACGGCGAAGTCCGCGGCGAGCACGACCTTCTGCCACGGCCCCGGGCATGCGGGCGGAGGGGCATAAGCGAACGTTTTCGGCGTGAAATCGGCGAACTGCACGCCGGTGAACAGGCTCACGATACACGGCGTCGTCCGTGGACGAGGAATCGGCGGATCGGCCGTAACGGTATTGGGCGAGCCGATCGCTCCACGTGACGCTTCGCTGCGGCGCAGGCCCCGCGGCGCCGCGTTCGCCCGCTCCTCCGGAAACATTCGCTCGGCAACCGGTCGAAAACGGAGCGGTCCCGCGACGGCCGGCGCCCCGCACAAGAACGCCGCAACCAATGCGGCGCACAACGAAGATGTACATCGACGCGCGTTCATGGGGCCCGGTTCCCGCTGCAAAATTTCGGTTCCTGGCATCGTATGTACGAGCGCTGCGACCGGCCAATTCAAGCGTTTGTCCGGAGCGCCAGCGGGAACCAACCGCTCATGCAACCATCGTCGAGTACGTCTCCCGCGCGCGTGGTCGTTCCCGGTAGCGAACGCTTACCGTTTCCCGACGCGACGCGTATCGCAAACGTCGATCCGAGCGAGCGCGCGCTGGTCACGGTCATCGTGCGTCCACGCCAGCCGCTCGAACCTGCATTGCAATCCATGACGGTGAACGAACCGAGTGCACGCACGTATCTCGACCGTTCTGAGTTCGCGGCGCGCTATGGTGCCGCTGTCGCGGACGTCGAAGCCGTGGAACGCTTCGCGCTCGAGCACGGTTTGCTCGTCATGGAAGCTGATTTGGCGCGCCGTAGCGTCGTGCTAGGAGCCTGTAGGGCTTGACGGAGTTGGACGTTGCGCGGGCGCCGAATCTAGCGGGCCCGATGCTGCGGCCGCCAAGGAGTGCGGGTCGCGGCATCGTTGCGCTCGATTTGGCTTTTGCGATGA
>JAABUQ010000807.1_pt1 | contig 72089 bp, 80 predicted proteins | sample 5560001 | NCBI WGS metagenome assembly JAABUQ01 (sample SAMN10711888, study PRJNA513371) | rock metagenome | isolation source: Antarctica rocks | place: Antarctica: Victoria Land, Finger Mt nord | collected 2015-12-18 | reverse complement strand
ATAAATTAATATAATTAATATAAATTAATATAATTAATATAAATTAATATAATTAATATAAATTAATATAATTAATATAAATTAATATAATTAATATAAATTAATATAAATAATGTAAATTATATAGACTATATAAATTAATATAAATTATATATTTTATATATATTTACTCTCCTTTAATAATAATAATAATCTTATTATAATTCTATAAATATTTCCTAAACTTTATAAGAGCTTTAAAGGAATATTATATTAACTTTTTATTTATTTTAATTACTTTTTATTAATTATATATTATATTATAATATTTTAAAATTAATATACCGGCCTTAAAGTTAGCTTTATAATTATTTATCATTTTATTTAAAAGCTTATAGAAGCCTATAAAGTTTCTAATAATTATTTAAAATTCTTATATATATATATATATAATTTTTATATATTTTCTTATTTTTTATTGCTCCTAATTTGCTTAATATTAATATATATATAGAAATTTTAAAAAATATTATATTTAATTTAGAAAGAACTTTATCATTATTAAAATAATAATATTAAAACAGTTAGAGCTATTAACTTAATTGTTTTGGGAATTTTGGTTTAGCTATTTTTAAATTTTATTATTATTTGTTTGTAATATAGTTATAATAGAATAGAAATATTAAATAAAAAGAATAATAATATAAATATATTCCGCTATCAAGTTTAATCCGGCTTAATACCTTAGCAACCTAATCCAGCTTAGCGGCTTGGCGCCATAGTATTTATAAATAGTTCTATTTTGTATATAACAATCAATTAAGGAACATATTATATATATTCAACAATAAATATGTTTAAATGTTTTTCAAAATTCGAAGTTTTTTTTTAATATATATATATAAATATTTTAAATAAATAATAATGTTATTTTCAATAAGTAAAAAAGGAATATGTTAAATAAAAATTCTTCTATAAATATTAAACCTTAATCGATAATATCAAAGTTTATATAGAATAAACAATTAATAATAAAGGATTAATGTATAATAATTTTAATTATCAAAAAATTTTATTTTCAAAAAAACGTGCAAATAAAAAGTTAAATCTATTTTTTTATAAAAAAATATTAAAAAATATTAAAAAGTATTTTCTTTAATATATTCTTAATAATAAATAATAAGATAAATTTTTTAACATGCATATTAAATATATTAATAATAATAGTAAGATTTTTATATTAAAATTTTATTTAATTTTTATTTATTAATAAGCCTTTATATTATATTTTCATATTTTTAAAATATTTAGAATATTTTATAATTTTTTAAATTGAAAAATTAAGGTTTTTATTTTATTATATTATTAAAGTATTTATACAAATTTAATTATTAATATTAAAAAAAACATAAAGTAATTATTTAATTATTAATTATATTCTTTATTATTATTAACATTTTTATTTATTATTTAAAATTGAATTTTAAAAAATATAATATATTTAACTTTAATAAAGGTTTATTTATTTTTTAATATTATTTTGATTTATAAAAATTATAAATTAAAATTAATAATATTAAAAAATAATTGAATTATTATTAAAGTTATTTTCTTTTTTTATAAATCAAACAATGTATTAAATTAAATATTTGAAAATACATACTAATTTACATTAATTTTACTATTAAAGTTTATTTTTAAATATTTTATATATTAATTTAAAACCCTTTTAAAAAAACTTTTTTATTTTTTATTTTAATTTGATATTATAATATAATAATATATATATTATTATTATATATATTATTATTATGTATATTATTATTATATATATTATTATTATATATTAATTAATTTATATTAATAAAGGTTTAAACAAGAGTATTTGAAGAACTTTACAATTTATATTTTTTAAATATTTAATATAATATACAAACTTAATACGCAAGGGGGGTTGGTAAAGTATTTTAATTTTTTTAACATACCCAAATGGACCCCCAATAAATAATACTTGTAACAATTCAGACGTCAACTATAATATCGCAAAAGCAAAAGAAATTCTCTGTTACACAATTAACAGGGGCCGCTCCAAAGGGGGGGGCCGTTTAAGGAAGGCTGTTTAAAGGGGATTGGAAAAGAAAATTAAAATAACAATATATTATTATAAATATAATTAGCAATTGGAGCTTCAAATAGCGTTATTACTTAATTAAGATAATATACTTAGCTGGGCTTGGTAGTAGGCTGTTACCGTATAGGAACTGTTACGATCTGGTTATATTAAAAATATCTGTTTTAGCTCCAATACTATTCATAAAAAATAAACTTTATTATTAATTTTCGTTAAAAAAGTCTAAACGTAACAATTATATTATTATAAAGAAAAAATTTATCGTAAATAAATTCGAATAAAAAAACTATTATATAAATATTTTTAATATTAAAAATTATAATATAATAATAAAATTTTACTATATATTTACGGTATTATTATAATAATTTATTAATTTTATAAAAAAAAAAATTCCTTTTTTAGACGATTTTGTTTATTTACTATCAATTTTAGTATTTTCATTTTTAAACATTTTTTTTATTTACTATAAATTTTAGTATTTACTTTTATTACTTATTTTATTTGTTTATTTATTTATTTATTTTTTGTCCCTAACCTTTCTATTTTCTATTTTCTAGTTAATTTATAACTTATAATTATAAAATTATTTTCTTTTAAATTAAATTATAAAGATTTATTATTTATATTAATATATATAATTAAATAAAATATAATACTTTAAAAAAAATAAACATTTAAGGAATTAAATATTAAAAAAATTAACGTTTATATTATATTTCCGTTTTAAAATTATAAAAATAAAAATATAATAATTAATATATAATGTTAATATCAATAAACGTTAATTTTGAATAACAGTTTCTATACGGTTTTTTAAGAAGTAACAGTATTTACACGGTTCCAAGCATACTGCCAAGCCCCCTAAGGTAGTTGAATGATGGATTTAGTCAGTTACTTAATGGTTCAACGAGATTCATGCCTCAACCATGACAGACGTCCTCTTTAATTGGAAGCCAGTCCAGCTTCTTCCTTTCCCCGCGTGCCCGGCCATCCTTCGTCGACTTTGCTTAGTTTGGTGACGCATACTATGGGCTCCAAGCAGATGCCAAGGACATGCTCGAGACACGGCGTCAAAGTGGGAACGGTGAAAGAAAGTGAAAAACTTATGGGGCTGCCTCGCCATGGCACTCCGGTCACACAACAGAGACTTCGTGTCTCCAGATAAGGACACGTTGACAGCCTGGACCTGTGACCATGAAGGGGAAGAAGTATGTCGGCTGGCTTGGTCCACATGGCTTGGGATGCCTTGTCCGCCATCAGTGAGTGCGGGTAAGGAGAGATAGGGTTCGGGACGTTCAAGCGGGCACAGCATTCGTAACGCCGAGATGGGACAACGACTCGTATAGATCAAGGGCAGACAGGCTCAGCTAGAAACCTCCGTCAACGCCTGCCTCACAAAAGTTCTCGTTCGCAATCAACAAGCATGCCCGATAACGCTCTGGGGAGCGAGTTTTGCTCAGTCATGTGGTCAGTACAGCATCGGGAGCTTCTCAAGCACCCTCAGTATTTTACCACGATGGAATGAAACAAATGATATCGCGCAGTCCTTCTCGATTCTCATATTGACCTGGAGCCCAGGCGAGCCGAAGGGTGCACTGCAACGCCATGTAGGGTTGCCATACCCTATCACAGTCCGGCAAAGGAATAGGTGTTGCAAAGATGACAAAAGTTGCATTTGTAGGAGCGAATGCAATGATGACAGGGATTGGATCTGATCGGCTGGCCGAGGCCTACGTGGATGGCATTCAACATAGGTTTGATGCCTCGTGTCTGAGCCGATCACTGATAGCAGCGAGAAGCACCGGCCACCGCCAAAGCGTCGTCAGCCATGGTAGAAGATTGAAGAAGAGGAGCCAAGCGAGGCTCCGTGCTCAGGCGAAATACAGATACTTGTTTTCACCTGCATTAGTAGGGTTGTTATTATTATCATCATTGTTTGCAACGTTGCACCAGGGGGCGCATATACAGTACTTCACCTCAATCAGCATCCATATGTTGGAAATTGGACGAAAGGGTCAATGCTCAATCGTCCTTTTTCCGTCCTCCCTTTCCGCTTCCAATTCCATTTCAAATTCCCACTTTTCGATTTTGCGTAGACATTCTATTTTCTGTTTGCCTGCACCGACGACCAATCGCGTCCTCGGAAATTCGACAACTCGCGTATGCGACCAACCCCCGCAACAAACATAGCACGCACATACCTACGGAGGCCTTCTGCCGTATGTGCGGTTGCTCTCGTGGCATCCCACCGAGCGCTGCGGCAGCCCACGTTCTAACGGAAACCAACCTAGTCCTTACCCCACACTCCACGTTGCATCAATGACCGAACGGGCATTCTCTGTTGTGGAAGTACGTACCTATCTAATTAATCATTTAATCACCACCAAGTCCAAGCCCTCCGTCGGCGAGCCTAGTCCACATAGGCTACCTAGATACGATCGTACTACTATGATCAATGAGGCGAACATAGACGCGCTCGAGTGAGCGAAGAGGGCAGCCACAAACCTTCCTTGTCGCTTTGCCCTCCTGACATGCGCTCTGAGTCTGAGGCACTTTGTGACTCCGATCGGAGGCGTTTTCAAAAGTCATCTTCTACTCGTCTTCACCACGAGTAAGAGGTAGTCTTGCTCCTTATTGGACATCCGCCCGTCCGCATTAATTTAGCTTCGTCGTCGCTTGAAGAACAATCTACAGCACCAAACGGCCTGAACTACGAGTCCAAAGTGTCAAAACCCCTCAGTCGAGCGAGTCTCATCCCTCCCTCCCCCATCGCCCATCCTCCTTCACACTGTTGTGTTTCCCATCTATCGCCGCTACCCAACACTCGACGAACTCTACGACGGCAAATACCAGATCTTACCCGCCCACCCTAAGCCTCCCCACCCCCAGCCATATCGCCCGAGGTCTCCGAACGGCCTTCCATGAGCACTCCATTGGGCACTCGCACGCACCTGGTCCCGGACGAACACACTATCGCGCGGCTCTGAGACCTCCTCAACCCTGTCCGTTCATCCCGCCTATCCAGCCTGGATTAGGAAAATACCAGTAGGCCTTGTCTGATCGGCACCGCTGCTGCTCATGTTTCTATGGCATGCGATCTGCATCTTTTGCACCCATGCTCCTTGACATGTCCTTGGTTCCACTTGCCTGCCAACTTCGTTCAACCTTGATTACACACTTGACACAACTTTCAGTCCGTCTCGAGACTACCTATCTTTCACGGTCGCCGATTCCTTTATACTCTCGTCGTGTTCCAGGACCTAGAAAGCCCCTCTCGACCAAAGTCCACTTGCAAGGGAACCCCTACCGTTTAGCTATACGTAAGTTGGGTGTAGGAAATGAGTCCACAGCTAGGCTCGATGCATGGCAGTGTGTCTGTCAAGACCGAACTGTCTTACAAAAGCCCCCCGTCGTCGGTCTCAGACGTCTCGCAGCACGATCTTGATGACCCGCGTGGTCGGAAACACGAAAGGGAGTCAAGCTCGACGGCCAAGGCCGAAGACGATAGTGGCGACGAAAAGGAAATTGATGGGGAGGCGACCCATGGGAAGTCACGCAAAAGAAAGAGAAGTAGAAAAGGCCTGGAGAAAAGCTTTGCATGCCCACACCAAGGGTGCGGGAAAAGCTACTCCAGAGCCGAGCACCTCTACCGCCACCAGCTGAATCGTTAGAGACCACCTTCCGCCAGCAGCGGCATTCACGTGCTAACTCTGTGCATAGATCAACCAAAGAAAATTTACATCTGTGACTTCACTGGATGCGAGCGTCAATTTGTGCGGCAAGATTTATGTGCTCGACATCGGGAACGCCACACAGCTCGTGGCTCACACCTTCAACGTAGGGACAATACTGGACATAATCCAGATCAAAGCAATGCGTCCGGCGCGGGGCATGATGGCATGCTAGATCAAGCCGACCCGGGCTTTCGGTCCTCCACAGACCCGTATGCTCCCAATTCTCATGGTGCCCTAGCCAATTCCGGGCCATTTGCTTCGTCTCTGGAACCTACTTGTGCCTCGCATCAATCACCAGTGGCTGGACGGCTGCCAGAGCCATATCAAACGAGCTCGAGCAATACCACCACGGTTGGTAACCAATTGAGATCACCACAGTCGCTGAAAAACATTGCAAATCCGGAGTACGGCAACAGCATGGGTCCATTGAAGCGTTCGAACAGCGATGAGACATACGCACACGATACGTTTCGTGGACAGGAATCGACAAGGAACGTGCACAATATATCGATTGCCACTTATGATTCAGTCAACAGGCAGCCAAATCCTCCGCCTCTCAGAACGGTGCGGCCTCAGATGGGTCCGTATCGAGACGCACGACGCTCTCATCCAGAGACGATAACAACAAGTCCTGCGGACTACCGACCCTCTCCCACTTCGTCGTTTACCGGCCAGATCCCACAGAGCAACCTGGGCCACCCGGGCTTGGAAAATGGTTTCAACAATGATACATTTCCACCCCCACAGAATTTTCCCCCATTGATGTCCTTGCCCCCTCCTGTCTATCCATCGCCCGCTCAGACGACCATGCAAGGGTCTCAAATAAACTACGGGAGTGGTTCAATGGGGCTGAAAGCGGGAGAGGGTCCTGTCAATTTCGACGCTTACGGCTCAAACGGATTGGATTCCAATTTCATCGATCCGAATGCGACTACATATCCAGCGCCATTCGTGAATGGTGACGGATACAATCGCTCCCCACGTGTGAATGCCGAGGACTTCACCAATTGGCTCTTCAACGACCCGTATCCCCATGCATCCTCACCCGGAGGTAATCGGCGAGGTTCAATGTCGTTTGGGGTCAATGCATTCATGGAAGATTATGACAGGGCGTCGCCAGGACAGTATGGCATGTTGAACGATCCAATGAACGGCCGTACCGGTCAATTCATTCCACAGCAACATCCGATGGCGCTGAATAGCATCTTAGATCCTGCGTCCCTACATGCGATCCTTTCCGAGGAGAAGAGACGAGACATACTGGACCTGATTGAGAGTCGGTTCACTGACCACGCGCCTATCGAGAAGCAAAAGGATGCCTTGTTCGAGGGGGATCGAGACGCCGAGGACCACGTGCTAAGTTTGCGTTCGATGCAACTCTACATCCGGTCGTACTGGTACCATTTCCACCCACAGATGCCTATTCTACACAAGCCAACATTTTCCGCGGATAAAGAGAAAAACTTACTGCTGATCGCTGTCATTGCTATTGGAGCGTCATGCCTGGATAAGATGCACGGTCCTGATGCCACTGAAGCTGGTGCGGAACTGTCAAATTTCCTAGCCTGGCATCTACGAGGGGAGATCTTCAAAGACAAGGACTTTCTCCCTCCTGCGCAACTTTGGGTGTTCCAGACCCTTTTGCTTTTGGAGGTCTATGAGAAGATGTATTCTACGAGAACACATCATGAACGTGCACACATTCACCACGGGACAACCCTAACTCTGATGCGACGGGGAAGCTCCCTCATTGGCCGATCAGCACTGGACTCGCCACCGCTAGTAAAGGATGGCAAGTCTGGCACGACATCGAACGCTGAATCTGCTACGAGTACACCTGAGCAATGGTGGACTCACTGGATTACCAATGAAGCGACCCGGCGAGTAGCATTCGCGGCGTACATTATTGATTCAATACACGCCACTATGTTTGGCCATGCCGCCACTATGGTGGCCCATGAAATGAAGCTTGCCCTTCCTTGTGATGAGACGCTCTGGTCAGCTACAAGCAGCGCAGATGTGGCGAGAATAGAGGCAAGTCTTCAAGCGCAGGGAATCAAGAGTATGACGTTCTTCGACGGGTTGAAGAATACGCTAAAAGGCAAACCGGTACGAACAAATCCGTTTGGACGGACGGCAATCATGGCGGGGCTATTGAGCGTCACGTGGCACATGAAACAGCGTGATGTCCAGATACATCATCTTGGTGCGTTGAAAGCATACGGAGGGAAAGATGTGTGGCGAGGCCCGTTGACCAAAGCTTTCGATTCCTGGAAGCAGGACTTCGATCAAAGCATAAGCAAAGATCATCTCTCGACGTCGTATGCTTCGGCCAGGCTTGACGAGGAGAACATTTTCGAAAGTCGAACTGTCCTCCATCATCTTTCTCACATGGCAATGCATGTCGATGTGGTCAGTTGCCAAATATTTGCAGGAGCCGGGCGGCTGTTAGGTCGAACAACTCTGCCATCGGATTACGACATTGCGCAGAAAAGGATTCGGTCCAATTGGGCTCCGAGACCGAGTGCGCGACATGCAACTTACTACTCTCTCAAGTTCCTCTCTCAGGTACTCATGCCGGAAGCCGCAGGCTCGTACCCTGGCCCCGTGTCCTTTGTCCCCTATTCGGCTCGAGACGACTTTCTTCTCAATCGACCTTGGGTGCTCTATTACGCAATGCTCGTGGTTTGGTCTTACGGCTATGCTGTGGACGGGCCGCTCAAAGACATACCTGCGTTAGACACTCTAGCGGAGCAAACGTATGATATGAAAAGGTTTCTCTCCCGAGTTGGGGGCATCCAGGCACCACAGGAGCTAGAACGCATCAAAGATCGGAACGCATGCCTTGGTCTGCTTTACATTCTTCGAGAGAAATTTCAAAAGTGTCGCTGGCAATTGCTGCACGAAGCAGCTAACCTATTGGGAAACTGTATAGAAAAACTGAAAGGGTCGGGATGAAGGAGATTGAAGTTATTGGCTATGCATGGGAGCGATGGTATGGCATTGATGATGATACCCCTGTACCTACTCACGACCAAATTTTCAACAGGGTGTTTGGGCGAGTGCAATAACGAATATTCTGTGATGTGAATGTGCACTTCTACGAACACTTTGTATGTAGATATACGTCTTTCAAGATGATGTGCCTGCCGGCTCTCAGGTTTCGAAAGTACTGTGTCAGATGGGAATAGGTTACTAAGGTACAGATGGTTGTTGGTGGGATCGACTTTGTATGTAGAAACTAAGCTGGTAATACCTTACGAGCAATGTAACTTAATGTATCGTATTATTCTCCACAATGTGCTTTCTTTAATACGGATACTTACAGTATATCGTATTTCAGGCCTTACAACATTGTCTTATGCAATCCTCCCACTGCGTACCCGATATGTGGGCTTTGTGATATGCTCACCAATTCGTGCGAGCCGCGAGGAGCTTAGATGGGCATTGCTATTGCTAGGAACAGCACCTGTCTTTCCACTATGCCGCCCCAACGCACGCGCAATTTGGTCGAAGACTCACGCTCCGAGGCATCCAGCTCGAAAGAAAAGTACACGAGCCTGCCGCTTTCTAGCCACACCATCTCCAAAGGCAGGCGGAATGGAGATACGGCAACATTGGCTGGCAGCTCTCTGAAAGACGTCTTCAATGCGACCCAGGTAACCTTTCCACGCCACAATGCTCAAGATGACGTGGCCAAAGTATGTGAAGCCATATCTCCCCCTTCCAAAGCCTCACCAAGCTCACGCTGCCTTTTGCATCACCAGATCACTTGGTCCTCCTTCGACACCTCCGTGCTTCATGCCTACAGGCACGCGCACAACCTTGACATCGCTCCAGCTTTCACCAATTCCTACAACCAGAGAATGCTCACTCGGCCTGGGATTGGACGATTGTCGCCCACGATGGCACGGCCAAAACACCGCCGTCCAGTGAGCAAGGAGGAGTTGGCGACGGCCGTGCGAAAGGATTTCAACGATGCTATGCTTCAAGAAACCGACATCATTACCTCATTTGTGTACGCAGCACGAAATCAAGGTATCTACAACCTCTCGGGGCACTTTTCTCCCACATACGCTGTATGCTAACATGTGTTCATCAGACAGGTACTTCCGAATGCGATTCGAACCGCCACAAATAAAGTGAATGGAACAAGGAGATGTACAGACAGAAAGCGACGGCGTCCGGGTGAATCAAGGGTGTATGAAGATTAGGAGGATGCCGTGAGCGGTCTCGAGCAATAGGCTTGGGAGGACTGCATGGGTGCACCTGGCATTGGGAAATGGGATGTAATAGATTGCCCTGCCCTTTAGATTGATACATGGAGCACCACGAGATTGCGCCACTCACCTCTATGGAACGTGCCTTGTGTATCCGTACTAAGAAACAAACAATTGAAGGCCGAAGTTGCTCAATAAATGATGCTTTTCGGACGGAAAGTGCCGCCAGGAATTTCTTTTCGCGCTAGTGGCTGGACTAGGGTTAGGTTTTCTTTGAGACCTTCAAACCCTACGTTACATGCCATTTTTTTTCTTGCGTGATTGAATAGTCCCTTGCCCCGTTTCCTAGAACATGATCCATCCCTGGCGCCGCCAAAGAGCATGAAGTATTAGCTTACTCCCCCGCACTTGAGGCTTGCATTTCAATACCGGCGCTGTACCGCGCGAGAAATAATGAACGCCGCGGTGAATAGCTCTCGTTTAAGGACAACCATTCCTATCTATTGCCTGTCAATATCTACGCCAGCAAGGAGAACCAACGCAATACGGAGAGCACAGACAAGGCTGTTGTCAACCACATGCTTAGGCACTCCTCCGGGTAGCCCTTTACGGCCTCCCGGTCGGCGAAGGACGAACGCTCTCCATGTGGAACGGGTGAGTCGAAAACTCCATGGAAACAGTGTTTTGCTCCGCTGATCTGGTACCCTGTAGTACTTCCATTCTACCCCGGCGAGACATGCTACGAAGAACCCTTACACTGTCTTAGGCGTAGGCAAGAACGCTTCCTCTTCGGACATCAAAAAGGCCTATTACGCTTTGGCCAAAAAATACCACCCGGATACCAACAAGGATGCAGGTGCAAAAGACCGCTTTTCGGAATCACAAGCTGCATACGAGATGCTTTCCGACCCAAAAAAGAAAGAGGCGTGGGATCAATACGGTGCTGCTGCCTTCGACCAAGGCCCTGGATTTGATCCGAGCAGTGGGGGTGCCGCTGGCGCTGGTGGACCTTTTGGTGGAACAGCAGGTGCTGGCGGATTCGGAGGTTTCTCTGGAGGCGGCTTCGGCGCGGACATCAACTTTGAGGACATCTTTGGTGCATTCACAGGGGGTGGAAGGAGGAGCCGAGGATCGCGCCAATCGCCATTTCAGGAGGAGGTTCTCGTTGGCCAAAATATCGAGGTGCAGACGAACATCTCTTTCATGGATGCAGCGAAAGGAACCAGCAAAGATATATACATCACCCCCCTCGTACAATGCAGGACTTGCAATGGCGGGGGGTTGAAAAAAGGCCAACAGCGTACGGAGTGCAAGAAGTGTGGGGGCACGGGGACTCGAGTCCATTTCATGCAGGCCGGATTCCAAATGGCGAGCACCTGCGACGCTTGTAGTGGATCAGGGGTCGCTCTTCCTCGAGGAGGGGAATGTGGCACCTGTAGTGGGATGGGGGTCGTGCGGGAGCGCAAAACCGTCAACATTGACATACCTGGCGGCGTTGAAGACGGCATGCGGTTACGTGTCTCCCAAGAAGGTGATGCTCCAGCCACGGGCACAGCGTCAAATCCTAATGCTCAGGTATCGAAGGGCGATCTCTACGTCTTCATCAGGGTATCTGCGGACTCCAAATTCAGTCGCTCTGGGGCAGATGTACTCTACACTGCAGCAATCCCTCTCACCACAGCGACGCTGGGTGGTGAGATCCGGGTACCGACTTTGGACGGTGAAGTCAAGCTCAAAGTAGCTACAGGAACGGGAACAGGGGATAAGATTACATTGACTGGGATGGGAATGCCCAAACTTGGCGGGCGACGAAACGCGTTGGGAGATCTCCGAGTGGAATTCAAGGTTTCAATGCCAAAATCTCTTAATTCCAACCAACGGACAATCCTGGAGATGCTGGCCGATGAGCTGGGCGACAAGCATGCGAAGCGGGTGATGAATGTTGGGAGGGCGCCGTGAGCTAAACTTTTTCCGACGTGCTGGAAGACACTACCACTGACACGTTTGCAGAGGTTCTCCGAAAGCCTCCCCGGCAGATCTCAACTCGGCCGATTCGCACAAGAATGAAGGTTTCCTTAGATCCGCATGGCACAAATTGACGCATCAGCATGACAATCTGGCCCCAGAAGAGAAAGCGGCAGAAGTCAAGGCAGCTGACAAAGGTCGAGAAGAGGAGGCCAAGAAGGCGGCAGAGTCTGGGTGAGGATTCGCAAGGACTCTATAGTTCTTCTCACTTGCCCATGGTCTTTTCAACATAGCGACGGGGAGGAAGGCGTCAGCATGGGGATGGCTAGATTTGCATATTGGCATTGTTTAGGTGCATTGGATGTTGTACAATAACCCAACAACCACTCACATTATCTCCAAACGCACTGTGTATATCTGTTGGATCCGATGAAAGTCAATCGAAAGGATGTACGTGTAACCATGATGTAGACTGGGTATTTATGATGTGGTAGCACTTTTCTTCTTGATGGGCGCTTACAATGTTCCCTTCCCATCCCTAAGGTATCTACTACCTAGGTACAGTACCTTAACCTCCTTACCTTAGGCATACATACGGCCATATGACGCTAGCGAAGTATTGGTTCTGTGCAACTGCAGGCATGTCACACAACCTCCCGACTTCTCCCACACAACCTGCTACCAAAAGCGCTTCTGACCCTACCCTACCAATCATACGCACTATATTGTGACGAGTCCGCTGCTTGGACCACTCCATATTCTACTCAGCATCTTCGTTTTCCTGAAAGCTTGCTGCCTTCTCGTCAAACTACGTTTGAAGATTACTCACATGCGCCTGAAGGCAAGACAGACAAATGCAAGTTCATCACAAAAACAGGCTCCATGAGCTCGACAATAGATTTCGCGTCCCCCGGTGTTAATTCGTGGATGACTTTCACGTTCGAACAATTTGCACAACGCTTGAGGGAACAGGTGCCTGCAGACACACCTGGCTTTCGATAGGACAAGATGCTACAACCACCGATGATATCAAGCCCACTGAAGCAGACGAACGAAATAGATTGGGTGTCCCCTCTGAAAAGCTATATTAGGCAGACGTATGGCGACGATCCGGAGACGTATGCAGAAGAGTGTCATACACTCAACCGACTACGGCAGGATATGAGAGGGGCTGGCAAGGACAGTACTGCAGGAAGAGATCTTCTGTATCGATACTATGGTCAGTTGGAATTGTTGGATCTGAGATTCCCTGTCGACGAAAACCATATCAAGATCTCCTTTACGTGGTATGCCTTGCACTTCTACAGTTCCGAAGAAATGCGCTGAATACAAACCGCTAGGTTCGATGCCTTCACGCACAAACCCACATCTCAGTATTCCCTAGCCTACGAGAAAGCTTCAATTATATTCAACATCTCTGCCGCCCTGTCTTGTCATGCTGCCTTTCAAGATCGCAACGATGATGCCGGCCAAAAGGCTGCCTACCATTCCTTTCAAGCGTCTGCCGGCATGTTCACTTACATCAACGAGAACTTTCTTCATGCGCCTTCTACGGACTTGAGTAGAGACACTGTGAAAACGCTAATCACCATTATGTTGGCGCAAGGGCAGGAGGTCTTTGTGGAGAAACAGATAGCAGATGGCAGGAAGAATGGGCTGCTGGCGAAGCTTGCAAGTCAAGCAGCGCTCCTCTATGCCCAGGCCGCCGAAGGGGCTCAGGATAACGTCACACGAGGTGTCTTCGACAGACTTTGGCTACATGTTACACAAGTGAAAGCCAACTATTCATCGTCAATAGCCCACTATTACCAAGCCATGGCTGATGACGATGCCAACGCGCACGGCACTGCCATTGCAAGGCTGCAAATTGCAGAACGGGAAGCTCGGGATGCAGGCCGAGTTGCAAATGCGTTTCCTTCAACGGTCTCTACTGCGTCGAATCTCAGCTCCGAAACAAGATCAAGTCTGGTGGAGATGACCTCGAGACACGCGGCAAATGTCCAAGAAAAACTCGCTTCCTTCAACAAAGACAACGATTTCATCTATCATCACACCGTGCCAGCAGAGGCCGCCCTTAGTGCGATACCCAAGCTTGCCGCAGCAAAGGCAATTCCCGTAAGCGAGTTGTATCAAGGGCAGAACATAGAACGCATTATCGGGCCAGATATCTTCCAAAAGATTGTTCCCATGGCTGTGACAGAATCCGCAAGTCTCTACGATGAGGAAAAGGCGAAGCTTGTACGGGCTGAGGCAGAAAATGTAGAGACTGCAAATGGGGAGATGGCCGCCAGCCTTGATTACTTAAAACTGCCTGATAGCTTGACGGTTCTGAAAGGCGGAATGGAGCAAGAAGTCACAGTAGACGAAGACTTCAGGACCTGGTGTGAAGAGCTGGCAGGACACGAGCCATTCGGTAGGGCGTTCGACTCGCTCCAAGCGGACAAGAATACAGTGTTGAATATCTTGGCAAAGTGCACCAAGCAATTGGATCAAGAAGAGAGCACATGCGAAAAAATGAGGTCGAAATACGGTGGAGATTGGACTCAGCAGCCGAGCTCAAGGCTGACTTCGACACTTCGCAGCGACATAAGAAGCTATAGGGGCGCGGTAGAGGAAGCGAGCTTCAGTGATTCACAACTTCTCCATACATCCCGTCAACACGAGTCGGATTTCGACGAGATGCGCTCCGCCGGTGAGACCCAGGAAGCAGACGTTCTTTACCAGCAAGCTATGCTCAAAGCCGGGGGCAATCGTGGTAAAGGACGCAATGGTATCGGTAGCCCCATGATATCGGGCGGAGAATCAAACCTTCTGGATGAAGACTTTGGTGAAGGTGGCACAAGTGTAATGGATCAGATTGCAAAAGTAGAAGATCTATTGAGAAAATTGGAACTAGTCAAGAAAGACCGCAACCAGGTCCTGAAGGATCTAAAAGAAAAGGTACGCCTAGCTTTTGCACCCAGAACTGGGAATGCCTAACGGAGGTCGATTTAGGTCCACAATGATGACATATCCAGTGTATTGATACTCAACAAGAAGTCGATTCCAAACCAAGAGAGCCAGCTCTTTCAAACAGAGCTGGATAAGTTCAGACCCCACCGGAATCGCCTTTTACAGGCGACACACAAGCAAATGGCTTTGATGAAAGAGCTAACGAGGACGTACAGTGGTCTTCTCCAGGACAAAAGAGTCAAATCCGAGCAAGCAAAGTACGAGACTTTCACCCGACAACGCAACTCAGTCCTCACAAAATACAAGAAAGTTTTTCAAGCCTTCAACGATCTCATTGACGGGCTGATGCGAGCCCAGAGCTTCTATTCGGAAATGAAAGATACGGTGGAAAGCCTCGAGAAGAATGTGGAAACGTTTGTCAACAACCGTCGCTCTGAAGGAGCCCAACTACTCAACCAGATCGAGCGAGACAAGCAAAGCAGTGCGGGAAGCCAAGCAGATCGTGAGCGAGACAGGCTCAGAGAACTCATGGAGAGAATGTCAACAGACCCATCCTCGGCTTCGCCTACAAAACCGCCCACGGTATCCAGAACTTCGCAACAGAGCGATCTGCACTCAGCCAGATCTCCCCCGCCGGTAACGCCGCCATACTTATCAAAACCTCCTTCGACCTACAACAACGGGAACCCTATAAAATCCCCTTCCGCGACTTATCAGGGATTCCAAGCTCCTGCATCAGCTGAACATGGCTCCTTCGGTCGAGAAACATTCCGAACGAGCTCAGCTTCTCAGGGTGAATACAATCCCATGGTCTACCCGTACCAAACACCGACATCCGGGCCTCCCTCGAGCTACACCCCGCAAAGTCACACACAACATCAGCAGCAACAGCCACAGTATCAACATCTACCTCAAGGCTATGTGCCACCACCACCTCCTCCAGGGCCCCCGCCGACTTCGCAAGGGAATTTTGGGAACCCAGGCAACGCCTATCCTTCGGGTCCCGGGGGCTATGCCTCGCACCAGCCTTCCCGTCCAGAAAGCACAAATGCGCAGCAGTCGCGGAACGATCCTTGGGCTGGCTTGAACCATTGGAAGTGAAGCGGACAGTCTGTCGATGGCTACGAGCTGATAACCTTGCTGAACCATGTATCCACTGCCCAAGTAATCTTTTCGAAGTCCAAGGTGTCTTGACCAAGAAAAAAGGGGCCGGGACTGGTAGTCGTTATGGAGCTTCGCCCTGTGGTACCACGTATCCCGTCCTGAAGAACATCTCCACAGGCTCATGTCGAGCCAGCCGGCGGGTACATTGGGTGACATGGCCCGATGGGTCTGCAATTATTGGGAGAGACCGAGGCTCATCGGAGATGGGTCCAAGCTCTTGGAGCGAGGCATGATCGTAGGCGCTTGTGCACACGCGCAATTATGCAACAGCCGCTGTGTTACAGAAGGAGCCTAAAGTATGCTTCAATGCTCAGAGATAAAGCTGGGGAACAATCGGATTGCCGATACGCGGTGACAGTCTGTTGATATCCGGGGTAAACGAGGCTGAGCTTGTTACAAAGAGTTGCATCGATCTCACTCTGTGGCTCTTGATAACATCGCAAGTAGAAAATGCAGGGCCTGGCACTGCCGCGGACTCTAGTGGGAGGCGCGTTTCCCTCGAAATTGCTCATTTGGTCCACGTGCGCCTGGAGAATAGAGCATGGGAGCGAGAGCTAACATCGTTGTGCACTCGGTGATCATGGTCTGCGATGATGGTGAGGTGTTGATGGATTGCATGGTTGTAACATATAGACATTTTGTAAATGTACAAAAGAGATAACGCTTTTGTGCTCAATCAATCACACGAAAGCCCTGACTCCAGTCACCCGTCTCATGCGCCTGGAAGCATCCACATCCTCTACCCCCGGATCAGAAGGTCCCCTCCACAATGGTTCGACTTAGGCTGAGTACGGCTCCTTCGCTGCGGGATACCGATCCTTCATCGCCTTCTTCTCACTCATCGGCTTGATCAAATGACTGATGTCTCCGACCGGGATCTCAAACGGAAAGTCCACACTCGCCAGCATTTGCGCGAAGAAAATCCACCACCCCGCCATCACAGCCATAAACCCAAACGCCCCCGCCGCCACTTGCAATTGCTGCGCCACATCCGCGTGACCTTGGGCGAGATGCCAGTAGGAACCCGTGAGCACAACAAAGGTGAGGAGGAGCCCGAGGAAGATGGCGACGAAGACGAGGTTGGTGCGGAGGGCGCAGATCAAGTAGATCAGGCACATCAGCCCCATGAAGAGGAGGAAGAAACCGAAGCTGGCGTGGAAGCCGGGGGATGTGATGCCGTCGTTTGGACCGCTGGGCTGGCCGCTTGCGTCGGCCACGTAGGCGCCGTAGGCGTTGAAGGACGGGGTCAAAGTGCCACCCAGGGTGAACCAGAAACCGCCTGTAATTCGGACCGTCTTAGCATCATATTCACAGTACTCGGGAAAGGGGGGTTTCACTGCTTACCGAACGAGCAGAAGACAACGAAAGAGAAGGTGTTCCCGAGAAAGAATTCCAGAATCCCGCCGAGACTCATGAGGAAGCCGCCGATGAAGTAATATGCACCGATTGTCGCGACGCCGTTCCCACCCGCTCCTCTCCAGCCCATCAGCTCGCAGGAGAGCGGGCTGAGGCTGAGGAGAAAGCCCAGGAGCGCGAGGGGGGTGGGATTGCCAAAGGTTTGGCGGAGGTCGCCTTTGACATTGTTCGAGGGGTTTAGATAGATCTTCTCGAAAAGCTCAGGGCTGATGGTGAGGGAGTTGGCGGTCCGGATCTGGTTCAAGGCTTCGTCGGAGGGAATGTCCCTGCCCATTTGATACGGGGAGGTGGGGCTGGTGTTGAAGAAATCCTTGTTTGCACGTTGGGAGTCGTTCGACAGGTCTTGCAGGGAGGGGAAGGTTGGGTTGAAGCCCTTTTCGTGTCGGTCAGGCTTGGCCCAGCGTGAATTCTTGTCTTGCATGTGAGGATCTGGTTTGTCCCACTTGGCGTTCCTCGAAGGATGTTCCTCGTGGTTTAGTCTCGACGCTTTCTCCCTATCCTCTAGGCGGTGGTTCTCGTTCTTCTCACGATGGAAGGCGAGGTATGTATCCATTGTACCTAGGACTGAGTGGTTCTCAGAGCAGAGATAGAACTGTGACATGAGGGCACTGTAGGCTGGTAGATGTGTCCACAAGGTGTGAGATATGAAGACGTAATGGAATGCAATCCTTGGACGGTTTGAGCATTGAGCATTTATGTATTCCGGCGGATTGATCGACCCACGGTCGCCGATTGGAGATGCAAAGCCGTGACAATCGACTGTGGAGAAAAGCTACGAGGTTTCATCCGCGACTGCTTCATTGTCTTGCCTAGTCCTAGAGACCTAGAAGTTTCGTCAGTATTGTTGGTTGGTGAGGATGAGCCTCTGAGGCTCAAAGCGGTGATGATTTTTTGCCGAGATCTGGGGAAGCGCCTGGGCGGATGTAAAATGTGTAGACACTGCGGAGGGAAAACCTGGGGTTTGAGTCTGGCATTGACCGTGCACTAGTCTCCTTGCCCTTGGTTTGGCATAGCGAAGCCTCAGGCGACAGTCGTCCTCTTTAAGCGACAAGACGTCAACAGATATTTAAAGAAATTGCATGCGCACAAGAGCTACGTCCTCAACCTATTTGACGTAGCCCACACGTGGTAATTGTGTCATTGGTAGGGATAGCTCATGGAGAAACGCAGGTCGACGCAGAGTTTTTGTCAGTCTACCGCGCCTTTATAATTGTCATTCTCTTAATGCCTAAAAGACATGGGGGCGCTTCATGTCCATGTTTGGGTCTCAGTTGGCGCGAGTAAACACCAAGATGGACCTTGGTGCGAGATGTCTCTAGCCATCAAACTTGTCGCCGACGTCGGGGAACGGACCAATGTATCAGTCGCACGATTATTGCATGTTTCTCCAATGCCGAATCGCTTATCTCTGGCGAGTCGCCACCATGCTGCCAGATCTATTTTGGTGTGCTTTCGTCTCTCACTCTAAGAATCATTTGCAGTGAATTGGATAAGGCCTTTCCTTGAGCGAACCTGCTCGACCATATCCGTATCCATGAAGGTCATGGTGCGCATATCGATTCGGTTCGAGAAGCAACGGAAATCGGCTTGGTTTTCCTGTGGGACGCAAGATGGATGGATTGATCGCAACATACATATGCGGATATGTATGCTATGGGTGCGCAAGGTCAAAAGCAAGGTTCATAAAGCCCACCTAGACCTCGACGCATAAATCATGAAAAACGATTAGATGTAAGCAGAACGAAAATTGCAAGTAAGCAAGCAACAGACGACACTTGAGATGGTATTCCCGTAAGGAGATTCGTTACATCAGCGACTAAACCCTCGACGGAACATGGCCCATCCCTTGCAATCCGTACAGTATTGCTTCTGAACGATATTGCGAGGCTTTCAACTTCCTTACTGGAGCAATCGAGCTAGGAACACCAAGCATGCCATGTACAAGGCATACACACTTTGTGCGCCCACCAACGCCAGACCCTAACCTTGGCCAAGTTACAAGAATCTTTTACAAGTTTTCCGAGTGGGCTCATCCAACAATCGTTCGCAATGACGTGTTTTGCTCACCATTCCAGCGGTTCGTCAATTTGCTCTCCCCTGTTTGTCTTCGGCACAGGGGCTGCTTCCACTTTGACTGGGCCACCCTTTTCGTCTCTCTTCAAATATCCACTGCCGTCAAGCCAAGGCGTATCGATCGTTCTTTTCTCTTCAAATTTTTTGATCTTTGCGTCCATCTTCATTGTCAGACCGATGTCATCCAGACCGTTGACTAAGCAGTACTTCCTAAATTCTTCAACCTCAAAGTCTGCAAGTTTGTTTCCCGCAGCATCGTTGACAAGCTGATTTACGAGATCGACTTCGACTTCTCGACCGGCTTTGGCCTCATCGGCAATATTTTGGAGCTTCCCTTGATCTTCGATGACGAGTGGAAGCATACCATTCTTGAAGGTATTGTTGAAGAAGATATCCGCGTACGAAGGAGCAATGATGCAAGTGATACCAAAGTCGAGTAACGCCCAAGGCGCATGCTCTCGAGAGCTGCCACAGCCGAAATTTGGACCAGTCACTACCAAGATCTTCGCGTGTCTGTAGGGCTTCTTGTTGAGCACAAAACCAGGCTTTTCAGAACCGTCCTCATTAAAGCGCAGGGCATAGAACAGAGCAGACCCCAAGCCAGTTCGCTTGATGGTCTTCAGAAATTGTTTGGGAATGATTGCGTCTGTGTCAATGTTCGATCGATCCATAGGAGCCGCTATGCCTTTTACTTGAGTGAATTTGGGCTGCCCTCCGGAAGAACTAGTAGAATTATCATCAGTATGGGTCGGGTTTTCTTCAGGTTGATCCAGCAGCCGTTCGGCATCATCAGCTCCATCTACGTCTGAGGCCTCTGGAGTAAGGTTGAGTTTGGGAACTGCCTTTGCTGGCGCTTTGTTTTGAACTGCCAATTCACGGACGTCTGCCAGCTTCCCTATAATAGCAGCCGCAGCAGCCATGACTGGCGACATGAGATGCGTCCTACCACCGGCTCCCTGTCTGCCCTCGAAATTCCGATTGGACGTGCTCGCACAGCGTTCCTTGGGGGAAAGAATATCTGGATTCATGCCCAAGCACATCGAGCAACCGGAGTCACGCCACTCGAACCCTGCTTCGATGAAGATCCTGTCGAGTCCTTCTGACTCTGCTTGTTCCTTTACGAGGCCAGAACCAGGTACGATCATTGCTCTTTTAAGGGTTGGCGCTACCTTCCTGCCATCTACAATCCGGGCAGCGGCTCGAAGATCCTCTATCCTCGCATTTGTGCAAGATCCGATGAAAATCTTGTCCAATTGAATTTCTTGCATGCGGGTTCCGGAGGTCAGTCCCATGTACTCAAGGGCTCGTCTGGCACTGTCCTTCTGTGGCTGGGTCGGAAAGTCCTCAGGGTTAGGGACCACGCCTGTGATGGGAACAACATCTTGTGGAGATGTTCCCCAAGAAACGGTCGGGACTATATCTCGAGCATCTATGAAAACGTCCTTATCGTATTTGGAACCAACATCGGACTGGAGGCTAGACCAGTACTTGACGGCCTTCTTCCACTGTGGACTGTCGACCTTTGGCGCCAACGGACGTCCTTGCAGATATTCGTAGGTGTTCTCATCCGGTGCAATCATGCCGGCTCTTGCTCCTGCTTCAATCGACATGTTGCAAACCGACATTCTGGCTTCCATGCTGAGACCTCGAATAGCCGACCCGCAATACTCAATGACGGCGCCAGTCCCTCCAGCAGTACCGACGACGCCAATTATGTGTAGAATAATGTCTTTGCTGCTGACTCCTGGTGGTAGCTCGCCGTCCACCTGTACCCTCATGTTCTTACTCCGTTTCGTGATTAATGTCTGTGTTGCAAGCACATGCTCAACCTCACTCGTTCCAATGCCAAAGGCTAGAGCGCCGAAAGCCCCATGTGTGGATGTGTGACTATCTCCGCAGACAACGGTTGTTCCAGGAAGGGTAAAACCTTGCTCGGGCCCAATGATGTGTACGATTCCTTGTCGTTTGTCTCCCATGCCAAAGTACGTCACGCCAAAGGCCTTGACATTGTCTTCGAGGGTCATGCATTGCGTACGTGAGTCTGCTTCCTCGACAAATTGCTCGACGCTCTTGAAGTTCTTGCGGGGGGTGGTCGGCACATTCTGGGACATGTCAGGCATTTCTTGTACTCGTAAGCGTAATGTAGCTGGGGCGAGCTTACATGATCGGTGGTGGCAAGAGTACAGTCTGGCCGACGGACTTTTCGCTTGGCGTTTCTGAGACCTTCGAATGCTTGCTGTAGAAGTACGTAAGGTTGGGCATGCCAGGGTATATAGGAGAGGCTTACAGGTGATGTAACTTCGTGTACAAGGTGTCTGTCTGTGTTTGGTGTGAGCATGTCAAGGACACTCCCCAAATGACATTTCATCCCACAAACCGATGTAAAGCAAAATCGTCCCATCATCTCGCTCGTCGACTATATGGTCTTGAAAGACCTTGTCGTACAAAGTACGGGGCGTGGGGACAGCTGTAGGCATGACGCGCTATCCACAGTATGTGCGAGGGGTATCAGACGATAACTTGATGCTGCTCCAGTGCTACTCCAGTGCTGATGGGTCTGCTGCGTTGGAAGCATTTCTTCTTATGTCCGTCGTCTTGGACGGGTTCTGGCCGAGATCGGAAGTGCCGCGAGTGCCTCAACTGGTCGTGTGCAGCGGCAAGGATTCATGCTACGCCTTTTCAGGGTTAGCAGTGTAATCTAATCCGGGGGCCCTGTGAATCGCTATTTCACACACGTAGCGGAATACCCACCTGATGCCTTTCAGACACCTGAGGGACCGAGTACCTAACAGATGGAAGTCGTTGCCTCATGTCGCTATTGTGGGTAGGCGTGAAGATCACAAAAGAGCATGCTTCCATCGATCCGAACTTAGACTAGAGAAAATTCTGTACATTAGTATGTCTAAGCTACTCTCTGTTATCCTGTCTGAATACCAGTAATGCCAGCTCATGCCGCACAAACAAGCCCAAAAGCCCACACATCGTTTGCGTAGCCAGCAGACCGATCGCAAGACGATCTTCCCTCATGGGCCCGAACCAGACAAGCCAGAGGTTGAGGATTGTTAAGTTGCTCGACTCGATAATTTGCCCTTCGCTGTTTCGTGTTACTTGGAGTAGAGTGATCAACGGAAAGTTCGCAAGAACTTCCATCACCTTAGACACAGCCCATGGCGGAGGCTGTTGCCACTGTGTCACAGAAGGCTCCAGAAGACCTGTCCTTGAGTTGAAGCGTGGTAAGCGATGCCGAGGGCATGGTACAAGCCGAAAAAGCTGTGGCGCCGAATAGATAAAGTTAAATATTTGCGGGATGAGGAGGAGCAGCAGGGTTTTGCTGAAGTGTCCAAGGATGCCGACGATAGCGAAGACCATACCTGCAAAGTAACAATATGTGTCACCCACAAATACTTTGGCAGGGTACCAGTTGTGCCACCATAGAGCCAACGAGACTCCAATGAATGGCAGCAAAAGGTAGATCGAAAAGAGATGGGGGTCCGTAGCTGGATGAGGATTGGGGCTTGGAGGTGCAGCATATAGCGAAAGAACGTCATTAGCCAAGAGAAGAACACCAATCACTATGGACTGCGAGACCTCGATTCCATTAATGCCAGCCAGGATGTTGATGCTATTCGGGCAGAATATGGCAATGGCGGCCATGTAAGCGTAATACAGCCAACCGAGGTCGACCATGTCTCCAAGGTACTGCTCCAGCTGCACCGGAACCACGACGTTAGTGACTCCGTAGTCGACGAAGTAAACAACAAGCATTGGTATGGAAGCGAAAGCCGGAATGAATAATTTATGCCGCCAGCGAATGTCGAACAAATCGTCGCCGATTCCGAGAAGAACGACTGATTGCAATGAAAGTATCGCGGAAAGGTAAGACGCTAGCTACCGAGCAATTTAATACTAATTCGTCGAGAGATGCTTGATTAGTCTAGGTGCTCACCTTGCTGTGTGGAAAGCGATGCAGGATTCGGCCATTCTCAACATGATGCCGCTCCATCTCGGATTCTTGATTGCCACCGCCCGATGTAGCAGCCACAATATCTTTATAAAAAGGAAAGGGTATAAAGATAATGATCACTAGAAGGTACACGACCGCGCAGACCGCACCCATAGTCTCTGGGCTGAGTTCGATGCTTAGCAGTGTGACATAGCGCCCTGGGAAGGGACGTACATGTCAATTTTCTTGGCCTTAGACATATCCCTCCCCTTTAGATTCGCTTTCATAAATGTCTCTCCAAGCCATCGTATCAGACTGTACGTAAGAGAAAATGCTATGCCGCTAAAAGCTAGTGACGCGATTAGAGGCTCGCCGTCGCCCTGGAAGGTGTTTGCTAAGATGCCAAAACAGGCGACAGAGAGCGTCAAGAGACTCCAGGTCTCGACCCTGCTTAGGGTTGAGTCCATGTTGACTCAAGGTTTGATTGTGAGCTTCATGATGGAGGATCAAGCAAGAAACCGAGGGGACTGGATCTTTCCGGTGAAGCCACATGTTTTTAAGTCGGATGGAGCCGCAACTAGCTCGATGTACTACACAGTGTATTGAAAGATTCGACATCACATTCTTGCTATGTACGATCGTTCGCTTTATTTGAGAGAAACAAACACTTCTCTAGATGGCCGAAGTAAATGGATCTGACAATGACGCCAAACGAGCAGCGAGTGGATTCCAATCTTTTGAGAATGCAGCTGCAGATATAGTACTTGCCGCAGCTCACAACTCCTCTGGCACACGAATAGCCCTTGCTGCAGCAGATCACAAGCTCAGAGTCTACAATATAAAACAAGACAACTCATGGATTCTCTTCGATCAGTGGCGGGGCCATGATGCTGAGATATTAGATGTAAGCTTCTGATAACAAAATCTATGCAGGAAATTTGTTCGCTAAAGCTCGCCTTGTACTCCGTAGATACAGTGGATCGACTCCAGCTTAGGCCAATTCCTGGCCACCATCGGCAGCGACAACAAGTTCAAAGTATGGCGAGAAGACCCCTCCCAAGCGCACACACGAGGCCGACGGTTTAAATGCGTCTTCTCGCAATCCCCTGCAAACCACGTCTCCTACGTCGCATTCGATTTCGCCATGCGACGACAAGATATTTACCTCGCCCTCATCTCCCACGATGGTCTTCTCAGTCTAATCGAACCTACCGAGCCCGAAGCTCTTAACTCCTGGAGGGAAATAGACGCTTTGTATCCATTCGGACAGCATCCACGAGGAAGCGAGCCGCGCTTTTCCTTATCATTCCACCAGTCTCACGGACCAAGCCCACAGGCCTTACGAGCAGGTCTCGACGCAAGCGCACTTTCCATTGCCGTCTCGGCTGCAAATCTGATCAAGCTCTACCGCGGCACCAAATCTGACGAACGGATTTACCAGCTCCAGGAAATGGCACAGATAAATCTCCATACTTCCCTCATCAATGAGATAGCGTGGGCTCCGGGATGTTTACACCCGTTTGATGTCGTTGCTGCTGCTTGCGATGATGGTACCCTTCGGGTTGTGGAGATCACCGTTCCGCAAGCCCCAGCCAGTATATTGACTGTGAAGTCTCAGCCTTTCAAGGAGCCACCGAGACGAGGGTCCGTCAATACTCGGAACAACACGTCGGGCATTTCGGCTGGGCTGGCTGGAATGAACCGGACTACTGTTGCCCGGAGCGATGCCGGCGGTAGTACCATGAAGCACGAGTGGAGAGAAGTAGCAACGTTGTCACCTGCCGACGGTGCTCCGGCATGGAAGGTTAGATGGAGTCAAGACGGTAGTACGTTAGCCTCCACAAGTGACAACGGCCAAGTCCATCTTTGGCGGCAGAGCTTGGATGGGCACTATATCGAATTTTCTGAGACCGGGCCGTCGTAGGCTATTTCGATTTCTTTCCCTCTTCCAATGCTGCCAAACACAACCACCACCAGACCCTCGCGACGTCTGCATGCTCACACCTACCAACCCGATAGACTAATTCTAGGCCTCAGTGGAAGTCTTTTTGTTTGTTCCATTTTTGGAGGTGGCCAGCACACCTTGGGAAGTAGGGATCTGGACGAGAGAGGGCGTGGCTTCATGCATGCGTGTATATCTATAGCGATAGGTATACAGGGTCAGAAGACTAACCTGAAGCTGAGAGCTATCTGATGCTTTACTCGCTTGGATACTTGAAGGAGGGCCAGGAATGTGAGTGTCAAATTGCAAGACTAGTGGCATTCGCAAAAGCAACAGCTTGGGCTTCATTGCCTGGACACAGTTGGAGTTATGAAGCTGTAGATCCAGGTGATCAATATAGGGGTATTGAGCTTTCTATTGGTAGGCCTGCCACTAGCAAATGATCACGGAGTCCTCGACCGGTCTCCTCGAGAACGAGGTTTCACCCCAAGGCGCACCATTGGACAACCACAAACACCATCCGGAGTGGATGCGAAGTGAACCAAACCACCTTCGCCACCAGCAGGAGAACTCTTCTCAGCGCCATGAGCAAGTTCAGCAAGACAAACAAGTACACGACCGCTAAGCCCACATCCTTGACCGCTGTCAGATACTCCTGCGCACTAGCATGGGAGGTCTTAAGTACTTGAATAGCGGGCGAAGTATGGTGTAATGTCGATAAGACATCTCCCATCATCTTCCACAGATGGTGTTGGATCCTTGGGAATTGGGTCGAAATTTGCAGCCAGCTTTCCGCTGCATAAAGTCCTCGTTTCACGTCTGTGAATTTCCGCGCCATTGACCTTCTGCGAGCCACCGAGGCTGTTTCTTGTACTCCAGTGCCGTCTGGCTCAGAGTCGTATTTGTCGGCCTCGGCCCAGTTTCCGGCGAAGCACACACAGCCTTCGTGATAGTCTGTAGCAAATTCTTGTGGTACCCGACCCTCGCCAAGGTAGCTTGCACTGGCTGTGGGTCCGTTTCCGAATGATCCAGACATCCTTTCACCATGGTGGTCGTACGTAGGGATGATACCACCGATACTTCGGCTCGGAGTTGCTTCGCCGCCGATGCCTGTGCGGTGGGTAGTAAGGCCCGGAGACGGCTTCGTCAGTTCTAATGTCTTCTGGGCTTCTTGTCTGCGATGTCTCTGGATAAGATTCTCGTCGAACATGGCGGCTTTCGCTGCGTATTCGGCTCCTTTCAGGGTAGCTATGCGATCGGCTTGTAGTGCGTATGATGGAGACTGATGGAGGCTCCTCCGGATGGTGCATGACGTGTCTACTGCGGGTTTCAATTTTGTGCGAATTTGTCTCGCCTGAGGACCCGCGTGACTGCGGTTCTCGAGAGAAGCTTTGTCGTCTAGATCGAGGGGGCTCGCTTTGTGCACGCCGTTGCTCTTCTCTTGAAAGATTTCGATAGCTCTGCGGGGCCCACTGCTCGCTGTTCGAACGCCGCTGCTGGTCACGGGAGTATCCTTGCTCCCTTCTTGCCTTTCCAGCCTTGGCCTCAGATTTTTCTTGGCCGCCGGATTCGGGGGCATAGTGGTAGTGGTAGTGATAGTGCACGCATTCTCTTCTGCTTTTCGTTGCTCGCTCGACAGGCGTAGTCGGGCCGGTAGGAGCTGAGTAGGCCGGCGGTAGGAAAGGGTTATTAGGTTCGCGAAATGGCTGGGGTGCAGGAGGTGTAGACGAGGGAGGTATTGGCTGAGATTTGGGGAGGTCGGTCGAGTTTCGCAGGGCGCTTCTGGGACGTTTTTCCCTTCGGGAGGCAGTTGGTAATTGAGGGTCTGTTGTTTTATTGATGGAGACGGTGGTGTGATCTCGTTTGGTTTCATGTCGTACTGCTGGCCCTGTCCTAAAAAAGGATCCTCCTCGTCTAAGGGCGTTCTTGGTGGGTTGCCTCTGTCGGCCTGGCTTGGTGTGATCAATCGCACCTTTTGACTCTCTCTGATATCCGTCCTTGAGGGAAGAATGGGCCGAGTTGGTGGGCTGCTTTTCTTGACCACAGTGTCACTAGAGCCATTCTTTGGGCTTGGACCGCTCCCAATCTCCTTCCTATGAACTTTGTGCAGTCTAGTGGGAGGTGTGCTTGGCCCTTCTGGTGTCCATTCTCTTGGACTTGGAAGTGTTTCCGGATCGACCATGGCATGGCGCCCTCCACCATGCTTGTATGCTCTTTGAATACTCTGTTGATACCGCCGCATTTGGTCATCTGTCATGTTGTTCGGCTCCGGATTGTCTGCCCCCGGCATCTCTACCAGCAATTTGTCTTCCAACTTCTTCACCGAGATCTTCCTCTTTGATTTTGTGCTTGTAATCGGATTGACAGGCTCAGGCACTGGGCTTTCAACAAGATTCCAACCACCATCATTCTGCTTCCATCTTCCGCTGCTTGTCTTCCGGTTGACCGGACGTTGAAGAGCCCGATTGTTCCCCACAGCCACGTAATCAAGGTCGCTACTCCCGCGACCATCTTCGCTCATGACGAATGGGCTCACAATACCAGTCCTTGGATTGGCACCACGCTCAGTCAGCTCGTCTTCCTTGCTCACTGTCCTCATTCTCCCTCGCTCTCCTCTTCTCTGGCTCTCTTCTCTCTCTCTTCTTGCCGCGTCTCTTTTTGACTGCCGAGAACGGTCGGAAGCTTCGACGTGCTGCCTATGTGTGCGCGTAGTGAAATCGTCTGTGCCGTCGTCTGTGTGAGCTTCTTTGAAACGATTCAGCAAGCTTTTTGCTGAAAGTGACTTTCGTGCCGACGTAGGTGTCCGACCCTGATTTCGCCCTTCAGGTCCTGTACTTCTACTTCGTGCATCGGAGCCTTTTTTGCTCTCGTCAAGATAGCCAAAAACCTGCGCTGTAGCATCTGTGCTCCAGATGTCGGGAGCAGCTTGGTAAGGTTCCCGAAGGATAGGTGTATGACGTTCAGGCTTTTTCTTGAAGGGATTAAGTGCTGCAATGGAGGGAAACGAGGCAGAGCGTTCTCGGAGTCTACCGTTGCTAGTGGAGACCTTCGCAGGTTTTGTGGACGTTGCAGACGTTGGCGGGGACGACATGCTTTTAGCGAGGAATGCAAGTATGTAGCTTGCTAAACAATAGTCACGAAGCAAAAGCCGGGCCCAAACTGGTAAATGATACTGGAGGAGGAGGATGAGCATGTTGTGAGAGTAGGGTTGCTTTGTGATCAAGGTATGTTTGAACAATCACTCAATAGAAAGAGTTTCGGCAGGCACAATTCGGGAAAGAGCGCGACACGAAATTTGAACGGATAACATACAGCGATAAGAGCAAGGGTTTGAAAGCTCTACATTCGACGCGTTCAATGGGAGCTTGTGCTGCAATTTGCATATCGAGCTGCTGTGGATTTGTTAGACCTCCAGAACATAAAAACAGAACGAGGATATCACTGACTGGTTTCCAATCGCAACTACAATTCCTCCCCGTTACTTGGAAACAAGGCTTTCCAGGCTGTGGAATTTCGTAATTTGATAAAGGTACTATGGTAGCCCATTACGACTTCAGAATCTTCCGCTCTCTCGTCGAGGCTGCAGCTCTCGCTGATGCCCCGATTGGTGACCGTTAAGCTGCGGCGCGAGACTGCTCCTTTTCAACGGGCTACCCTCCCTCTTCGCAGGACTCAAGCTCCTTTCTCGAAGACCTTGCGGACCAACGAAGGTTGTAGACGCTGATTTCCGCAATGGAGAATTGGCATGAGTGTAAACGCCTAGACTTCCGCCATCTCCAGTAGCCGCAGACCTGAATTGCGGTTGTCGAATGGCTGTTTGAGGCCGCATTGGAGAAGATAGGTCTCGGAGATGGGCAGGGGTCTGGACGGGCGGCGCCATGCTCGTCGAGACTCCTCTTGAAGGTGTTGGTCGATATGTGGAAAGCCTGGAAGCCTCAGGATCCACATGTTTGACATAATTTGGGTTCGGACGCGTTTGAAAGCCCCTGTTGATGATATACGTAGGTGTATATGTGTCCACAGACTCTTGGGTCTTGCCCGCGTGAGGCGACAGGACATCATCAGATACCCGAACATCAGAGAACTGGGTGCCAACCTCTCGCATCAGAGGCTGTGTCCGCGGATGTACAAATTTGGTATCATACTCATGCATGACCTCCTTGTGTATCACCGAAGCGTCTTTCGACTGCTGTGAAAAGCTGGCGGAGAGGAGTAACATTTGCGCGGACAGCAAGCCGGCCAGTATGATCGTAATGGCAATAGTTACACTAGGTCGGGGATCGGAGACTGATGTTGGAAGCAGCAGGCAGTACACCAGGATATGACCGGGGCTCAAAAGACAGAACATCCGGAGAGAAACCGGGGTTGGATCCCAAACAGCAACTTCCCAGACATCTCTGGTTGCGTCGGGGTGCGAACGAGCGTCGGCAGTGTCTCCGGCGAGCATGTTGGAGAGGAAGCGTAACGGTGACGATGCCACAGGTGAGGAGTCTACCCTAACACGTTGGGCGGATGGGGTGCTGGGGAGAGTGTCAACAGAGCTTTCGAACAGCCTGTAGTGGCGACGCCTGTAGAAGGCATAGGCGGCGTTCACGAATGAAAGTAGGGAGAGGAGATGGACGATGAAGGATGCCTAGAAACCTTCATCAGCTTGTCTTCAGCTTGGGTAGCATGAATAACGCGTACAAACCAGGACATAAAGCTGGCCCGTCCCACGTCGTCGCCAAACACATCGTCTCCAGTCCGTTTTGGGCTTGACCTGCTATTTGCCCTTGCAATGATGAAAAGGAAGTTGAGTATCAAACCGATTGGTGTAGCCCATTCTTTCTGCCATTGATCCAAGTCACTTGAATCCAGCTCTTCAGAAAGCCAGAGCATGAAGTCTACAGGATCGAGGTAAGCCTTGATTCGTTCAGCCAACGGCCGACGTCGGATGAGGCGCGGTGCCATTGATCGCGAGGCGATACGCGTAGATCTAGTCCTAGACGTTCGAGTGTGGTGCTGTCAAACCAGATTGAAGCTCTAGAATATCTCTTTGTTTTTTTTGTGGAAATGAACTTGCGCTCTAAATCTGGCTCTAAAGCCGAAGCTTAAAAGCCGAGCCGCAGCTGCATCTGGGGGCCGCCCAATAGGCCGGCTTTGGTCCCTTGGGGGCGCTCTCGACCCCAGAAGACTCCCTCCAAAGTCTCCACCCTCATCGTCTATCCACAATGGCAGCACCACCATCGGCGTACAAAGAACGACATTTCCTTGCTGTGATTGGTGATGAGGTGTGTCCTGTCTGACTTTGACTGGTGAAAGAGTATTTAGGTTGGCTAACAAATACAGGATTCGGTGACGGGCCTACTACTCGCAGGCATTGGGGTATGATAGAGAAGGCGGTGCCACGCACGAAGCTGATGACGTTTCCTCAGCATGTTACCCAGCCTCCAGACGCCCAGAAGAACTTTCTAGTCTGTGACAACAAGACGGAGCACACGACCATCGAGCAAGCCTTCGACAATTTTACCCAAAAGAGGAAGGATATTGCCATACTCTTGATCAATCAGCATGTATGTAGTGACACCGCCAGCGAGCAGCACACATTCAGATGACTAAGACAATACTAGATTGCTGAAAAAATTCGAAGCCGAGTGGATACATACACCGACGCTTTTCCCGCCGTGCTCGAGATTCCGAGCAAAGATCATCCTTATGATCCAGAGAAGGATAGCGTCTTGAAGAGAGTTAGAAGACTGTTCGGGGAGTGAGGTACGCAGAGAAAATGGGAAGGGTACTACTGGTGTTGCGGAGGTATGAGCATTGCATTGTACTACTGCTAGGACACGAGTTCATGATAGATATCTGTTGGGATCCTCGACAGGACAGAGGTCATGGACCATGGTATTCTCTATTTCTTTGATCTCACTAAGACGACCTGGTATATACACGTGTTCAAAAAAGTAAAACTCCAAACTCCAGCTCCCAGAAGTCCTCGTAGCACACCATTATCAGACTGCGTCAGGGTAAAGTACAAGCATGTTAAGATGTTGACCTCCATGAACTAATCCGTGTACCTTGCCTGCACCATCGCTCATAAAGATTGTCTCTGCTTGTCTCCCCTCGATCACACTTCAAGTAGTCGCCGTCCGTGCGGGAGCTGCACTCTAGAAACTGACTGTCGCCTTTAGGCAAGTAATTGGTTTGTCGTCTTCGTCGTATACATCTGCTAGCACCGCGTACTTGCCCTGAAAGACCCAAAGTATCAGCGCAATCCAGCAGGGCAAAGGACTGCCAGGACATACCGGTGGGACCTCCTTTGGAATATTGACCTCCTTAGTGATGGTTTTTACTCCTTCCAACGGACATTTCTCGTCCACATTCTCCATCTGTTCGCACAAGTCTGCCCTTTGATTGATCAGGGTAATCAAACCATATTTGACAGACAGGTTGATGTATGCTCCTTCCACGATTTTCTTGGTGAAGTTGCCTTTTGCTTCGATCTCGAGAGTCTTTCCTCTATGGAAAAGGTCAGCGCTTAAATGTCGCGTGTTGGCCGAGGCATGCGGAGTTCTTACGGTGATGGTGGATTCGGGGTCAAGTCAACCATGGATATCGTCAGGGTATAATCATCGGCCTTTTGACAGAACATGAGTGGGTTTTCGCCAGGCACGCTGAGGTCATCATCAAGGACATGCTGGTCGGAGGCAAAGAGGGAGAGAGATCTTGCGGTGGCGAGGGAAAGGTAGAGGATGGTGAGGACAGCTGTCAAGGCCTTCATAATTTTATCCTAGACTTTTTCCTGGTGTAGAATAGAGATGATTGGAAGAATAGGATATGAGAAATGTTGAGAATGAAGGAGAAGCTCGGGGGGGGAGAGGTGGTGTCTCGTGATTGGGGATGGGAGGAAGAAGGGCAGGCGGAGAATGACGACCAAGGACGGGAGAAGCAGAAATTCGCTAGTACTCATGGAGAATTAGCGCATTCAGCCCCACTTCCGTGGCATCTGCAGGCGTTTTGCAAACTGCGCCCGTCTCCAAATGACTCTGATACACTGTCTCCTGCCTCGCTTTGGTGGCATTCAGCATCTGGCGAACAGTCTACCCTCTCTTCCCACAAGATCGATAAGATTCAATGGATCACGGAGAAGCGACAGAGAGAACAATCAAAATCTCTATTAACCTATTGTTCGACTGCACGACTTAGCGGTACCTACTACCGGATTCTCTATAGATAACTCCATACAGCTTGACACCCTCTGTCAGCTCCTCTGATCTATCTTTGACTCCCATCATCGTCCGACGTTGCAGGCCAACATCCTTTCCAACTTTCCCGCTCAACATGCCGGAAAGGCCCTCAGACATGCTTTGAAGGAAACACCAAAGATAGAGACCATCGGCCAAGCTTTGGATTTGCTTTGAGGGTCGTTTGTGGTTGTTGTGGTCTTGCTGTACCCTTATCAATCTGCAAGAAAAGAGGCTCAATCTTGCGAAGTTTCATGTGGCCGCGGGCGGAGGGAGGCGTTCTTGGAGGGAGAAGAATTGAACAAGAGCACCTAAGGTACCTTACTCATCTACTCTGGCTGGATGCGGCGGTCGTGGCAACGGCAAAGGTCCATATCGAAGAGGACCGGAGTGTCTTCTATGAACTACAGAAATATGCCCTTCCACCCTTCATATCCCCACGACTATCCTGGTTATCGATAATGAACCTCCATAAAGGTATCATCTGAAAAAAGGGAAGATGTGATTCGTTGCGCACCACCAGCCCAAGAAGTGGAGGCAGGCAGGGAGGCTTAGCGCACACACGCTATTCCCAAGTCATCGATAGCGTCCTTTGGGAAGTTTGGGCTGTCGATCTCTTCCTCGCTCGAATCCTCAATCCCGCTCAATTCTCTCTCTTTGCTTCCCTTCTTCGCTTCTTCCCAGTGACTCCTCCTTCGATCCATCCCACACTCACCCTTCAATCCTCACCCTCACTCTCTTCCAATATCTTATCATTCGTCCCTACGAATTCACTACCCTCCTTGTCAACTCTCCACTTGCACTCAAGCCTCTTGTTGTCCTCAAAACTACCCTGACGCGCCTGGAGCATCATTACCCATCGCACCCTCTTGCAACTCCTGACGCACCAGTATACCCCATCTACCTCTTCAACCTCGAATTGGTGACTGGAAATATCCAGACCTCATGAAAGGCCTCCTTCTCAGCAGATCCTCCCCTTCACAACCCTCACTCATCACCTCAAAGCCAGATTTTGACCATCAGCCTGACCGTCCAACACTCTTGAATCGGCACAAAAACGTGCTGCGCTAGCCTAACGTGACCCAGGAGCCTCCGCAAGGTACAAAAGGTGGAGGTGCTCACTTATACAAACCATGCGAAACCGACTCCGAATACCCTTCACGACCCCATCCTCGCTCTTCTAAATCGCGAGGACAAACTTGGTCATAGTATGACCGATTTCTCCTCTTCTCTTAACCCGCACACTGCGCCTGCCGCTGAACCGAACGTCGACTCCCCCCACCCCTCCAAATCTGCTCCTACTTTAGCGCCTGCCCTTGGAGACCCACCAGACGACGAAGTCGAGGACTACACCATCAAGTGTATATGTGGATATCAAGATGACGATGGAAGGAGTGTCTATTGTGAGAACTGCGATACCTGGCAGCATACCGAGTGTTACTACTACGCTGGGGAGGGTATACCGCTCCCAACCAACGAAGAGCTGGCAAAAGTCGATCATTTCTGCGCGGACTGCAAGCCCAGGCCACTCAATAAGCACGGTGCGAGAGAACGGCAGCGGAGCAGAAAAGACGACCTCGACCCAAGTGAAAGGAAAGCGAAGGAAAAAGCCAAGAAAAGCCACAAGAAGAAGCCCAAACCTCCAGAAACCAATGGGATCCTCACGAATGGCTGGTCGCACCCGCCAGAGTCTGACGCCTTCGACCGCACAAGTGGGAGCCCGAGGGATCATCTTCCACCGGCAAAAAGGCCCAAACCCAACCACAAACCGTCCAATTCCGTGAATGCTCCTGTTTTGTCACAACCCACCTCTCACCCTCACAAGCGCACAGGATCAACAATTCACAGTCCTACAAAATCGCCCAGTAAATACACTGTGAATGGGTACGCGCGAGAGCCGTATAGCCTTAGTTTCCTTCGTCTTCATGAAAATGATCCAGGCGATACTTCTATGCAAACGAACCTCCTGAGCGACATAAACATCACCCAGGACTTATCGCTTTGGACTAACGATGTTGAAGCTCTCAAAGAAGCTACTCGTAGCTTTTCGCATACAGATGTCTTCCATCGTATCGGACAGCCGATAGGCAAAATGCAAATTCCAGAGCTCCACAAAGAGCAGAAGCAAGACGAAAGCGTGACTCTGGAAGGCCGACATCCGAAATGGACTTGCCTCACCGCCGATACGACATTGCAGAAGAATATGATTGTTGGCGAGCTCAAGGGGAAGGTTGGTCACATGAAAGAATATATCCAAGATCCTACGAACCGATGGGATTATCTCCGCCATCCAGCACCTTTTGTCTTCTTTCACCCAAAGCTTCCAATTTATATCGACACAAGATCAGAGGGGACGACATGTCGCTATCTTCGACGGAGCTGTGCGCCCAACGTGATTATGATAACTTTTCTTGAAAACGATTCTGAGTATCACTTCTGTTTCGTCGCCAAAGACGAGATTCAAGCAGGGACCGAGCTGACGGTCGGATGGACACTCGATGAACACATGCGCAAATTCTTCAATCCCAATCATAAGGAAGTCAAACAGGAGATTGGTGGCGAGGAAGAGGACTATATCATGGACTGGACCAGTAAAGTTCTTCCGGAGTTTGGAGGTTGTGCCTGCGGTTCTCACGCATGCGTATGGGCACGCTATGATCAACGTAGCAAAGCCTCAAAGGGGAGGAACGGATACGGCAGCAAACAACAGACACATTCGAGCAACGGCTACGCAACGCATAGTCGAGATGACAGCGACCAAGAGGACGGGAGGTCTACGTCTGGATCCAAGTCCGGAAGTCGAGAGATGACGCCGACGGGCCACAATGTTGGTGAATACGGTCTCGGGCCTGGTATGGAGGTCTCGGAGCGCGAAAAGAGGAAGATCGCAGCGTTGGAGAGAAATTTCGAAAAGCTTGAGAACGATCAACACCAACCGGCACAGAAGAAGAAGAAGCGAAACAGTGGCGGGTCAAATGTTAACACGCCTGGCGCCGCAACTTCAGTGAGTCTACAACATCATGCGAAATTTCAATTACCTGCTCATGATCGTGAACAGAAGCAGCTAGGTCATACCGCCACATCCTTCTCTCAGCCCAGCACCCCCGGTCTACCACCAAGATCCCATTACGTAGACTCGGGTACCTCTCGCCGAAAGTCTGGATCTCCCACGTCAAAGACGTACAACAACGTCGGACGACCACGCGTTGCCACCACGTCTGGTGTGAGAAAGCGATCGTCTCAACCAAACACGCCCCTGATTCCATCTCCCCTATATCGCCAGAACTACGTTAGCACGGCCATGCAGACCGAGCCTGATGAAGAAGAGGACTGGTATAAACCTGTGACGAAACCTTCTTCTGCAAAGAAACCCTTCATGTCGTTGACGAAGCGCCTCCTGTTACGGTCTCAGCACGATCGCCAGAGATTGGAGGAACGAAGACGCTCTCTTGAGATTTTGAATGGTCAGCAAGACCCGAGTACGCAAGCAGCGACCGAATCCTATCTTGCAGGTGGGCCACAACATCAGGAGGATACAGAAATGCCAGACGCTGCATCAATCCATCCATCGGACTCACGGCAGATATCTCCAGCTTTGCAGCTACCCGAGCAAGCGGCAGGCACATCTACTCGCCCAGATAGCGCTGACGGCAAGCCTCCACCCCCTTTGTGGCCTTCCCGTTCCATGTCGAACTCTACCGAGCAAACCCTTCTTGTGAACGGCTTCCGAAGTGCAGAGCTCAGTGTACAGCTTCCAGACAAGCAAATCTCCCTCGAGGCAACCTCATCAAGCCCAATCGCTCAAACGCCAACATCTCTTGTACCAACCTCGCCCTTGACACGCATAGCCAACAGCTATCCTCCCTTCCTCCCTATACCGGCCTCGAAAGCCGTCCAGCCTAGCCCCAACAAGAAGAAGCTCACTCTCAGCGATTACATCAACAAGCGAAAGGGCTCAGAATCGACGAGTGAACGGCAACCGGAGGGTAGCCCCGAGATGCACAAAGGTGTATTGAGATCCCTCACTGCACCCAATGAGGATAAAACAAATGAGGAGAACAACACCGCAGCTGTAGTGGGGAGTGCCATAGTCAACACACCGAAAAAGGAGGAAAGCGATCCTTTGCTGTCCGGAGAAGTCTTCAATCCCGAAGCGGCGACAAAAGAGGCGGAAAAGGCTGGGGAGGAAATTCGTGACGGCTAATAACAACGGGCAAATTCGATTCTTTACGACGTTATGCCAGCGAGCGAGGCGTTCATCTTTTAGAGCATGGGTGGATGGTTTAGCACGGAGATGCTTTGGTGCATCTCGGTGCCCGAGGGTGCTGTAGTACTTGCGGCAAGCGCTGTCGTTGGTCTGCTTGCACGACTATCGCTCAAGATTCTTGAGCATGTGTTGTGGCTTGCATGCATTGGCAAGGAGATAGTAGCATCAATATCCAAACGTTATTTACATCAACCACTTGCCGTGCCTGATTCGATTCTGACTAGAGTCGTATAACCGCCGAGAACGCTACTGAAATCTCCTGCGAACAAGTGTAGCAGGAATTAGCAACACTCGGACTAAGTAAGGTATCATCCGCCATTTGACGATGGTAGACTTTGTGCTCCTTTGTCAGTCTCGAGATGCTTCAGTACCCACTAGACATAGATGCATTCGAGGCTCATTCTATCTACGGGGTCTCATGCCTACTAGCAACATCCCAAGACCCGGCGGCATCCTCCGCGCACCCATCGATCTTCCACACCCTGTTCCTCTTCTCCTCCCAAGATCTACCCACTGAACCTAAACCTCGTAGCCTCCAACCTCCCCAACCCCTCCCTGGGCGCCACGTTCCTTCTCCGATAGTTGTTCGTAAAATCCTGCAGTAGCACCCTCACCTTCCTCACCTCCCCCGCGTGCAATTTACTCCCGATGCCCTGCATCAGTCTCTCCGCCTCTCCCTGCTTCACCGTCCCAGGGGGCAGCATACCGATAGTTCCCTTGATCCACACAGCCGTTTCTTGGGGCATGATCTCGAACATTGCCAGCAGCACCCCGGAGGCATCGGGGAAGCAGTCCAGGGGGAAGGAGAACATCATCCCGGTAAGGATGCGTTGGGTGAGACCTTCGCCTTGCTTGGTGACGTGGGCGCGGACGGTGGCTTGGATCTGTGGGGGATTGGACTGGTGGGCTGAGTGGGAGTTGTGGTCGTCAAAGCTGGAGGAATTGGGGTGGTCGGTGCCGTAGCTGAGGAAGTCGCGGAGGTAGTGGAGGGTTGCTTGCAAGGGCGCTTCTTGCTCGAGGGTGAGGGCGCTGATGGAGGCGGAAAGGATGGGGGCGCAGATCGGGGCTGGGAGGAGATTGGTGTGGTAGTAGATTAAGGCATCGATTAGCAGGCGGAAGAAGTCTTCAATTACATCCGGGAGGTCGCTGGGAGGGAGGTCGTTCATGATGCGTAGGAAGGCAAGAGCTTGTTGTTCGAAAAAGTCGTAGATGTGTTGTGAGGTGGCTGCGTCGACGAATTCGGCACCGTTTGCGAACTCGCGGAGTACAGAATCGGTGGCCCACAGGAAGCAGCCTTGGCGAGAGTTTTCGAATCCGCTAGCTAGTTGTTGGGCGAGGGTAGGGAGGAGGGGGAGGACTGCGGTGCGGTAGGAGAGGACCATGTACCGCCAGCATCGACAAACTCTTTCGAGTATTGGGACACAGTTTGTGAAGTTCTCGGCAATGGTGGACATTACTGGCAAGATTTCCTGGCAATATTTGACAGCTGGGTTTTCTTCTGAAGGAGGGACGTATGGTTGAATATGTTGGACGAAAATGGTTAAAAGCTGGACATAATCTGATGCCGGAATGTTAGCATGGTTGTAGATATGGGATCTGGACATGCTCACCTGCAACAGCCAATCTCGCTGATTCATCTTCTACTGACTTGGCAGCGTTGGCGCGAGCCATCATTCGCTTGACAATAGGATCACAGTACAGTTTGAGCATTGGATAGATGTTATCCACAGGTTGCGCAGAAATGACACACGCCACACCCTCTGTGATTTCTTCCTGGCTTGCGGGCAGGAGGCTATCGAGGATAGACTCGTAGAAGTCATGGAGCTGAACCACGTGGTCTGCCAGTATCTTCCTACAATCTGTGCCAAAGAAGCGGAAAGCGAGCGCAGCAGCCTTGACAACCTCCTTCGACTCATGTTTGAAGCAGGCAATGACAAAGTTCAGCTGTGGCTGCAGGAATTCAGGGTGCTGTGACGTCCAGTCTGTGTACCTGCCGAGGGCCATGATGGCTTGAAAGCGCAGCTTCTCGTGATCAGGGATTTGGACAATTAATGGTATGACTTGGGGTAGAACGACGTTTTCTTCTGGTGAGACCATTCGCCCCATCGCCCTCATGGCAAACAAAGGAGCTTCCAATGTTTGCCAACGCGGGACATTTTTATGTGTAGCTTGTGGACCATAAGTCGAGATCCATCCTTGTATTAGAGCGAATGCTTTGCCCAGGCACTCTGTGACTGTTATGACTTCGCAACAGTCCTTCAGAACGTCACCCATCTGATGTCGGAATTCTCGAAACTTTTCTTCTTGCTCACGATCCCCATCAAACAAGTCCATCTCATTCGGCCCTTCAGGGTTTGGAAATTCTAGATGTTTGGTCATGACATCGACCAATCTCGCAAACACATCGGTATAGAGGCTGCGGGCTTCTTTGTAGTTCTCCAGGGTGATCATCTGTTTGAACTCGTACCAAAAGAGAAAGGTGAGAGAGATTGCCTCTCGGTCGGAGTCCCTGGCGCAGCACTCGAGTATTGCTTCCACAAGACCTCTGAATTCTTTGGGCAGCCTGGCGATCATGACAACCCAGTATTCGCCAGCCTCTGCAAAGATTCGCGTGTAACCTTTGTATGTATCTTGATCCTCTGATGCTGCAGCCTCAACTATCTTCGGTCTGAGCGACAGTAGTCGAGGGTATATGAGCTGGATGACTTCGATTGATTCATCGACCTCCCTAGTATCTCTCAAAATTGTACACATGCATTCAACTGCAGCTTCGAAGGAGCTGTCTATTGAGAGAGCATTGACTATGGCTTCGAACAGTGGCGAATTGACAACATCTGCTGCAGGGACTTCTCGTAACCAGGAGGATATGCACTCCAGAAGTTGGGGGTTTGACGCTGCACTCGCTGTAGAATGTGTTAGCAAATGCTGGTTCTCCTGTGCCTGCGAAAGTAGTATTACCTGATGATTGTGAGTACTGTGTTAGTAGTCTTAGAACCTGCTTTGCGTTGTCTTCCAACAACTCTTTCGTCCTAGTGGATAGTTCCTCTTCCTAATGGTAAGATGACGGATTAGACTCTGATCTGTCGCGGGCAAGGCCGATGGATATTGCCAGAAGGTTGACGGTGCTTCGGCCCTACATACTGACAGGTTGATTTTTCGACCCTCGGTTACTTCTTCAGGTAGAACCTTTAGAAACTCCAAGACGCAGTCACCGCCACTGTTACCGAGTCTCGAGCCAACGAGCTGAAGCACGTCTTTCCATTCCAACATCTGTATTGCAAGGTTTGCCAAGCAGACGCACAGCTGGGTCCGAATGGGTCGGGGACCGTCACGGAAAGATAGGAGAAGAGTAAGGATCGAATCACGGAGAGCTGGTAGAGACTGTCGTGGCAGCTGATCAAGATCGTATGTGATCTGGTTTATGAGCCTTTGATCTGATCGGGAACTTAAGGAAGTGCATACCTTGCCTTTCAACGTAGTTGCTGCAAACAGCTTCGCTTCCGCGGTGGCATCAGAAGAAGACAAAATAGAGTGTGTTATCGTCCAAGCTTCGGGCTAATGTCAGACGTTATTAGTATATCTCCTCGGCATGGAGTGTATCTGTAATGGCTCACGGATTTCTGAAATTTCTCAAGGTATTCATGAGCCTGTGATTTTTGGGTCCGCTCGACGTTGCTCTGCATGGTGCTCAACGCAGCAAGCACAGGCGCAAAGCCTGCAGACCCCGAAGCCACCATCTTGACCAACTCAACGGATGAGGGGAGAGTGGGCTTTTAATACATTGATCTCCCCAAAGAGTGCAGGCTGTGGCCTTCTATGCAAAGCTGTCAACGTAGGTGAGGACTCGACAGATGAGAATCGAAAATGTCAGCATATGGGCAGTCAGGCAGAAAACAAGTCATGTAGGCAGAGAGGTGATACTTGTTGGAATCGGAGAAGAGACGGGAAGGGAGGCAACACGGAGGAAGCACTCCTCGGCTGCGACTTCGCGATGGAAAAATGCTCGGCCCGCGTTCTTTGTGTGCACTACACTCTCAGACTCGGCCTCCTCTCTCAAAAACTTCACCTTATCCAGTGTACACGTCCAAATCTTTAGATTTGATCCCCCAGGAAAGCAGGGAGACGGCAGTAACATAAACAACGAATATCAAGACCTTCGACTCTTCTCACTTGCAGTCTGCAGAACGGCCACGCGAAAAATCACCTCGCACGAACGAAAAGCCTAACATCCACCATGTCTGGTCGCGGTGGAGGAGGACATGGGGGAGGGCGGGGCAAAGTCCTGCTGCCTCCGATCAACTTCATTTTCAAGCTCCTGCAACAGCGGTCGACTGTCTCCATCTGGCTTTACGAGCAGTTGGCAATACGGATAGAGGGCAAGATTAGGGTCAGCTAACGTGGCAAGTCTCCTACGATGGCGGCGTTCTGATCTGCTTCTTCTACAGGGATTCGACGAGTACATGAATCTAGTCATCGACGATGCCGTGGAGGTCAAACAGCCTACAAAGACAGACGAGGAAAAGCGAAGGGAGCTCGGTTCGTACATGTCCATGAGAAGCTGCTTCTTAATTTTATTAATCGGTGAAATAGGACAAATTTTGCTGAAAGGTGACAACGTGTCATTGATCCAGGCATTACAATGATTTCTTTCTCTCAGAGACCACTGGTCGATACAAAGCCGGGCCATAAAGACTGCTTGTCTGACTACCGGAGGTGTCAGGCTTTTCGATGACAGAACCATTGCCCACAAGCAGCGCATCCAGCCGCCAATCTGTTTCGCCCATGGGAATTGTCTGGTCATCTGGCACCATCTGCTCAGTGAGAGCTAGTCCGACTATGAGTGATCAGAGTGATGCACCTCAAAGGCTAGCCACAGAAACTACGTACCCAGAGCAGGCTTGTGTCTTTGGATGCGTAATGTCGCATCATGGTATTGGTTCAAGAAGCGATCATAAAAGCCTTTCCCATGTCCAAGTCTTGCCAGATTACCATCGAAAGCCAACCCAGGCATGACAATCATATCAAGCCACACTCTGTCATGGATATTAGGTTCCAAGATCGTTCTCCTCTCTGGTATTATGCCCTCCTGGATAGTAGGAATACCCCATACATCTCTATTGTTCTCACACCTCTTGTAGTCCTCCCTCGAGTACAGCTCCACCATATTCATGACCTTGCGAGTAGAGGCTTCAGCGCCGGATGCAGGATCAACATCAAAGCTGGGAACCGTGATATCTTGGAGCCAGGGGACGAAAACTCGTTTGCCTTGCTTCAGGGCATCTTTGACAATGACTCTCGTCATAACCTCACCTCGTGGCATGGAGAGGTATACCCCAATCGTACTGGCTTGTCTGTAAGCCACCATCGCCAGTAATTTCTCCGCTATGATAGAAGCTATAGTCTCCTGGATTAGCCGGGCATGATCCCACCAGCACTTGCGATGATGAGCCCACATTGATTTGCAACGGAAAGGCCGGAGGCCTGCGAGATGCGCTGCTTCATCAATGTGCGCAGACTCTTTTTGGCATTGTGTAGAACGACCTTCTGGGGAGTGGCCATGTCAGCCTCCATAGACAAGAGATTGTCCTATCCTTGTGGCACCGTTGCCGGCTTTAAGTATCGGGTAGCTGCAGTCGCACACTCATGGTCAGATCTCACGTAGAACACCAGGTTTTCTAGACATGGAAGGAATGTAAACTATTGCTGTTAGTGTTAAATATGGAGTAGAGATTTTGATGATGAGTTTTTCTATTTCGGTCAATGCGGCTCTTCCGCTAGTGCTGCGCCCCTGTGCGAGCGCCGAGCGGTGGGAATCTTGTTCAAGTACGAAGTATCATATAACCAACGATTATCTAGACCATCTTCTTATCAATCAAATTCCTCACGAACACGATGATATACCGGCCACACTCCATGCCAGTCTCACTGCGCTCGTTGATCACCGCCGCTGCTCTTTTCGTGTCCTTGGCAGCAACACAGGGCGACCCACAGTTGGAAGGGACATGGACGACCAAATCGAGAAAAGTGGTGACTGGGCCGGTGCGTATACAGACTCGCTGCAATCCCCAAGACGGCTTCAGGGGTTTGAGAATGCAACTCAACCTTACGGTGCTGATGGTCACTATAGGGATTCTATGATCCGGTGAATGAGAAGATGTTTGAGCCCGACCTCACAGGCATCTCCTACTCCTTTACGTCTGATGGCTTCTACGAGGAAGCGTACTACAGAGCAGTTGCAAATCGTGAGTGGAATAGCCTACACCCAGAAGCATACTCGCTGAGCAGACACTCAGCCACCGATCCCCAATGCCCACAAGGTATCATCCAATGGCAACACGGCACCTACACCAAAAACGCCAACCTCTCCCTGTCCCTCTTTCCCTTGGGAGTCGATGGCCGTCAACTCCTCTCCGACCCGTGTAATTATCACAACGCAGTCTACACCCGTTACCACCAATTCGAACTCTTCGCTGTACTCAAGAGCCCACCCCGAACTTAAGAAGGCACAAAGGCTGATGGTAGAGTGCAGAAATACGAAGTCGTTACAGATGGTTATAGCAAAGCCCAACGCCTCAATCTTTACAAATTCGACGGCTCCCCAATGAACCCCATGTACCTCGCCTACAAACCACCCCAGATGCTGCCCACCCAAACTTTGAATCCCACTGCCACCGCCACTAGAAGCTCAGGGGGCGCTTCATCCACCGGGAAAGCGAAACGAGACTTTGAGAATGAATTCAGTGAGCCACTGAACAAGAATGTCTTGATCAAAAGGCGGTTCCAACCAATTAATGCGGATAAATGGTGGTGGATCGGTGTGGGCATGACTGGGTTGGGGGGGATGGCATATTACTACTTTTAGACCGTAACGTACATATAGGTACATGATCGATGCGGAATGGCGTTTTGGGAATGTTTTTGGGGCGCTTGTGGACATGGGTGGGGGATTTCCGAGGGTCATAGATATTGTATCTAATCCGATCGAATACCATATTCTCGAACCTGAAAGAAAGTCTTCCGTATTTCATACTAGAACAGCAAACGCCTTCTCCACCCCATACCTTGCACAGAGACCCTTTCACTGATCACCGGCCTGGCGATTCGTCCTTTCTACCACGCCCTCCTTAACAATGCTCTAAAAACCTTTCCCCAACAATGGGACTCTGGCAGTAAGCCCCCCCCCCCCCCTTCCTACCCCTCTCATAAACCCCCTCTTCCAACATCCCCCAGATCCTTTCGCAACCTCCCCCCCCGAACCCGCCTCTACTTCGGTCTCGGCATGATCGCATGGGCAGGGATCGGCCTCGCCCTTTCCGACAAGGCGGAGGAGGTTCTCGACTTGAAGCCTACTGAGAAGGATAAGGAGGAGCTGGGGAAGATGTTGCCTAGGGTTCGGAGGGTGGACTGAGGCAGGGAATGATAGGGTAAAGAGCTACCTAGGGAGACCAGCGGGGGAAGGGAATGGTGGGTAAGGTTTGGAGGGAGGGGGGGAGGGAAGAAGTGATCTGTTGAAGAATGGAGCTGGAGATGGAGACGGAGATGGATCTCAGAAAGGCCTGCCCTGGCTACGGTGCGGAGAGGAGAGCTACATGGGCATTGGGAGAGCGAGCGGTAACAGGGTTTACCCAGGTAGTATTCACGGAAAATCTGCACGGCTTCATTACCACGCCTTCGTGATAAACACTCGATGCCCCAGTCTCCTGCGTTGGAACATTTCTACTCTCCGACGTCGAGTACAGCTGTTGATGTTGCACAATATTGTGTAAAATTGAGCAGATCCCCTTATGTCTGCATGAACCTGTCCGATTCGGCAATGTCAAATGGAGCGGATTGCTCTGATCGGACCTGATCAGATTTGTACAAAGCTTCAAATCTAATCAGGATTGGTCGTACAACCTCGAGAAAGCAAAGAATGTGAGGTCTGCCTCTCTGAACAATGAGATGACTTGACCAACGCTATTGAATAATGCTACCTGAATGATGCTACCTTATATTACATGCTATAGTCCTTTGTAGATGTCAGTAGAGAAGCAGGCATACAGAAACCTCGTCTCGCAACCCTCATGGTTGATTTTCCTCCAGCCGGCACGCCTGCTAACGAAGGAGGAGTGTTTGCCTTCTGATGACACCGTCTCAAGCATGCATTGACAATTCGGTTCAGGACAGGCTAGCGTAAGTCTGGTCGACCTGCTTTTGGTACTTGGCCAATATGCCTTTGCGGTTGATTTTCTGAGCGGCCGTGGTCAGGCCCTGCGAGTGATTAGTATTACAATTCAGCAAACACTTGATGAATGTCACGAGGACTTACATTCGCTGGCGTCCATTCCTCATCCGCCATTACAACACCGTCGATGATCTCGATGCCCATCAGGCCTCCTGATCTACCCTGGGATTGGAGGCTCTTCAACACGAGTCCGCTCAACTTCTTGTCGTGCGCTAGATCCTCGATACCATTGCCCTTGATACCATTCTCTTCAGCCATCTTTTTGAGAGCAGGCTCGGCGGGCACGATGATGGCAATTGGCTTGCTCTTCTCGGAAGCTGCGTACACGCAAATGTTGGCGACGATAACCGCGGAGCGGTAAATTGATTCCAGCTATCCTTTGTCAGTGGACCCAAATGGCCGAGGCAAGGTGACGACCTACTTTTTCTAACGCTATATACTCCCCATTGAGAGTCTTGACGAGGTTTTTCTTGCGATCGATAATCTTGACGTGCCCGTTCTTGTCGAATTCCCCAATGTCACCAGTCTTGAACCAGCCATCCTCAAAGGCCTCCTGAGTCTCTTTTTCATTTTTGAAGTACTCCTCCACGACCGGGTCACCCCGGATCAGAATCTCACCTTGGGGAGGATTGGACGAGGTGTAGTAGCCAGCGTCAGGAAGATCGACAAGCTTGACCTCAACCGATGAAGGGATGTCTCCGAGAGCATTGTCAGTCCAATGCATGGGGTCGTTCAAAGCACCCATGCCAGTAGTCTCAGTAAGACCGTACCCGCCGATCATAGGCGTAATGGCCATGGAAATGAAATGCTGTGTGTCTTTGGCAATAGGGCCACCGCCGCTCATGCACACTTTCAGGCAGCCACCAGTTGCGTCCTTGATTTTCTTGAAGACTACTGCATCAAGAATGCCGCTTCCCGGTAGGCCCGTGTACATGAGGAAGCTTTTTACAGCCATAGCACCCCAGAACATGTTCCTTACAACCATGCCTCCCGCGTTTACCTTGCCAATAATCCCCTTCTTGACGGACTCCCACACAGCGGGTACACCGACGAGGATGGTGGGTTTGTATTCGCGAATGTCGCCTTTGCAATTTTTCACAGAAGCGTCAGATAATGTTCTCGGATTGCCATATCCCATCGTGCCACCCCAATACAGGCAGGCGTTTTCGAAAACGAATTCCAGGATGTGAGCAAGAGGAAGGTACGTCAGCAATCGATCTCCTGGCCCGATATACGGCCCAATGATGGTAGTGACTCCTGCAATGGAAGCAACAACGGCTTTGTGCTTGAGTGGGACACCCTTGGGAGTACCGGTCGATCCCGAGGTGTACATGATGCAGCAAAGATCCTCACGGCTTGGTGGTACAGGATCTACCGGATTACTTTCACCAAGCTTAAGAAGATCTTGGAAGCTCATTATTTGAATCTGATCGTTGATGCTCTTCATGTTTTCGATATCTTCCGGCTTCACATCTCCGTCACTGTTATAGATGACAGCCTTGACACCTCTCGCTTCTTTCAGAGCATTCCCCAAAGTGACTAGAAGCTGAGGGTCGCAATAAACGGCTTTGGCCTCGGTCTGGATTAACGAATGCCTGAGACCATCTAAGCCTAACGTATCATAGGCTGTAGCTATGGGTATTGATTGCGAGGCAGCACCGTGGGACATGGCTAGCCAGTGGGCACTACGAAAGGTTTCAGTGAGGCCAGAAAGCTGGAAGTGATTTGTGTTACCTTGTCCCTGCGAACAAATGCAGAGAGTCACCCTTGACTAGTCCCAGTTTGCGTAAGCCACATCCGCACTTCAAAGCCATCTTCTCGTACTCGACGAAGCTTAGGTAGCTGTAGCCGCTCAATTCGGACATCGACCAGTTCTTGTCCACCTCCTTGGTCACCCCGTCTACGGTTTTCTTGACCTTCTTCGTCTCATGATGTACTTTGATGATCTTGCGCGTTCCCAGAGCCTTTGCGTTACCGAACTTGTCAGCGCTTCGTTTCAAGATGTCGAAGATAGTATTGACGTCGGAAGAGGGAGTGGAGATGAGCTTGTCCTTGGAGTCAGGATGCCGGCGAGGGATTGTCTCTCCTTCCACTTTCTCGTAGCCCGAAGCGGGAACTGTGAAAGGCGGGCTCCTTTGCATCCGAGGATTGAGCGTTTGCTTTTGTCTAGTTGCCATCTTGTGACTTTTGTTGTGTTACTCCAGCTCTTGAATGTGGTGTATGAGTGGAAATCGAAGTGGATAACAGGCGCTATGCTACCTTAAGGACTCAAGAGGGGACTTTCTGGCTTCGCGGAGGCGTTGTAACGATTATGGCAGGCACCGGTGATGCTGTCAGCTGCTTGCTGGAGCTTGAAAGCCTCTAATCGTACTATGCACTAAAATCTCATCGCTTCGCTTTTAGAAGCGATGAGATTTTAGTGCAGAATACGATTACCGGGAAAGGCGGCTGGGGCAATGATGTAATTTAAACTTACACTACCAACTAAGGTATTTAGCCTTACCGCTAGCCTCCGGATCACGTTTGATGTTTCATTAATTTACCGCCAAGTTTGTGGGACGATGACTCCACGAATACGGATATCAGCTGTCTGTTCACAGCACTGCTCCTTATTAGAAATGCAATGTTCATTGCTATTGGAAACCTATTTCCTCTCTTTCAGCGCCTTAAATTCACGGAGAGCTAGTGCTCGAAGCTGAACTATTTCCCCAAGGTACTTTGTTATACCCATCATAGGTTTTACACCTGCATGCCTTCTTTCTAGTGTATATGTTTGTCACTAAGCAGGAAAACCCTACATCTTAACCTCAGTCTTGCAGCTCGATACTATGGCCTTCCTTTCAAGCCATAAGAAGGGCAATATTGAATCACACTAAGATTCCTTCAATCAACTGCTCACTTCCACTACTTCCAAAGATCCAATTCGGAAACCATGACCACATCCAGTATCGTCCTCTCGGAGTTTCTTTCAGCCCTCGGACCAGAAATCATAGATGCCTCGGAAGAAACATTCCTTCTCTTCACACAGCCTCTTCCCTCCCAAACCCTCGGCTTCGTCTCGCCCCAAAGCTCCACCATCTCCATCACCATTCTCAACAAAGACTTAACAATCCACCAATCCCCTACACTGCTCTCTTCAAACAGACCGGAAGGCACTACGGGGGCTGTGGTATGGAAGATTACGCCTTTATTTGCCGAGTGGATTGCTGCTGAAGGTAATGTGCTATTTCGCTCCGGCTTGATCGGGCGCGGGAGTACGGTGTTGGAGCTGGGATGTGGGGTTTCTGGGATTCTAGCGTTGTCGATGAGCGAGAAGGTGGGAAGTTATGTGGCCACCGACTTGGATTATGTCTTCAAACTTCTTCGGAAAAATCTTGAGGAGAATGTCATCCAAACGAAAAAGGATAAGAAAGGGAACCGACATCGAAAGGGTGGGTCTAAAGCTTTTGAAACGGTCAGGGACAGCAATATTACAGTGATGGCCTTGGATTGGGTAACCAGTTCCATATCTTTACTACCTTCGCTTCTTGGAGACGATCATATAAATGGAGCCACCGCTATCGATGCAGTCATAGCATGCGATTGTATCTACAACGAAGCGCTCATGGAACCCTTCGTTCTGACTTGTGCAGATATATGTAGGCTCGCCAAGTCAGATCCTAGTGGAATTCCCACCATGTGCATCGTGGCGCAGCAGCTCCGCTCTGATACCGTGTTTGAGGCCTGGCTGTCAGCTTTTTGCAAAGAATTTCGTGTCTGGAGGTTTCCGGATGAGTTATTGATCGCTGGGCTGAAGGAAGGCACGGGGTTCGTTGTACATGTTGGCATTCTGCGTGACTGTGATGACACGAGGTCGTCTATTATTGGATTCTGAGCTTAAGACGTTGTACCGGTTTTCTCTTTACGAAATACGCATTCACCGCTACTGGCTTTGTGAACCTAGAATCGAACTTTGTGTTCTGACACTCTTATGTTCTTTTACTAGCCTGAAAAGCATTACCTCAGCTCTGAGCGTGTTAGAATAGATCAATGCTATAAAGGACGCTCTCGTCTAGTAGCAATAAGAGGATTCATTCACACCCCTGGGTACCGACACGCTTCCCTAGTCGTACGTTCTTTTTTTGATTTTTTTGAGAAGTCGACTGACATTCCCCTCGTGTGCAGACGTTGTGATGGTGATACAAGAGCAGGTCAAGGTTCATAAAATTCATTGAGCTATGAAAATCCTCCTATCTAAGATCAAAAGCCCAAGCGCGGGAAAATCCGTTCGAACTACCTTTTGTGCATGTCCATCAGAGCCGTTGTGTCTTGAAATGCCATCAGTCTTGATGCTGCATATCACTCGCCAATGAAACCACACTCACAGATGCCCCATCTTCCGCAGTCTTGCTCGTCCCATCAATCTCCAGTTCGAGAAGAAGGCCCTTTTGTAGAGAAATCAGCAAGGATGCTAAAGCTAGCATGAATGTGATCAGGGAGAAGCAAAGGTGTCGGGATTTTGCTGAAGAGCCATGCTCTCCGACGTGGACGTCCCGCCCAATGTAGATACCGAGTCTCCCATTCCACGACCTGCCGCGCTTGAATGGAAATATGCAATGGAAAGCTGTGGAGTGTGTATTGATGCTGAAATCAGAAATGCTGTAATGGAGCGATATCGAAGAGCCGCTTTAGGAGACGTAATGCCAAATCGTGTTGATATGCAGTGATGCTCAGAGGTACTTTGCAAGGATGCTGTCAGTCCAGAGACAGCCGTAGGTCAAAGATACCTGTTTCGCCGTATTTGACTTGATCTCCCGTTCTATGCCTTGAACTTACTTCGCAAGATGTGGAATCGCTCCGAAAAAAATGTCGGAGAGATGCCTGCGGGCGGCTCAGTAATGGGAGTATCATTTGCTCATAATGTCCCCTGCTGATGGGGCAGAGTCATTCTCGTCCCTCACGGCCACTTTTTCCTCACCCTCGAGAATGTTCCCCCCTACTCTAGCTTCCTCTGCATTAGCCTCCTCTTGATGATCCTTCTCTGCAATTTCATTTCCAGGACCCTTTTTCTCGAGCGAATTCAATTTAGATTCCTGCGCCAGGTCCAGCTCATGCTGGTTGGATTGTGCCTTGACGACAGGGGTCGAATGTCTCACCCCCAGCGTTGATAGTGAGCCCTGATTGGAAATGAGATTGATGCCTAGAGAGCTTGTTAAGCGGCGCATGGCATCGTGTGTCACATCATCATCTCTCGGACTCATAGCCGTGTTGTGTGGAGACTCTGTATCTGCTAGGCCGATGTGCTTGCTGTTGTCAGCACTAGTGAGACTAGCTTGGTGTTGGAGAATGGCTGGGACCTATCCAGCCGCACTAAGCCAAATCAGGTCTAGCGTATCGCAATCCTGGATCACGGTCAGCCAGGCTGTATGCCGAACAACAAGGCCAATGCTCAGGGCAGACCAGCTCTACTAAATGCCTCATTATCTATAGGGCCTAGATTGATCTGCCGTGTATATAGATGAGCCTGCATTCCTAGATAGATAGGGCAATTGAAATCTCCTAAGCCAACACTTGGCGTATCGGCTCATGTGCAAGGGGAGGCGATTGACCAACCCCTTCACTCTCTAAGCTTTCGTGCTCTTCAACGCTTGAAGTCTGAGGTGTTTCTCGTTGCAATTGAGACGCAGCATCAGGAGAGCCTTTCGAGATCTCTTCCTGAGTGATTTCTGATACTTGTCCTGTTGGGTTTTGGGCGACAACAGAAGAATCTTGATCCCGAGCGCCACTTTCCTTCTCGACTTTGTATTCTGCTGCTTCAGATCCATCCAAAAAGGAGGTGCTGCGGGGAGGCTTACCACCGATCACCAATGTTTCAGAAAGCGCTTTCTGTTGGTGTAGAGGGTCCGAGATCACACTTCTATAAGGCTGCGCTTTTTCAGCAGGCCTGTGCCTTTTTGAAGGCCCTTGAATAAGATCTTCATCGCTATCGTCGGACGAGTCCGAGCTTGAAGAATCATTAAATACTTCCTTGGCGACTGATTGGGTTTGCGTTGCGTTCCGTATTGCATAACGATACTTGGGAGGGGACTCCTCAATTGGTATTGCCCGACTGGTTCAGACGAGATGATTTAGGGATTGGGGTTGAGGCTCGCGAATGCATTCCTGCAAGGCCATGTGTAGTTTTTGCCGAAGGCGGAAGATCTGATTCGACAACTTCATCCGGATACAGAGCCAATCCACCACAGTAGTTAATCACCTCGTCGTCATGTTGAAAGCGATGGTTGATAGCGTGACCTAATTTGCCTGAAATATGCACTTTCAGCCCGCGAATCGTCTTGAATTCTGTCTTGCCGCATCCGGGTAGAGGGCAGTCAAGATAGAAAAGCTTTCCATCAGTAGACCTGGTGAACAAAGGTACGCCTTTATCGTCGAGATTGACAGTACTCCCAGATGGCTTAGGTGGGATTTTGCAAGAGTTTCTTCCAGAACGAGCCTTGTCTTGAGGATGGTGTATAACAGTCCTGGTCCGTTTCAAGGTATTGGCGGGTGAGGATTGAGAGACAGTCGTCAATTGCGAAGAAGATTGCATTCCGAAACCCGAGGAAGAACGAATGAGCTCCCTCCTCTTCTGTCGTAGACACTGGGCACTGTCAGTCTAATTGCGTTGGATTGAGCAAACGCCTTACTTACATCTTCTTCGATATTACACTCATCGAATCTATCGTCCCAATCCTCTTTCTGCGCTTCGTGCCTCATTCGCATATATCTCATCTCTTCCTCCTGAACTCGAAGGATTTCTGAGCTTTCAAGCATAAGGCGTTCTTCTCCACGCTCAAGCTGTTTGATGCTCTCATTGATTTCTTGGAGCTGGCCGAGCTGGCCATCAATAGCGTCCATGGTGGAATTGCAAGTATCGCCTAGGATTCCTGTCAGTAGAGATTATAGTAGAAATACTGGGCTTCGATGAAGAGGCTTGCGCACTGGAGGAATCAATCGAGTTCAATCGCCCAATTTTTGCGTGCTTAGGCCTTTCCCATGGGAATTAAACCGGATGGATCTTAGCAAGACGATTAGAACTAGGAGACCGTACGCGGTTGAAGGACGCGGTAGGGAGAAGTAGACGTAGAGGAAGAGAGTGAAGTGGTTTCACCAAATCTTTCAGTAGATGGCAGCAAGGTAGCGATTTTCTCACAACTGATGTAGATAGACCAATGATGGAATTCAGGTGGCCTTGAAAGCCGCCCAGAAACGATCAGTAAGGGGTAAAGGAATAGAAGTGAATGCACTCCGTTAAAAGCATACAATTGGACGATTAACTCCTGACTGCACTCACTGAACTTGTTGAATCAGAAGATTGGCTGCGTAAGGTCAATTACACAAGATGCTCCTGCATGTGAGCATTGATGGAAGTGGAAGTTGGAACGAAGTTGTGCAACGAGACCTTCGAGCTAATGGACTTACCTCTGTTGATTCAATTGAGACTCAGTCAAAATAATGGTTGTAGGTTGAGTTGGAGTCAAAACATACTCAATGCTGGCTGGTGGACTTGGTCTGAGCGTACTACACCCAAAAGACCCTCTGGCCAGATTCAAGAGTTCCCTTCGCACTCAGCGTATGTTTTTGGAAGAGCACGGACCTTCGTGTGTTGGGTGGGGTGGCTTTGGGGGGTGAGAGATTGAGTTGGGTTCGTGTAGAAGGAGCACTCCGACGGAGAGATCAGTAGAAATCGTTATGCATGATACAACTGTATATCAGTGTTGACATTTGGGTCATGCTGTGAGCTATGTTACCTCAAGAGGCGTTGGATGACTTGAGATATCTGAATAGAAAGCAGTTGTTGAGATTCTGTTGACGTGGATTCAGGCGGGTTTCTCATGGAACGTTGATAGACCGTTGAAGGACTGGTCGAAAGGTTCTTGGGTTCATCCGGTCCACGAATCGAAGCCAAACCAATAGGTAGCAGTTCACGGTCGTATTGGTCGCTCACATTAAAATATCAAAGGCAACGTTCACTGGCTATAATATGCAAAGCATATAAAAGGGTCAGGTACCCCCAGCCTTTACTGTTTGATAGAGAAAGGATGAACGACCTTTTACCTCTTGACAACCAAGAAACAGCGGAGCGAAATGTATTAGAGAATGAATATCAAGATGTTTGTCTTCCTAAGAACATTGAACGGATTTGTGACTTTATTCCCACTTTCGGAAAAGCAAAAGCGTCGGAGTTGGGCAAAGGCTCCTTCCCGTAGACAAAGTTGCCAGAAGTGTTTTCATTAACCATGCGGTGATAAGAAAAACCATCTAGACATACAAGGGGTATCAACACACTCACAAACCAGCCTCCCCACCTTAACCTATTCCAGAATGCGTACACCTCCAATGCAACTTTTCAATCCCTCTTCCCACTCCCATACCCATTCATTCCCATCCCTACCCCCGGAAATGCATACCCACCACCCCTCTCCCCACCCATGCGGTCTTTCCCGTAACTTCTTATCCGCTTCGGCAATTCCACGCCCCTGAAATACGCCAGACTAGCTGCCATTCCAACACCACAGCTCAGGAAACAATACACCACTGTCGAGAAATGCACATGCCCCCCCAAACCCTGTGGGACCGTTGTACTCGGCGGAAGCGTTGGCGACGAATACCACGAAACGGCCAGCCTGAGCGGTAACGGATCGCCGATAACAACTCTTGTGCTCGCACTCGACAGCGAAGGGGAGGAGTAAGCCGTAGCAGCCAGAATATCCGCGTCCTGATCCTTCAAATCAGGACTTGTATGTAGTAGTACGTTCACTTTCGAGTTGACATGCAGGTGGCTCAATTGCAACGCCCCGCTCAAGGCGAATATGAGTGGTATATAGGAATCGGAAGTGGCAACGGGCTGCGAGGCGGAGGTGCTAGGGTTCGAAGACTCGGTCAAGGAGAGGGGGTGGCTTGGTATTCGACAGCTGTCGCGACTCCCGGAGTAAGCGTTGCTCTTCAAGGAGACGAGTAAACGGGCCGGAAGGGCGTATACCTAAGGGGGGCATCGTTGTGTATGTAGAATTCGAGCAGGTGGTAAAGGGGATCGGGCACGTCTGAGAGGGTGCAGTTGATTTCTTTTTCAACGGCGAAGTATAGTTCCAGGGGTTTATTGGTTTCATTGCATGTGAAAAAGGGAATGTATTGTAGTTGGCCATTTTCATCTGCGATCTTTTCTACTCAGCGCTAGCATCGACTTTGCGGCAGCCTTCGTTGCTCACATGTTCGCCAGTATCACTGCATTTGAAAACAGGTCAGCACGAAGTCTTCTATAGCCTGGTTTTCTGCAGGAAGGCGATATCGAGGCCCTCAAGAGCCCAGAAAAAGTACCCACATCGTCCTGTTCAGACAGCTGATGGGTATTGCCTGCCCCGGCGCATAGCTGGCCTTTTTGTCAGGTTTGGCTTCGATGGCTGCTTCAGCCAATTTCGATAGGATGGCGATCAATGCCTGGGCGAGGAGCCATGTGCAGTAAAGGGGCCGAGTAATCATAATCTCATGACAGCCAATGGCCTTTCAATCCATATAAAGCGGTAAATTGAATGTCAGTATTCGCAAAGTAAAGGGTTCTTCATAAATGTCTCCATTTGAGGTACTTTCGGGCGGGAGTTCCCGCCCTCTAACCAGTGTCAAAGAATCACTCGGAAGCCCCCTTTCCAGTGTCTTTTGTTAGGTATCCAACTCATCACACGTTCATCGCCTTACAACTTAGCACTGATCATAGATAATCTGCATGGGAAAATCATTTATACTGTCAAAGCTATTCCATAGGATGAACATCTATTTTCGTGTCCTCTCTAAATGTGCTATGGGCACTATTGCACCAACACGACAAGCTCCTGGACTTTTAACCTACGACATGCCAGCCTTCTTCTTGAAAGCATTGATCAGTCCGCTCGTGCTTGCATCATGGTCCTTGTTCTCTCCGCTCTGATCAAGCTCGCCCTGGATCTTCTTGGCCAAGCTCTTGCCCAATTCCACCCCCCACTGGTCGAAGCTGTTGATGTTCCAAACAGCACCCTCGGTGAAGGTAAAGTGCTCATAGTATGCGATCAATGCACCTAGAGTACCTGGGGTGATCTTTTGCGCGAGAATGGACGTTGTTGGGCGATTGCCCAAGAACGTCTTGTGGGGGACGAGTTCTTCGGCTGCGCCCTCGGCTTTGACTTCGTCAGGGGTCTTACCTACCATCAATGCTTCCGCCTGGGCAAAGAAGTTGGAAGCGAGCATCCTAACGCTATGTTAGCCTTTCGGGGCAACGAAGATATATCTTGATTGACTCACTTCTGGTGCTTATTGTGCTCCACCGGGTTATGGCTCTCGGCAGCCATAATGAAATCGGTAGGGATCAGCTTCGTCCCCTGGTGCAGAAGCTGATAGAAAGAATGTTGAGCGTTGGTTGCAGGCTCGCCGAACAAGATTGCGCCAGTGCTGTATTTGACATAGTCTCCACTCCTGGTAATCGCCTTACCGTTCGACTCCATTGACAATTGCTGCAGGTATGCTGGGAAGCGATTCATGTATTGGTCGAATGGCGAAACCAGATGTGTTTGAGCTCCGAAGAAATCGGAGTACCAGACACTGAGAAGACCACCAATGACGGGGATGTTCTCCTCAAGGGGAGTCTCCTTGAAGTGCTTGTCCATTGCGTGGGCACCAGAAAGGAACTCGTGGAAGTTGTCGAAGCCAATGTAGAGTGCTACGCTCAGGCCGATGGCGCTCCAGACGCTGTAACGTCCGCCAACCCAGCTTTCGAAGCCAAACATGTTCTTCTTGTCAATACCGAATTTGGTCACTTCCTCCACGTTGGTGGACAAGGCGACGAAGTGCTTTGCGATGTGGCTCTCCTCTTTTGCTGATTCTAGGAACCAATGCTTGGCCGTATTGGCGTTGGTTGTCGTCTCAGCAGTGGTGAAGGTTTTGGAAGCCACGAGGAACAGCGTAGTCTCGGCATCAGAATCGCGCAGCGCCTCGGCCATATGGGTGCCATCGATGTTGGAGACAAAGTGGAGGTTCAGGCTCCGGTCACCGTATGGCTTCAATGCTTCTGTCACCATGACTGGTCCCCTGCCTTACCGTCAGCGTGCTCCGTTCTCGTTGTCCCGGTTGATCAATCTTACAGATCGGAACCCCCAATCCCGATGTTGATGATCGTTTTGATCTTTTTTCCTGTGTACCCTTTCCATTCCCCGCTCCTGACCTCTTCCGAGAAGACTTTCATATGCTCAAGCACCGAATTGACATCCTCAACCACGCTCTTTCCGTCAACCTTCATTTCCTGGTTGGTGACGTTTCGAAGAGCAACATGATACACAGCTCTTTTCTCCGTAAAGTTGATCTTTTCACCCGCAAACATTTCATCTCGGAGCTTCTCGAGCCCCGCCTCTTTGGCGAGGTTGATCAAGAGGGAGAGAGTATCCTCGGTGATGAAGTTCTTAGAGAAGTCGAAGAGGACCTCAGACTTGTCTGCCGTGTTGTGGAATGTGCGAGAGAATTTCTCGAATCGATGGGCGTCCTTCTCGAAGAATTCTTTGAGGACGATGTTGCGGCCCAGGTTGGTATGATGCTCTTGGAGCTGCTGCCATGCTTTCAGGTCGCTTGCTTGGGCAAAAGCAGGCATTGTGACGTTAATGGGTGGTAGAAAGACAATTGAAGAAGACTCTTGTGGGATCAATACGGTAGGCGTCGTGAAGATTTCAATTCATTCAGCGTGTGAGCGAGGAGCTGAAGACAATTGTGATGATGCCCCACGGCCGACACTTTCCGCACCCCGCAATGCCCCACCACCATCACGAGAACGCTCACTCAGCAATTACACATCAGCATGCTCCTAGATTCGGAATCATGGAATAGTTTGCACGTGGAGAAGCAATTGCTTTGTGGTAGCTAGCTGTTTCGCCGAGTCTCCCATCATAGCTCTTGCTTGTATGTATCTGTGTGTGTGTGTACTTGAGAGACTGCTGCCTCTTCAAAACTCCCCAGGTTAACCACCATTTATTCTACGCTCAGTAAATGCAGTCATTGTCATCTCTCGTCCTCACGCCTATTCACATCATGTGCCAGTGACACTCCCAAACGACGGGTCCTTTACACTGCCCCCAGCATCGCCCAAACCGGCAACGGGGCGATTGTAGGACCAGCCTGTAAATTGCTGTTGCATGGTTTGTGAGAGCATGGGGCCATCGACGTAGGAATCGGTCGGTGCTTCAGAGGTGAATTCCCGGTCAAAGTTGGCGGTGTCCAGTGCATCGGTCTGCCCAGATTAGTCTTCGTACGTCGGTCATTAGCAAGGGGAGGATTACGTACCACGTTTGGCTTGAATGTAGGATCATATCTTCGTTGAAGGAGCTTCCTCCAGTCAATGGCCTGGAAGAAGGGGTGAGCCTTGATTTCTGAAGGACCCTTTGCACCCAATCTATGATCCGGCCGACGGTCAAGAAGACGTGTGAGGAGGTCCTTTGCTGGAGGTGGCACAATTTCCGAGCTTGGGAAGTGGAGAGGCTCGGACAGGATTTTGCGGTACATCTCATTGGTGTTTTCGTCATAGTATGGTGGGAGGCCAGTCAACATCTCATACAGAAGAACACCAAGGGTCCACCAATCTACTGTCTTGTCGTAGCCTTGACCAAGCAGAAGCTCGGGCGCAAGATACTCAGGGGTACCGCAGAAAGCTAGAAGAATGTAAGCAGAGATGGGTTGCCGCATATGGTGCAGACTCACTATTCGTTCGGTCTTCGTCCTTCATGTCCATCTTGCAAAGGCCGAAATCGCATAGGGCGATGTGGCCTGAGTAATCGAGCAAGATGTTCTCCGGTTTCAGATCGCGATAAACAACGTTGAAACCATGGAGACACTCCAAAGCGCAGAGCAGCTCTGCAGTGTAGAATCTGGCTCTGTTCAGGTCGAACCTTTGCTCGCGCTGCAGGTGGTGGAAAAGTTCTCCTCCGTTGACAAAGGCTAACACGAGATAGAGCTTCTCCGGAGACTGGAAGGAGAATTTGAGTGGGACAATAAAGGGGTTATTGATCTGAGCGAGGACGGATCGTTCGGCAAGGGTGTGCGCCACTTCAGATCTGGAGATGATGTGTGCTTTGCGGATTGTTTTTAGAGCGTAGATTCGATGTGTGTCACGCTTCCTGTAGAGCCGTGAGCATTGAATCTTGAGAACACACACTTTTGTGGAGCACTCACATGACCTGCATGACTTTGCCGAAGCTGCCTTTCCCAACGACCTTGAGCAATTCGAAATCCTCAATCTTCAGTGTCCGTTGCCTATTCTCAACGAACGCTACTCCAATTTTGACCGACCCGGTACCAAATTGCACGTCCAGCCATTGCGTCCCCATTTGTCCCAATTGCGCTTCTTGCTCCGTGAATGCTGCCATCCCCTTCTCCCTGTCCTTTTTGCTTGCTTTCGGATCTTCCACATATTGTCGCTTCTCCTCGAATCGTGGATTGACACGAACTATGCCAAGAAAAATGTCCTCGCTTCTTCCTGCACCGGGCCGAGCATTGGGGTTTCGTAGGTAAATCTGTAAAGACAACTCTGTAACTCGGGATACATCAAACTTGTACGAGGTATTATCACCGGCCCAATACGGATTCTGGGGACTACCAGAAACAGAATCGACAAAGACTTGCAATTTATCGAAATCGAGTAATGCGTAGGGTAGATGCCGTGACGAGTACCTCCCGTGGATCGTAGGAGCAGCATTGATCCCTCCACCAGCTGCAGACTGAGACTGGGGGCGACCGTTCTGTGCATATGAGCCGGCCATGGGAGCGCCAGGTGTGCGACTCATCGACCCGGCAACACCATAGCCACTGGAAACTGAGGTCTGGAATTGGGCATTGTACTGCTGCTGGTAGTGAGGAGGTAAAGAAAAGTCTTTGCCCTCGTGGAGGGTGACTATGAGGATTCCTGGTTTGGAAGGAGCCTGAGGTGGAGAGATCATGGCTTCGGAGGCGGCTGCCAGCTATTAGTCATCGCGTAGGCTCCATTGTAGACTGCATACCGATTCCATTGGCACTGGTATTGCTACTTGTAGCAGTGAGCTTTTCGTCCATTGAATCTGGCGTTTCTGCTTTGATTGTGGAGGTAGAGGTAGATCGTCCACCGCCCAGAGGGTTCTTTAGGGGACCCAAATGGGTCTCCTTGAATTCTATGACAAATCAGCAAGAAGATAGCGACTACTCCAGAAAGACTTACTCTTGGTCAGGTTCCAAGACATGATTGGTGATGGGGTGAGATTGACGTGAGGGAGTGTGTAGGGGTGGTGGTGTTTGTTTGGGACGAGTAACGGAGGATAGGAGTGGCACAAAGGGTCGGGTGATTGTAGGGGCGAGCACAGCTCGGTCGAGCAGATGAGATGATGGTGAAGAAACGAAAGGATAGCAAACAATGGTATCAAGTGTATACTAGCATATTGATGCCAAACATTTACAAAATGCCTACCAAGTTGCTGACCGTTGAGCGATTAGTTATAGACTCAAAGGATGACAGTAATCCGAGAGTACTGTCCTGAAGCGAGGGGAAACACAGCTCAGCCACTGTGACGCAAATTGACTTCCACGCTAACCTAGTACGGTCTGAACTCGGCCCAGTCCGCTAGCGTCTTTAATCTAGTCTTGATAGGTTGTTACCAAAGATGCAGGTTATCGTCGGAACATCTGCAGTTACTCCATACGTAATCTGACCAACCAGAATCAACTGTGATTGAACAGACTCAAGCTGTTGCAAGCCTGACCACTAGCAAAGCAGAAAAGTTGAACCAGATGGTCGTTGTTCGCATAAAATCATAAACCTGCGGCACAGGATCGCATTCATTACTGATCTCGGTGCCTCGGCTCCTTTCATCGACGAGTTAAGACTATGGGTGTCTTCCGCAAAAAGACCATCTCGAGAGGCACCGAGGGCGGACTGAAGTACATATGTGACGTCTGCTCCGCCGATATCACAGCGACAGTGAGCGGAAACCCTCTCTATGGCTAAATACCCCCATCTTAGACTTAGCTAACTCTACGCAAAGGTCCGTATAAGGTGTGATGTCTGCACTGACTACGACCTTTGCGTCCCCTGCTTCAAAGATGGCCAAACTTCAAAAACCCACGACCCAGCTACCCATGCCTACCTTGTCATCGAACAACATTCCATCCCCGTCTATGACGCAGACTGGGGCGCAGACGAGGAACTATGCCTCCTTGAGGGCGCAGAAGCTTACGGCTTGGGATCATGGGCAGATATCGCAGACCACATTGGGGGCTATAGAACCAAAGACGAAGTCAGAGATCACTATGTGAAGACATACATCGAAAGCCCCTACTTCCCCCTCCCTGCCAACGCCGACCCAGACAATAAGCGCCTTTCTGAAGAAGTACCTCGCGACACGTTCCAAGCTCGCAAGAAACGGCGCATAGAAGAACGAAAAGAAGAAGCCAAAACGGCAACCCCTGCCACTCCCAAACAAAAGCCAACAGCCTCCGTCCCTGCCTGCCATGAAGTTCAAGGCTACATGCCCGGCCGCCTCGAATTCGAAACGGAATACGCCAACGAAGCCGAAGACGCTGTGCAGCACATGCAATTCGACCCCGGCGAGGGCATAAACCCCCGTACAGGTGAAACCGAACCTGAAATGGAACTCAAAATGGTCGTCATGGACATCTACAACTCGCGACTGACCGCTCGAGCCGATCGCAAGAAAGTAATCTTCGAGCACAACCTCCTCGACTACAAAAAGAACACCAACATTGAGAAGAAAAAGACCAAGGAGGAAAAAGCTCTCTTCGACAAAGCCAAGCCCTTTGCGCGCATGATGAACCACACCGATTTCACAAACTTCGCCAATTCCCTTAACGAGGAACACAATCTCCGCCAAGCCATCGCCCAACTTCAAGACTGGCGGCACATGCGCATTGGCGATCTTAAAACCGGAGAGAAATATGAGCAGGAGAAAGCGCAGCGCGCAGCGAGACCGGCGCCGACGGGGGTATTTGATAGGCAGGCGGGGGTCAAAGCTGACAAGAAAAGCGAACCCAAAGTCATCCCCGACGGCACCATCGAGCTTACCGCCCCTGAACTGCCCGAACGCTTGAAACCAGAACCACCCGCCCTCGTCCCCCCGGCATCACAGAAGAATGGCACTTCCCAACCAAAAGGCCCCTTGACCAATGGAAATGTGAACACACCTCACCCCGCTCCCTCGCAAGACAAACTCACCAAGTCCAAATACAATATTCAACCATTGTCAGGGATAACGCCATTGAAGCTCACGAGCGAAAATGCAACGGATTTGCATTTACTGACGAAGGAGGAGGCGGAGTTGTGTTCGGTGCTACGACTGATGCCGAAGCCGTATCTGGTCATCAAGGAGGGGATTATTCGGGAGGCGATGAAGAGTGGAGGGGTTTTGAAGCGGAAGGCGGTTCGAGAGCTGTGTAAGGTGCGTACTCAATTTCCTCTCTTTGGGCGCTTTGGGTTGCTGACAGCTGGAATAGATCGATCCATCGAAGAGCGCACGACTTTTCGACTTTTTTGTGCATTCGGGCTGGATCCAGAAGGCGTGATTGGGTGCTTTTTGGCTCGGCTGGACGGTGTTACGCAAGAGACGAGTATTTAGTAACGCGCATGTCGCCTACGATGGGGCGTTGGCTGGCTTTGGGTTCTTGGATGATACCCATGGGAGGGATGTCTCGAGGAGAAGAAGAGTGCTAGGATTTTGCACGTGGAACGCATCAGAGGAATATCGAAAATGAATGTCATTGCATGATACATCCGTCGTCGCTTGACCAAACCACCAGTTGCTTCCTAAAATAATTATCGCACGCTGCCCCTAAGAATGCGGATTGTTCTTTTCAAACAAAAAAGCCATCCCAGACCACGCGTGCGCCTTGCTTTTCGCTTCGCAGCCGACACTCCAGCTCTTGAACTCCTAGCCTGAACCACGCGTCGATTCACATGAAAGACGCCCCTGGGAATTGCATGCGCCCTTCAATATTGACTTCGTATTCGAAGATGCCTTCCTCACACGCAACGTACCTGTTGGACATCAGCGCCTCGCCATCAACACCGTCAAGGAAGAAGGGGAACTCACAAATGCCTCCCATAAGGACCCCACCCAATCCCCATGGTTATAACCCCAGCCTCCGGACTCGGTCTCCGAAAGTACGTCATATGCTCATCATCGTACAGCTCTCCCCTACCAAGGGCCGCGCTCAGCTGCCTTAGCCGAAGCACATTACTACTATTGCTGCCTCCTCGTCTCTCGCGCTGCGCATCTAACATGATTCTTAATTGATAGTCCTGTAGCTGCGCCTGCGACATTGGTTCCCTTGATGTTGGTTGTGGCATGTTCGGTCGAGAATGATTCTCTCTCGTCGATCGTTGGCGTTCCAAGGTACGCATGGAGGTTGCACTGGAATCGATACGGCGCATACGTGCCACGGCGTCAGGATTGGTGTAGTCCGCCCCCATGGCGGCTGTGATGGTGTGCCAGGGCTGTTCAGAGGACGAGGTATTGTCGTCAGGAGGTGTGGCGGAGGGGAGTCGGGCGGGTGAGGTGGAAAGAGTGGGCGTTGCGGTGCCGATTGGTGTAAGGCTAGTCACGGGGTTAGAGCTGGAGGAGTTTGCCGAGTTCGAGTTGGAATTGGATATAACTACGGAGCCGCGGCGCCGGGGTTGGTAGGTTCGATCCGTTGTACGGGAGCGTTCCAGATTCCGTTGACGCATGTATTCAGCTATACTCGCTGTTGAGCGGCTTTGCAGGGTCGAGGCAAGGCTTGGGGGTGTGAGCCAGGTCGACATTTGCGGATCTGTTCCTGTCCTGTTTGAATTATAGTTGACGGTGGCTGGTGGCGGAGGATCACGGTTTTCGTTTGCTGCCCCCCTGCGTAGGCCGATGGAGTCTATCATTTGACGCTCGCTATCACTCAGTCGATCAGGAGTGTCTCTGGATGACTGGAACTCGCTGTTGAGAAGGTCCCGTTCCCTTCGTCTTCGTTCAGCTGCGTGCTCCATGTAGTCTGCTGTATGGCTCACAGCGGCTAGATGCCGTTGCGCTTCCAGAGCTTCTCGATGCGAGTCTACGTATCGACGCATTATATCATGCTCTCGCTGCTCAAGAATGTTGTCTTCGTGCTCCAACAATTCGACCCTTGTAAGATCTGATGAGCACGAATCGAGACGAAGTGTCTGTATGGACCCAATACCATTCCGCAGGTCTACCACGCAGACCTTACCTTGGTCCTCGGCCCAAGCCAATAGATCCCACGGAGCTGGTGAAAAGCTCATCGATCGTACAGCTCCTGGACCGCCAGGGAAACCTTGCAATTCAAAATCCTGTTCACCGGCAGGCAATACTCCTCTTGAAGAATTCAGGACAGCAATCGTGGCGTCGTCTGCTCCCATATCATCCACGATCAAGGACGTATCGTACATCGTAATGTAGCCACATTGGGAAGCTGTCGCGCAAATATGCCCCGAGGGTGAGAACGCCGTCGTAAAGCAGCTCCCACTGAGGCTGGTCTTTGCTATTGGTTGCCAAGCATATTCTGGATCAGGAAGTTCGCTTGGAACAATGACTTTGCGATGGAAGAAGATCTGAGGCTGCGGCTTTTCAGGCTCGTAGTCACCAACGGCCATCATCATGGTCCCATCAGGGGATATCGTCGCATGGTTCATGTCTATCGGGAAGGAGAGCTCCGCTATATTGCGGTACCGCGAAATCGAGAAGATCCTGACAGTCTTGTCATTGTGTCTGGAAGAGCAAGACTGTTAGCGGGCTCATCGAGTTTCTCTATTTCCACTTACGTTGTAATAGCCACAATCTCCTCCTCAAGCTGCTCCGGCCCTCCACGCATCAATTGGATCTTCGCCGAGTTTATAAGTACCTTGCCAAATTCGAAGTGCGAAACATGGTTTGCCCTGAAGGGCTGTGGACGAGGAGGAGTAGGCGGAGTCCACGTAGAATCATGGGAAGCTCGAGATTCAGGATCCAAATTCAGAGGCAGAAGGTCATCGACCTCGAAAAGGTCCTTTGGAGCATCGAGCCCAATCTCAAAGTCGCCAACTTTGAGCAGGGCACATTTCCCATGCTTGTATCCGGCACAGAGCCAACCATAGCCAGCATCCAAACAGAACGGCTTCCAATCGAGGCGGGTGATTAATCGCTTTTTCCGGGTAAGAAGATGTAAGGCATAGATATCATTGTCCGAGGCATAATAGAGGACATCATTGCTCCTGGTACTGAGGTAGTTCTTGAGCTGGCTGTGCCTTGAATACGTTTAGTATTCAAACGGTAAAGACAGAACAAGACAGTGGAAGGGAGACCTACTGGGGAGTGATCTTGGTCGGAAAGAACTTGGGGCGCGAGTCGTGGATCAAGGTACTGGATTGGCAAGGTCTGCAATAGTCTGGTTAGATCTTGCATATGTAGTTCTCGTGCAGGTGCAGGACTCACTTTGTGAAGTCAATGGTCATGGTGTGGATGAGCGGAGGCTCGAAAAGAGTGTCGGCAGTGAAGACACCAGACGCATTTCTTTCCTATACCATGCGAGTTCTTCGAGATTGCTCACGTATAGTATACTCAGCCCTGTTGACGATGTCTGAATCTGCAAGGAAACAAGGCGGTCATACCAGCGGTCATACCGTTAAAATCTTTCGGTTTCCAATGACAGGACCGTCTCTTAATGACAGGACTTGGCGGCGAGATTCCATTATGCGCTAAGGAGTTTTTGACCATCATGGTTCCTAATATTTCCTTCACATTTCTATTATCTTCCATCTCCACATCCTATCCGCATCCTTCGTTGACTGCCCCAAGTGCCTCTTGACTGGTAGCCCGTCCTCCTACTTTCATTATGCTGTCGTCAAAGCTTACGAGATCAGTAAGCCGCTGCCATCTATCATGCAAGTCTGAAGCTCACACGACTGCTCTAGCTACCACGCACCGCATCAGCCTTTTCACGCTCACCTTTCTATCGGTCACCTATAGCATCCTCCTTCGCTCGCTATCAGTCGACTGGTGGGGAGGAGAAAGTCAAAGGCCAAGTCATTGGAATTGACCTGGGTAAGTCATCAAGTCTCAGTTTGATCTGCCAGAACAACCATACTGACGATATGCGTTCTATAGGCACGACAAACTCCGCTGTAGCCGTCCTAGAAGGCAAAACGCCTAAAATAATAGAAAACTCTGAAGGTTGCTTTCACCCGCTCATTTGAGGATATTCGACCAAATTCTAACCCTGAAATTCAGGTACAAGAACAACACCGTCTGTGGTTGCGTTCGCGCAAGATGGCGAACGACTCGTCGGTATCTCAGCCAAGCGTCAAGCTGTTGTCAACCCGGAGAACACTCTGTTCGCCACAAAGCGTCTTATCGGTCGGAAATACACGGATGCTGAGGTTCAGCGAGACATTAAAGAGGTTCCTTATAAGATCGTACAGCACGTGAATGGCGATGCTTGGGTTGAGGCCCGAGGCCAGAAATATTCCCCTTCCCAAATCGGTGGATTCGTGTTACAGAAAATGAAGGAGACCGCGGAGGCCTATCTCAACAAGAACATCCAGAACGGTGTCGTTACCGTGCCTGCCTACTTTAACGATTCACAGCGTCAAGCAACCAAAGATGCTGGTCAGATCGCTGGTCTAAACGTTCTTCGAGTCGTGAATGAGCCCACAGCCGCTGCGCTTGCGTATGGCCTCGAGAAAGAAGACGATCGTATTATTGCGGTCTACGATCTGGGAGGAGGTACTTTTGATATTTCCATCCTTGAAATTCAGAAGGGTGTATTTGAAGTCAAGTCCACCAATGGTGACACACATCTTGGTGGCGAAGACTTCGACATCAGCCTCGTTCGCCACCTCGTTCAATCGTTCAAGAAAGACTCTGGGATCGACCTTTCTGGCGACCGGATGGCTATCCAGCGTATCCGTGAGGCTGCTGAAAAGGCCAAGATTGAGCTTTCTTCAAGTCTGCAGACCGACATCAATCTGCCTTATATCACCGCCGATGCCTCCGGACCCAAACACATCAACATGAAGATGTCTCGATCGCAACTGGAGAAGCTTGTTGACCCGTTGATCGGCCGGACCATCGACCCCGTGAGGAAGGCATTGAAAGACGCCAACTTGCAAGCCAAGGATATCCAGGAAGTTATACTAGTTGGTGGTATGACTCGAATGCCTAAAGTGACGGAATCAGTCAAGAGCATATTCGGCCGCGACCCCGCAAAGTCGGTCAACCCTGACGAGGCTGTGGCTATTGGTGCATCTATTCAAGGAGCTGTACTGGCTGGTGAAGTCATGGATGTCTTGCTTCTGGATGTCACACCATTGTCTCTTGGTATCGAAACATTGGGTGGTGTCTTCACGAGGTTAATTAACCGCAACACTACCATTCCTACCAAGAAATCCCAGATCTTCTCCACCGCAGCCGACTTCCAGACCGCAGTCGAGATTAAGGTCTACCAGGGTGAGCGTGAGCTTGTTCGTGACAACAAGCTACTCGGCAATTTCCAGCTCGTTGGCATTCCACCTGCGCATCGCGGTGTTCCTCAGGTCGAGGTCACGTTCGATATCGACGCCGATTCCATCGTTCATGTTCACGCCAAAGATAAGTCTACAAACAAGGACCAGTCAATCACCATAGCTTCTGGGTCGGGTCTCTCGGATACCGAGATCCAGGGAATGGTAGATGACGCCGAGAAGTACGGCGAGCAAGATAAGGAGCGCAAGGCTGCTATTGAGGCCGCCAACCGCGCTGACAGCGTCCTCAACGATACTGAGAAGGCTCTCAAGGATTTTGCAGACAAGATCGACAAGACCGAGTCTGACCAGCTCAAAGAGAAGATCGCAACACTGCGGGAGTTCGTTGCAAAGAACCAGACTGGAGAGGGTACGGCCACGGCCGCTGAGCTGAAGGAAAAGACCGACGAGCTCCAAATGGCAAGTCTGAATCTGTTCGACAAGATGCACAAAGCTAGGGCGGAGGAGCAGAACACACCACCACCCGGCAACGCCGGCGAAACACCACCCGAAGGTCAACAGGGGGGCGAGAACCCAGGTGACGGGGAGAAGAAGCCATGAAGATGAAAAGCAGCTCTATCCTTTTGCCCTGAGGGTCCATTGACTACCTCTGTACTCATATTCCCCCATCCTCCCGGTGTTTTATCACTCTGCAAAGGCGCCTACCTGCTTCCTTTACCGCTGTCTTCCTACACTTGCGGACGGCTTTACTGGATGGATGTCATAGCATGGTTGAAGCGTCTTCTTGTAATTAAATAGTTAGATGGATCTGAAGAAAATCTCCTCTCAGCTCGTCTAATTTTGAGCTCACAATGATATCGTGGCATAAGGTAACAAGAGTTTTGATCTACCCAAGTTTCAGCTCTACGGGCCCTAGAGGCTTCCGTAGAGACAACACCTTTGGCAAAGATCCCTCGAGCAAACACACATCACCTATCACGAGCACACCCATTCTGGACTTCGACCTCTGTACCCATCATACCAATAATACAAACAGACCTTTGACAAGATGGACAAATTTCAAGCCTTCGGGAAGAACATCACGTACGCACTCCCAGGGTTCCCCTCCAAAGCTCTTACTGACCGGAAGTGCCCAGGTCTTCCATCTCTCCATTCGCTGCTCGAACACAGCAGTACTTCAAGGAGCAGATCGGCACCGCCGATGATAAGGTGCAATTAAGTCTTTCCGTCGACAATCCAGGCACAAACTAAAATACTCGCCATCCAGACCGAGCTCCCACCCGACTACATCGAGCTCGAAAAGCGAGTCGATGCCCTGAAGCAAGTCCACCAAAAGCTTCTCCAAGTCACGTAAACCTGTCCCCCCTTGAAACTCTGATTGAAAAACTGAAATTCCCCCAAAGCTCCCAATACTCAAATGAAGCCTACGACTATCCTCCCAACATCCGCGAATCCTTCACAGACCTCTCCCGCACCATCACCGACAAAGTCAACCTCCTCTCCCATGCCACCTCCCCATCTGAAGCCCAAGCCGCCTTGACCGCCCCTCCCTCTGCAAAGCCCCAACCCAAGACCTTTCCCCATGCCATCGCCCGCGCTTCCCTCGCTGGGTCGCAGATGCTGAATCAAACCCAACCTTCTGGCAGCAGCGGGGAGGACCCCCTTGCTACCGCGCTGGAGAAGTATGCGCTTGCGTCCGAGAAAGTCGGGGAAGCAAGACTGGGGCAGGATGCGCAGATCCAGCAACGGTTTTTGGCGGGGTGGAGCACTACGTTGAATACCAACTTGATGTTTGCGACAAGGGCGAGACGGGGAGTCGAGAATGCGAGGTTGGGACTTGATGCGACGAAGGCAAAGGGGAAGAGGGGGCATGTCATCGGGGCGAGTGGGGAGCAAGAGGAGTTGCCCATGAGTGATGAGGTTCGGGCTGAGGTTGAGAGGAAGGAGGATGAGTTTGTTGGAGTCACTGAGGAGGCCGTTGGGGTGATGAAGAATGTAAGCCATTCTGTTCAATCGCGCTTGCTGCTATGGACCGCTGGTTCAGGCAGGGTTGAAGATCTAATTCGTATGCAGGTCCTGGATACTCCCGAGCCCCTACGCAACCTGGCCGATCTCATCGCCGCCCAGCTCGAATTCCATAAGAAGGCGTATGAGATCTTGAGCGAATTGGCGCCTGTGGTGGATGGCCTGCAAGTCGAGCAGGAGGCTAGCTATCGCAAGAACCGTGAAGGTGCTTAGATTGTCCCAAGGTCCACGTTGGGAGGCAAGGGGCATGCGGCTGTCCTACTCTTACTGAATTTGGTGGTTCCACTTAGGGGCTCGGCCTCTGATATTCTTTCTACAGGCGTTTGTTGTGGAAGGTGACTGTTTGGGCCTCGGTGAATGATCCCTAACCACGAGCTGTTCGTGACCAATGCAAACGCTGTTGCTTGTGAGAAGCGTACTGTGCAAAACACGATCTACAAGATAGCAGATTGATTTGCAGTCATTACACTTCTGTAGTCTTCGATTCTCCTTTGCGTATGCCAACCACCGTGCGCTCTCGAAGGGTACCCGCCTAAAGGTCGCCAGAAAGCCCCTACGAGCTCGCGCCGAAAGCAAATGTTTTAAGCCCGGAGAACAATGTTGCAAGGGCAGCTCCAGAGACTGTATTGAGTTTTGATTACCTTGGGTTTGCTCTACTAGCGTAACATCTAGACGAGTAAACCCATGTTTGCACAAGATGAAGCCGCCAGTGGTTGTAATATTTCGATACCTCTTCGTCTAGAAAAGGTAGGCCTATCATTGTCACCAAACCATGAAGCAATGCCAATATGCATCGAATGCCGCTACCCAGTCTCCCAGCTCTACCATGTCCTCCACAGCCGCAAGCCTCCTCCCCCTCCCAATTCCGCCCATAAAGCCTCCACACCCAATCTCGCAAATTCATCAACCCCAAAATCACCAAATGCACCACGCGCCCCGGCTAGCGAGGCGAAGAAGGCAGCTTCTGGGAGTGGCGGAGATGTCAGATTGACCCAATGCCCTCGCTGCAAGCGCTTTGCCGACAAATATGTGGAGCATGACTTTGTAGTCCTCTTCATCGACCTAGTGCTCGTGAAGCCACAAGTAAGCTCCCTCGATTTCCTACCTGTAGTCTACTGCTCAAGTAAGCTTTCAATGACACCCTGTCCCCTTCCAGGTCTACCGCCATCTCCTCTTTAATCGACTTTCTCGCTCGGACGACGAGCTAGACGTGCGCTCCCGGTTCCTCCATTCCAAGTTAAAGAACCCAAGCCCGCTGACCTACTCATGCCAGCCCTCCATCCTCCGCCTCGGAACCCTTCTGCTCCTCTTCGATGTCTATCTAACCTGGTCACAAATCGAATCCCTCCCCCACCCGCTTACCGCCAATTCCCCAATCCCTCACCTCCCAATCCTCTTCCAATACCTCTTCTACCTCTTCCTCTGCGCCTCTACCACGCTCGCACAGCACCTGACAATTCGCTGGTTAGCAAGTCTACTGGGCCTGGGCCAAACCCCATCAAGCGAGGGTGAAGAGAGATGTCCGAGCACGGCAACGCAGGTATCAGCACCGCCGAAGAAGCAAACGCCAAACAGTATAACTACGGCGCTATTCGTCAGCTCCTGCATGTCTCTATTTCCGATACTGATGGTGGTCTGGAAGTATGACGATGCCTCTCCTTCTCCTGCTTCCCAACCTCAGGACATCGGATATACATCTGGCTTTTTGTCCCCGGGGAAAGGCACGAACTGGGTCAGGAAGTGGGTTGGGTGGGCGGTGGCGATGCAGAACCTAGAGGCATTGAGGATTCTGCTTGGTTGTGGGTATCCGAGTGCGGGGGTCCTGGTAGTTACTGGGGGGGTGGTGAGGTGGGTGGTTTGGAGAGCGATACTGGGGAGTGCGGGGTTGGGGGAGGGATGAATTGGGTCTCCGAGAGCGGACTGGGACTTAGAAGTCACGTTATCATGATCCTTCAGCTGGGTACCTGTGAGGACAAAGGTGAGGGTCTTGCTCGAGAAAGTACTGGTACACAGAGCGCTCAGGTGCGGCCTGTTGCAGTAGGATGCTGTCAAGGTGACCCTGTAGCTTTTGATTTGCCATTGGAAGATGCACTGGCTTCGTGTCGGGGATCCCATGAGAGAGGATAGCCAAGCAAGGAGCAGCTCGAGAGTATCTTATCAGAAGAACGGATCAATGTATGGATACGTTGTTTTTTCTTCAGGCAAAGAGGCTCTAACGCCCAAAGAATCCTCTTCAACTGGGCTATACAGGACAGTCTAAAAAAGACAGATTCAAGAGGTTCACCGTTCGAGCCCGTGAGCTCGAAAAGGGCTGGCCTTTCAAGTGTACCCCTTTCCCATGTCTCATTTCCTCGTCCTCAAAATTGGCCCAAGTCTAATGGGTGGTGACTTAATACCTCCAAACATATATGAACAAGAATATACTATCAAAAGAAGCCCAGAAACCACTCCACACCGTCAGAATTGTCTAGGATCTTGCAAAACCATCTCTACCAAATTCATACCTTGTTTTCTCTTTTTCGACTTTTGGTATATGAGATCATCCAGGCATGGAAAAACCCCAAAATTTCAAGAAACCAAAACGCATAAAAGAATCGAGTTTGAGCACAGGCAAGAAAGCCAGACCAGGTGCTGAGCATTATCTTCGAAACAGGGGCTACTGTCTACACCACCCACCCGAGCTGACCCAGATGGTAAATGGTTTAAATCTCTAAGAAGTAAACATGCGGAAGAAATGGAACATTTGATTAGGCGGACTTGGCCAATGCTTCGCAGCTACACCTGAATATCCACCATAAGATACTCTCGGCATCTTACATCGTCGGGACTTCTTCTCTACAAGACCAAAGCACTGTCCAGGTGACATACCTTGCTCGAAAACAAGCATCAAGCAAGCCAAAAGAGTTCAATGCTGCCCTGCAGGGTTCAGGCTGGCTGATCTCTACTTCTCACGCAATCATCTCTCTACTCCCAAGGCCTCGCCTCGCTGTTTTCTCTTCCTCCTGAATATTAAAACAACACAATATCTAGTAATATGCACTGCCTTGTTCAAGACCCCGTTCAACCCCTAGGATTTAATTATCCGGGAGAACCCTCCCTCCCCTTCCTTGCACTTCCAAACCGCACCATCCACCACCCCCCCCTTCTTCCCCATGAACACATCCACCCAGCCCCCCCCAAACCCGAATCACCTACTCCCAACCCCCAAGCTTACTTCGCCCCGCAGCACCGCCCACCTTCCCCATCCAGCTCTCCCCTCACCCTCACCCCTTAATCCCCCCTCCCCGCCCACCATACTCCCTCGGCCCCCTCCTCAATCCGTCCAAGACCAGCCTGCACCC
>JAABUQ010000806.1_pt1 | contig 72094 bp, 69 predicted proteins | sample 5560001 | NCBI WGS metagenome assembly JAABUQ01 (sample SAMN10711888, study PRJNA513371) | rock metagenome | isolation source: Antarctica rocks | place: Antarctica: Victoria Land, Finger Mt nord | collected 2015-12-18 | reverse complement strand
GGGCTAACCCAACATTTGTCCTAGTTAGCCATAGCCCATTCGGCCTATCGCCGGCCACGTCGCGCGGCCTTCGGGCCGGATTGGACATGCCAGGGCAAGATTTCTCGCCCTGCTCGGGTCATATTTTGGCCCCGTAACGGTCGTCGCGCCATCGATATGATGTTAGCCATCGGCGCCGCCGACGCGGGCGCGCCCAGGGGCTGCGCATTATCGGCATCGGCGTGGAGTTGACCGCGGCCTTTCTGGGAGCGGCCACGCCCCACGGCGATCTTGTGCAAACTCCACGGGCATCTCGAGGTCGGAGCGGGTACCATAGCGATAGTGCTGATGACTTGCGAGAGTAGAGCGAGGCGCCAACGTTATGAAAGCAATCGTGTTGCACGGGGTGACCGAGCCCGAGGCGGTGCGCCTCGGGGACGCCGATGATCCTATCCCCGGACCCGGTGAGGCCGTCGTCCGGGTCCATGCCGCCGCCCTCAACCACCGCGACCTCTTCATCTGTCAGGGCCAGTACGCGGGGCTGCGCTTCCCCATCATCGTGGGCTCCGACGGCGCCGGCGAGGTGGTCGCGCTTGGTCCGGGCGCTCATAGCGCCCATGGCCACCTGGTCGGCGACCGCGTGGTCATCGACCCCGTCTTCGATTGGGGCGACGACCCGCGCGTCCAGGGGCCGAACTTCCGCATCCTAGGGCTGCCGGATAACGGGACCCTGGCCGAGTTGGTTCGGGTCCCGACGGCCAACCTGTATCCGTGGCCCGAGGGATTATCGGCCGTGGACGCCGCGGCCCTCCCCCTGGCGGGCCTCACCGCCTACCGCGCCGTGGCGACCCGCGGGCGCGTACAGGCCGGGGAGACGGCGCTGGTGACGGGGATTGGCGGCGGTGTGGCGACCTTCGCCCTGCTGATCGCCCAGCGCCTCGGCGCGCGCGTGCTGGTGACGTCGGGCAGCGACGAGAAGCTGGCGCGCGCGCGGGAGTTGGGCGCGGACGACGTCTTCAACTACCGCACGAGCGACTGGGTCAAGGCGGTACGCCGGGCGACGGGCGGCGCCGGCCCCGATCTGGTGATCGACGGGACCGGCGGCCAGACGTTCGATGGGACCATCGACGCGGTGCGTCCCGGCGGCCGCGTCGTCACCTACGGCGCGACGACCGGCGCCGTCCCCGAGCTGGCGGTGCGGCGCATCTTCTGGAAGCAGGTCGACGTGCTTGGCTCGACCATGGGCGCCTCCGACGACTTTAAGGCCATGTTGAGCCTGTTCGGCGCGGGTAAGCTGCGCCCCGTCGTCGCCCGCGTCTTCCCCCTGGCCGAGGCCGGCACCGCGCTACGTTATATGCAGGACGCGGCGCAGTTCGGCAAGATCGTGTTGTCAGTGACGAGTGACGAGTGGCTAGTGGCGAGTGACGAGTGAGGTAGGACAGGAGTGGCAACTGGCAATTAACTGATGACCAGTGACCGCTATAGACCGATGTCTGAGAATAGTCCGGTGAATTCGCGGGCGTGCGCGCCGGTGGTGATGGGGATAGAGAGCCACGTTGAAGCGGCCCTCGGCGAGTTCCTCGCCGTTATAGTAGTAGCGCATAATAAAGGTGTGCGAGGCCGTCACGGGGCCGCCTACAAGGTCGGAGACGGCGGCCTGCCCGTAGAGGCCGTTGTCGCCGCTGTGCTCCGTGTACACGGTCCCGGTGTCGACGACCATATCCGTCCCATCGGGCTGGACCTGGGCGACCGACTGGATATACTGCGTCGTGTCGACGCTGTGTGCGAAACGGGCGTTCCAGGCGATAGTATCGCCGGGGTGGAAGGTCGTGCGCACGTTTTGGACCGCGGCCGATCTACCCCCGTCACCGGGGATAAAGCTGAGGCCGAACTGGATGCCGCGGTCGTTGGAATGGCCAAAGAGCGCGCCCAGATCGAGGTTCCAGTGGCCGCCCGATCCATGCTGCGCGCCCCATCCTGTTGCTGCCACGATAGCGACGATGATGGCGCGTATCACGAGGCGCTTAAACAGCCATTTCAACGCTTGCCCTTCCCTACAACCTGTTTTCAGCCTACACACGTGGCGCGTCACCTGACGTCCGTGGGAAGGCGCTCCTCGACCTCTGATCGGCCTTGTGAATAACGCCAACATAGCATCACCGAGCGGGCGCGGGCGATAGGCTATTCGGGCTATCACAACGCACCGGCCATGAGTCATCCAGGCGAGGCGGCTGCCGCTACTGTCGATGGTGCGGGTGCGGGTTATGCCCTTGAGCTGTCCAAAGGACGAGATGACAAAATGCCGTATAATTCCCGACATAGGGTTGTCGCCGCGCCGTGTCATGATAGGGTTAAGGATGGCGATGCACGGGTTGCATCCCGGAAAGAGCCGACTCTGAGCGTGGAGGGAACGACAGTGTGGGCAGGCGAGTATGCGGTGGACACGACGGCGACGAGCGCGGCTATCTGGCAGATCTGGACCGAGACGGACGGATAAGGCAAGGGCATGAACCGCACCGACCGGCTGTACGCGCTGGTGGAAGACCTACGCGCCCACACGCCGCGCACGGTGCGCGCACAGGATCTGGCGGCGCGCTTCGAGGTCAGCGTGCGCACCATCGAGCGCGACCTGCTGGCCCTGCAGGAGGCCGGTGTGCCCATCTGGGCGCAGCCGGGTCCGGGCGGAGGCTACGCGCTGGACCCCCTGACCACGCTGCCGCCGCTCAACCTGACCCCGGCCGAGGCCACGGCCATCGCCGTCGCGTTGGCGGCGAACCGCGCCATGCCCTTCGCCGAGGCCGGCCAGTCGGCCCTGCAGAAGCTCGTCGCCGTGATGTCGACCGCCCAGCGCGCTGCCGCCTCGACCCTGGCCGACCGGGTGCGCCTGGTCGACCGCCCCGGTCTGGCTGCCGCGCCCGTCATGGCGGCCCCCAGCGTGCGGCGGGTCGTCGAGGAAGCCGTGGCCGCGGGCGTGACGGTGGACATCGACTACGTCGACCGGCACGGCGGGGTCACGGCGCGCACGGTCGAGCCGGCTGGCCTGGTAGGAGGACGCGGCGGCTGGTACCTGATGGCCTGGTGTCGTCTGCGTCAGGGCACGCGCAGCTTCCGCCTCGACCGCATCCAGGACGCGCGCTTGGGCGTCGAACGCATCGCATTGCGCCCACTCGACGAGATGATCCGCGATATCCCGGCCGACGTCTACCGGCCCATGGCGCCGACGCGCATGGCCGACGCATAGATCGGCGCCACCAGGCTGCTCAACGATCTCATACCCGAGCGACCGAAAACTGGGCATCACCTCGCCGGCTGTGTACAGCGGCATCGTGGCGCCGAAGGCGTGACGTCGACGATCGATCAAGGGAAGGACATCATGACCGATCTGATCCCACCAGGTCAGGAGCATCCAGCCGTTGACCCGATCGATGGCAATGCAGTCGGCGCCATGCTGGCCGGCACCTATGGGTTGACCCCGGTCAGCATGCGACGGCTCCCTATCGGAGACGCCACTATTAATTACCGGGTCGCCTGCATCGAGCGCACGGTGTTCGTCAAATGTTACCTTCCGGGAACAAACCTGACGGGTGAACTGATGGCCATCGAGCTGTCAGAGATAGCGGGCCGCGCCGCTGTGCCGATCGCGCCGGTACTCTCCTCTCGTACAGGGGCGCTACTTGCCACTCAGGACGAGTTGTCGCTGTCGGTGTGGGACTTCATCGACGGCCGCACGGTAACGCTGGGCCTGAATCATGGCCAACTCCGGGCCGCCGGAGCGTCCCTTGGCCGTATCCATCGCCGCTTCGCCGACCTGCCCGCCAGTCGTGGCCCTGCCTCCCAGACACGCACCTGGCTGTCCATGGATCTGTCCGAGGTTGAGCGAACCATCAACAGGCTACTGGGTATCATCGCCGCGCGCGCTGAGCCCGACGACTTCGATGCAGCAGCCGAGCAGACCCTGCGAGAGCGACGCGCGACGCTGGCGCATGTGCCGTCGCTGCTGGCCGACCTGCCGCCGCTCACGAGTCAGGTGCTGCACGGCGATTACAGTGCGCTCAATCTGCTGTTCTCCGGCGACGACCTCGTCGCGGTGATCGATTTTCGGCCACCCGATCCGTTCCTGATCGCCTACGAGCTTGGCCGCATCGCGTTCGACCCGCGGGCCGTCGCGCTCACTTCCAACTGGTTGGAGGATGCCTGCACATTGGTAAGTGCATACCTGGCCGAGAATCCGCGCGCCTCCCACAGTGACATCGCATGTGCCGGCCGGATTTGGCTTGCGCAATTGCTGACCAGCTTGTACGGAGTTAAGGGTCACTACCTACAGCCCGGTTTGCTGCAAGATGACCTGGACGAGTTCTGGCTGCTCCGCCACCAGGCTGCGCAAGTCCTATTGGAGCACCTGGACGAGGTCGAGGACGCGCTGAGCGGTTGCCGGCCAGCATGATCCGACTGATAGTCGTCCGGGACAGTGACGCTAATCCTCCTCGAAGACGAGCGTGTCGGTCATGCCGTCACGGCCGATGGTGGTGGCGGGGAAGATCGCGGTGGCGCGGTCGCGGTAGGCCAGGGGATCGGGCAGCGAGGGGCTGAAGTGCGTCAGCCACAGGCGACGCACCGCGCCGTCCCTGGCCAGCGCGGCGGCCTCGGCGAAGGTCATGTGCTGCGCTTCCCAGCGCGTGGGCTTGTTCTCCTCGTCGCCGTACATGCCGTCGGCAATGAAGAGATCGGTCCCGTCGTCGGCGCGCAGGAACGCGGAGAGGCCGGGCGTGGGGCGCGTATCGGTGGCCAGCACCAGGCGCAGGCCGCGGCGGGCCGGGCCGCGCACCGCGTCGGGCTGGACGAGGCGTCCCTCCACTTCGACGGCCTCGCCGTGCTGCAGGCGCCGCCACGACGGCAGCGGCACGCCCAGCGCGCGGGCGCGGTCGGGATCGAAGCGCGGCTCGCGACCGATGGCCACGGAGTAGGCCAGGCAGGGCACCCCGTGGTCGAGCCGCAGCGAGCTGACCGCGACCCCGGGCACGCCCATGGGGGCGAATCGCTCGCCGCCCTGCAGTACCTCTAGCTGCAACGGGTAGGGCAGGTTGCCCGCCGCGCGCATCAGCCCCTGCACCACCGGGATCAGCGGCTCGGGACCGTACACGGTCAGCGGGTCGTCAGAGCCCTTGCCGGAGTGGCCCAGCGTCAGCAGCAGGCCAGGCAGCCCCAGCACGTGGTCGGCGTGCAGGTGGGTCAGCAGGATGGCCGAGAGGTTGCGCAGGCCCCAGCCGCGCTCGCGCACCGCGATCTGGGTACCCTCGCCGCAGTCGATCAGCAGCAAGCCGGCCCCCGCGCGCACCAGCGTGGCCGAGAGGCGGCGCCAGGGCAGCGGCTGCATCCCGCCCGTCCCCAGCAGGCAGACGTCAAGCACGGATCAGCCCTTCATCGGCACGATGGCCAGGGTGCAGCGCGAGATGCAGACCAGACGCTCGTCCTCGTCCTGGATGCGCACCTCCCAGACCTGCGTCGTGCGGCCCTTGTGCAGCGGCGTGCCGATCGCCGTGAGCAGGCCGCTTTGCTTGGAGCGCAGGTGGTTGGCGTTGATCTCGAGGCCAAACGCGACCATGCCGGGCTCGCAGTTGAGGACCGCGCCCATGCTGGCCACCGTCTCGGCGAGGGCCACACTGGCCCCGCCATGGAGGTAGCCAAAGGGCTGGTGAACGCGCGGGGTGACGGGCATGGTGGCCACCACGCGCGACGGGTCCTGGTCCACGAACGTGATGCCCAGGGTCGTCAGCAGGGTTTCGCCCTCGGGCAGGGCGCGGTCGGACGGGTTCAATGGATCTCCTTCTGCCTACTTCGGCTGCGGCACGCCTTCCTTGACGTACGTGCCGAACAGTTCCATGGACCGGTAGTTCAATGGCAGAACGCGGCGCTTTGAGGATTGAACCCGGACTTAAACGTGTTGGCGCGCGCAACTGGGCGGTACACTTGGACCCGGGGGAAGGCTACTCTCCCGGGTCCGTTTCTATTGCGGATACAAACGACGGGCCGGCCGAGGATTCCTCGGCCGGCCCGTCGTTTATATCCGCCCCGGCGCTTGCACCAGGGTATGCCACGCCGGGACTAGGCGGCGCGGACGTTGCCGCAGGGCGTGTGTTGCATGGCGGAGCGCATACCGCGTCCATTGGTATTGGGCGCGAGCACCCGGACGCTCGTCTTACCGCGGCAGACAGTGGCCTGCGCCGGGTTCGCTGTGTTGCACTTGGGGCAGCGCCAGCCCTCGATGCGGCGCGCATCGGGATTGTTCTTGCTTGTAGCCATCGATCGACAGTCCTCGTATTGGGGTGGGGAAGTGGGATGTAAAGGGAGAGGTTCGCATAGAACCTCTTTCAGTATATCATGTCGCGGCTCGGGTTCGCGGGCCATGGTGACACGACCGACGTCTCGGTCGCGGGCCAGATGGTCCATTCCATGATGTGAGAGGGCGGCTTCCCCACGCACGAGACGGTCGCGGCGGCGGTGCGACGCCAGTTGAGCGGCGGAGCGAACGCGGCCGCGGAGGACTGGTCGACGGACGGGACCGCACCGCGACACGACGCGTAACACTGAATCGAACGCCTTTCTGGCGCCGGCATGTGTGCTAGTGTGATAGGATCGCGGCTCGAGGAACGGATTGTGCACGATATCCGCTGCGTGACGGCTTCGTTCCACCAGTAAAGTGTGGAAACAGGGACAAGGAGGTTCGACGATGGCAATCTCGACGATGCGGGATCTCATCGTCAATGTTGGTAGTGTGCAACGGGTGGCCGCTGATGCTGGTAGTGCGCGTCGGGCACGATGATGACACGGATGGTGCGCGACGATGCTCCCCGGCGTGACCGCACGGTCACGGTGAGCAGAGCCTCTACCTGGCGTCGTACTGAGTAGGCAATGTGGATACGCGCTCGTACCTGCCCGTGGCTGTTGGCTCTGGCATGGACGGTGATACGGAATAGTATCACCGTTGAGTTGTGTCCGCGTCCGTGTCCGCGCGCGGCCGCATCTAACCGCGCCGGTGAGGCTTGGAAGGCGGATGAGCCTCCCAGCGCATGGACCGCGCTCATCGCTTCCCTGGCCGTGCTGGCCGGACCAGCGTAGAGGAGCGCGACGGCCGCTACGCTCCCACGGTGAGCATGGGCGCCGGTACGACCATTCGGCCTCCGACCGCGCGCGGAAGCGCCGCGCGGGGCGCCAGCGACGACGTGGCTCAGCGTCACGGTGATGGTGACCGGTGAGTTAGGGGGCGCCGAGAACGCAACGGCGACCGTTCCGTTAGAGGCTAGAATACCGCGCGGAACGACGACGATCGGTGGTGGCTGCCGACCGCTGCCCGCCCTTGCGACCGGCGTCGACGCCGCCGCGACCGCGGTTGGACGCGGCAAAATAGTGCGCTGTGCGTGTGGCGTGGCCGTCGGCGGGATCGTTGGCGATCCCACGTCCACCGGTGCGAGCGCGGTCTGTGTGCCGATTGCCGTGCGCGGCGGCGCGCTCGTCGCGATCACGCTCGCGGCCATGATTGTGCTGGTTGTGCCCGTTGGCGGCGCGGTCGTGTTGGTGGCTGTCGACGGCAGGGGTGTCGCCAGCGGCGTGACGGTGGACGCGGTGGACGAGGTGGACGAAGCAGGCGGCGTATCCGTCGCCGTACGTGTCTGTTGTGGCGACGGCAGGGGCATGGCCGCATCGGTCGCGGTCGCAGTCGCCGTATCGGTCGCGGTCCCCGTCGCGACCGTCGGGCTTTGGGTGATAGGCGTACAGATTGCCGTTGCCGTTGTTGTGTTCGTCGGAGGCGCCGCGGTCGGCGTTGGCGAGTCCACCACAGTCGTCGCCGTATCCGTTGCGGCGATGGTCGTGCCTGGGGCCATGGGCAAGGCATCGCCGACGCGGCCGGCCGCGCTGCATGGGGAGATCGCGGACCCGGACAGCATAGCGGCGTCCTGGCGCGCGTGGGCGAGCGCCGCAACGATGGCGCGCCGTGGGGTTGTCGCGGATGGGACCACGAGGCGGGGGGTCACGTCGGGGCGCGGCACGATGAGCGCGCCACCCGTGCCGCTTATCATGAAGAGCAACAGCGTCGCCGTGGCCTGCCGCCAGGCGTGCGCGACGCGCCATGATCTAGCTCCTACTATCATCGGTCCAGGTCCCTTCTCGTAGCCATGGACGCCTCACAGGTCTCTAGCCGTCTCCGGCGCGTCGCGGGTCTTTAGCCGTCTCCAGCGCGTCGCGCACGCCTGGCGTCGGGACCCCCTCCATCCATTGTGCACTATCCGGGCATATTTTGACCATGAGGAAACCACAGAAGTAGCCCACGGAAGCAGGCGTGACGGCGTGTTAATATAGTGACGGATGCCCCGGTCATCGGATGGCCATGCGCGGCACGCGGTAGGGTAGGTGAGATGCACGCTATGACGACCGTTGATGTCCTCGACTTCGCCGACCTGCTCCGGCGCTACCGGGTTGCCTCTGGCCTCACGCAAGAATCGCTGGCCGAGCGGTCGGGCCTGAGTACGCGGGCCATCAGCGACCTGGAGCGAGGCATCTACCGGGCGCCGCAACGCAATACGGTGCGCCTGCTAGCCGCCGCGCTGGATCTGACGGAACACGACCGCGCCGCGCTTGAGAACTCTGTCTCGCGGGGGCGCCGCTCCCTTAGCGCCGCCAAAGCAGGCGCGACCGCTATCCCGGCCGCGGCTCCAACCGCCGACGGTCGCGCTCCTATCTCCCTGACGTTGCCCGCGCCACCCACGGCGTTGATCGGGCGCGAGGGTGATGTGGCCGAGGCTGCTCGATTGCTTCGCGAGGTGGGGGTACGCTTGCTCACCTTGACAGGACCAGGCGGGGTCGGCAAGACCCGCCTGAGTCTGCGCGTCGCGGCCGAGCTTGCCCCGGATCTCGCCGATGGCGTGGTCTCGGCGGCCCTGGCCGCCATCCGCGATCCCGCTCTGGTCTTACCCACCATCGCGCGGGCGCTGGGGGTGAGCGATGTCGACGACGACGCGCTGGCGAGCGTCAGCGCGGCTCTGGGCGAGCGGAACGTGCTGTTGCTGCTAGACAACTTTGAACAGGTGGTGTCCGCCGGTCCGTTGATCGCCGCGCTCCTGGCGGCTTGCCCGCGCCTCGTCGTGTTGGTGACCAGCCGCGAGGCGCTACGCCTGCGCGGGGAGCGCGAATTGCCGGTGTCACCGTTGGCGCTGCCCACGGATGCCCACCGCTCGCTCGACGAGGTGGCGCGCTACGCGGCCGTCGACCTGTTCGTCCAGCGGGCGCAAGCGGCCAACTCCCGTTTTGCCCTCAACGTCGAGAACGCGCCCCTCATCGCCGAGATTTGCCGTCGCCTCGACGGTCTGCCGCTGGCCATCGAGTTGGCGGCGGCCCTCATCAGGCTGTTGCCGCCGCGCCAGTTGCTGACGCGGTTGGAGCGTCGGTTGCGCGTGTTGGTCGGTGGGGCGCGCGACCTGCCGGCGCGCCAGCGGACCATGCGCGATACCGTCGCCTGGAGCTACGAGCTGCTGTCGGTCTCCGAACAGACCCTGTTCGACCTGCTATCGGTTTTCGAGGGAGGCTGTAGCCTTGAAGCGGCCGAGGCGGTCTCCGCCGGGGCTAACGCGGAAGACGGCGCCGATGTCTTGCAGGGCGTGATTGCGCTGCTGGGCAAGAGTCTGTTGCGCGCGCGGGACACCGCGGACGGTGAGGCGCGCGTGGATATACTGGAGACGGTGCGCGAGTACGGACTGGAGCGATTGGTCGTCACCGGGCGGGACGAGCCCGTTCGCACGGCGCATGCCCTCTACTACCTGTCGCTGGTCGAGGAGGCCGAGCCGGAGTTGCGCGGCGCCGGGCAGGTCGAGTGGCTAGTCCGCCTGGACACGGAGCAGGACAACGTCCGCGCGGCGCTCGAGTGGACGTGGCGGCGGGGAGACGTGGCGACGGGATTGCGCCTCGCCGCGGCGCTGGGGCGCTTTTGGTCGGTGCGCGGCCACCTGCACGAGGGGCGCGGCTGGCTGGAGCAATTGCTAGACCGCGCCTCCACGGACGGTATGGTCGTCCCTCCCATGCCCAGCCTGGTGAGGGCCAGGGCCCTCAACGCGGCCGGCGCGCTGGCCTGGAATCAGGGCGATCTTGCGCGGGCGACCGTGCTGTGTGAGGCTGGCCTTGCCCTGTACCGTGAACTGGACGACAGGGAAGGCGTCGCGCTGGCGCTGAACAACCTTGGGTTCGTCGCCGTGGATCAGGGCGACTTTGCGCGCGCCACGGCCCTGCTGACGGAGAGCCTCGATCTCTATCGGCATTTGAATGACACCTGGGGCATCGCGCAAACGCTGGGTGACCTCGGCGTCGTGGCGGCGCAACAGGGTGACCTTGCGCGGGCGACACGATTGCTCGAGCAGAGCCTGCCCCTCCGTCGGCAGGTGGGCGACAAACGAGGCATCGCCGTGACGCTGTCCAATTTAGGCGGTGTGGCGGCGGACGCCGGCGATTACCGGCGGGCGGAGGCGCTGTATCAGGAGAGCGTGACCCTGGCGCGAGCGTTGGGCAACAAGCGCGGCATCGCTCTGTCGCTCAACAGCTTGGGCGATGCGGCGTACGCACAGGGTGACAAGACCCGGGCCGCGGCGCTGTACGAGGACGGCTTGATTCTCTTCCGCGAACTGGGCGACACCTGGGGCATGGCGTTAACGCTCGACGACCTTGGCGCCATCGCCGCCGAGCGTCAGGATTACGCGCGCGCGGCGGCGCTCTACGAGGAGAGCCTGTTGCTACGGCGCGATGGCGGCGATAAGCAGGGCGTCTCCGCCTCGCTGCAGGGCCTGGCCCGCGTGACAGCGGAGGTCGGGCGCCATGCTCCCGCCGCCCGGCTGCTGGGCGCGGCGACGGCGCTGCGCAAGGCCATCGGCACGCCCCTACCGCCAGCCGAGCGGCGGGACTACGAGCGGACGGAGGCGCTTGTGCGCGCCGCGCTCGATGCGGCCGCCTTCGACGAGGCTTGGGCCGGTGGGAGCGCGTTGTCCCCGCAAGACGCCGTGACGCTTGGCCTCGAAGCAGCCGCGCCCCTGGTCATTCCGATCGGCGACGCGCGCGCGGCCGGCCCCGAGACAGAGTAGCCGCACGTCAGATCTCTTCACAATCGAAGGTATCAAACGGACGGTCGCGGTTGGGCGCCGTGGCAGGGAAACCAGGGATGGTTAGCGTCCCCGCCATCCAGTCCGTCAGCAAGCCCGTCATCGTCTCGCCGTAGGTCACGACCGCCTGGTTGAACTCCAGCGCGGCCACGACGCAGGGCCAGTCGTCGGGCTGACCCTCACGCCGCCAGAACATGGTGTCGCCGTCGAAGGAGTAGGCCCACGGGAACAGGCCTTCGTCCTCGGGGTACAGGGGATAGGGGATCGCGGTCGGGTCGAGATCCGCCTTGAGTTGCCGGTAGGTGGCGAGGATGCTGTCCGCGCGCGCGAAGAAATCCCCGCCGGCGTCAAAGAAGGGGTTGAGCGGGACGAGGAACCCACCTATCCGGCCGTACCCGTATGTCGCGATGTAGTCCTTGTAGTCCGTCGGCAGGGTGAAACCGATCCTTGCCTCGATCGCCGCCCACTCCTCCGGCGTCCCCGTTGCCTGGGGGGTAGCTGGCGGCGGCAGTACCGTCCGTAGCGCCTCGATCGACATTCTATCCTTACCTCCTCTCTAACGTCTCCGTCTGGACCTACAGCGCCAGTCGCGCGGCACGGAGTTGGAGTGGGATTGCTCGCCGCCGGCGCGGTCGCCCCGGATTTGTCCGGGGCGACCGCGCCCTGCCGTCCCGACCGTCACTCGTTGCTGGCGCTACACGTCATCGCGGCGGTGGCGGGCGTCGGTGGGTTGGTGATGCGACAGGCCATATCGTACCCGTTGGGACCGATAGCCTGGAGGTCCACCGCGCTGGGGATCGCATCGTTACCCTGATACTCCGGGGTCACGCGGTAGAAGATATACGGTTCCCTGCCGCTGCGTAAGGCGTCTCTGATGCGGGTTTCGCGCGTCGACATCAGCGGCGAGTTGGTGGGGTCTTGCCACAGCGTCACAAAGTTGCGCGGGTCCGCGGGCGGACCACCCAGGACGTTGGCCAGCAGGTGTCCCTTGGCCCGTAGCTGCGGGCCCATGCTGATCGGCACGGTTATCCAGCCCGGCGGGTTGACCAGGGGATCCTCGCGCACGCTCTTGAGGCCGCCGGCGCTGATCAGGGCCACGATCCCGGTGGCCCGGCCCACCTCGTCGCAGTGAGCCGGACTGGGGCGGCAGTAGTAGTTCCTGAACGCGCCAGCCTTACTGAGCGTTATCCCGGCCGTGGCGGCTGGCACATAGCTCAACGGTCCGAAGAATACCACGACGCCGCTCCGGCGCCACAGCGCGCCCGAGCCGGAGCGCGTCAGGAAACCGATACGATAGTTGGACAGGCCCTGCACCGCGTGGTTCTTGGCGCGTCTGATGTCCGCGCGGGCGAAGCCGTCGATGAAATCCTCGGGCACTACCCGCACGCCGGATGATAGGCTCGGCGGCGTCAGGCTCGAACCGGACGACAGGCCGGGCAGCGTCCAGCGCGTGGCGCTGAACGGCGTGGTGGCCGCGACGGTCGGGCCGGGGGTGGCCGTCGGGACGGGCGTGCCCGTCGGCGTGGGCGTGGTCGGCGTGGTCTTGGCCGGCGGTGGCTTCAAGGGGCAGAGGGCTCCGCCGCCCGATGGACCGCCCGCGCTGACCACGGCGGGCGTCGCCGGCCAGGCGGGTTCGGCGGCGATGGCGCGCGGCGCGGCGCCTCCTCGCGGACCTTGATAGCGGCGTGGCGTGTGTCCGGAGTGTCCCGTTGGGCTCCTTTTGGTCCCGCTCGGGCGGCGAACGATGATGGACGCCCATGGCCCCTCGCGTCCCAACAGGTCGTACGCCGCGACCTGTACCTGAACCGGGTCATTGGGCGCGACCGAGTCCAACAGCACGGCTCGCGCGGCGCCCACGTCACGCGTTTGCCACGCTGCCCCACGTGGTTGAGCAGCGCGCCAGCGCACCACATAGCCGGCCACCAGGGCCGCGCGTACCGGAGGCAGCCAGCGCAGCGCCAGTCCTTGTGTCCCCGCGACGCCGCGAACCCGGCGCGGCGCCTCCGGGTGGGCCGGCTGCGCCACCAGCACCGTGCCGAGAGCGGCGGCCGTGACGTCGGGAGCCGTGCCATTGTTGAGCCGGGCGTACACCGTGTAGCGGCCTGGTAGCGCGGCGGCGGTGCTCCAGCGATAGCGCCAGGCGCCGCCGTGGACCGGGACATCTGACGAGAGAAGTATGCCCGCGCCCGCCACGGCGTTGGGTTGCATGCGGGTGTATGGGGAGGCGTAGACGCTCACCGTCGTCCCGGGCGCGGCTGGTTGCACCCGTCCGCCAAGGGTGACGGCTCCGCCCGCGCCGCGCGCCATTGCGGTTTGACCGCGCGCCGGCTCGGTCATGGTCAGCTCCGGTTGCGGTTGGCTGCCTAGCATCAGGAAGCGGGCAGCCTCGCCGCCGCGCAGACCGCCGATGACGACGCGCCAGGCGCCGGCGGGGGGCGCGGACATGTAGAGCGCCGCGCCCCGCCGCGCGCCGCGACCAGGCGCATCGATCAGCATGACGCCGTGGCCGGGGTGGCGCGCCGTGATAATGTGACCGTCCGGCGCGATCAGCGCCAGTGACGGCGCGCCGCGCCGCCACGTGAGCACGAACAACGTGTTGGTCTGGCCGGGGGCGATACGGAACGTCCCGCGCGCCGTGGCCGTCGGCGAGCCGACCGGCGAGGCGGCCGTCGGCGCGTCAAGCGTGGCCTGGCCCTCGGTCGTCGGCGCGCGGCGCAACGCGGCCCTGGCAGGCGCGACCGCGGCGCCGGCCCCCGCGAGCACGTCCGTGAGGTGAGGCGCGAGGACCTGGGCGAACGGGTCCCCCGCGTCCAATTGATAATAGTCGGGGTTCCATAAATAGATGTCGCCGTTGAGGCCGACGAAGATGCGCGGGTAGGCGTAACCGAGCGGGCCCTTGATCGTCAGTTCGGCCTTGGCCCCGAGCGTCCGCTGGCCGCGCTTGCCGATGAACGTCCCGATGGTCCCGGTCGCGTTGCCGCTGAGGTAGTCGGCGAAGTTCCCGTAGCCCTCGAAGCGGGCCGACATGTCGATGCCGTTGGGACCCTGCGCGATGCGGCCGTCGGCGCGCCGGATCGTCATCTCGAGGCTGAGCGTGTCGGCGATAGACTGTTTACCGCCGCCTTGCGCCTCGAAGTAGACGCCCGTCCCACGCACCAGGTTCGGGTTGCCGATGATGTCGCTGCAGTTGGCCAGGGGATCGGCGGTGAAGCGGACGCACAGGCCGGACGTTCCGCGCAGGAACGTCAGCAGCGTTACCTCTCCGCGCAGCCCGAAGTCGCCCGCGGTCGACACCTGGCCGGTGACGGAGCCGCGGAAGAGGTCGCCTTCCTTGACGACATAGCCGTCGCCCAGGGTGGCGACGTGGGCGGTGAGAGCAAAGATATACTTGTCGCGCGTGAGCGAGAGCTGGCCCGCGAGGCCCGTCAGCGCCAGCGGTGTGTTGAGGATGGGCACGCGCGTCGGGAACGAGAAGCTGGCCGCGTAGAGATTGGTGGTGTGCTCACGGTCGGTGGAGCCGAGTGTGACCGAGCCCATGAACGTCCGCAGGTGGGGCAATGTAATCGTGGCCGAGCCCGTGAAGCGGTAGCGCACGTCGCCACTGGCGCCGTCGATGGTCAGGGAGAGTTGGGCGCGCGCGGCTATCGTGATCTGGCCGATCTCGATGCGGCTCAGTTCAACCTCGGCGTTGTCCAGCCGCAGCGTGGCGCCATCGTAGTAGAGCCCGTCGATGCGCCCGCGGATCGTATTGGCCTTGTAGATGTCGATGGAGAGTGTGGCTTGCAGGATCTCGAAGCCCTGCGGAGTAAATCTGGCCCCGTCGGCGCTGGCGCTAATCTGGCCAAGGGTGAAGGCGAAGTGGTCGATCGCGCCGCCGACGCTCCCATCGCGCGAGATGCGCAGGCCGCTGCCGCCGACCTCAACGCTCAGCCGGCCGCTCAAGACGCGCGGCAGGCGCAGCAGAATCTCATCGGCGCTGAAACCGGTGTCCTGCGAGAGCGTGATGCCCTCAGCCCGCACCTCGGCGTTGTAGATCTGCAGCGTGATCTCGCCGGCCGTGGTTCGAAAGCCGTCGTCGGGACCGTCGACGTGCACCGCCGTCACGCTGCCCAGGATCAGGCCGGGACCATCCGGGGTGTTGGTCGAGCAGGGCGCGTTGGCGCCCGACAGCATGGTCAGGTCGGCGCCGCCGATGGTCAGCCCGTCGTCGTAGATGGAGATACCGTGCACGCCGAGCCGGAACCCCAGCAGCGTCAGGGTCATGTCGGGGAACATCACGGGTCCGGACAGGCGCAGCGAAAGATTGTCGTCCACGTAGACGACGATGCTAAGGAGAGGCAGCGCGCGGTCGACCTTGATCTGTCCGGGAGGCGTAATCGTCACGGTGACCACACTTTTGCCGGGGCGCGTCGGACACGACTGCGGCGTGAACGTCCAACCGGCGACGACGAAGCTGCAGTCGACCGACGTGGCCGTGGGCGACACGGTCGGGTTGTAGGGCGTGTCGGTGGGATAGGGATAGGATGTCTTCGTCGGGTAGGGACCGGATGTACTGGTAATCGAGGGCGTTGGGGTCAGCGTATCTGTCGCCGTGCCCGTGATCGTACCAGTGCTAGTGGGTCCGGGCGTGCCGGTACCGGTGGGTCCGGGTGTGTCGGTACCGGTGGGTCCGGGCGTGTTGGTGCTGGTGGGTCCGGGCGTGTTGGTGCTGGTGGGGCCGGGTGTGTTGGTGCCGGTGGGGCCGGGTGTGTTGGTGCCGGTAGGTCCAGGTGTGTCGGTCCCCGTCGCGGCGGCGGTCGCGCTGGAGGTGGCGCCGCCGGTGACGCTTGGCGCCGTGGTCGCCGTACCCGTCGCCGGAGTGGTCGGGCTGGCGATAGGGGTGGGCGACGCGTCGGGGGTGGGACAGGCCGTGGCCGTGGCGTCGTCAGAGGGGCTGTCGGCCGCAATGATATAGCAGATTGGCAGAGGCGTCCCAGGGTTAGCTGCCACCCGAGGGGCACGTGAGCGCGCCGCTGGTTGGGGTTTCGGAGTGACGGCCGTGACGACCGTCACGGCGGCTGCCCGCGCGGTGACCAGATGGCCTTGCAGCATTGCCCATGCCATGACGCCTTGATCGACGACGAGGGGTGAGCGCGTCACACGGCCAGCGTCCGTCGCACTGTCGGTCGCGTCGATCATAGCCAGGTGTAGCGTCAACCGCACCGTGACGCTCTGCTCGGGCTTGATACTGCCGACGCGCCACACAAGATGATCGCCATGCCGTTCGGCGAGGGGCTCCGACGCAACGACCGTCGCGCCGGAGACCAGGTTGTCGGTTAGCACGACGCCCGACAGCGTTTGGGGACAGGAGGCAATCGCTCCCCGTGTCCGTGCCGAGGAGGGAGCCGGCTCGCCGTTCGTGACGGTGAGGGTCATGGTCAGGACGCTGACCGATCCGACGACGGCGACTGTTGTCACACGGCTCTGTACGGCGAGGGGATACAACGCTTGACCCATTGAGAGGGCGGTGTTCGGATTGAGACAGGACGGGGCGAGCATTCCGGCGCCGCCTGGAGTTGCCCGCGCGCCCGTCGGCGAGAGCGCCGGGAATAGCGCGAGCAGGAGCGCGGAGGTCAGGGCTATGCTGAACAGTCGAACCGGACGGAGGCGAGCGGGCGAGTCGACATTGGGTTCCATGGCGCTGTCATTCCTCTCTGTTCTGTCTGCGTCGTTCATTGAGAGGTCGCGCGCCAACCGTATCGCGCCGTGCGCGCGGCACGTCGCGCACGGATGCACTGATGTCCTGGCGTCAGTCAGCCCGCGCAACCTGCTTTCAGTGTCGAGAACAGAGGCGCGCGACGCCATGAGGAATAACAGAAGTAGATGAGGAATAACTCGCGGAAATAGTCCTTCCTGTTCTCCGCGTCAACCGGCCCGCCACGCGCCGATACCTACTCCAAAAGCAGTGTGCCGCGGGAACGGTTCAGGATGCCGAACGGCTGTGTATACGTGTGCGGGTTGCGACAGGACGCATAATTTGCCCGTTGGGACATCGGACGCATAGTCTGTCAGCTACTGACAAACGATGCGTCCTGTCGCAACAGTTTGGCGCCTCTGTTTACGTACCCCAGGAGTGAGGGCGGTGGGATTCGAACCCACGACCAACGGATTAAAAGTCCGATGCTCTACCACTGAGCTACACCCCCCGATGTGTCCCATGTAGTCTACACGAGCGTTGCGCTTGTGTGGAAGCGGCATCCCATCCGCGGATGCACTTTGACATTGTGGCATCCGAACCTGCGACGGTGGCCACATAGCAGCGCACTCTTTGTCGTAGAGGCTCAATCCGGTGCAACAGCCGGGTGAGCGCGTCGTGCGCGGGCGCATTGTCCCGATTCGGTTGCACGCGGCCACGGGCTCTCGCTAGTGCGGCATAGGCGGCGCCGGTCTCGCAACGCGGAGCGCCGTCAACGCGCTAACAAAAGAGAGCACGGCGCCTCCAATAACGAGATACGCGCCACTGGCAAGTGCGGGACTACTCTCGTGCACCTGTAGTTCATGCAACTGGTATCCAAACCTTCCTAAGAGGCGAAACGTTACATACAGAGCGAGCACTAAGAAGAGCACGTGGGCCGCTGCAACCCCGCGCCGCACCACCGGTCTCTCTCCCGCAAAGAGACTTGCAAGCCCCATCACGGCGACGATAGCCGCGATCGCTAGAGTGATGGGACCGACCTTGGGATCGATCGGGAGGAGAGAGTAGAAGATTGTATCCGGATTCTTAAACCACGGGCTGATAAAGATGTGTCCGCTCTGATCGACCGTCATGCCTTCTATGCGATTGTCGGCGATATCTTTGCGCAGGCTTGCGACCGCCGTGGGGAAGGGTTGTGCGCTCCAGCTCCCGCTAGATATAAGGACATTGGGTGGATCTATCCGAACGCCAGCTCTGTGGCTATGCTCGTAGGACGCCTTCGCATCGATCTCGGCCCAGGGTAGGAAGGTAGCAATAAGGATCAAGCCGGCGCCGATCAGCATCACGATTCCAGGAATCCGCGTTCGCCTCATGGTCTCTCTATTCCTCCATCGCGTTGGATTCTCCGCAGAGGTATCCACTCCTATTAATTAATATATCGGCATACAAAATTTTACCTTTACTATACCAACGCCAGACGGCGACAGACGATACTGCTGTACCAATTGTCAAAGACAACGCAGCGCGGCGCAGACCCCCGCTCGTTGACCGCGGCTGGCGAGGCACGGGCATGGTCGTTCTGAGTGGCGTGCATGGGGTATCATGCCAGGGCAAGGGCAGAAACGCCAAGCGTGGGACGATAGCGAGGCGATTGCTGGTCGATCAGGGAGAGGGAGCGGACCACACCATGGAGCAGGCGCTGAGCGGCGATCCGGGCTGGCATATGGCGATGCTGCTGGACGAGGTGCGCGTGGGTTGGTTCGCCCACGCCATCGCGGCGACGGTGCGGCCGGGTGATGTGGTGCTCGATCTGGGGACCGGGACGGGGCTGCTGGCGATGCTGGCCGCGCGCGCGCAGGCGCCCGCCGCGTCTACGCCGTGGAGCAAAGTCCTATCCCTATCCTGGAGGTGGCGCGCGAACTCGTCGACGCCAACGGTCTCTCCGACGTGGTGACGCTCGCGCCGGGATCCTCGTTCGACCTGCAGCTGCCCGCGCGCGCCGATGTGGTGATATCGGAGACATTGGGCGCGTGGGGCGCGGACGAGGGCATCGTTGCCATCATGGCCGACGCCCTGGACAGGTTGGCCAGACCGGACGCCCGCCTCATTCCCGATGGTGTGACCATGTGGCTGGCCCCGCTCAGAGAGACGGCCGCGCGCATCCCGCGCCTGGAGGCGCTGGGCCTGGACCTGCAACCCCTGCTGGACCGCCTTAATCCATCCATGAGCGGACGTCAGGCGGAGGCGCCGCCGTCCCGCCTGCTGGCGCCGGCGCAACGGGTGCTATCTATCGCGCTGGGTCGCCAGGACCTTGCGTTGCATCAGGCGACGCTTGACTTTGACCTCGCGGCGGACGCGACCGCTGGCGCGCTGTGCGGGTGGTTCATGACCACTGCTCCCGGCGTCGAGCCGCTGTCTACCGGTCCCGACGATCCGCGTACGATGTGGGGGCAGGTGGTCGTGCCGCTGGCCTCGCCGATCTCCGGCCCGTTGCGGGTCGACCTGCGGCTCGGCTTCGAGCAGGATGGCATGGACGTCGATCTGCAGGCGACGCAGGCCCCGACGCTATAGTTCACCCTCATTCGCCCGCCCCGTGCCGGGCCCTGCCACGATCTGCGCGAGAATGGCGTCATCGTAGGTCCATGCGGCGCCGTCCAGATCATGACCAAAGTGGAGGACAAACTCGTTGACGCCGTGGCGCGGGCGCAGCGCCAGCTTGATCGCGCCCAGCGGCGCCAGGCCGGCCCGTCGCCCTGCCTCCAGCACGGATCGCAGCGCCGCTACCAAAGTCGCCTCATCCTCCACGCGGCCAGTGCGGCGGGCTTCAGGGTCGTCGACCTCGAAGAGGGGCTTGAACAGGGCAAGCACCGTTCCACCGCCCTCGGGGGCCAGCAGGTCGGCGGCGAGGGCGACCGCCGCCGTCAGTGAGAGGTAGGAGAGGTCGAGCGTCACCAGACTGGGGCGCGGGTCGAGGAGGTCGGGGCTGAGGTCGCCCAGGTTGGTGCGTTCCAGGTTGCGCACGCGGCGATCGGCGCGCAGGCTGCCGGCCAGCTGCCCGTAGCCGACATCCACGGCGTAGACCAGCGCGGCGCCGCGCTGGAGGAGGCAGTCGGTGAAGCCGCCCGTCGAGGCCCCGCTGTCCAGCGCGACGCGCCCCTCGACGGGAACGCCGAAACCGTCGAGCGCGGCGGCCAGCTTGTAGCCGCCGCGGCTAACGAAGCGGCGGCGCCCGCGCACCATGAGCACGGCGTCGGCGGGTACCGGTGTGCCCGGCTTATCGACGCGCTGCCCGTCGGCGAGCACCTGGCCCGCCATGATCCAGCGCCGCGCCTCATCCTCCGTGGCGAACTCTCCCCGCTCGACGAGGAGCGCGGCCAGCGGGCGCTTGCGAGCGCGTTTGGGCGCGATCCGCGCCATCGGTCAGGCTCCTGTCCTCAACTCCCATCCCACCTCGCCGATCGCCGGCCAACTACAGGATAGTGTACGACCGATCACGCAATAGCGTAAGGGAAAGGGAAAGAAGTAGGCGGAGGTGAGCCCCGAGATTGTGATCGTGCGTGCGGACAGCCTGACCATGAATGGTCATGGCAGGAACGGACCTTAAAAGGTCAGCGGGAAGAGCCCCATGCACGCCGGGTGCGTGCCCAATGAGGGGCCCAGGGAGACCCTTCAGGGTCCGTGCCCTGCCATGACCATTCATGGTCAGGCGGCCTCACAATCGCGCGGCCGCGCCCTACATCGTGACCGTAATCACTCCGACCATGCCGGGATGGACCTGGCAGATGTAGTGGTAGGTTCCGGCTTTGGTGAAGGTCACTTTGTACGACGCGCTGTTGATCGCCGGGCGGTGGATGGTCGTGGTTCCGACGCCGACGATGTTGTGCGGAGTCGCCGTCTTGTCCTTCCAGGTCACCGTGTCGCCGACCCGGATGGTGAGCCTGGCGGGCGAGAAGGCGTAACCGGCAGCGGCCTTGCTATCGGGCTGCTCGTAGACCGTATACGCGTGGTGGGCCGCGACGCGCTGGGCGGCGGTTCCCTGTGCGTTTGCAACCGCCGATGGCGCGACGGCTAGTACGGGCAGTGCGGCGAAGCCAAGCAGTGCCAGGCGATAGTTCTTCAGCGTAGACATGATTGCGTTTCCCTTCTCGGTGTACTGTAGCTGTAACTTATTTCTCGACCAGGACGACCGAGCAGTTGGAGATGAAGCCGCCCGCCTTGAGGCCGCTGAGCGACGAGTTGGTCGGCCCCGTGCCGCCGCTGACCAGCTGGCCGGCCGCGAAGGCGGCGGCGACATCGTCGGAGGACGTCAGGAGCTTGCGCTGGCCGTGCGCGATCGCGGCGGGCGTCCACACGGCCGGTGTGACGTCCCAGACGGGCGAGTACAGCAGCGGGGTGTTGGGCTGTGGGCTGCGTCTGCTCCACGTTGAGCGGATCGCCCTGGCCGAGGACCGCCGACTGCAGGCCCTGCCGCTGCGGGTTGCCAGCGCCGCGCACCCCGTTGACGATGGGAATGATGGCCGAGCGCGCCGAGGCGGTGTCGTCGGAGGCGAGGCCGGGGGCCGCGTTGAGGTTCGGCGCATAGGTGCTGGCCTCCAGGCCGGACAGCAGCGAGAGCGAGGCGTCCTGGTGCGGGTAGAAGTTGCGCTTGCCGGCCACAAATCCCTCGAACAGCGCTTCCGTCACCTGATGGCGCGCGTAGTCGATGCGTATCACACTGGCGCTACGGCCGGTGCTGTTTGCAACCTGCGAAGCATCGAGGACGATGCCCCCACCGATGTCCACCAGGGGGCTGTAGGCGGCGTCGCCAATGGCGCTCGGCCGCGAGACGGTGGGGGGAAGCCTTGCGGTCCGGCACGACCTTGCGTGCGTGGTTGAAGCTGACCGTGCCGTCGAAGGTCAGCACGCCGCCGACCAGGCGCGCATGCTGCACGGCCTTTGTGCCCCGCGCGTTGGCCAGCTTGGGCGCGTAGTTGAGGCCGTGCGCCGTGGCATAGCGCTGGTCCGACGCATCGGTCACCACGTACCAGGCGGCCGCGCCGCTGGCCGTCCGTCCCTTAAAGAGGGGCAGGGTCACGGTATGCGCCCGCACGTCGACGTTGATGGCGCTCGGCAGCACGTAGGCGGCCGGGGTGTCCGTCGTCGTACGGCTAGCGCCGGTGGCGGCGTGGCCGGCCACGCCCGCCGGCAGCAGCAGTGCGGCAGCGGCGCCCGCCGCCAGCAGGTATTTCGTCAAAGGTCTGCGCGACATCTGTCCTCCCATACACGCCGTCCCTGACGGCGGGTGGTCAATTAGCGAACCGCTCGACGGGTCCTACCATTGACTATAGGAGCAACATCTTACGCCTACATCACAGCGAGGCTAAGAAAAGATAACACGCACGATCCGCGCATTGTCGTTGTCGTTGGCGTCCGCGCTTATAGGCCGCGGGTGATGAAGGCGAGGAGCAGGTCGATGAGGTGGTTCACGGTACTGCGCGGCAGTTGGCGTAGGGGGCCTTGATTGACCAGCATGGCCATGCCATGCACACCCGACCAGACGACGTATTCGGCCTGGGGGCGCCGCTCGAGCGGAAGGACCTCTGCCTCGGCGAGTTCGTCCAGCACATCTCCAAGGAGCTGAAACGGCGTCCGCCCACCCGGCCCCGCCGCATCGTCATCCGTCGCATAGTCCAGATGTCTGGGCACAGCGAAGGCGGTCTCGAATAAACCAGGTTCCGTGATGGCGAAGTCCAGGTAGGCGACGCCGATGGCCGTCAGACGCGCCATTGCCCCTTGTGTTGTTCCGTAACCGAGAGAGACGCGAGAGACCTCAGCCTCCATTCGTTGCGCCATGTGACGCATCGCCTCGACGCATACCGCGTGTAACAGGGCATCGCGGTCCTTGAAGTGACGATACGCGGCGTTCGGAGCCACGCCAACGTGGCGGACGGCTTCCCGCAGCACGACCGCGTCTGGTCCGCCCGCACGGGCCATTGCAAGGCCCGCGTCGATCAGACCGCGCCGGACCTGACCCGGTGGGCGGCGCCTCTTTGCGGTCTGCACGGGCGGGGCCGTCGGCGGATCATCGTTCATCAATGAACAGCGTACACCAAAACTGGAGCAGTAACCAGTGCCCACGTGCGAGACGTGCAAGAGTGCCGCGGCTGCACGTCGCGTCGACAACGACAGCATGTCCTCGTCACGCAGCAGTGATCTGGGCCAGCGAGAGGTTCTGGCAATACCGCTCGGCCTACATTAGTGGACAGTGTTCACAAAATCCTGTATGGTGGAGGTGGACGTGAACACTGTCCACTAGCACGATTCGTAGAGGAGGAGCAGCATGACCACCGTTGACACTCTCACAAAGCGCAACGAAGACTTCGCCGCGCATCGATTCCCTGCGGGCTTATCCCTCATGCCGACGCTGAGGACAATGATCATCGGCTGCGTCGATCCCCGCGTCGACCCGGCTCACGTGCTGGGCCTCGAGATCGGGGAGGCTGTCGTGATACGCAACATCGGCGGTCGCATCACTCCGACGACGCTGCGGACGATGGCCATGCTCGGGACGATCGCCCAGGTTGAAGGAGCGAATCCTGGGAGCGGATTTAACCTCATCGTTCTCCATCACACGGACTGCGGGATCACTCGTCTTGCAGGTCATCCCGACATGCTGGCCGGCTACTTTGGCATCGGCAAAGAGCAACTGGAGGCCAAAGCAGTCGCCGACCCTCGGGCGGCGGTGGCGGTCGATGCCGCCGCGCTCAAGGCTAACCCCAACCTGCCCGGCGAGTGGGTTGTGTCGGGGCTTGTCTATGACGTGGCGACGGGACTGGTCGAGACCGTCGTGGCGCCAGTTTCGCTCCACGACGACGGGCACGTGGCATGAGCGATCCACTCATCCTGGCGCCAGGCGCGACCGGCAAGACGGGCGCTGCGGTCGTGGAGCAACTGTGTGCAAACGGCCTATTTTTACACCTATCCTGATCGTACCCTCAGTACAGCCGCAGGCAGTCCATCAGCACGTCGATGAAGCCTTGCCGATCGATGTCGACGCCCACATCGGCGTTGGGGACCTGCCCCGTCACGCCCCACAGGTCGACCACGGTGCGGCCGCGCGTGAGCGGGCTCTGCGTCTCGATGTCGACGCGCAGCGGGCGCGTGGTGATCAGTCCCGGTCGGATCAGCTCGGCCACGCAGCAGGGATCGTGCAGGGGCACGTCGTCCCAGCCGTAGCGTTCGCGGTGGAACAGCGCGAAGAACTCCAGCAGGTCGGCCACCAGGCGGCCGACAGGCGTACCGAGGGCGCGGATGAGCGCGGTGTCCTCCGGGCCGAGCCGGGCGCGATGGCTGACGTCGAGCCCAACCATCGTCAGGGGGATGCCGGAAGAGAAGACGATGTGCGCCGCTTCGGGATCGACGTAGATGTTGAACTCGGCGGACGGCGTGATGTTGCCCTCGGCGATGGAACCGCCCATCAGCACGATGCGCACGATGCGCTCCCGCAAGCGCGGCTCCCGGCGCAGGGCCATGGCCACGTTAGAGAGCGGACCCGTCGGAACCAGGGTGATCGGGCGCGTGGCGGTCATGGCCAACTCGACGATCAGGTCCACGGCGTGGCGCGGGTCAAGCTCCATCGCCGGAGCGGGCAGGCCTGGTCCATCCAGGCCCGACGCGCCGTGGACGTCGGGCGCGGTGACCAGGGGCCGCCCCAGCGGCCCGTCGAGTCCGGCCGCGACGGGCACAGTGGTGATCCCGCCGACGGTCAGCACCTTGCGCGCGTTCTCCTGCGTGCGCTCCAGAGGAGCGTTGCCCGCCACGCAGGTCACGGCCAGCAGGTCGATAGCCGGGCTGGCCGCGGCCATCAGGATCGCCACGGCGTCGTCGTGGCCGGGGTCGACGTCCAGGATGATGGGAATCGGCACGGAGAGCACTCCCTTATCGATACGCCCGTAGACGCCCGTCTGTGCCCGCGACAACCAGCACGCCATGAGGGCCAAGGGCAACCGAGGGCGTGATGCCCGAGCTCGTGGGACCGCCAGCGCGTATCGTCCAGAGCACGGCCCCGTTGCGCGCGATGGCCCGGACCATCCCATCGGCGCTCCCCACGTAGGCGCACCCTGTCCTATCGACGGCGATCGAGGCGGAAAAAGAGGACGTTGCCGCCGGACGGCCCAATGCTCGCCGCCACAGACGTGTGCCCCGGGGACTCACGGCAGTCAGGCCCACGGCACTTACGACGAGCACGACCCCATCCGCCCGCTCGGCCAGGGCGCCGACGACTGCACCGACATCGCGACGCCACAGGTGGTGTCCCGACGCTGTGCTGGCCGACACGGCGGTCCCATCGCCCACATAGATCTGCCCGTGCATTCCGATGAGCATGCTGCCCAGAAACTGTGCCGCGCCGATGGGCAGGTCCCAGCGCAGCCTGCCCGAGGGCGTGAGGGCGGCCAGCCCCTGGTGACCCAACTCATAGAGCGTACCATCCTGCGCCCACGCGATGGCGTCAGGCTCCACGTTCGGCAGGAGGCGCTGGAGGGGCCGCCCTGTCGGCGCGATGACTTCCACCCCAGCATTACTGGCGCCGGGTCCGACAAAGGGCATGTACAGCGTATCGGTCGGCGTGACCAGAGGCGCGACCCCTTTGCTCAAGGGCACGGATTGGCCCATGGCGATGGGCTGGCCGGTCGAGGAGTAAAAGGTACCTCCGACAGAGGGTGCCCAGGGCAGGGCGTGGATGGCCCAGCGTAGCGATCCGGTGGGGCCAATGGCGAGGACAGCCATACCGGCCCGGCTGGCGGCTCCCGTGCCGGAGAGCACCAGACCATTGACCAGGAGCAGCCCATGCGGCGTCAGGGCCGGAGGCCCGCCCTCAATATTCGCGATTGGCGTCATCCAGCGGCCTTGCCCACGGCTGTCGAGGGCGCGCAAGCCGCCCTGGCCCCAGCCATACAGACTGCCATCCGCGCCAATCAGCACGGGACCGGCAAGAAGCGTGGTTGTGAAGATCAAGCGCGGATGCGCCGGCCCGGCGACCGGGCTGCGATTGGTGCGCTGGGGATCGTGACCGACCATGGGCCAACCCTGCAGCCAATCGGCAACTTGCCCTGACAACCGTGGCGCGGCGTGAGCCAGGCGAGGCGACACTAGTGCGCCGAATAGGACGGCGCTACTCACAAGTGCGGCAACCACCTGTCTCATCCGCGGGACAGTAAAGAGTTTCATCACACGATCCTCCACTCCGTTACTCTGCTGACCATCTCTACTCTCATACATAGTACATCACGGAACCCGGTGCGGTTCCGTGGCTCGCCCTCCCAGGCCCTCTCGTGATTCACCGCGCAATCCCCGAGCTCACCGAGTTCTTGGCCGCCTCGTTCGGCTAATGGCTAATGGCTAATGGCTAACGGCTCTGGCAGGGTCAGGTCGGTTAGGTTGCCGCCGGCGTCGAAGGCTGGGGGCGCGGCGTCGTCCAGGATGTGCAGCGCGCTATTGGAGCGCGCCTCGTCGAGCAAGCCCTCGGAGACGACGAACTCGCCCAGGCGCAACGTGTTGGCGATGCGCAGCAGGCGTGGAGGACGGCCTACCGCGTTGCAGGTCAGCAGCGCCGCGGCCAGGGCCAGCCGGTCGTCGGGCAGGACCATCGGTAGTGCGACGGGCCGCGCCACGGTCGAGGTCAGCGGGTTGGGATAGGTCTGGGCGAGGCTGAGTTTGCGGGCCAGGCGCACGGTGGTGAAGTCGAACAGGCCCAGACCGTTGGCGTTGCCGTTGGTCTCGGCGGTCAGGTCGAGCACCACCATCTTGTTGACGTCGGGCTTGCCGCTGGCGTAGGGCGTGGCGTAACGGCCGGTGATGTTGGGGTCCGCGCCGTCGCCGCTGATGTTCTTGCCGATCTGGTCGACCACCAGGATGTCCAGCGCGTCGAAGGGGATGCGCGGCATGGCGGCGCGCGCCTGCTCCAGCAGGGCCGGTTCGTCGGGCAGGATGCGGCCGGCTGGCACGGCGACGATGCGGAAGGCCTGCTCGTGCGCGTTCTCGACCACGGCAAGGCCCAGGCGGATGGGCGCTTTGGCGAGGGCAACCTCGGCCAGGGCGGGGACCACGCGGGCCATCTCGCCGAAGCCCTGGGCGTGGCAGGCCGCGGCGCCCGCCTGCTTGCCCAGCCCGATGGCGATCATCTTGGCCAGCCCGCTCTCATAGGTCCCATGGAAGGCGGTGTGCGGCTTGACGCGCGCCACGAAGACGATGCCATCGGCGGCGAGGGCGCGCTGGTCCAGGCGCACGGCGGTGCCATCCGGCGCGCGCCCGATCTCCGCCGTGGCCATGTCGGAGACGATGGGCGCTCCCACCGCCCCCTCGGTTACGCCAAGGTGGGCCAGGACCTCGCGCTGGCCGTCGGCGGTCGCGCCGCCATGGCTGCCCATGGCGGGGATGATGAAGGGCTCGGTTCCGAGGTCGCGCAGCGCGGCGACAAAGGCGGTCACGATCTCGGGCAGGCGGCCGATGCCGCGGCTGCCCACGCCCACGGCGATGCGCTGGCCGGGCTTGAACAGTCCGGCGATCTCAGGGCGGGCCAACTGCTCACGCACCGCCGCGCCGATGTCGGCAATGGGCGGCGCCGTCGGGATGTCGTAGCGCACGCGCGCCACGCGGGGCAGCGGCACGGGGTCGAGCAGGTGATGCAGGATCTCGTCGGGGACCTCGAACTCGATGCGCATGGCGGCGACCTCCTCCAAGTTGTCAGTTGCCAGTTGTCAGTTGTCAGTGGGCGGCCGATAAGTCGCCGGGTAATCGTGCGTCACGGACAACAGTCATTCTGCCTCTATCGTACACCGTATGGAACGTCGAAGACGTACAACGACGGGTGAACTGGCAACTGGCAACTGGCAACTGGCAACTGGCAACTGGCAACTGGCAACTACAGGAAGTGCTCCCAGACGTAGTTGCCGAGCAGGTGCGCCTCGCGGGTCAGGGCGATGTGGTCCGGGGTGACGTGGAGCATGCCCTGGGCCTGCAGCAGGGCGATCTCGCCGGGCCAGACCTCCAGCGGGTCGACGCCGTGTTGGCGCTGGAAGATGGCGCGCTCGATGCCGTCGATCAGGCGCAGGCCGAAGATCATGCCGTCGGACTGTGCCCGTCGCGCGTCGATGCGCTCCACCGTGGCCGCCGGGTCCCGATCCTGCTCGATGCGGCGCAGGTAGCCGGCCAGCCCGCGCACGTTGCCGCGCCGCTGGCCGTGATAGTAGCCGTGGGCCGAGACGCCGAAACCCAGGTAGGGGGTTTGCACCCAGTAGGCCATGTTGTGGCGCGACTCCCAGCCGGGTCTGGCCCAGTTGGAGATCTCGTAGTGGTGATAGCCGTGGGCGGCCAGCCGGTCGCGCGCCCACTCGTACATCTCAGCGGCGCGGTCGCCGACCGGCAGCGAGAGCGTGCCGCGCTCCAATGCCTTCCAGAGCGGCGTGCCCTCCTCCGGCGTCAGGGCGTAGAGCGAGAGGTGCGGCAGGTTGAGCGCTAGCAGGCCGTTCAGCGTGGCCTGCCAGCCGTCCATCTCCTGCGCGGGCAGGGCGTAGATCAGGTCGCCGCTGACGTTGTCGAAGCCGCAGCGGCGGGCCATGGCAAAGGCGTCGAGGGCTTCCTGGGCGGAGTGGATGCGGCCCAGCATCCCAAGCGTCGCGTCGTCGAGGCTCTGCACGCCGAAGGAGAGGCGATTGACTCCGAGAGCCCGCACCTCGCGCAGCGCGGCCTCGTCGAGCGTGCCGGGGTTGGCCTCCATGGTGATCTCGGCGCGCGGGTCGAGCGTAAAGTGCCGGTCCACGGCGGCCAGCAGCCGGCCAAGCAGGGCGGGCGAGAGCAGGCTGGGTGTGCCGCCGCCGAAGAAGACGGTTTGCGCGGGTGGACGGCCAAGCTCCCCGGCGCGGCGTTCGATCTCCTGCTCCACGGCCTCGACGTAGGCCGGCATCTGGCGGTCCTGCCCCGTGAAGGTGGCGAAGTCGCAGTAGATGCAGCGCTTCTGGCAGAATGGGACGTGGATATAGATGCTGAGCGGCCGCTCCAGGTGCTGCGGGTACGGCAAGACGGGCGCGTCATGGGACGCCGGCGTCTTCGGTTCGCGGGACCCAGGTGGAGAGACAACGGATGGTGGGGATGGTGGAGTGAGTACAGGTGATGAGATGGGCATAAACCTTGATATCGTGGTGGCGTCGGGCAACCCCGGCAAGCGGCAAGAGTTTCAGCAAATCATCGCGTCGTACGGCGTGATGGGCGCCGGCGTACGATTGCGCACGCCCGACGGCCCGCCCCTGGAGATAGATGAAACGGGGCGTACCTACCTCGCAAACGCGCGGCTCAAGGCGTGCCGATACTCCCTACAGTATAACAGTCCCGCTTTGGGCGACGACTCGGGACTGGCCGTTGACGCGCTGGGTGGGCAGCCGGGCCTGCGCACGGCCCGTTTCGGCGGTCCGGGTCTGACGGCCGCGCAACGCGTGGACCTGCTGCTGGAGCGGCTGGAGGGCGTGCCCGCGGAGCAGCGCGGGGCGCACTTCGAGTGCGCGCTGTGCCTGGCCTACCCCGACGGCGGCGTCGTCACCGCGCGCGGGCGCGTCTTCGGCCGCATCGCCGACGCCCCGCGCGGGACGCAAGGCTTCGGCTACGACCCCATCTTCCTGCTGCCATCGCTGGGCCGCACCATGGCCGAACTGGCGCCGGCCGAGAAGCACCGCCTCAGCCACCGCGGCCACGCCGTGGCCAACCTGCTGCGCAAGCTGGCCACGGGTACAGAGTAGCTCTTGCCTACTGTTGGTACGGACCGACGGCGCGCAACGGTTGCGAGAGGTGGTCGTAGACGACGAGGCCTTCCCACACCACGCGGTGTGCTCGGGTGTGGGTGCGCCGCAGGCGGCGACGGAAGGCGCGTTCGTCGGGGCTGTCGCGGTAGACGATCCAGGCCAGGCGGTTGGCTGGCAGGCGGGTCGCCGCCGTCAGGTCGCCCGGGATACGCGCGCGCGCCAGGCGCGGGCCGTTGACCGGTAGCCCCGCGATGCGTCCATATGACTCGAACGACACGCGGTAGGCCACCCAGTAGTTGGTATAGGCCGCGCGGACGCCGTCCTCTTGTAACACGCGCACCAGGCCGGCGATGGGGCGCTGAGCGCGTTCGTTGCCGTGCGCATCGATGGTGAGCGTCAGGCTAATCACGCACAGCAGGCCGACCGACAGCAGGGCAACACCTGTCACAAGACGACGAGACCCGCGCGGGACCAGCATATCGACGACGAGTGGGGTGACGGTGTAGAGGGGCAGCAAGTAGCGCGGCAGGCTGGTCGACGACCAGCCCGCTCCGAAGCGGCTGAGCACGAAAAACAGCAGGCAACTGATAGCGAAGAGCGCCAGTGCCCCGTCACGATATGACGCGGGAAGGGCTAGCTCAGCAGCAACTCCTCGATAGACGTGCGCCGAGGTAGAGGACATGTCCTGCCCGGTGTTTTGCCGGCGCATTAACGAGGCGATGCGGGGCAGTAGGCCGTGCGGACCCAGGATGAAGCGGCCGAGGATATAGGCCCCTCCCACCAGGCCAACCAGGTAGGATGCCAGATGGTCGCTGGCCAGGTGCGTCGCGACGTCGCGGTTAGAGTGTGGGATGGCCAGGCCCAGCACGATGGGCAGCGCCTGCGTGACCAGTTGCACGGTGACCGCCAGATGGTCGCCGCCACGTCCGTTGCGGTACAAGTAGGACAGCGTCGCGCCGTGATTGTTCAGGTTGTAGAGCAGCAGCGGCGTCGAGCCGACCAGGGCTCCGGCGGCGGCGACGGCCAGAGCGCGCAGCGCGCGGAGCCAGCCGGCGACGGGAGTCGTGCGCCACGCGACGATCAAGGGCAGCAGGTAGGCCAGCGCCAGCGGCGCCAGGTACTCGGCCATCAGCGGCTCCATCCAGACGCCGAAGCCGGCCAGCAGACCCACGGCCAGCGCGACGGGGAGCGGCAGCAGGCGCGGATCGGGGTAGCGCGCGGCCAGCAGCAAGAGGATGGCGCCGCAGACCATGACCTCGATATAGCCGTAGCCGGCGGCGGTGCTGTGGAAGATCAGCAGGCCCGGGCCGAGCGTGACGAAGAGCGCCGAGAGGATCGCGTTGCGGCGCCCGTACAGAGTCGCGCCGAGCGCGTAGACGGCCCCGACGAACCCGACGGAGAAGGCCAGGGCCGGCAACCGAAGGGTAAAGTCGCCTGCCCCCCACAAGCGGAAAGCCAGCGCCGCCAGGTAGGCTTCGAGGCTGCCCTGATACGGTTGCCCGTAGTAGAGCAGGGGCCGATCGCCGGCCCCGATGTGGTAGGCCATCAGCCCGATGATGGCCTCGTCGCTATCGACATAAGGGTAGACGGTGGTCATCAGGACGACCCGAAACACGAGGGCCAGCAGCATCAAAGCGGCGCAGACGAGCCAACCCGGCCAGGCAGTCGGGGCCACTCTCACCTTCTCATGGGCCGCCACGGTATGGATTATGTCGGGACGGGCATCGATCATCGTCGCGGTAGCCTTTAGTAAATTTGTGATTTGGCGTGCGGCAGACGAGGGTTATCATACCAGAAGCAATTGAACTATACTTCAAGCAAGCATAGAGGGCGCATATCGCTCATACATCGGTGGAGAGGCTGGCTGAGCAGTGACGAAGCGTGATAGTTTAGCGTGGACGAGTAATTCTCATAAGATAGAAGTCTGGTCGGCTGGTCGGCTTACCGATTCTGATGTGGCAAAGGTACGTGGACAGTCGTCATGGGTTCCTTCCATCCTGGATAAGATGTCGTCGTTGGCCGATCTTCCAGAGGGATGGGATGGGCGCGGGAGCAGGGCGATTCAGCCGCTGTCGATTGAGACCATGCTGCGGGTACTACTGGTGGTAGATGTCGAGTCAGCGCCTGCCCCACACATGTCGCCTATTTCAGGCGGCGCGTTGCAAATAGAATGGTCCTATGGTGATCGCGGCCTTGAGATAGCCACGCGGTCCGACGGATCGATTCAATATGTGAAGACGCAGGATGACGCTGAGGATGAGATGGAGGACGGATCTTTGCCTTCCAGCGATGAGAAGCAACTGCGACATCTTGTGCGATGGCTTATCGACGGGAGATAACATAAGACTGCAGTAATGTCGATGCGCCAACAACCTGAAGACCCTACGATAGCCGATGACGACCAACTCTGGCGCGGCCTACAATGTTGTGTGGACGATCTGAAACGACGCGCGTGCTTACCCGTTCAGGGCTGGCGTGCTGGAGGGCGTTGGAGATGGCGTGCTGGACGGCGCCGGTATCGGCGTGCCCAAAGCGTCCTCGACGGTGATGCTCCAGGCGAGCGCCTTGGCGGCCGCGGTTAGCGGACACGGCGCATAGCTGTCGCTGGCTGCGGCGCTGCTCACGCCGAGGGTGCAACTGATGGGGCGATAGCCGTCGAGCGCCGCCCCGGCCCGCGTAGATGTCGGCGATCAGGGGAGCGCTCAGGCGCAGGGGATGGAGCGGTGTCAGGCCGTCGGCCGCGCGCCGCGCGAAGTAGCGGCCCGGCAGGTTGTACACCGCCGCGACCGCCCCGATGGCGAACGGGACATTGATCATATCCTGGCAACTGGCGAGGACCAGTTGGTCGTTCTCGATGAATACGTCGCTGACCCCGATTACCCCCGCGCCCTTGCCGACGGGGGTCGCGCCGTCGCGCTCCCCGCAGGCATTATCGAAGCCGGGGTGGAGCGTCGAGGCTGTGACGTACAGGAGCAGGTCGGGATGACGGGCCTGGTACGCCGCGGCGAAGCGCGCGGTCAGGGGGGAGAGGTCGCGCGCGCCGTAGAGCACGAGGCTCAGGGGTAAGGGCGGCGGCGAGGCCGCCCGCGCGGGCGAACAGGGATGCGCTGCCAGCGGCAAAAGAAGCGTAAGGGTAGCGATGAGTGCAGCCGTCGCGGCAACACACCCGCGACGGCCACCCCATCCATGCCTCGTCTGCTTCACTCCGCGCATTCCCAAGGGCTTATCGCAAGCGCACCGTCATGGTGCGGCGCGTCGTTCCCGTCGCTGTACGGGCCGTGACCACGAGTTGGACCTGCTCTGAATGTTTCAGCGGACGTGAAGGGTGCAGTGTACGGACCAACTGTCCAGATGCATCCGCTGTCCCCTGTTGCCGCCCGACCGTAGCCCAGCGATCTGTCAGTGCGGGGACGACGTGAGCTGACACAGCCACATTGTGTCGCATCAAGACCCGGATGACCAAGTTCACCCGTGCATGAGCCGCAGTGCGTACGATCACGAGGACCGTATCCGGGTGGGGCACGGCCGCGGTGATGGTAAGCGGCAGGACCGTCGCGCCCGGCGTCGTGGGCGTGACCGTAGCCGTCGCGGTGGCAGTGGGCGTAACGGCCGGTGTTATGGTGGGAGGAGCCGGTGAGTTCGCGGCCTGCTGGCGCAGCGCCTCACCGACGGCCCGCACCGTCGCCTCTTGCGCGGCCTCGACGGTCAAGGTCAGGTTGTGTCCGGGCAAGTCGCCGGTCAGCGTCCAGCCGTTCGAGATTGTCTGCCCGTCCTTCATAATGGATTGCTGACGTACGACGACGCCTGCCTGCACCGGCGCGCCCACGGTCTCGACGACAGCGACGTAGCTCGACGGGTCAGCGGGGCCATAGCGATACGTGATGTCCGTCACCGGCCCAGTAGCGGGGAAGGTCGCCGTGACGGCCGTGGATGCTTCGAGGTCCTGATGGACCACCACCTGAGTGAGTGGCAGTCCGACCGTCTGCAAGACCGCGGCGTCGGGCGTGACCGGAGGCTCGGGCATGCGCGCCTCGGCTTCAGCGCGATAGGCTGGCGTGTAGCAGGTATCCCCTGTTCCCAGGGTTGTCCCGGTCTCATACAAGAGGCAGTGGACAGCGGCCGTGGTCGTGGTCGTGGTCGGAGGCATGGTCGCGGCCATGCCCCCAGCCTCCTGCACCAGCGCGTTGCCGACGGCCTCGACCACGGCAAGGCTCTGGGATGATCCGACGGACAGCGATAGGTGGCGCGCGAACAGATTCGCGACGAAGGACCAGCCACGAATGTTCACCACGCTGACCCCGTTGTTGCTATCCGTCTCCGTGTCCGTCGTCACGCGCGTACCGGTCAGTACGCCCGTGTCCGTCATCGGTTCATCGAAGACGTGCTCGGATACAATGACACCTTGCAGGCCATTGCCCAAGCCGTTGCCGTAGGTGTAGTTGATGCCGGCGACGGAGGAGGTCGCCGTGACGGCCAGCGAGGAGAACTCAAGCTCGATCGCGATACCCGTGAGGGTGAGGCCGGTCGTCTGCGAGACGGCTGCGTCCGGGTTGACCGGCGGCTCAGGCATTTGGGCCTCGGCCGTCGCGCGCTCGGCGGGCGTGTAGCATATCAGCGCCCCCTCGTTCTCGCCGGGGAGGCAGGGCTTCCCCTGAGCATGCACATGCGTCACGATAGGTATGGCCGAGGCCATGCCCGCGACAGAAGAGGCGGAGAGGAAGAGGACCAGGACGATGCACAGGAGGGCGCGAACGACGCAAGGAGGGGAGAGACGGAGCATGGAAGCCTCCAGAAGAACTAGATGGTTCTCATATTGATACACGGAGACGAGATGTACTGTCCAGAGTTGGCCGAGACCGAATAGCCGTGCGTGTTGGGGTCGACATCCGATGGGACTGTGGTGATGAACTCCGCGTCGTCGCACAGATCCATACGCCGATAGTTCAAGACATCCAGGAACTGACCGGTCCCATTGCTCCCCGCGATGGCGTTGGAGAAGGTCACCGTCGGGTAGGTCGCGTAGCTGCACCCCGTATTGCAGCCCCCTTGCTCGACGACGAACTCGGCGGAGAGGCCAGTATTATAGTTGTCGATGCTGACCGGGTGGACATCGGTGGCCTGCCCGGTGGAGAAGTTGTAGAAGTAGTAGGTGCCGTTCGCGGCGTTGAGATCCACGCGCACCTTGTCCCCGGCCTGGACACTGGGCGCATCGAGGATATTGAAATCTTCGGTTCCGGGTCCGGCACTCCCATTGTCGCATGGCGCGCTGGGGTGGAATTGGCAGCCGAAGTTCTCGAACCAGAACGCGACTCGCGGGTCAACGATCGTCGCGGTCCCGGCCTGCCAGATCAGGCGCGTGTCGTTGGTGTCCGTCGTCGGATACGGCTGCGGATTGGCGAGGGTGTCCCCACCAAGCCCGGCCCAGACGGTCACCTGGCCATTGTCGGTCCCGTTCGGCCCAAAGGTCGCGGTGGGGACGGTGAAGTCGGCCTCCACCAGCGTGTAGTAGTAATTGTTGTTGTCCTTGGACTCGATGACGTAGCCGGTCCATAGCGTGTCCGACTCGACGATGCGCGTGAAGTTGCGAGAGGCACGCCGTGGGAGGTGGGGTACTCGCGCCGCGGTCGGCAGCGGATGGCTCACGCCCGCGCCCGCCGCCGGATCAAACCCGCGCATGGTCGGGGGAGTCTGCCCCAAGACCGGGACGACATAATGTGCCTGGGCCATCTCGGTGTTCCAGCGCGCGCGTTCCGATGCCAGTACGTCGGCCGCGACCGCCAAGCCCCTTGCCGTCGTCGCACTGGGGCGCGGGGGCATGCCGTAGCAGGAGAGATCGGCGTCGCTGGCCGTGGTGGGGTCGAAACCCGGACGGGGCTCGATGCTGTAGAAGGCCGGCGTGAGCGGAGTCGTCGGCGAGATCGTGGATGAGGCGGAGGCGGGCGGCGTGAGCCAGCGCACAATGTCTCCGGGCGCGCAACCCCGAGGTGGGATATCCTCGGCGCGCCCGTGGGCAGCCATCGGCGAGACGAGGATGACGGTGAGCGCGAGAGCAAGGGCAAGCGGGGCGAGCTTGGCGGTCACGGGGCACCTCCTATGACCGGCCCGACTTGGACCGGCCCGACTTGGACCGGCCCGACTTGGACCGGCCCGACTTGGACCGGCCCACGATGGATTAAGGGCACAAGCTCCCTCATCCTGGGCAACCTGGCTACTAGTCTAGCATAGATGCCGTAACAAATCCGTAACAACACGGGTGTCTGGTGTGATTATGGGAAGGGTGCGCCTCGCGATTGTGATCGTGCGTGCGGACAGCCTGACCATGAATGGTCATGGCAGGGACGGACCTTAAGAGCCTGTCTGCAAACGTGTTAGGGAGGGGCGAGACGACGGAGCATGAGATGGATCATGGCGATATAGATCATGGATTCGCTGCTCGCGGGGAGCTCTTCATAGTCCTTGCTCAAGCGGCGATAGCGGCCGAACCAGCCGAAGGTGCGCTCCACAATCCAGCGCTTGGGCAACACGACGAAGCCCTTCTGGTCGTCGCTGCGCTTGACGATCTCCAGGACGCAGCCCAAGAGCTGGTGGGTCCAGGCGATCAAGCCCCCGCGGTAGGCGCCGTCGGCCCAGATTGTGCGTAGGCGGGGGAAGCGGCCCTGCATCCGCGCCAGGACGAGCTTGGCCCCGGCCCCATCCTGGATGGTGGCCGCATGCACCACCACCGCGAGCAGCAGTCCGAGCGTGTCGACCACGATCTGGCGCTTGCGCCCGGTGATCAGCTTGCCGCCGTCGAAGCCGCGGACCCCCCTTTTTCCGTCGTCTTGACCGTTTGGGAGTCAAGGACGGCGGCACTGGGGGTCGGTTCACGCCCGGCTTTGACCCGGACCCGCTCCCGGAGGGCGTCATGAATGCGCGCCCACCCCCCGGCGAGGCGCAAGCGCCGATAGTAGCTCTCCACCGTGTGCCAGTTGGGGAGGTCGTGCGGTAAGGCGCGCCATTGGCAGCCCGTCCTGTTCAGATAGAAGATCGCGTTGAGGATCTCGCGTCGGTCGATCGTGCGCTTGCGCCCCGTGTGGCACGGGGCCGGCAGCAGGGCGGCAATCGTCGTCCACTGCCCATCAGTCAGGTCGGACGGGTACGCTTGTCTGTTCATACCTCCTATCATAGCTCAAATTTACGTTTGCAGACAGGCTCTAAAAGGTCGGCGGGGAGAGCCCCGCGCACGCCGGGTGCGCGCCCACTGAGGGGCCCAGGGAGACCCTTCAGGGTCCGTGCTCTGCCATGACCTTTCAAGGTCAGGCCACCTCACAATCGTGGGGCGCGCCCCGGGTGTCTTGGCACAAACGGCCACCAACAAGCGGCCTCGACTGTCGCCGGGCGACGTGAGGCGACAGGGCATCGCTTGAACGAACTTTCCACTATCGTGTTGGAAGGCCGCCGAAAGGTTGGCCGTTGCGGACGTGCTGATTGGCGTCGCGCGCGATGGCTGCCAGGGATTACAGGATGGCCCCGGTCAGTTCGTCGACGGCGCGGTGCGGGCTCTTGTCCTCGAAGAGCACGGCGTGCATCTGCTCCACGATGGGCATCTCCACACTATATTGTCTATGTAACAGCGTATAGGTTCTGCTCCATCTTGGCCCGTATAGCAGGCCATTCATCGTCGATGATGCTGTAGACCACGCTGTCGCGGGAGCGGCCGCCGTTGACGATCATGTGCTTGCGCAGGACGCCTTCGCGCATGGCGCCCAGGCGCTCAATGGCGCGCTGCGACCGCTCGTTGAGCTGGTCAGTCTTGAACCAGGCGCGCTGGAAGCCAACCTCGTCGAACAGGTACCGCAGCATCAGGTACTTGGCCTCGCTGTTGAGCACGGTACGCCACTTCGAGCGGTCCAGCCAGGTCCCGCCGATCTCGGCGCTGCGGTGGGCAGGCTGGATGTCCATGAAGCGCGTTGTCCCGACCACGGCGCCCGTGGCGCGCTCGACCGTGGCGAACGGCGCCTCGACACGCCTGGCCGCCGTCGCCATGGTGTGCTCCATCCAGCGATGCACGTCCTCCGGCGTATCCAGCGTGGCCGCCAGGTGACGCCGCACCTCCTCGTCCCGGCTGATGGCCAGCAGCGCAGGCTCATGGCGCGGCTGCAGCGGCTCCAGCCGCATCCAACGCCCCTCCAGCGTGACCGGACCGATCTCGCGCAACGCGTGCTCTCCCTATGTCTATTACTACAACGTGACATTGACCTGCGACTGAAGTCGCATGGCAAACAATGGACACTAAAGTGTCTCCACACACGCTGCCCTAACGACTTTAGTCGTCGTCCTTTGCCATGCGACTTTAGTCGCAGGCTGACCCTAACGTTGTAGTACTATGCTCATTCCTGCCGATACACCACCGTCTGTGGCCCTTGCGGCAGCACCAGCAGCCGCGCGTCGCGCCCGCGCTCGGCCAGCAGCGCCCGCACCTGCCCCGAGACGTCATGGCAGGGCGTCAGCAAGGCGTCGCGCACCGCGTCGTCGGGCAGCGACGAGTGCAGGTAGACCGCGGCCCGGCGCTGCACCTGCGCCTGGATCTGGGCCTGCCAGCCGTCGGCCAGCGGCGTGGACGCGCCTTCGACCGTCGCCAGCACGGCCTCGGGGCTGGCGGCCGCGCGCAGCAGGTCGGCGTAGACGCCGTGCGCGGGCAAGCCGTCGGCGCACTCCGCCGCCATCACGATCGCCCCGCCCGGCCGTACTGCCCGGGCGGCGGCGGTCATACCCTTCACGCTTTGGTACAGGTTCTGGTCCAGCGGGTAGCCGCTGTTGGTGCTCAGCACGACGTCGTATTCGCGCTCGATGGGGCGCATCGCCGTCTGGCGCACAAAGGCCACGCCCGCGGCATGCGCGGCCATCATCTCTCCCGCCCAGACGCCGGTGATCTCGTGGCGCTTGTTGAGGGCTACGTTGAGGCTGAAGGTCGGCCGCGTCAGCAGGGCGATCTCGCGCTGCTCCTCGTGGATAGGGTTGCCCTCCAGTACGCCGAAGGTGGACCTGGGGTGGGCGATCATGCGCGGACCGTGGTTGTAGAGCACCGTCTCCAGACCAGCCAGACCCGGCATGGCTGGCTTTGGTCCGCCCGAGAAGCCGGCGAAGAAGTGCGGCTCGACGAAGCCGGTCAAGATTTTTACCGAGGCCTCCATATATAGACGGTTGAGGTAGATGGGGTGGCCGCGCTGGCTGCGGCCAAGGTAGAGCAGCGAACTGTCGTCGCGGGCGTCGTGGTTGACCACGCGGTAGCCGCGCGCGATCTCCGGCCCCAGCATCTCGTCCAGTTCGGCCGGAGTGTTGGCGCGGTGCGTACCGGTGGCTACCAGGATGGTGATCCGCTCGCGCGGCACGTGCTCCAGTTCGGCCAGCAGGGGCGGCAGCACCCGCGCGCTGGGCATGGGCCGCGTGCCGTCGTTGACCACGACGACCACCGTGTCGTCGGCGCTGGCCAGTTCGTGGAGCGGCGCTGTCCCAATGGGCCGGCGCAGCGCGGCGATGAGGGCGGCCTGCTCATCCGGCAGGCCGGGCACGTCGCGCGGCTCGACCACGTCGGTCCCCTCCTCGGGTAGGTCCACCTCGAGTCCCGTCCGCCCGTAGGCCAGCATCACCTTCATCGTCCGCCCCTCCTACCCGGATGCCATCGTCGCGCGCAGGTAGTCGACCGAGCGGCGAAGCTCCTCCAGGCCGTTCATGCCGTCCTCGATGGAGACCCAGCCGTCGAAGCCAGCCGCGCGCAGGGTGCGGAAGATGGTGGGGAAGTCGTTGAGGCCGGTCCCGATCTCGCCGTGGTGCAGGATCGCGGCGTAGCCAACGCTGTCTTCCTGCGCCCGCAACTCCTCCAGCGTGTGTCCCGCCTTCAGGCCGCGGTCGCTGGCGTGCATGCTGACCACGCGACTCTTGACCGCCTCCAGCACCTCAAGGGGGTCGTCGCCGGCCAGGATGGCGTTGGAGGGGTCGTAGTTGACGCCGAACCAGGGCGAGTCGATGGCCTCGACGATGCGGCGGAAGACGGGCAGGCGTTGGGCAAACTCGGGGTAGGTCCAGTAGTTGTCCTTGTAGTGGTTCTCCAGGGCCAGGATCACGCCGCGCTCGGCCGCGTAGGGCAGCAACGCCTCGATGCAGTCCACGACCATGGCCACACCGTCGTCTTCGGAGACCTCGGGACGGCGCTGGCCGGAGAGCACGCGGCAGGTGCGCGGGGCCGGGGCGTCAAAGAAGGCGACGAGGTCGATCATGCGCTTGTGGCGTTCCACCTCGGCCCTCCGCGCCGCCGCGTCGGGTTGCGTGAAGTCGGGCGACGCGCACAGCATGGGCATCAGCAGGTTGTGCCGCCGTAGCGCGGCCCGCACCTCGCCGAGGTAGTCCGGCTCCAGCGAGGTGAAGAAGCCCGGATACATCTCCAGGCCATCGACGCCCAGCGTCGCGGCCATGTCGATCCACTCGAACAGCGACAGCGTGCGCGTCACGCACAGCTCGTCCATGAAGCACTTGGGGAAAGCAGCAAGGTGCATGTCAGTTTCCAGTGGTCAGTTGCCAGTTGCCAGTTAGCGGGAGCATGCTGTTCCAAGCCTGGTACGAGACATCCATTGTGCATCATCCTTCCTGTCATCTGGCGCGATGGATCCTCCCGATCGCGCGTCCTCCTGGCAACTGGCAACTGGCAACTGGCAACTGGCAACTGGCAACTACGGTAACAGCACTGCCTTGGCGATCTCGCCACGCTCCATCCGCTCGAAGGCCTCGTGCCATTGCGTGAGCGGAAAGGTCGTGATGAGGGGCTTCACGTCGAGCGCGCCGTCGCCGAGCAGGCGCAGCACGCGCTCCCAGGTGGCCCAGGTATGGCTGAACGAGCCGCGCAACGTGGCCGCTTTTTGCACCAGCGGGTCAAGGCTACAGTCTAGCGGCGCGCGGCCCCAGCCGACTTTGGTGATCTGGCCGGCCGGGCGCACCAGCTCGAGTGCCGTGCGCAGGGTCGCGGAGACGCCGGCCGCGTCGATCACGAGATCGGCGCCAAGGCCGTCGCCCAGCCCGCGCACGACGGTCGCCACGTCTTCGTCGTCGCCCATCACCACCCGCGTCGCGCCGTATCCCCGCGCCAGTTCCAGGCGGCCGGCGTCGCGCGCCACACCCACCACGACCAGGTGGGACGGATGCGTCGCGGCGAGCAGGGCGGTGCAGAGCAGGCCGACCGGTCCGGGACCGAGCACGACGGCTGTATCGCCCGGTTTGGACGACGACTGCTCCAGCACGGCGTTGGCCGCGACGCTGCACGGCTCGGTCAGCGCGGCCTCCTCCCAGGAGACGCCGGCGGGGATGCGGTGCAGCAGGGCCAAGCGCGCCACGACATACTCCGCGGCCGCGCCATCCATGCCGTAGCCGAAGCCCAGGCGCCGCGGGCAGAGGTTGTAGCGGCCGGTGCGGCACAGCGCGCAGACGCCGCAGACGTAGGCGGCGGTCTCGCAGGCCACGCGGTCACCTTCGGCCCAGCCCTGCACGCCGTCGCCGAGCGTCACGACCTCGCCGCAGAACTCGTGGCCCAGCGTGACCGGCCAGTTGACGGGCCAGGACTGCGTGCCGTGGTACTGGTGCAGGTCGCTGCCGCAGGTACCCACGGCGCGCACGCGCAGCAACGTCTCGCCGGGAGCGGGCGCGGGGACCGGCTTCTCGCGCAGCTCGACCGCCCCGTCCTCCGGCCCATAGTTGACCAGCGCGGTCATCGTACGTGTCCCCGTGGCCGTTACCATGTTCCTCCCTTCCTATCCCACCCCTACTTTTCTCAGCCTACCCTGGCATCATACAGGGTGCGGAGGTATCTATGCTGAGATCGTAGGCGGGACCATGAGCACTCACTGCGCTGAGCGGTCCTGTTGTTGCTCCTCGATAATCTCGCGGCACAGGTCGACGCACTCGTCGCAGATGTAGACGCCGTGGCCGGCGATCAGCCGGTGCGCCTGGTCTTGCTTCTTGCCACGGCACGAGCAGCGATACTCGATGCGTGGCGCCTCTCGATTGCCCATAGTTCCCCCAGCAAACCTCGCCGCAATATGTTGTGGCGAGGTTTGCTGGGTGTGGCGCGGTGCCTCTACCAGGGGCAGGGAGCGGTGGAGTTGGCAGCGGTGGCGGAGGGGCTGGACGGGGCGCAATGCGGGGCGGCGCTCGTGGCGCTGGACGCCTATCGCCCCTGACAGCCGCACCCTGCCGTGTGCCAGGCGCGACGCGACGCGGCGGGCGAGCCGTTGGCCTGCTGGGTGGCGTCCCTTACACCCGCCGACCGACGGGCCGCCCGCCACTCACCCGGCATACACCAGGGCTATAAACGGCCTGTTACCCCCTTGTAAAAAAGGTGTAAAGATCGTGCCCTGCGCCATGGCCCCGCGCTCTTGTGTGACGTGCCCTGCACGCGACCGCTGTCGCAAACATCGCGACAGCGGTCCCTACAATGTCAAGGCTAGGAGGACGCGGCGGGGCTGACGGTCGGGGCTGCAGTGGGCATGCCGGCGGGCAAGGGGAGAGTGGGGCGCGGGTAGGGGGTGCGGGTGGGCGCCGGCGTTGGTGTGGGCGGGGTCGTGCCGTCTGGCCCTTCAACGAAGCTGAGCATGAGGGCATTGCCGGTCTGGGCATCGAACACCAGTTCCCCGAGATGGGCCGGTCTCAGGATAACGCGGATACGACGATGCGTGCGGGGGTTGATGCGCAAAGGGACGTGTATTCTGGCCGTGCTAAGTGAGCCGGTGATCTCCACGTAGCAGACCAGCGTGTCAGGGGAGCGCCCAATGTCCTCGTTGAGCAGATAGGCGCTGGCCACGCGGGCGGGGATAAAGAGCACGCGCGAGACGACTGCGGGATGCTCATCGGTGGTGGGGAAGATGGAGGGCAGGCGCGGGGCGAGGTAGGCGCGCACGTCGGCCTCGGTGTAGGTCGCGGTCTGGGTGTAGGGGGTGGTGGTGGTCGACGCGAGCGCGCGGGCGCGCATGGCGGGCTCGGGGGTGATGGCGGGGACGCCCGGAGGGTCAGACGTGTTGATGGGGGGGTAGGTGCCGGCACGCACGGGGGAGGGGGCAGCAGCGGGGGCCGGGACGAGGGCGAAGAGGGCGGCGGCCATGAGGACGCGCCAGGCGAAGCGGGCTCGGGTCATGAGGTTTCTCCTTCTACCTACAGGCATGCGCGAGAGGGGCTAACAGCCGCCACTAGGACACTGGGTGGTCCAGACGCCACCAGGATACGGGGAGTTCGACGGTGGGAACTGCCAGTGGGCCAGGACGGGCGGGTCGGGCGCGATTTGGTGCCCGTCGGTGGTCTGGTAGTAGTGCAGGCCGTTGTTGGAGTAGTACTGGTTGTAGGCATACTGCCCGGGTGAGGCGGCGGCCCCGTTGGTGCCATACAACTCCATGCCGAGCTGGATGTTGGACGGTTGCATCCCGTTAGCAAAAGAGAGGCCGGTGAACGTGTCCCCGGAGGCCCCGGTGACGGTAACGCCGAACTCGTTACCGGGACAGTCCCCGGTCCAGTTGCACCCCCCGCAGGGCGGGTCCACCATGATCTGAAAGGTGGTGCGCTGATTCATGTCTGCCGCAGCGGGGTACCCCAGGAAATGCTCGTTGTAGTTGTCGTAACAGCCGTTGCAGGGGCGCACATCGGCCCAGTAGTAGCAGTCGGTGGCGCAATACGTATTCTGGACGGCGCCAACCGTCACCCCTGCCTCGACCCAGCACCCGATGTCAGCGCCCTGGACAGGGCAGATGGCACCGGGAGCGGGTTCGCCATTAAACCAGGTCTCATTGGTCACGAACCCGTCACCGTCACCGGGCGACAGGGCCGTGACCAGAATTTGCGTCGACTCTCCCGCAGTCCCTCCGTCCCACTGCACAATGCCGTAGCAGTGATTGTCTCCTGCGCAGTTATACCCACTGGCGTGGGTCAGCGTCGGATGGGGAGAGAGTGCGGTGGCGAACAGGGCGGTGACGGCGAGGGCGAGGGCGAGAAGCAGGCGGCGATGTCTCCAGCGGTGGACCATGGCGGAGCCTCCTTAGTGAGCCACGAGGGGATGGTAGTGAGCCAGGAAGGGGCGGTCAGGCACCGTCCTGGCAGCTAGTATACAGGCTGGCGTGTCATCTGTCCGTAACAGAGCGGTCATGCGGTAGGGCAATCGCATGATAAAAAGGCTTGCTGAGGCTGGAAAGGAGGTGATACTCGAGCAAACGGAACGTGTGAGGGGGCGCCTTGCTCTCGGCGTTCATCGGCTCAGGCGACCGTGACGTCGGGGCTCAGGTAGACATCCTGAATCCTGTTGAGCAGCGCGATCCCGTCCGTCATGGGCAGGCTCAGGACCTCGTTCGCGGCGACGTGGCCCATGCCGCCGGCACGCTTGTTGACGACGGCCCGGCGGACCGTCCGCGCCCCGTCGTCGGGATCGGCGTCCGTGCCCGCGCCCTGGTTGTCGTCGCTGCTCAGCAGGCCGGACCGGCCCCGGTAGCAGCTCACCACCTGGTAGCGGCACAGGTCGATCGAATGGTCGCCCATCGGGTCACGGGAGGCCTCGGGGCGGGTCACGCCATCGGGCTCGCCGTCGATGCTGGGCGCGCCGGAGCCATGGCCAGCCGCGGGCAGCCGCTGCACCACGAGGTCGGCCTCCAGCGTGACGCCCAGGTAGGTGACCTGCCCAGCTGGGTCGGTAGCGGTATGATCCCCGTCGCGACGGGACGACGCGCCGCGCGGGTGGCGCCACAGCACCGTAAAGAGGCCCAGTTCGTGCGCGGACTGGAAGGCCTCGCTTACCTCGGCGATGCGCCGCGCCCCCTCGACGCTCCCGATGCCGATCGTGGCGCCGACGCCAAGCGCACCCATGTTCCAGGCCTGCTTGGCGCGCGCGAACACGAGCCCGTCGTCGCCGTGGGGGTAGGGTAGCGACCCCGCGTGGTTAAGCTGGACGATGAAGGGGATGTCGTGCGCGTGGCCCCTGCTGACGGCGCCGAGCAGCCCTAGCGGCGCGGCGATGGCGCTACACCCGCCCTCGACTGCCAGCCGCACGGCATGGGCAGGGTCGGCGTAGAGGGGATTGGCGACGAGGGCGGCGCCAGCGCTGCCCTCGTCGCCACCATCGACCGACAGGACGCTCAGGTAGCCCGTCCCGGCCAGGCGTCCGTGCCTGAATGCCTGCTGGAGCGAGCGCAGCGTGGCGTTGGAGCGGTCGCTGCGCAAGAGCACGCGGTCGACGAAGTCGGGTCCCGGTAGGTGCAGCGAGGACTTGTCCACGACGTGGCACACGTGCCCGAGCAACGAATCGGCCTCGTCGCCCAAAGCGTGGGCGATGCGCGAGGCGCCACGAATCGACATCGCGCGTGCTCGCGCCGTCGCCCGTACCGCCGCGGCGCTTCCCGGCGCCTGCGCTGAGCGGTCCTGTTGTTCCTCCTCGATAATCTCGCGGCACAGGTCGACGCACTCGTCGCAGATGTAGACGCCGCCGGGACCGGCGATCAGCCGATGCACCTGGTCCTGCGTCTTGCCACAGAACGAGCAGCGATACTCAATGCGCGGCGCCCCTCGGTTGCCCATGGATCAGCCCTCCCTCTCGCTCCCGAAGCGAACCGCATCACATCGTCAGCAGGACACCCTGCGAGACCTTGCGCTCACTGGCAGCGATCCGTTTGTATGTGGCTACACTCTACACCAACGGGCTTTTCGCCGCGGGCCGTCGTCCGCGGCCAAAAAGTTGGGACTGTCGGCATCATGCTATCGACGGGTTGCAGCGTGCAGCCTATAGTTAGTTTAGATACCGGTGTGCGCTCTACGCGCTGGCGGTTCTGCTGCGCGAGGGCGCCACGCCGGGACGCGTCGTTCTGCTGTGCGCGGCCAACCTGCTGTGCCTGGCCGCGCATCCCCTGGGCATTTTGCTCGTGATAGCGGAGGCGGTCAGCCTGGCGATCCTCACGGCCACGCCACGTCAGGCCCTGCGCCGGGTCCTGATGCTCGTCGTCCTGGCGGTTGCCGGCGGTGCTCTCCTGAGTATCAAGCCCGTCCGCGAGTGGGGCTTCCACCTCTTGATACGCTATACGGGCTCCGAAAGCGCGGCCTACGCCGGTCCGCGCGGGGTGCATGTGGTGAGCGGGGCGATCAAGACCGTCTGGACATTCGCCGTGCTGGCCTTTGGCGAGCACGTTTATCCGCTCTGGCTCTGGATAACGCTGCCCGGCGCCATCTTCGTCGCCGCGTCCCTGGATACCGAAGCCGGACGTACCGCTAATGACGTTGGAGGATACCATGCTGTACGGGCCGGTGAAATAGATGGGATGGTTCAGGTAGCCATTGGGCCCGGCGCCGCAGTCGATCAGCACGTTGCCGACGATTGTCTCGTACGGTTGCTCGTCCTGAAACTTGACACAGGTGTTGACCGCATGCTCGACGGTGTTGCCCTGCACGGTGAGGTGGCCGTTGCTCGCCCCCGCGGCGTTCTGGAACAACATCTCCCCACCGTAGGGCTCGTCGTTGGGATTGTAGCCCGGCTGGCCGATGCTGCCGATCAAGGTGAAGCCCCGCACCGTGACGTAGGCGTCGTTGGCGAAGCGCATCAGCGGGTTGTTCTGCTCGCCGTCGGGGACGATGCCGTTCGCGTCCACCGCCCGCGTCATGGTGACGGGGCCGAGGGCCGCCAGCGTGATCGGCGGATACCTTTCTCATTTAGCACGGGGACAACTCTATGGTACACGACAGCTTGCTTTGAGAGAGCATACTATTGTACCGGCTGTTTGCCCCCAACAGGGTCGGCGACGACACGGCAGACGGCGGCGAGATAGGAGGGGGATCGGACAAAGAGAACACCCTCTAGCCTACAGTGAGTTAGGCAAGAGGGTGTTGAAGACGCCCCATCGGGTGCGGGATTTGGCGCGTTGCGGAACCGACGAGATTCGAGTACGGGTCACGTACATAACCACGCGCCCCGCGCTGGCGCGCGCCGACGAGGTTGCCGAGGCGGTCGGCGGGCTGCCAGCCGTCGCGCCACCGACAGACAAGCGCGCCCGGCGCATCGTGCGTGAGCAGCGCCAGCGCGGCCTAACACAACAGATTGCCGCGCTACGCGACGAGGGCAAGACCTGGGATGAAGTTGCGGCAGTGGTTGGGCTGTCACCCAGCCGCGTGCGCGACCTGTATGCGCTGCAGATGGGAGCCGCCGACCGGCCTGACGACACGGCCATCCTCGACAACCTGAGCGCGTTCCTGCTGGCGAACCCGGCCACGATCAGCCGACGCGCCTATGTCCAGTGGCCCGGCCGCCTGGTCGCGGCCACGACCATCGAGAACCGTTTCGGGTCGTGGGCGCGGGCCATCGCGCTGGTCAGTGACACCGACAACACCCGCCCCATGAGCGCGTGACCTGAGTAGACTAGGGTAAAAGAAAAGGGGCACGGCCCAGTGGAGTCAGGCCGTGCCCAGAGGAAAGCAGACACCGACGGAGGTTAGACGACGATGCCCGATCTCATCATACCACCAGACCCGCCAGAGCGGCAGCCCGCGTCCACGGGACAACCGACGCATGAGGAGATGATGGCTCTGCTGCAAGGCGACCCGCTCACATGGGAGGATCGCGCTACAGTGCAAAAGAGCCTGATGGCGCGCGTCAGGAACCGCAAAAAGGGGCGGCGTGTGATACGTCCGCGCATGGCGCAAGCGGACGATACGAGCAGCGCCGTGCTTGACTTTGATCGTGCCGTTGACCGCGCCGTTGACCGTGACCTAGATGGGGTAGAGGACCCTGAGCGACTACATGTACACCTTGACACTATCGCTAACGGCCCCAGCGAAGGCGTAGGGGACCCTGAGCTACTGTACCGCGTGCATGTGCGCCAGCTCAGGAAACAGCTTGCCAAGGAGCGACGCACCTTGCGTACCCACGCGCGCCTGCTCATCAAGCATCCCCGCTTTCAACGAGACGTGCGCCGCGAACGGGCGACCATCGGGGCGGGCAACGATGAGCGGCGTGTCGGTCGAGCCGCCATGCGGCTGCTGCAAGAGCCGCGCTACACGGGTCTGTGGGACACGCTGCGCGACTATTACCGAGTACCAGCGCCACTCATCGAGCAAGCGGTCAAGGCCGCCTTACGGGGCACATGGGATGACGCCGTGCGCGTGATCGTGGGCGCGGTCGAAGTGATGCACGTCGATAAGGAGCAGGGCGACTACGCCGACCGTCTGGCCGCCACGAGTGCGCGAGAGCGTAACCGTGCCCGCAAGGACATTCAAGCGGCCATGCCTGCTGCTATGCCGCCAGAGGGCGCGCCGCGCCGCTACGGCGAACAGATGGCCGTGTACCGTGTGTGGCGGCCCTGGCATGAACGTCACCCCGATGCCCGCCGTGACCGTGACGAGTTTGCCAGGCTCGCCAAGGGCCTCACGAGCGCCGATTTCACTGACGATGGCAAGGAGGCGCGTGAGGCCCTTGGCTCAGACGCCATCGACATTCTGCGGTTGGGGTGGCCCAGGATGTTCACCGACCGGGTAGGCAAGGAAGGCAAGCCACGCGGAGTAGACCAAAGCACAATCAGGAAAAAGCTGGATGCGGCTATCCTCTGGCTCGACCACGAGGAACAGGCCCGCTATGAGGGCAGGATAGCCGAGTTTGAGCAAGAGCGGCGGCGGATCGTGCAGCAGCAGGGCGACGCCGAACAGTGGCAAGCGGGCTGGCTGGAACGCATCAAGGCCAAAGATTCAGCGCCCCATGAGAGCCCAAAAAGCCTCTAGTTTTTTCCGTGACCTGCCCTCATCTCACTGTGCATCATGGGCGCATGGGCCGCGCTGGCGGCCACTAGCGTTTAGGAATGCACCATGCGCGCCATCCATAGTACGAGAGGGGCCGGACCCGCCGACCAAGCTGCCCCAGCCCCTCTCACCACGACGACCAACCCGGCCCCGCGAGGGGGCGCGGATCAGCGCCACCCTCATGGTACACCAGCGACCATCCCACCCGACGCGCAACACCTGCTGACAACCTTAGCCCGCGTGGCGCGTCGCGTCGCGTCCACGCGAACAGGTCAGGGGGCATGAACGATGCAAAGTCATGCCTACGGCCCATCAGGTAGGGCGTCTGCCAGGGACGATCTACCCACCGTTGACGAGCGCATCGCGCAACTTGAGCGCGACAACGCGCGGCTCAAGCGCGACAACGCGCTGCTGAAAGAGCAGGACCGATGTACGCGCGAACTATTGCATAATGCCTCGATACCACCCGTCGCGCGCCTGCTCGTCCTTGAGGGCCTGTGGCAGGCCGGAGCCGCACCAGGCCGACCAGCAGCCCTACGCGCCTCCGAGTGGACGCGCACCAGCATCAAGAGCATTGCCCAACGCATGGGCGTCAGCCCGCGCACGGCTGAACGATTCTGGCCCAACATCATGGATATGGGCTTTGTGCGGTATCGGACCCTAAAGGAGGTGGACGACAAAGGCGCATGGACATCGACCAGTTACATCGCACCGTCAGAGGGAGAGAACTGGTTACGAACAGGAGCAGCGCCCGGTCAGGTGCGCTACGGTGGTCAGACGCAAGCCCACAAGACGGAGGCAACGCGACAGGCTGCCAAACGCCTTGCCTGTCCTGAGTGCGGGAGTGACGATGTGGGCGTGGTCTGCCGCGCGTGCGGAACCATCACCCCAGCCGACGAGCTACCCCGTGCGCCGCGCCCCGTGTGGCGGTCCAGGCGTCACCGGACCGACAACTTGTCGGTCCCTTATAATAACCACCAATTCAATGAAGGGAATGAAGAAACACCGGACCGACAACTTGTCGGTCCGGTGGACACGGTAGACCCTCTCACCAGCGCCGTCGCCGTACTCACGCCCATTGTCGCCGGCTGTGAGTGTCCGGTCGTGATGCAACCCCGCAAGCGCGACGACGATAACAAGTACTTGAGCCTCAAACGCCCGCTCATGGTCGATGACATACGCGCGCACCTCCAAGGATGCACCACCTATGGCTCATCCTTGTGCTGGCCTGATATTGGTGTGGACAGTGAGCGGGGAGCGCGGGCAATCGCGTGGGACGCCGACCACGACATCAAGCCACTGGTCACGGCCGCAATCGGGCTGGCGCGGCGCGGGTTACGTCCATTGATCGTGCGTAACCCAGCGAAAGAATCGAGTGGTCATCTCTGGCTACTCTTTGACGAGCCAGTTGACCCGACTGCCGCGATGGCGGCGGTCGAGCACATCGCGCCAGAGTTGCGCGACGTGCCCGAACGGTTCCCTGACCCTACGAGCCCTCACGGCAAGAGGCTTAGGCTGCCGGGTGGCGTCTATTTGCCGATCGGCAGCGCACCCGTGCCCGTGCAGGTCGCGGAAGCCCCGAACGGCGGCGCGCCCACGTGGGTCGATGGCACCACGCCAGAGGCTTGGTCAATCATCGCGGGCAGCGTCTCGCGTGCGGCCATTCTGCATGCGACCTACGTGCCACTAGTCGCGCGACCCAAGCGGCCCCAACCGAGACGCCTCATGCAGAAACGCCCGGCGCTGCGTCTCGTAGGCGGCGAGAACCCCTTTGAGCGGTTCAATGCCGCCCACTCTATCGACAGCCTGGTCGAGGTCGGGCGCGATGGCACGTTTAAGGCTCCTTGGCGCGACGAACGAACGGCAAGCGTTCATGTCTACCCCGATGGCCATTGGCATGACTTTGGGCCTGACCAGCGCCATGGCAAGGATGCATTCGACTTGTGGTGCGCAATCGAGGGCCATTGGGACACGGGCGCGAACAGGCCCGACCGGCGCGCCGCATTGCGAGCCCTGAGAACCCAAAAGAGCCCCTAGTTTTTTCCGCGACACGACAACCGGCTGGCAGTAAGCTGACGATAACAAGCGACGTGGGAGGTCGATCATGGGACGGCTTAAAGCAAGCGAGGCGACCGCGCATACCTGGCAGTCTGCCAGTCGTATCTATCTTCGCTGGCAGGCAGCGGACGGCGCGATATTCCGTGACCTACGCTCATCCTTCCGCTCATCGTTCTCGCGTCATTGTGACGCGATCTGGCTACCCGACCAGCGCGCGTGGTCGCTACCACTGGCGTCCCGTTGGTCGCTGCTCGACTGGCTCTATCAACACTTCGAGGGCGACGCGGTGCGTGAGGATGGCGCACCACGCTCTGAGTGGGCAGGGGAACCGCGACCGACGACCCGGCACGCGCCAGTCAACGCCGCCTACGCGACGCTGCACTTGCTACCGAGCGCGCCACTCGATCTTGTGCAGGCGGCCTACCGGCTGGCAGCGCAAACCAACCATCCCGACCGGGGTGGCAGTAACGCGGCGATGGCCGCCGTTAACCAAGCCGTGGCGGTCATCCGCGACAACCAGCGCACGGCGTCGCGCTAAAGGAGGAGACATGAAAGCAGAGAACCTATACGACACGGCGACGCCAGCCCGCGCGGCGCGGGCCGCATTGTTGGCGATGGACGCGGCCACGAGGCACGCGCTTGACCTGAGCGCGTGCCTTGCTGAGGCTGAGCGGGTTGAGGAGCGGCTACTACTCATCGTGCTTGACATCGTGCAGCTTGACCGCGATCCCGACCTTGACCGGCGCACGCGGCGGCGGGCCACCTTGGAGAAAGAGGCCGTGCGGCTGTCTGTCGGGCTGGGCCACAGCCTACGCCTTGCTCTGCAAGCGGCGGCAGGGGAGTCGGGAGCCTACCAGGAGGCAGAGCGCGCCGCCCACAGGGCAACGGCGGCAGAGCGCATCGCCAGCGCGGCGGGGCCGGATAGTAGTCGATAGCAGGGGGCAAGCCGTGACCAGCGAGAGATGCCAAGCAGAGCGCAAGAACGGGCAACCCTGTCAAGGCAAGGCGCTGCCCGATAGCCCGTTTTGTTTTGCGCACGACGACCGCTATGCCGATCTACGGCGGCAGGGCAGCAGCAGGGGCGGCAAGAACAAGCGGACCGAAGCGCGCGTCCAGCGGCTCATCCCGCACGACCTGCGAGGGCTGCAACGCCTCTTGTTCCAGGTAATCGACAACACGTACACCGGCGACCTGGACCCGCGCAAGGCAACGGCCATCGCCACCACGGCCACCGCCCTGCTGCGCATCTACGAGGCCGGTGAGTTTGAGCAGCGCCTACAGGCATTGGAGGTTCGCAGTGGATCGAGATAAGCGCCTCGACCGTCTGGACGCGTTGATAGAGCAGGGTGTCAGCGGGTTGTTCACCGATGCGGAGTTGGAAGCCCTGGACCCGATACACGCGGGCGCAATGATGACGCTCTATTACTGGCAGACCAGGGGCGGCGCGCATCCTGTCGATGAGGCTGAGTTTTACCGCGCGAACACTGCTGGGTACCGCTGGTCGCACTACCTGGAGGATGCCGACGCCGACGCCGCCCATGCGTACGCCCTTACGTCGCCTGACATAGATCAGGAAGGCTGGCGGTTGGCGGTTGGCGGTTTTCAACGATGGGAAGCGAAGCGGCAGCGCCTCATCACGGCTGAGCGTGGCGCTAGCCGGGAAAGGAGGTGAGGCAGCCCAAACTACTTTGGCAACCGCATCAGTTTAGGCAGCCCCAACAGAAAGGAGGCATCTATGTATACAACGATGATGGTTGAGGCCGCGCCGGTCGCCACGGTCGGCGCACGCAAAGCCATCGTGCGGATGATCTCGCCTGGGGCGGGCAACGCCGCCGATGGGCACCACTACCCGCGCGAGGTCCTGAAGGCCGCCGCGCACAAGTTCGGCGGCAGCAAGTGCTACTTTAACCACCCCGCCGATAAGCAGGCCGCCAGTGGCCGCCGCGACGTTCGAGGTTGGTGTGGGACGTTCGGGCCAAGCGAGTGGTACGAGGGGTCGGATGCTCCTCATGGCGAGATTCGAGCCACCCTCAAGGTGTACGATCCATGGTTATGGGATCGCATAAAGGTGGCACCCGATGAAGTCGCTTTCTCCATCCGGGCTGTTGGCACGGCGCGCACGGCGACGGTCGATGGGCGGCAATGCAAGATGGCTGAGAGCATCGATGCCGTAGATAGCGTCGATGTTGTTCATGCGTCCGGGGCGCGCGGTGGCGTGGTCAGCGTGCTTGAGGAAGGCAATCGGTCAGGGTACACGTTCACTGAAAGTGAGATGGAGGAGATTAGGATGGACAAGATTGTAGCCGGTCGCACGTATTATCTTCTAACACGACAGGAGGGTATTCACCCGGCCATTGCGGAGCGCATCGCGGCCCAGTTCGACGAGTCGGCTTACAGCGACGACGCGACGCTGCTGACGGCGGCGCGGGCAGCGGCGCAAGCTGAGCTAACCTATGTGGCCAATGCGGCGCGCCAGTCGTCGGGCAGCATGCCGACTCCGACGCCGACGCTGCCGGCCGGCGCTATCCCCGCACCCTACGGGGCGCGCCCGCCAATCCCCGCGCCGTACGGGATGATGATTGACGGGCCGGGCGGCGGCCCACCGCCATCGTTCCTGCCCATCCCTGGCGCTGGGACGACGCCCGGAGAAATGCAGGCTGGCTTTGATGCGCTGCTAACGGGGCATGGGCAGCAGGCCAACTTTCATGAGAGCGTTCGGCAGCAGGCCAGGGCGCTCATCGAACAGCGCAACGCCGCCGCGCTGGGGGCGCTACAGGTTATGTACGGAAGGAAGGGGTAACGATCCATGACAACGGCCAATGAGACACCGGCTAACACGTTCAACTATGACGCGCCGCCGCCCGGTATCGAGCTGCAGCCCCCGATGCCCCAGACGTTCACTGATGAGGTCGTGCAGGGCGTTGGCGGCCAGCAAGAGCGCGTGGGCCTCATGGATACCAACGCGCCGCCGCCGGCGCTCGAACGCGACTTAGCGCGCCTTGGCGGTGACGAGCGCGGCCGGGCGTTGCAGTTACGCGGCCTACGGCCCGTCGTATCCGCGCTGCCCAAACAGGCGCCGCTCGTCTACGTTGGTGTTAAGGAAGGGCTGTACCTGGACACGCCGGGGGGCATCGACCTCCTTGTGCCAGGCCCCGACAACGACACGGCCGTGAAGCGCCTGCACAGTCGCGAAATGGTAGATCGGCACCCCGGCAGTAGCCGCTTCGGGCAGCCGCTGCAACGGGATGAGAATGGGTACCTACTCGATGAACGTGAAATGAGCCAAGGACGCAAGACGCCCATCGACGGGAGCCGCCTGCACGTCTCTGCCCCGGCGTCATATCACTTCGAGTGGCATCAGACGACGCTCGTGCATGAGGACGATCTACCGTTCTTTATGGGGCATCCGGTGTTCGAGTTTGTGCGCGCCGACGTGGGCGCGATCCGGGATCAGATCGCGCAAGATGAAGCGGAGCGGCGCATCGCCTTGAGGATGCTGGGGATAGCTCAGGGCGCTCAGACGTTCGACGCCGCTCAGGCTGCCGAGCAGCGCCGCCGCGATGAAGCGGCGCGGCTGGCAGCGACAGAGGATCGTAACCGCCGCGAGGGCCGCAGCAGAGGCAGTGCTGAGCGGCCGGCACGGTAAAGGAGCACACGAGATGATGCGCTATCACGAGGCGGCGGCCCAGATCGCCGCCGACGCGGAACGCCGCGAACAGCAGTACACGGCCTTGGAAGGCGCGCCGCCGCGACCGCCCGACACGGGCACATGGACGCCGCTGCGCTTCATGGGCGGTAAGATCGCGCCGCCGCCCAAAAACCTCACGGACGGCGACCCTCACGAGGTCATCGCGGATGCCGATGTGAGGCACCCGCTGTACACCGTCGCCCACGTGCGACAGTCGGGCCGCTACGTCGTGGCCGATCAGACGGACATAATGATACGCGGGACCGACCGGCAGTACCACTTTGTCAGGGGCGTCGTGACGATGGTAGACCCACGCGACGTGCAAGAGGTCATGAGCGACCCGCGCCACGAGTTTCAGAGCGAGGCAGTGGCGCATGGCAACCATTGAACGTCGGCCCTTGCGCACGTGGACAAGCAGCACCACGCCGAGTGGCGCGCGACGCTTCGGCTGACATCGCTCGTCGGCCCAAGAGGCGCACACGGCTAGAGGAAGGCCATCGGCGGCCTGAACCGTTGCCGGGCACGACCATCGACCTGCCCGGCGCGCCGCCGGCAGAGGGTGCGGAGCGCCTGCGACACGCCTTGCACGACTGGCGGACACACTACGGGCCTGAGATTGACGATGTGGATGAGATAGGCTAGCAAGCCGCCAACGCGGTGATAGGGGGCACGCCGCACCCTGTAGACGGCGCACTGTAGCCGCCTATGCCAGAGCCCTAAGCGGCCACGTTCAGCCCGCCACGCGCCGCCACGCGCACGCACACAAGCGGCCCGCCTCCTTGCCTTCGTCCTGTCACGCCCGGCAAGGAAGCGGGCCACATGTGCACTTATCCGCAGACCATCCCCAGCCTGTCCACAGGCGGCCTATCCACACCAGCTATTGACGCACAACGTTGTGCGTGGGATAATGGAGGTATCGGGTCACTGACTCTTGCCCGACGTTCGTTTAGCCCGTAGGAGGCACGCATGACAACCGCACTCGCAGCCGCAAGCCCCGCGTTCCGTCCCAGGGTCCGGCGCTTAGGACCGGGCCGCTACCTCATCGAGAGCAAGACGCAGCCGGGCGTCGGACATCAGGTGAACGTCCCGCGCCACACGTGTTCATGCCCGGCTGGTAAGCGCGGGGTGTCCCGGTGCTGGCATCGCACGCTGGCCGCGACGCTCAATGTCCAGTTCGAGGCATGGTTTGAGGCGCACCAGCAGCAAGCGCGGGCGACGGCGCGCCTGGCTGGCATGGCTGCCCTTCAAGAGGCGTTCGGGTCCTAGCGACACAAAGTAAGCGCCGGGCGTCGTCTGACTCACGACGCCCGGCTGAGCACGAAGGAGACACGCAATGAGCCACTTCGCACCCGCTACCAGCATAACGCAGACGACCACCGACGACGTGACCGTGACCGTGACGTTTAACCCGCGCAAGCCCATCGCCCTGCTTGACGCCGCGATCTTGCGGCTGCTGACGTACCGGCTCGACTACGACGCCGCGCTGCACGGTCGCGATGACGAGGCGCGCACCCACGTGGCCACGCCTGAGCCCCTACGCCAGCGCGTCACGCGCCTGCTGCACGCGCTAGCCAGCATCCTGCCCTGACGCCACCGGGCGGCGCTGATGGGTGTCAGCGCCGCCCCTAGCCCATGAGGAGAGACGAAGGACACATGAGCCCAATCGAGGATGACCGGGAATACACGCTACCAGAGGCAGCCGAGCTACTTGGCTTGACCTACGCGGGAGTGCGCAGCGCCATCAGGGACAAGCGCATCACGCCCGCGCGCAAGATCGGCAAGCGCCTGACTCTCGTGCGCGGGTCTGAGATTAGGCGCTTCCGTACCGCGCGGGAGAGCAGCCCCCAGGCGCAAGGATGGGTCACGCGCCGCGCCGACGCCGACGCCGACGCAGCCGCCGACATTCCGCCAGAGCTGCCAGCCTGGCTAACAGAAGGAGAGGACAGACCATGACAAGCTCAGACAACACCAAGCGGCGCACCGTGGCCTACATCCGCGTCGCAAACGACGACCAGACCACCGACGGCAATAGCTTCAGCCTCTCCGATCAGGAGCGGCAAACCCGCGCCCAGGCCATCGCTCACGACTGGCCCGACGTTGCCGAGGTCTACGCCGATACCGGCGTCTCTGGTGCGACCCGCGACCGCCCCGCCCTCAACCGCCTGCTGGCTGACGCCAAGGCCGGGACCATCGGGCGCGTCATCGTGACCAGGTTGGATAGGATGAGCCGGCGCGCCGTGGACCTGCTGGCCATTGAGGACGCGCTCGACCAGTGCGGCGTGGAACGCCTGTACATCAATGATGGGATCGACACTACCGCGCCAGTGGGCAGGCTGCTGAGCACCGGTCGCGCGGCCGGCAGCGCGCGCCAGACAGCATCACCAGAAGGGCCGCGCGAAGAAGTCGAGGTGTGGGACCGCGATCACGCGACAACAGACAGCGAGGGGGAAAGATGAAACGCCGCCGACCGTCATTCGGGCTGACACAAGACCGGCCTCACCGTGCCGTGCTCTACGGCCGCTATTCCTCATCCATGCAGAGCGATGGCTGGAGCCTTGACGCCCAGTTAGGTGATTTACGACGCTACTGCCAGGCGCACGAGTGGGAGATTGTTGCTGAGTTTGCCGACGAGGCCCTGAGCGGCAAGACGGACCAGCGCCCTGAGTTCCAGAAAGCCCTCGACACGATCCGCACGGGTCGCGCCACCATCATGGTCGTACACAAGCTCGACCGCTTCAGCCGCAGCATGGATGATACCTTTCGTCTGGTCAATGAGTTCGAGCAGTGCGGCGCTGGCCTTGTCTGCACACAGCAGGGCATCGACACGACCAATCCTATCAGCGGCAAGATCGTGCTGGCGGTGCTGGCGGCGTTGGCAGAAGCGTACCTAGACAACCTGAGCGAGGAAACGGCCAAGGGTAAGCGCGCCCGTGTCGAGGCCGGGCTGTACAACGGCGACCTAAGCTACGGCTACGTCAATCCCGACGCCGGGACCGATGCGAGCGGCGCGGGCATCAACAACGCGACGACGCCCATCGTCGTACCTGAGCGCGCGGTCCTCGTGCGGCAAGCGTACGAGTGGTACGCAACCGGGCAGTACAGCGATCAGCGCGTCGCCCAGGCCCTCAACGACGCTGGCTGCCTCATGGTGAGCAAGCACCAGCCCCAGGGTGGGCCGTTCAAGAAGGACACCATCACGGCGCTGCTACAGAATCGCTTTTATATCGGGGATGTGCGGCAGCCTGACGGCAGCTACAAGCCGGGCAGACACGAGCCGGTGATCGACGCTGACTTGTTCGCGCGCGCCCAAGCTGCACGTCGCGCCAAGCACCACAGGGGCCATGCGTCATCGCCCATGCGCCACGCCCACACCTACGTCGCAGCCGGAATCATCTATTGCGCATCGTGCGGCCAGCCCATGCGGGCGCAAGGCGCGGCCAACCGGAAGCCGGGCTACAGCGACCCTAGTAAGGCGCGCGGAATAAGGTGCGCAACGCGGCATAAAAGTATCCCTGAGCCGGACGTGGAGCAGGCCCTACACGCCGCCGTGAGCGGCCTACGCCTACCCGACGACTGGCGCACGGTAGCGATCGCTAACCTGAACGCGACCGACGACGACGAGGCAGCGCGCATCCACGCCCGGCGCGCGGCCTTGGAGGGCAAGCTAGACCGGCTCAAGGGCCTGGTGAAAGAGGGCATCATCGAGCCTAACGAGTACCGCGCCGACAAGGCCGCGATTGACGCCGAGCTAGGCGCGCTGCCGACACCCCAACGGGCCGACATAGACCTAGATCGGGCCGCCGCGCTGATTGATGACATGCAGTCGCTATGGAGTGCGGCCAGCCGGGAGGAGCGGCGCGAGATCGCGCACGCGCTCTTTGAGGGTGTGTGGGTGAATCTGGACACGCGACGCGACTTCCAGGTGCAATTAAAAAACACGCTCGCTTGTTTAGAGAGCGTGCTTCCTAACCGTACAGAATGTACGTCAGGCGGAACCGACGAGATTCGAACTCGCGATCTCCTGCGTGACAGGCAGGCATGTTGGGCCACTACACCACGGCTCCAGGGACATGTGTCACCCGACACTTCCAAAGGGTAGCAAATGACCGCTGCCCTTGTCAACCCGTCGTGACGCTAACTAATCTATCCGCCTGACGGTCGTGGTAAGAGGCGCCCCAGAGGAGACCGAGACCTGTGAGTCTCGTCTTCTTTAGACACGGTTCATTTGGAGCCGATTCTGCTTGACAGTGTGAGCCCACGGTAGGCGCAACACTGTCAAGCCCATTTGACCCTTGTCTTACACCAGCAGGCCGAGTTTCTTCAAGCGAGACCAAATCGCGCTTACCTTCCTTCCGTGCAGGTCGGCTATCTGTTTGACCGTCATCCCTGCGCGGACCCTTTGGCGCAGTAGAGCCTCCTCTCCCTCTGTCCAGGGCATGTAGGCGTTCGCGTGGCGAGCGCGGAGCGCGTCGAACGCATGCTCGCTCGGTGTGTCGGGCGTGCGACGCGTACTCGCCAGACCCGGCGCGGGGAGAAAACTGGCGCCTGTACGATGCCGGCTCATGTGATTCACGTCGCACTTTGTGCTGCCGCTGTCGCTGGTGGTAGCGGTGTCACAGGGTATCGGGAGAGGCTGATCCGCGAAGAGGAAAGCAAATGGGTCGGAGCCCTCATCGCGCTCTGGTCCTGGCGCCATTGGTTCCATCATGTCGGCCTCGTCTTGCCTGCCCTGTCGCCGAACCGCTCCCGGCGCCACCATCTGTACCACCGGCCCGACGCCTGGCTGACACTCTTGCCATAGCGGGTCGTCTTCCAGGTGCAGGTTGTTGACCTGCAGCCAGTGCCGCTCTTTGTCGTCGGCGCCCTGGCTCCAGGCACGACCTAGCCCCACGCCCAGGATCACGCCGACGCCCTGCCTGATGCGGTTCTGTACGTGTCGCACCAGTTCGACCCGCACCGTGGTGTGGTCGTCCTCGCACAATCGCAGGTCGGTGACGCTTAGCCATGCCGTGCGACCCCGATCAACCAGGCGTATCCGCACCTTGCCGTGCTCCGTGATGGTGAGCAACGGCGGCTCGGCAAGGCGCAGCAGACCCAACGAGGCCTTTCCCCGGCCGATGTCGACGGCGTATCCAGAGCCATGGGCGTAGAGGCCCGGGCCAAACAGTGCGGCAAGGTCGGGTCGTGCGACCTCTTCCAGCAACTCCCAGTACACTGACGCGGCCATAGCGCCGATCCGCCGGGCATAACGCGGCGTGAACTGATGGTCTTCCAACTCTGGCGGCTGTCCCATGCGGAAGACGTGGCCCAGGTCGACGACGCAGCCGATGTCGAAGAGGCCGCCGCGGCTGAGCAACAGGCGTCGACCCAACTGGCCGTCCTGTAGCACCGGACGGACGTGCTCATGCGTGTCCAGGTCGATGCCCGCGACGCAGATACAGCCAGCGCGCATACGGGTCAGGTGATCGACGACAATTCTCATATCCTCTCTCCTATACTTTCTCTTTCGGCTGGATAACCGACGATGGGTAGGGGATGTGGCGCCACGGGGTGGAGGTGAGCGGGCTCAATTCTACGATAACGTGTCCGCTGGTAGAGGAGCGCGGAGGCGCGGAGGCGCGGAGGCGCGGAGGCGCGAGGGGTCCTACAGGTGAATGGCGCGGACGTTGCCCCAGTGGGCGTTGAGGTAGTCGCAGACCAGGCGCCGGTGGCAGTGCGCGGCGGTCGCTTCGCTGCACAGCAGGACGGTTGGGACGGCGAAGAGGGAGGGGCTGAGCGCCTCTTCCACGCGTCGCTCGCGCAGCAGGGCCATGAAGCGTCTTTCGTAGTTGTCCCAACTGCCCTTGGCCTTCTTGTAGGCGTCGAGCATCTCTTGCGTCGGCGCCAGCAAGGGCTCGTGGCGGTAAGAGGCGGCGCAGATCTCGCGCAGGAAGTACGTCAGGTCCCCGCGCTTGGCGAAGCCGGCCAGCTGCGAGGAGTTGTTGAGGCGTACATCGACGAGTTGCCGGATGCCGGCCTCCTTCAACGCTGCGAAGAAGGCGGCCGCTGTTCTTTGCGTAAAACCGATCGTATAGATTTCCATTCCGTGTCTCCTGCCCGCGGCTCTGCGGGGAACAGCGACAACTGCACCTCTCGCGGTGTCCCCGTGTCGTCGCGCCACTCCGTCTCGTCTTCGAGCCGCCCGTCTCCGCGAATATGGCGCACCACGACGCCGCGCGTGACCAACACGCGGGCTACGAGCAGGCGGCGGTGACAGTCCTCAGGATTCTCCTCGCTGCACATAACGGCAACTCTGTATCGTTGGATGCCGGCCTCAAGGCGCGTTATTCCAGCGAGGAAGAGCGGCGTTTCGGCGACCCGCCAGTAGAGCACGCGCCCGTCTGCAGGGTCGTAGAACTCCTCGCCCCGCGGCCTCCCGCCCAATTCCTTGCCGAGGTAGACGTAGCGCACCTCCGCGGCCTTGAGGGCCGACTCGATGCTGGGGCGGTCGAAGTGGGGAGCGTACTGGGAGTAGGGCTGTGAGCGGACGTCGGCCAGCATGTCGATCTCGTGCAGGCGCAACAACGCGACCAACCGTTCCAGCGCATGGTTGGAGTGCCCAACCGTGTAAATCTCCGGTCGGTCCGCTCCGTCCGCGTTCGGCTCTTCCTTCACCACGCCCCCCTTGTCCACGGCCTATCTTGCCTCCAATCGTCGGCGGTGTCACCTCACCCATAGTTTGGCCGCAATGGCCATACTATGCTGCCAACTCTGGCTAATCATCGCTGTCTCCCCCTACCTCAACTCCACTGAGGAGATACGCCGAGTTGGCGCAGCGCGCCGAGTGTACCGAACTCGCTGCGCAACTCCACGATCTTGCCGCCGGCGATGCGGCAGAATTCCAGCCCGTTCACGGCCACCGTTTTCCCCGTGGGCGGGACCCCCAGGAACGCGCCATGGTGCGTGCCCCGCATGGTCACGCAGGCGGCAATCTGGTCCCCCTCGGCGATCAGCTCATCGACCGTGATGTGGGCGTCAGGGAACGCGGCATGGAACCACCGCCAGGCATCCTTGATGCCTGCCGCGCCGGGAGCCTGTCCTGGGCTGGCAGTACGATCCACAAAAGCGGGGGCCAGCAGCTCGTCGAGCAAAGCCAGGTCGCACCTATTGAAGCCCTCGTCGTACAGCCGACGTACGATGGCCTTGTTCGCGTCCACGTCCATAACCGTCCCTCCCTGCTTCGCTTCAGCGGTCGCGACCTCGCGGCCACGCGATGCGTCTAATCTGCACTCGCGGCCACACTATGGTTCCAACTCTGCGCCGGGCCTGCCGGCATTCACGCCTACGAGGCGGCCAACCTATGCTTCCAGCTAGGTCAGCATGGCTACCGGCCGCATATTCCCATGGTGGGATGATAGTAACACAAACCGCACTCCAGTGCAGAATCAGAACGCAAGGTTTGATGTAACCGTATCCCACCCGATCGCAGTCGGCGTGGTTTGCCATGCGACACATGCGGACTGGCCCCCGACCAGCTGCGCTTTACGGACTGGACCCCGACCGGCCGCGGCCGGTCCCGGTCCAGCCGGGCAGTCGCAGGCCCGAACGCTGCAAACTAACCCGTCTGAAACAGCACTAAGTAGGTGTTGCGAAGTTCGTGCAACCCGGAGAGGCTGCACGAGGTACGCACCCAAGCGTGGCGGCTGTGCAAGAACTTACCAGTGTCTACTTAGCTGTCGGCGGCCAGCGCCCGCATGGTTTGGTGGACACCGTCGAGAAAGACGTCGTCGTCGTTGTGGTCGACGTTGGGCGCCCACACGGGGACAGCTTGCTCGACGGTCTTGATGCCCCCATCGGCGTAGTGACTCAGCACGCCGTAGGTGTCGTCTATCCCCTGGAACCAATCGGCCGCGTAGGCGTAGCAGCCGTCGACGTCGCACACCGTTCGACGGTCCGGCATGGGACGCAGGTTGCCGGGGTTGTGCGAGCGGACGGCGACTCCCTTGGTCCCGTAGTTGGACTCCTGGTTGAAGAAGGCCATCATCACGCCAGGATCAATCCCTGTCGATCTCCCCACGTCCCAGATATACTCGGCGTAGGTGCGGCCGCCGCGTCGCACGGTGTTGTCCGCCAGGGGCGAACCGGCGGCGTTGAGCGCCCGCCAGATCGCGCCCACAGAGACCGACGGCGGCGCCGCGAGCTGGCCCGTGGGGTTGGGCGCCACCGGCCGGCGCCAGAGGTCGCCGCATGGTCCGGGCGCGGGAAGCCCCGCGCCGGCCGCGCGGCAGGGAGCGCCCGCGGTGGGGAGTCCGAAAGGCTGACCTGGGCTGCCAGGGCCTCGCGATGACCCTCGTTTGACGACGTTGGGCAGGAGGATGGCGACCACGATGATTCCGACGAGCGACGCGCTGAGCACACGGCGCGCCTTGAAGGGAACAAAGAGAAAGCGCAGCGCCGCGCGGGTCAGGGCCGCCGTCAGGCGGGTGGTTGTCCTGACGGCGTGAAGGCACGCGCGGATGGCGTGGACGCACGCGCGGATGATGGAGACGCTGGCCGTACGGATGTGTGGCCAGCGGGCCGCGATGAAGCGGCTCACGCGTCGATGGCCTGATAGAGATCGATGCGGGCGACGGCACCCTGGCGGTCCAGCTCGATAGCCACGACATCCAGGCGCCAATCGGCGTCCTCCAGCCCGCGCTCCATCAAATAGGTCTGGGCGGTGAGGGTCAGCCGCCGGATCTTACGCGCCGTCACCGCTTCCTCGGGCAAGCCGTAGGCGCCGGAGCGGCGCAGCTTGACCTCACAGAACACGACCGTCCCCTGGTGACGGCAGACCAGGTCGATCTCGCCGTAGCGGCAGTGGTAGTTGCGCTCGCCGACATCGTAGCCCCGCGCGCGCAGGTAGGCGGCCGCGATCCCCTCGCCCCGCGCCCCTAGCGTAAGTTTGGCCCGTCCGCTGCTCATGTGGCTACAGCCGAGAGAGTAGAATAACCCTGGGAGCGCGGGCGGCCCGCCCGCCCGCATTTGCCGCCGAGAAGGTGAGGGGCTCCGGCCCTGTGGTTGCGACCGAAGCGGGCGGGCCGCCCGCGCTCCCAGTAGTGGTTGGTGCGTATCGTCACGTCGCTCAGGCCATCGGCGTGGCGGCAGCGTCTTGCAGCCCCAGCGTGACGACCGATTGCTGGCGCATAAGATACTTTTGCACCTTACCGGTGACGGTCATCGGGAAAGCGTCGACAAACAGGACGTAGCGGGGTATCTTGTAGCTGGCGATGCGGCCGCGGCAGTAGGCCACGATCTCCGCGGCCTCGGCCGTCGCGCCCTCGCGCGGCACGATCCAGGCGCAGACCTCCTCGCCATATTTCGGGTCGGGCACGCCGATGACCTGCACGTCGGCGATCTTGGGGTGGCCGTAGAGGAACTCCTCGATCTCGCGCGGATAGATGTTCTCGCCGCCACGGATGATGACGTCCTTGATGCGGCCCACGATGTTGACGTAGCCGTCGTCGCGCATCACGGCGAGGTCGCCGGTGTGCATCCAGCGCGCCCGGTCTATCGCCAGGGCGGTATCCTCGGGGCGCTGCCAATAGCCGAGCATCACGTTGTAGCCGCGCGTCAGCAGCTCACCCGGCGTGCCGCGCGGGACGATGCGGCCGCTGGCCGGGTCGACGATCTTGGCCTCGACGTGGGGGTGGATCGAGCCGACGGTGGAGACCTGCTTGTCCTTGTCGTCGCCGGGCTCAGTCTGGAACGAGACGGGCGAGGTCTCGGTCATGCCGTAGCAGATGGTGACCTCGGGCATGTGCATCTCGGTGCGCACGCGGCGCATCACGTCGACGGGGCAGGGCGAGCCGGCCATGATGCCCGTGCGCAGGGTCGAGAGGTCGAACCGCGCGAGGTCGGGGTGCGCCAGCTCGGCAATGAACATCGTCGGTACGCCGTACAGGGCGCTGCAGCGCTCCTCCGCCACGGTGGCCAGCACGCTCTCGGGCTCGAAGGACGCGGCGGGATAGATCATGGCGCTGCCGTGGGTCACGCAGGCCAGGTTGCCCAGCACCATGCCGAAGCAATGGTAGAGCGGGACAGGGATGCACACGCGATCCTCCGGACCCAGGCGCATGCGCTCGCCGATGAAGAAGCCATTGTTGACGATGTTGTGGTGGCTGAGCGTGGCGCCCTTGGGGAAGCCGGTGGTGCCGCTAGTGTACTGGATATTGATGGGATCGTCGAACTGCAGCGTGGCGGCGCGCTCACGCACGGCGTCGACGCCGACGTGCTCGGCCTGGGCCAGCAGGAGGCTCCACGGGGCCATGCCGGGCGCGGCCGCCTCCGGCTCGTCTATGGAAGGCAGCACCACGATACCGCGCAGGTCGGGCAGGCGGTCGGCGCGGTCGGCGCGGTCGGCGCCGTCCGCCCGGAGGTCCATCAAGCCGCTGGGCGGCGCGGCAGCTATCGAGATCAGCTCGGGCAGTAGTCCGGCCAGGGTCTCGCGGTAGTCGTGCTGGCGGAAGCGGGGCGCCGTGATCAGCAGCATGACGCCGGACTGCGCCAGCACGTAGGCGACCTCGTGCGAGCGGTAGGCCGGGTTGATATTGACCAGGATGGCGCCGACGCGCGCCGTGGCGAACTGCACCAACACCCACTCGGCGCAGTTGGGCGACCAGATGCCGACGCGGTCGCCCGGTTGCACCCCCAGCGCCAGCAGGGCGCGGGCTACGTCGTCCACGGCCCGGTCAAGCTGCGCGTAGGTGTAGCGCAGACCCTGGTGACGCGACACAAGCGCCTCGGCCTCGCCATGCGCCCGCGCGGTCCGCGCCAGCAGATCGCCGATGGTCAGCCCCATCAAAGGAACGTGCGAGGCGCCGTGCGCGTAGCTCGACGCCCGCATCGGCGCCTGCACCTCGTCGCGCTGGTCCTGCTGGTGCTCCATCCTTCTCACCTCCATCGCGCTGTCTGCTGTACCGCATTCTCGGTTGCCCCTACCCTGCGCGTCGCGTTGACGTGTCGCGCCATCGCGTGGCTATTGTACACCGACGCGTAAGAGGTTTCAAGCTACTGGCCGGGGCAGACTCTATTAGGCGCGCCCTATGATTGTGATGGTGAGTCGCCAGCCTGACCCTAAAGGGTCATGGCAGGGACGAGACCTTAAAAGGTCCGCAGGGGAGCGTCACCGCGTCACCGCGCCGACCTTCAGCGCCAGGCGCGACCACAATCTCGATATTGGTGGCGACGTCTGCTCTCTCCACGTCCGTCCGCCGTCGGTTGTCTTGGTCACCCGCCCATTGTGCAGGACCGCCCAGCCGATGGATGACGTCACAAACTCCAGTTGTCGCGCCTGCGTCACCAGGGGTGTGGCACTGATGGACCGCCACTGCCGGCCGCCATCCGTGGTGCATAACAGGCCGCGCGGCGTGGCCGCCCACCCGTCCTCGAGGCTGATGAAGGATGTGGGGATGGCCAGATCGGCGGCGGCGCTGGTCCTGAACGTCACCGCCTGTCCCAGTCGCCAGGTGGAGCTCGTCGTGGGTCGCAGCGCGACCCGCCATGTTTCTGTCGCCTCCACCGCTCGCGGCGCCAACGCCGACCGCTGCGTCACGGGGACGACGACGCCAGACGGGAACAGGAACGGCGCCTGGGCAGACGCGATCGCGGGCTGCCGCCACGTGTACGGAGGGAACGACGCCGCGCTCCACGTCTCCCCGCCATCGCCGGTGCGCCAGAGCACTATGGGCCGCTGGGCGTAGGACATCACGGCCAGATAGCCGCGCCGCGCGGACTGAAAGATGAAGCCCGTTTTGATCCCTCCCAAGGGCAGCCCCCGTGCGCTGACGCGCGTCCATGTGTACCCGCCGTCGGTCGAGCGGAAGAGGTCAACGGCTTGTTGGGGTCCCGACAATCCTTGGGGACTGGCGAGCGCCCAACCATCGCGTGGATCGGGGAAGCTGAGGAACACGATCGGCGGCAACGTGGCGGGCGCGGTCGTCCAGGTGGCGCCCGCATCCGTTGTGTGGAGAATGTGCGCCACCGGCGCCGTCAGTGTCCCGGTCGCGATCCACCCCGTCGAGGCCGTCAGAAAAGCGGTGGCAGCAATAGCGCGACCTCGCACGGAGAGGACCGGTGTCCACACCGTGCCGCCGTCGTGCGTGACATAGACGTGATGGGTGGTGACCAGCCAGCCTGTGTCCGAGGACACCATGTCCAGGCTGTGCATAGGTCCAACCGGGGCCGTCGGCGCACGGGGCACGGTCGGGCGTATCGTGAGCGCGGGGGCTGCGGACGGGTACTGCTGGCGCCAGGTCACGCCGCTGTCGGTCGTGGTCAGGATGGTGTCCCGGGCGACCCAGCCGTGCGTCGCATCGACGACGTCCACGGTGCGCAGGAGCGGAGCCGTAAACGCGAGGGACGTAGACGCGCGCGTCCCGACCGCATGTGCCGCGCCAGCTCCCCCGCCACTCACGGCGAGCAGGCTCAGGCTCGCCAGGATGTGCTGATGGGTCCTCATGGTCTGCCCTCCCGCGTGACGATCTCACTACAATCATACGGGGACATCAGTAGAACGTCTCATGCAGATAGGAAAGGTACAGCGCGTTATCTCTTCTCAGCCCCATGATTGGGCGATGACGCCGGCCACGGGGGCGTAGGTGCGGCGGTGGACGGGACAGGGGCCAAGGCGGCATAGGGCCTCGTAGTGCGCGCGCGTCCCATAGCCCTTGTGCCGGCCAAAGCTGTAGCCCGGATAGACAGCGTCGAGCGCGGCCATCAGGCCGTCGCGCGCGACCTTGGCCACGATCGAGGCGGCGGCGATGGAGAGGCACGCGGCGTCGCCACGTACGATGGCGCGGTGCGGGTGCGCCAGTTGGCGCAGGGGCAGCCCATCGATCAGGATGTTGTCGGGTGCCAGAGGCAGTCCGGCCAGGGCACGCTCCATCGCGCGGGCCGTCGCCGGGAGCAGTCCTTCGCGGTCGATGCGGGCGGGCGAGGCCACGCCGACGGCGACGGCCGTGGCATGGCGGCGGATAACCGCGTCCAATCGCTCGCGCTCGCCGGGCGTGAGGCGCTTGGAGTCGTGCACACCTCGTAGTTCCTCGGCAATGGCTGGGTCGGACGGGAGCACCACCGCCGCGGCGACGACCGGCCCGGCCCAGGGACCACGACCCGCCTCGTCAACCCCGGCAACGTGCCGCTGCCCCCGCGACCAGCACTCCTGCTCGAACAGAAGGGACGGCGACAGGGCTGTTTCGCCCATCGCCGTCCCTTCTCTCGATCCCTGATGGGATCGCACCATGTACGTATCCTACCCGACCGCGGTCGGCTCGTGGTTTGCCATGCGACGCATGGCCTCATCTTGCTACTCGGCGGGCGTCGATTCTGGCGTGGCTTCCTCGGTCCGCGGCGCCTCCGCCACGTCGACCGGCGCGGCCTCTTCGACCACGAGCGGGGTCGGATCGGTCACCAGCGGCGCCGCCACCGTCGTCTGCGGCTCCGCGGCCGCGGCCACGGGCGCCGGGCTGAGCGTGGCGGCGCCGCGCAGAGTGCGGGCTTGCTGCGAGGGGCGCAACTCCTTGATACGCGCCGACTTGCCCTGGCGGTCGCGCAGGTAGTACAGCTTGGCGCGGCGGACGCGGCCACGACGGGTCACCTCGAATCGCTCGATGCGCGGCGAGTGCAAGAGGAAGGTACGCTCGACGCCAATGCTGCTGGCGGTGACGCGGCGTACCGTGACGGCGGAGGCGTTCTGTGCGCGGCGAATGCCGATGATGGTGCCCTCGAACACCTGGATGCGCTCCTTGTTGCCCTCCACGATGCGCACGTGGACGCGCACGGTGTCGCCGGGGTTCATCGGGGGCAGGTCGGCCTTCATCTGGCTGCGTTTGACAAGATCGAGTAGATTGCTCATGGTCGGATATCCTTTATCATTTTGATGGAGCGGTGTGAGCCGCGCGCAACAATGCGACCGGCGGGACACCACGAAGCCGCCCGGACCCGCGAGCGGCCCAGATCAGCGTGCATTGTACCATAAAAGTCTCATGGCCCTGTCGTAGAGGTGTCGCGTATGCACTCAACCGCGGAGAATTGGCGCATCATCGGCCACCAGCGGGCCGTGCGCGGGCTGGCGCGCGCCGCGGCGGCCGAGTCCCCGGCCCACGCCTACCTCATCACCGGGCCGGCGCGGATCGGCAAGCGCACCCTGGCGCGCGAGCTGGCCGCCGCGCTCAATTGCACCGCCGCGCCGGATCAACGACCATGCCATACCTGTCCCAACTGCAAAATGACGGACAAAGAGGCGCATCCCGACCTCATCATGGTGGAGCGCAGCGCGGAGAAGCGCATGGGCGTGGAGCAGGTGCGCGACGCGCGCGAGCAGGTCGACTGGCGTCCGTACCAGGGACGCTTCAAGACGTACGTGTTCGTCGACGCCGACGACATCAGCGAGGGCGCGTCTAACGCCCTCCTGAAGACGCTGGAGGAGCCGCCGCCCCAGATCGTGGTGGTGCTGACCGCCGCCCAGGCCGACGCCGTGCCGACCACGGTGGTCTCGCGCTGTCGCGTGCTACCCCTGCAACCCGGCGCGCTCGACGAGATTGCGGACGGGTTGCGGGCTCTGCACGGCGCGTCGCCGGAGGAGGCGCATCGCCTGGCTACCCTCTGCAACGGGCGCGCCGGCTGGGCCGTCGCGGCCCTGGCCGACCCCCCGTTAGCGGCCCAGCGCGAGGCGGAGCTTGCCCGCGCGATCGAGCTGTCCGAAGGGAAGCTAGGAACGCGCCTGCTCCTCGCCGCGCAGGCCTGCAAGGGGGAGAACTTCCTTGAGAGCCGCGCGCTGTGCTTGCGCACGCTGGAGGACATGCAGACCTGGTGGCGCGACCTGTTGATTGTGGCCTCGGGCGCGTCGGCCCCGCTGGCCCACGCCGCGCGCCGTCAGGAACTCGAGCGCCAGGTCGAGAAGCGCGGGCGGGCCAGGATCGTGCGCGGCCTGCGCGAGATCGAGATCACCGCGGGCGCCGTCGAGCGCAATGTCACCCCACGCCTGGCGCTGGAGGCGCTGTTGCTGCGTCTCAACTAGCAGTCTGTCCACGACCGTTACCCTGCCTTGAGGGAGAAGTAGCTAGCCAACCGGCCTTTGGCTCAAGCCCTTCAAGCTGTTAGCCTATATCTTGATCACCTATCCCGATCCCACGGCCATGGCTATGATGGCCGTGGGATCGGCACGCCCAGTGGATCAAGGGCAGGGGCTATAGACGGCCGATGACAACAAACGATGGGCACACGACGACCATCGTCGGCGTGCGGCTGGACCACAATGGGCCGGTCGTGTTTTGCCGCTACGATGAGGATGTGAGCGCAGCCCGACCAGCCCTGGCGCGCGGGCAACGCGTCCGCGTCGACCTGGGGCGGGACGCGGCGCCGCGCGAGGGTGTGGTGGTCATCGCGCCGGAGCAGATCATTGTCGCTCCGCCGCTTGACGGAGCGCCCCGCGCCGTCGCGGCGCTTCCGCCGGACGATGCCGAGCCGGGCGGCGGCGCCGTCGTGGGCCTACAGGGCGCGGCAATCGACCCGCTCGACCCGATAATGGCGCCAGTGGGTGACGCCGACCTTGCGCGCACCTCCCTGTCCGGTGGCGATGCCAATCTCGCTCCCGCGTTCTTGCCGGCCGACGACGCGGACCTCGTTCCCATGTTCCTGCCGGCCGACGACGCGGACCTCACGTTGGCGGACCTGGCGCGGGCGCTTCGCCTGGCGGCCCTGCCGCTGCCCGAGGCTCCGCCGCAACGCGAGCGCGACGGAGAGCGGCAGGGCCGATGAGCGATATCCTACGCGGCGCGCGCCCGGATACGCGGCGGTGGTCCTTTACTTCACGCGCCAGGCCGCCGGACGCACGACATCTGCCGGCGACCCAACGTGGTGCAGCGTCGTTATGGCAGATGGGCGCCTCGCTGGCGCTGCTGTGCCTGGCCCTCTACATGCTTCTTGCCGCGGGCGGCGGCACGTCCCTCGACGGGGGAGTAATGTACGACACGACCAAGGCCATTGTAGATCGCCACACGCTGGCCCTCCCGCCGCATCACCACGGCTTGCCTGACGCTCATCGCACGTTCTTCTACTCCAAGTATGGCCTCGCGCAGAGTGTCGCCGAGATCCCCCTCTACGTGGTCGGCAAGGCCGTGGCCGCGCCCCTGGCGCCGGACCTGGCCCGCGCGACGCCCATGGCCATCACCATGCTGACCAACGGCGTCATCACGGCCGCGTCGGTGTGGCTGTTCTTCCTGCTCGCCTACGAGTTGTGCGGCGCGGCGCCGGGCGCCGCTATCGCCGCGCTGCTGCTGGGCCTGGCGTCGCCGTACCTCGTCTACGCCAAGACCGACTTCAGCGAGCCGCTCTCGGCGCTCGGTCTCACCGGGGCCGTCCTGTTCCTGGTGCGGGCACGGCGCGACCCAACCCTTGCCCGCTTCGCCGTATCGGGACTGTTCGTTGCGCTAGCCCTGCTGACCAAGCTGACGGCGGGATTCGTGCTTCCGTTCCTGCTGATCTACGCCGTCTATGCCGCTCGTGCTCCCGACGCGGACGGCGCACGGCCTCCCGGAGCCGATGTCGCCGTTCGCCTCGTGGAGTGGGGCCTCGGCACGGCGCTGGGGCTGGCCGTCACGGCGTGGTACGATCTGGTGCGCTTCGGCAGCATCACCAACACGGGCTATCACGGTCAGGATGCGCCGTTCACTACCTCTCCCTGGCAAGGTCTCGAGGGCCTGCTGGTCAGCCCCGGCAAGGGACTGCTCTTGTTTTGTCCCCTCGTCGTGCTGGCGTTGCCGCTGTGGTCCCTGTTGATGCGGCGGCGACGCGCCGAGGCGCTGCTGGCCCTGGGCATCGCCGCGATCACGCTGCTGGTCTTCGCGACCTACCCCGTCTGGTGGGGCGGCGTGTGCTGGGGACCGCGCTACCTCGTGCCGGTGCTGCCGTTCATCCTGCTCCCGCTGGCGTTCTTCGGTGAGGCGTTCGACCGGTTAAAGGCGCGGTCCAGAGGGCTGTTGCTACGTCGCGCGGCCGTGGTGGTCGTCGGTTTGTCCCTGGTGGCGCAGGTGCTCGGCGTCGCCGTGCATCCGGGTCGTTTCGAAGCCGCGGGCGTGAGCGAAGAGACCTATATCTGGACGCCGTTGGCTTCTCCGCTGCTCGGCAACGCCTGGCTGTTGGGTCATGATGCGCTAGGGAACGCCGATCGCAACCAACTCGTCGTCTTTCCCTGGCGCGGTCCCGGTGGGACCTCGGCTAGCCAGCGCATCGCGATCGACGGGTGGACCTATTGGTGGTGGACAGGGCTACGCCGTTATGGCTTGCAGACCCGTGCCTCGGTGCTTCTCGCCCTGCCGCTGCTCCTGCTCCTGGCGCTCGCGGCGTGGCGGGTGCAGGGGCTAATGATGAGCGCGGCGCCACGGCTGCCGGTCGCACCCCTTCCATAAGACATCGTTATGATGGCATAATGTTGCGACGTGTAGCGCCCACGTGTCATGTCCCCAAGATCCGACGCGCCACTCTCTGTTGAGCCATCCCTTTTAAAGATCGTCGACGGTTGGGACGCTGCTGACGCGGTCGAGCATCCCATCCAAGGCCCTGCGATCAGCCTCCGCGATGCGCCGCTCCAGCGCCTCCGGTACCGTCCCGAAGCGCGCCTGCACGATCCGGCGCAGCGCCTCCCGTATCCCTTCGTCGCGGCCCTCCCGGCGGCCCTCCTGGCGGCCTTCCTGGCGGCCCTCCTGGCGGCCCCGCTCCATCCCCATGCGCTCCACACTTGTGACATACGGCATCGCTCGCTCCTCCTCGTACGTGTGAATCTCCCGCCAGAACGCCGCCTCCTGGTCATCTGGCAACGCGAGTAGCCAATCGATGAACCGGAACAGGCTGAGCACCCGCTCCCGGCTGTAGCCCCGCTCGTATAACCGCCTGGTTAGCGTCAGCTTGACCTGCCGGCGGCGCGCCGCGTTCCGCCGCGTGTCCTGCGCTGCCAGGTGCGCCAGCGCCACCGTCGCGAACGGATTGTCGCTCGCCTCTAGCT
>JAABUQ010000805.1_pt1 | contig 72104 bp, 80 predicted proteins | sample 5560001 | NCBI WGS metagenome assembly JAABUQ01 (sample SAMN10711888, study PRJNA513371) | rock metagenome | isolation source: Antarctica rocks | place: Antarctica: Victoria Land, Finger Mt nord | collected 2015-12-18 | reverse complement strand
TTATCTTTGCTCCCACTGGCACGTCTTTGGAGGAGATGGTGGAAGCTTTCGGCGCACGCTGGACGGTGGAGCAGTGTTTTGAGGAAGCCAAAGGAGAAGTGGGCCTGGATGAGTACGAAGTCCGCTCATGGCAGGGATGGTATCGTCACATTACTCTGTCGATGCTTGCACTGGCCTTCTTAACTGCCTTACGAGTCAGTGAAAGTGAAGATGCACTTAAAAAAAGTCCGAGCAGCCTCGCCAGACATCAGAGCTGGAAGAGTTTGCCTCTGGTCAAGCTCAGGTGTCATCTGATCTCCTGGTAATGGTTCCTCTTAGTGTCGCCGAAATCCGGCGGCTTTTCTTTCGTCTTGTAGGCAAACAGTCTCTCTCCTTTGCCTATCACCTGACTTGGTCATGCTGGCGACGTGTGCATCAAGCTCTCGCGCGTCTCTGCCATTACAAACGCCGAAGTCATCTCACCGATCATCTACAACTGTAGGACTATGCTAGATTACAGACAAAACGAAAGTAACCAGAGCTAGAATGTAAGTTCTAGCTCTGGTTACTTTCAGCTAGCTTGCTTTGCGTCCGCTAAGGATATGGAAGAGTCAACTATTTGGAGATGGTTTACAGAGGAACAGCAATCTTTTCTTCTTTGCACCATTTCTTGTAGAAATTCAATGATAGATGTTCGATCGAAGGAAGTGGAAATTTCGGAACGTGGGCAAGAAGATGGAGTACACGTATCCACCCGAACCGGGCAGCGTCATCATTCATAACGAGGCCGAGAAGTGGAGCGCGGTAGAGCCACACATTCAGGCCAACGACGCATCCGCCGATGGACGTGCCATCAAGCTAATGATCGCTGCCGGCTCTTCCATTCCCGAACATTACCTGGCAGACGGTGATAATGGTAATCGCGCCACTGCCGCCGAGATGAGCCTGCCCACTCACTATTATTGCCATTTCGGCGCTCAATTTCGCCGTTCCTCTGTTCCAAAAGCTCAGCAAATTCGCTCAGTCCAGCAGGATAAAGCCATACAGCAAAACTTGTGCTATCCCGCTTTACTGTTTTACTACTTCTTTCTGAAACATCTTTAAGGATTTGTAGGGCGATATTTCTGTCAGGTATGACTTGCAGGTCGGACAGTGTTACATTATCGCTGATTGGGACGACATGGGAAACTTGTCTATGCACCCCCAAAAACCGTGATCGCTCTCGTATCATATTCCAGGTCTTATTGGGGAAGTTCTCAAGGATAATCCATTTATCGCCTTCAGCATAGTTCGTCTTAATGTATTCGTCTTCTTCGGCACTCCACTGTTCGACGTGCCGTCTGCCTCGCTGACACCAAATCAGGCACACATCAGGGCGAACAGCTAATGGACCGCGCCAAGTAACCGTAAACCGTAGCCAATGGACGCTAGCTTCTTCAACCATGACGCTCTCAGTGATGAGCTTCGCCAGCTTTTGCTTCCTCGCCATTGTGCAACCGTCGATTTTACTAGGAATATCGGCCAACACATCTGCTAGGTCCTGGAAGTCTTCTTTAAGCGTCGTTTGCGGTGTGTTTTCTTTTGCCTCGACTAACTCTTTCTCTCGATCACGCAAGCCTACAAGAGTCCGGTTGTACTTTGCTTTTTCTTCAGACGTGAGGGTTAATATTTCATCATGTAGAAATGCTAGAGTTTTTTGTATCTCTAGCCTCACGTTCGAGAGTTGGTCATCTATGGAGATAATAGCCTCGACATGCTCCCCCTCCAACTCGTCAATACTCATCTTGATATGTTCAGCAAGGTGTTGATCGGCAACCGCTAACTCTTTAATACGTGCCAAGAAAATGTCATCTATCAGGCTGGCAGGGATTGAGAATGTTTTATCGCGATGCATACTGCCTTTTTCTTTGCTGTGCTGCACGAGTGTCAGCCGCATGTATGTAGGCTGCTCAGGATTGGCGGTGTAAATTGACCCTCGTGGCGTCGTGAGTATATGCTTTAGGACTGCCTGGGAGCTATTCGACTGAAACTTTCTTCGTTCGATTCCCTCAATAGGGTTACCGTCTAAATCATGACCAGTAATTTTCTGGTATACCCACATAAACAGGTCTTTGTCAACAATACCTGGATGGTTGTCCCAGCGAACTATTGCATCTTTGTATATCCAACAGCCGATATATGTGGGGTTAGTAAGTATATGAACCAGCGAGGCAAAGCTAGTTGGTTTGAAACCGCTTGGGAACTTGGTCATATTAATCTTGAAAACATACTTCAAAAAGTCTTCTGCTATTGGATCTGGGAATAAGTATGGCATCGCCTCTATTTCATACCCCAGTTTGGCTATTGATTCTAGTTCTCTGAAGCGACTAAATAACCAGCGAATAATTGGTGCCCACGGCTCGTAGACCAATATAACTTGCTCTTTCTTGGCAGCTTTCTTCTCGACGACGTACCCCATCGCTAAATTGCGTCCATCAAACAATCCTTGTAAGGCTTTCGCTTCTTGGTTACCATTCATACGCCCATACACATGGTCATCTAGATAGCTTCGACTGGCAATCATTTTCTCAAGTAAAGTGTTGCGGTCACTAGGTTTTGTGCAATCGTAGCGGCGATGATCGGTGCGGACAAAGAGCAATACATCCTGCTCGGCCAGCAGTTGTATGAACGTAGTGTCATTGGTGTGGTATTCATCCCTGAATAGCCGGTCTTCATGAACGATGACTAGTGAACCTATTATGCCGTCTTTAATGTCCTTGTAGAGACGGTTCAGTTCTTTTCGCTGGTCAATACGTTTCTGGCCGGAGACACCAGCGCCTTCATCATATAAACGTATCCATTCGTCAGTTGTATCACCACGAAGCCGCTTGCCATACTCGATAAGCTTTAGTTGGCTTTCACGCGAGAAAACATGTTCTTTTTCAGATTTATGGTCAGATTGCCGGATAAGGACAGCCGTATAACGTTTCCGGTCAATCTGTTTGGGCATATCAAAGTCATCCTGTGGTACATACTTTGTAAGTTTTCTCATTCGTTCTCTCCTTTTCACAAACCGTTTCAAGGTATTTAAGTGATTGACGTTGCTGTTCTGGTGTAAGAAGATTCCATGCTAAATTAGCAGACAATAAAGCTATAGATAGAAATTTGCCTTCTCGTTTGTTCATTGTCCTGCACTCCTTGCTATAGTGAAGATCTTTCATTCCTCTACTTCTAGTATAGCATAAGTGCATTTATTATTTAATCAAATGTTCTAATTCTATACATAATCGCTATGCATTGAGATCGCGCTTCTCAGGCTGGACGAATGGTGCTCTACATACGGATTATGTATTTCTGGTCCTCTCTTCTGTGCTCGTTTTCTCCTCTTCAAAACTCGTTTACAATGGTGCTGCGGAACGGTGGGGTGCTCCTGGGTGGCTCCCCCTCCATTTTTTACCTTCAAATTTTCGGCACAAGAGCCATATCACGTGCGGCGGGTCCTACGGAAAGGCGGGTCCTGAACCCATTTTTAGCGAAGCGTAAAGAAAATGGGTTCGGGTGCCTTGTAGTGGGTGCCGCATGTGATAGGCTTTGTGTCCGAAATATTTGTATGGGAAAAAAATCTATATATAATCGGCGTTAGCCGTTCCTTTTCAAGAGTGATGCTGCATAAGAGATACGCTGCTCGTTCGTAGACTTGGGCGAGTGTTTCCTCTATGGCCCATTGCTCTCTGTTGCTTATGCTCATCTGCTGCATCCTTCTAAGCTGTTCGATCATCGCTTTGAGATGGAAGAGGGCGCGTATGTTCATCATCTCTTGTTTCTCTCTGTACATCCTGCTTACACCTGTACAAAAACTAAATGAATGTGTTGTAGATCGTTTGGGATCGTCGTCCCGTTCTTTGTGGTGATAGAGACGCTTTGCACTCCTGCCAGATGTAGCACGGTTGTTTTCGCTTGCTCCTGGCTCATTCCTGCTATCATTGCTATGATCGCTTGTTGCTGCTCTGGTCCATACTGATAGGCCCACCTGCTGACGCTCTTTACCTGGAGGTCAATGTTGCCGTGTTCCTTCGGTGTTGCCTGTATGGTGCTGTTCTGTACTCCTGTGGTCGTGTAGCCCGCTCCTTGTCGCTTCTCGGCGTCCTGGGTGGCGATCTGCGCGGTCATGGTGGTCAATGCCTGAGTGGTGTACACAGTGCCGGTACAGGTTTCGTCAATCGTGACGGTGACGTGTGTTGCTTCCTCTCCTAGCTGATGATCTGGTGTCACTTTCTGTGTACAGGATAACGGCGTAATCAGCGTTTCGGTGGGCTGTACTTGTATCTGCAATGCTGCTTGTACACTCTGCTCTACGCCCGTTGTAAGGCTCGTTGCCATGCTGTTGATATCCTGCGCTGTGACGATCTGGTAGGATCGTTCGTCCTGCCCACCTGTAAAGGTTCCGTTCACCGCTGAGATATTCAAGCGGCAACAACTGCCGTATATGTCACCTGCTCGGACGTTTCCCCCTGGTCCGGTCATTGCTGCATGAGCGGGGGCGCTTGCCTGCCCGAAGGTTGGGAAGATGGCGGCGGGGATCGTTACGTCTGCATCCGTGACGAGCTGCATTCTATCTGTCCCTGTGAGGATGGTTCCGGTTGGGATCGTCTGCGGATAGGTGGCGGCATTATAAAAGATGATGATTCCGTGTGCTGCTTTGGCGTCCTGGTGGGCGGTTCCAGTGGTCGGGATCGTCTTTTGTTGGCTCATCGTGAGAGATGATAACAGTCTGCCTGCAAGTTGCTGCTTGCTTGGGTCGGCGGCTCCGTTCACAACATGTATGGTGCTCGTCGTCGTCTGCTCAGTGGCGGCGGTGACGATGGTCACGGTTGCCGATGGGGTCAGTAATGGAAGAATCAGCCTAGAGGTAAGTCCGATAACGAGACCGACAAGCGCAACGAGTAGCAAGAGAAGCGGAATACGGCTCTTTTGTTGCGTGCGTGAGTGCTTGCTCGGTTGCACTGGTAACGGGTCGCTTTGCTGTGGCTCGTTCATCGTAGGCGGTGTGGTGAGCGTGCTGTCAATCGTTGGAGGCGTGTCTTGTTCTTGGAGGTCAATGTACACGTTCAGCACTCGTCGTGGCTGGTTCTCCTCGCGTGGCTCGGTGTCGATGTGGTGACTTTGGTAGATGTGTTCCATCAGATCGCTTATCTCTTTTTGTGTCTGTTCATCCATGAGCGGGCTTTCCTTCTTGTACGAGAAGAGGGAAGCATTGAAACTTCCCTCTTCTCCCCTTTCTACATCTTTACATGGTCATCAGAACGGACGGTTCGGAAGGCTCCGTTATCGTTAATGAAGAGATACGTTCCACCTTCAACCGTTACGATCATATCGGTTTTGCCGTCTCCGTTCACGTCCTTAAAACTGACGGTTACCACCTCAAGGGCACTGTCATTCCCTGAGAGCGTCGGACCAAGATAGATCTTTGCATGGCTGGCGTCTCCCCCTGGAAACTCGATCACTTCTACCTGATGATTCAGGTTCAGCGCGATAAAGTGGCTTGGGGTGTGGGTGTCATGATGGCCGACGCTTGCATCAGTTTGAAAGGTGCGGGGGTGTCCATAGTGCAGATCGTCTTGCACGCCTGACCACCAATTGAGAACCAGAACGAGGAGAACGAGAAGCACCACAACGACAAGCATCCCAAGCCCGACATAGCCCGACCTATCGAGGCGAGACAGAGCGGGGCGTCTGCGTGTACGTCCTGGCGGGTTTGTCTCTGGTTCGTTGGTGTCTGCTTCTGCCTCTTGCCTGTGCCTGGGTGGGCGTTCTTGGGTTGTACGTACTCCCTGTGGGCGTGAGCGTGTGCGAATGAAGTAGTTTACCTCATCGTATTGGTTGGGCGTGCGGAGCTGCCGACGTTGATAGATGACAGGCTGTAAAGGTGTCGCGCCGGTATCGAGAGGTCGAAAGCGGATCGTGCTAGAGGGTGAGCGTTGCGGGTAGAGACGGTCATCCTCTGTATCAACCTCATAGCCCGTCTGCTGATTCCAACGATTCATGGCTGCACCTCCTGGGGGCTATGCTCCTTGCAGTAGATCAAGCGGGCATAGTTAGGATAGTGAGGCGTACAGGTCAGGCAATACATATAGACCTGACAAACGGTGCACTGTCGGCGCATGTCCATTCCTGCCAGTTGCCAGGTATGCCCATAGATCACACAATCCCGATAGTCAAGCGGGGTGTGCTGCTCCTGGTGCTGCTTCTGCTTGGTGGTGGGAGGAGGAATGATCTCCCCCCACAAGCTAGGCCCGTTCTGTCTTATCTTTTTCATGATCGAGCCTTTCTAGCTGTTGCCGTACGAGAGCAAGATGAGACGAGGCTAAGAGGGTATGATGCTCAATACTTCCGTAACTCTTTTCGTTTTCATAGTGAGCGGCTAACCATCCTGTAATGTAGCCGGTATTCAGATGGTCGGAATGATGAACATCGCGTATTCTGGTCAGAATGAAGGTATACAGGTAGTCGGGGGTTGGTTGCAGTCCAAGTTCTAAGGCTTGGCAATAGCTGATGTATCCATCGGTGATGGCGGCTTCAAATGGCTCTTGCTGAAGGGCTGGAACATGCAAGAGATACAGAGACTCTGATTGTTTCATGGTACTCCTCTTGACTCGTCGGCATCCCATGATAGAATCACATGGGGCCGTGTGAACTTCCTAAAAGGTTTGGTGTGGTCCTGTTTGGCTGGCTCTGTGTACTAGACAGAGTCAGCTTTTTCTATTACTCCTTTCAAGATAACTAAAATGCCTACAAAGTAACTATACCATGCATTTTGTATCATTTCAATATCACTGACCTCTTTTGAATATCCAAAATAGCTCAAGAAAGCCAGACTAGTAAGAAACTACCATTTATGTTATACTGACTGCAATAATTTTTACATGAGGTCACTGATGAAGTTAGAAGATTTTCGTATTAATATTGCTAGGCTATCTCGTCCAGACCTAGCATCTATAGCTGATGTGTCAGCCTCTAGCATTAAGCGTGCTGAAGAGGGTAGAGATATTTCGCCTCTTACACGCGCTCGTATTCTAGCAGGGCTTAGTCAACATCTCGGCAGAGAGATAAAACCAGAAGAAATTGACGAATTTAAGGACTAGTGTTTAGAGCAATCAGGCTGTTCAGGTTGACTTGAAAAGTGACATGATGCGACTTTTCGTAAGAGCTATCTATCTCGTTCTAGTGGAGAGAGTTGATGCGTTGATCTGCTGTAGATATATCGGAAACCTCGCTTTTTACCCGTATTCTTTCATAGGAGAGCAGTACATAAATCGTATGTAAACTTAAAAGTGAGTACATAACATTTATAGATAGTCAAGTCGCTTTATAAGCGGCTTGACTATCTTCGTATGCAAGAAATATGTAAGTTGGGGCAGCCTTTATCTTGCACTACCCGTACGCATACGCGGTGTCCCGCCGTTGTAGCTTCGATTCTGCTGATCTTTAGCTGTCCATGTGGGGTATTGCTCGGTGGGCGTCCCAATCCGTTGCACTGAAAAAGCGATGGTTGGGCCTTGCAGTGCAACGGGGTTTTTCTCTTATTCGGGTGAAAAGAACTGACCGTCGTTCTGGTTCGTCGTGGGTGGTGCCTTCGGTTTCGGCGGTGTCTTCGGTGGTGGTCCTGCTGGTGGTCGTTGCGTTGCTTGTGTCGCGGATGCCCTGGGAGCTGATAACCCCATAACGGGCGGCGGTGTTGGTGGGACGGGCGTAACGGTCACGCGTGAGGCAGGCGGTGTATAGGACGTATTGACTTCTGCCGAAAGAGCAGCGTCTTGATAATAGGCGGTGTTTTGTACAAGCATTGGGTGATACTTGCTAATAAACACAAGCAGGGTTCCATCACGCATCGTTCGTGATTCATCGGCGGTCATGAGGTCGCGGTGTGTCTCGCCTTGCGTGTACGTCCTGCTTGACGTGGAAAGCAAGTCAGTATCTCCCCTTTCGCTCTGGCTGATCGTCTGGACGGTTGTTTTCCGTGAATGGTTTCGTATCAGAATATCTATTCTTGCACGAGTTTTCTGGTGCAAGTAGCCTCCAAGAAGAGATACAAAAGACCGGTAAGGAACCGTTTAGTGCCATTCTTCTCCAAACTAAGCGAACTGCTCCTCTTTGGGTTATGACAGCATCGCTCATTTAGGGCTTTCAAGGATGTAGCTGCCAGGGAAAGGTATGTGTTGCAATCAAATTCCCAGAGCGATCATACAGTTCCACCTGAAGAGGCATCTGCACCTTCTGATCAGTTATAAACAGGACTAAATGCTCCTGGACAATATCATCTAACATGCTCCCATTTGCAGCAATCAGGTGCACCCGTTCCACGCCAAGATCATTATCCATGACGAGTCCACCAGCCCAAAAGTCGTCTTCCCTACCACCTCCCATCAAATTAGCCCAAGGATGACTTCGTACAGGGGAAGCTGACACTTTACCGGCTGATCTCACGCTCCAGTCGCCTTGCTCATCTTGGATTACAAAGCAAAGCCAACGCTCCTGTTGTCCCTCTTCATTCTCAAAGGTCACCTCGTGAAGCTGACGGTGAGGAAGACTGCGCATTTGGAAAAAGCGGAGCGTGGCTATTCTGTTGGCAACGTTCAGTTGCTGTGGCTGATGAATCGTTGAGAAGGGAGATGGATTGGGTTCAATAGTGCTCACATATTCACTAATAGCCTGCTTTGGATCATGTATTCTCATAGTGCTTCTCCTATGCTTGCATCGCTTTTCTTTGGGAAGAAGCTAATCATTTTGTGAATGAAACGACTAGCTTCTTTTTTGCGTTGTTTTACATCAAAACAATCATCACACCGTTACCTCTGGGCTACTGAGCGCATTAGCAATGGTTGAATTATTATTATAATGCGTAGTTACAGACAAAAATGAGTGATAGATACCACTACTTGTCTGATAGTTTACGCCATAAAAGTGAACGTTATTAGCGCCATTTCTGGCATAACTGGTACAATCCAGAGCTCCCGTATCTGTAATAATATTACCCGAGTAGTTGTCGATCAAAGAGATGGTATACTCGCAATCTCGTATTCCACCACGACCAGAAGCAATCCGAAAAGTGACATAGGCATCAGGTCGAAGAGTCCCATTGCTGTAGCCTAAGCACGAACCTAATTGCAGGTAATAGACGCTATTGTCTGTATCGCATCCCATACCTGTAGCGTTAGGTTGCCTAGTGATTGTGGGAGAAGCATGAGCAACATCGGTAGCCATGAATGTACTCGTAAGAAACACTATACTAAGTAAAGCAACGATTCCCAAGAGACAACGAAGGTTTTTCATCTTTTCTCCTTTTTTGTCAAAGGGAAGGTCACTACGTGATATACTAAAGGCACGTGGTGGTTCCCACCTATTGTTGCTCTGTTCGAGTTTTGGAAGGCTTCAACAGGGCAACACGTCTTTTTGGGGCGGGTTATGTTGGCAAAAAGAAACCAGGGAGCAAAGTCTATGCTCTCTGGTATAGTGGATGCAATACCCTCATACAAGAACGCCAATGTACTGGGCTACGCTGCCTGTAACCACTCTCTTAGATTGCTGATGAGCTTTCGGATATCTTGTGGCGTTGGAACCTTAAACTCAGTAGGTCGGCCTGCCTACCCTGCTCAAGTTCAAGCGCCGCCAGCGGATCGTCAAATATATGCTCCAGATCATTCTCGATCGCGTGATTCGCGAAGCTCAACGGGCAGGCCGGCTGGGACCTCGCATCGATACCACCTACGAAATCACTTTTCCTGAGATCGACAGCGGCGAACATCAGACTCTGGCACACAGCGCCTACTACCTCGTACAAGCACTCACCAGTGCCAAAGCCCAGGGCTGGATCTCGGACGAAACAGCCATGCATATGCTCTTCAAATTCGCTGGCGAAGAGATCAACGTTCACGAAGAACTGATCAGAGTCGGCGCGCAACATGGAATACAAACAAGCATGCAACCAGAGACGCAACCTGAGAGCAAACTTTGACCAATTGCCTTCTCGCGTAGCGACGACCCTTGTGGTTGTCGTGGTAGCATTCCACAAAACGTGCATTTGCATTTTTGAGATGCAATACAACCACAATGTTTGTGGCTACGCGGAGTACATCAAAAGAAGATTGAAAGAGTAGTAGAGGACCAGGAAGAGGACGTGGAGGGTTTCGCAATGCCACTCGATAGCAACAAGATTGCGCACATTCAGTCGGTCATTCTCAAGAGTTTTGCGGGGCGACAAAAGCCGGTGGTCTTTGTGTACCAGATCGCTGGCGTCTATACCTATGCAACTGTACAGGCGATTTTTCGGCCTCAGGCAATCATTAATCCTGAAATACCGGATTCCTCTGGCTCCGCACCTCGGCCGACCTTTGACCTGCTCATGATCGCACCCATCAGCACAAACTTTAGCGGCGTGGTCTTTGTGGCAGATACAGCGACGGCCAGCGCCAGCGCGATTGCGGCGGCAGCAAAATATGAGGTTGTCGAGGCTCTTCCAGTTGGCATTGTTCCTGGTGGCACACACATTGCAGCCAAGATGCGTCGCTTTCGTTGAGTCTTTTGTTCGCTCGACCTGTTAATCGCTTTGTATGACAACATGTTGACATGCTGCTTTTTGTAGGGAATAAAAACATTCAAGGAGATTCTTCACTATGCAACACTCGATGGATGATCTTGTTGGGCCTGCCTATCCTCTTGTGCCAGGAGGGCGTGTGCCGGAGCTGAATCTGGCGGGGGTGGATGGATTTAACGTTGCGTCGGGGCAGAGCATTCAACGTATGCCCGATCCCGTTGCACCTGCACCTGTGTCTTTTTCTGTGCAGGGCAGCCCCGAACTGGGCGGTATTGATCCGCAGACTCCCATCCCTGAGCTCAATCTAGCAGGGGTCGAGGGCGTTCCCTCTCCTACGCAGTTGGCACAGTCGGGGGCGACATCAATACATCAGCCCGACTTTGGAACTCCTGATTTCACACAGCCCAAATTGCAGCCCTATGATCTGACGGGGCCAGGCATTACTCAAGTTCAGAATCCGCTCTTCGCATCCGATCCACTTCTACCCGATCTGAATGAGTATCGTCGGCCATATGGGCTCACTTTTCATAACCAGAATGACGGCGAAATGTTCAAGCCTGACCCACCTGTGGATGACTTGCTGCACTTCGAGGTGCCGCAAGGGATATCGGTCAGGCGGGATGTGCAGGCTCCTGATCCACTTTTACCGGATTTGCAGCATCCGCAGTTGACCCAGGCCGTCCATATGCAGCAACGGCCCGGCGATCTGGGTGCCGATGCTCTGCAACAACTGCACGCAAATCCAGCCTATCAGACGCTCGGCGCTGTGCCATACGAGCAGGTCTTCATGGATCAAGCGGGCATGAACACCAGTAGTCGCCGCCATTATGATCTCTTGCTCTCTCAGTATCGCCAGGAGGAATAATCGTAAGATCCTCCTCACAATATGGGAGGAATAATCATGAAAATTCCCCCACAATATGGGAGCCAGAGGCACCAATTCATTGCGCGCAGACCGGATTTATCCGGAGGGTTACTGATCAACATGGCCCAACGCTGAAAAGGTCGCCGGCTTCTCCCGATCTGTTTGCAGTAAATTCTTTGCCAATTATTCCTGGAAATGTTTTTTCGCGTGATCAACTGATGCCTTTACAAGGGGAGCGACGGGGAGTAATTGGTGCCTCTATAAGGGACGATTTCAGGTTTTAGTGTACCTTTTCAGCAATTCTCCCCATGAATGGGGTCTGCGCGCAATGAATTGGCGCCTCTGCAAGGGGATGGAGAGTGAAAGAGGATGGGGAGTGAAAGGGAGTGGAAGGGAGCGAGAGGATGCAGGAGGAGATACGTATTGCGGGGCAGGTGTGTGAGGGGCAACAACTGGACGAGGGGCAGGGGCATGATGTGCGCGTCACGATCATTCAGGGTGGGCGCTCAATCAATGGCTACTCGTATGATGCTCATGCCCTGCGCACGATTACACAGATGATTGAGGGGGCGCAGGCCTACGTTGATCACAGCGCGGGCAATGTGCCGACACGCTCGGTGCGCGACATCGTTGGCTTCTATCATGATGCGGTCTATGAGCCGCCAGCGCCGGATTCGCCGGGCGGGCGCGTTGGTGCGACGCTGCATGTTTTAGAGGCGGCGGGCTGGCTCTGGTCGATGATTCGCGAGGCTTGCGAGCTGGGACGGCCCGAGCTGGTTGGCCTCTCAATCGATATTCTAGGCCATTGGCAGCACGATGCAGGGACGAAGGACAAACATATCACACAGGTCGTCGCGCTCAACTCGTGCGATGTCGTGACCCGACCCAGCGCGGGCGGCGCGCTTCGTCGAATTCTACACGCTGAAGAGGATCAGTCAGTTTTCCTATCCAGGGAAGGAGACAGTATGAACGAAACAGCACAGATTCAACAGGCTCAACAAAATCAACAAGTTCAACAGATCCAGCCCGTTCAACCAGAGATTCAAGAATCGGTAGATTTGGCGCGCATCACTGAGCAGCAGCGTCTCGAACAACAGCGCATAGAGGTGGAGCAGCTTGTAGAGCAGGTGCGCCGCGATCGCTCCAATCTCCAGCTCGATCAATACCTGCACGCAAGCAACCTGCCGCAGGCGCTTAAAGATCAGATCCGCGCACGCTATTCCGGACGCATCTTCGAGGAACGCGAGTTAAAAGACGAGATAAGCTCCAGCCGGACTCTGCTGGCCCAGCTCACGCAGGAGGGGATCGTGCGCGGCCACGCCTACGAGAAGCTTGATATCGGCTCGCAGATCACCGAAGCCGAGAAGATCCAGGCAGCGTTCGACCGCATGTTTGAGCTGGACGTTGATACGAGCAAGATGGGCAACATTCGCGGCTTCAGCAGTATACGCGAGGCTTACGCACGCGTCACAGGCGACGCCTCGCTCTACAACGGCCTCTCTCAGCACAGCACGCTCGGCAGCATCTCCGTCTCCGAACAAGCGCCCATCAACCGCATCACTGAGGCCGACACCACCACCGCCAGCTTCTCTTACCTGCTCGGCACCAGCATGAACAAGCGCTTGCTCAAAGACTATCAGGCCTGGCCCGCCGAGTGGCAAAAGTTCGTCACCATCGTTGCCATACGTGACTTCAAGCAGCAATCGCGCGTGCGCCTGGGAGCATTTGGCAGTCTGCCAGTCGTCGCCGAAGATACGCCATACTCCGCCGTCACCCTGACCGACTCGGCCGCCACCTATGTTCCTCAGAAGCGCGGCAACCTTGTCACCGTCTCACGCGAAACAATTATCAACGACGACCTGCAAGCGATCAAGCAGATTCCCACCAAGCTCGCCGTCGCTGCCGCCTACACGCTGGCCGAGTTCGTCTACTCCTTCCTCTCCACCAATCCCACGATCTACGACGGCAACGTCCTCTTCACGAACGGAACAACAAAATATCATTTATTTTTTCGTTGCTTTCAAACACTACGAATTTTTGACACTCATCGAACGTTGCTTCGTCGATGCCATGTGCTTGCACAAAATGCCTGTCTTGTATACTTAAATATTCTGAGACATCATCTATTATTATTCCCCTATTTCGTTGTAAAGCCATACCAATTGCTTTCATCTTTATACTTCTCCATGATCGACGCGGCAGCAGTTCTAGCATGTCTCTTACTGGCGTCTGTAGATAATGTTCTCTGAGGATCATTTCTTCTTCATCTGTCCACTTGTGGCGTGTTCCGTCAATTCTCCATATATAAAACGTCTCTTCACTAATAAATGGAAGCTTCCATGCAATAGTCACGGTCAAAAAGTGTTGAGACTCTTCGATCAGTGATACCGTGTCAATCATCAACCCTACAGCGCGTTGTTTCTTCTCAAATTTCATCTTATTCCAGTGTTCGGGTACCTGAAGCAATAATTCTTGTGTCTCTTCTTGTGATTCTTGAGACGCCGCTATTGCTTTTTGTTTTGCTTCGAGTCTCGCTAGTTCCTTAACTTTTTCTTTTAGTTCTTTGGCCCACGCGTTGAGCGTGGCTTCGTCTGCATCCAGGTTTAAATTTCTTCGGAGTATGACTATGCGTGCTTCAATTTTTGGTATTTGATCATCGACGCTTGCTATCGTAGTAACAGGCTCTTTCACGATAGTTTCTATCTCTGTTAGCATTGCGCTAGCAGCTTGATTTGACGCTGCTACAAGTGCATCTATGTACTTTTCATTTTGTGGCTTTTTCCACATGAAAAGTTGCTCTTTCCATATGGACAATCGCTCAACAAGCCGCTCGGATACAACACTATCCAGCGTCGAGACAGACAGATGCATTACAGCTATACAAAAACGATGACTCATCTTTTCAAGCTTATAATTTCTTGTTGTAGAACTTATACTGAATTGTGTAAAATTTGGTGATATGATCTTCCCCCGCAATAGCGCGTTTATCTTCTCTTGTGTCTCGTACCCTTGTGCGCGTGTGCGTTCTGTCTCTTTCTCGTTTCCATCCAGGTCATATTTTGAGAGACGGTCAAACGCATAGAAAAACGTCTCTTCATCGACAATCATAGGATAGTTATTATACATCTTTTGATCTTTATAGACGTAAATTCCTATGTAGATTGGATTCGTCAAAATGCTTAATAAACCGTCACGTCCTAAAACATACCCTGTTTTCTTTTCATCCACAGCAAGCGATAAATGCGGTAGTTTGTCTAGTCCCTCAAATGCTGGAAAGAACGGTTGACATGATTCTACTTCACGCGCTAGTCTGTTGAACGCGCCGCCTAATTCGCGATACCGCTTAAACAGCATACGGACTAACGCGGCGTGAGGCTCATAAATCAAAAATTTTTTGAATGTATCACTTGTGTCATCGAGATCAACATAATAGCCAACTGGAACGCTGCCGCCTGACCATAAGCCTTGATAGCCTAACTCGTCACGGGCGGCGTTAAGACGGCCTTTGATGATGCTCTCAACGTATTTTCTCGCTTCTATGCATTCTTGTCTGAAATCGTCGGCGTCACTGCTTAAGCTGAGATCATACACGCGCATCGGGAGAGACGTTGTGATCACTTTGACATTGCTTTTCACGCACGCGTTGATGAATAGTTCCCATTCTTCCCCATTTTTCGTTCTAAATAAACGATCTACTTTATAACATAACACTGTCCCTATTTCTGCTTTTACAATACTATTGTAGAGGTCACTGTATGACTTTCTCATATCCATTGGTACTTTATATGCAGAGATGCCTTTTAAGTCTTCATAAAACGTCCTGTGCATTTCTTCAGACCAGCCAAGTCTAATCGCTATCTTTCGTTGTCCATCCGTCTGCTGTCCCGTTGCTACGTTGCCGAATTGCTCTTTGCCTGAATGACGGCCATACAGCCCCACAGACCGCGTTACATCGTATTTCGGCCCATTGTTCAACAGTGACAATGTATCTACTCTTGGTTGAAATGTGCGTCTTGCCATTGTGTGTACTCCTCGAATTTCTGTTCTACATCTTCATTATAGCACAAAACGAGCGATACTGTTTTTCAGCATCGCCCATGCTGTATTATCGTTTCGTTGGTGGTACATCCCACTCGAATGTATCGCCAGTGCTGTACAGGATAGATGCTACTTGCTGATTCTCAACCTGCACGACTATTGCTTCGTGTCCGTCAATGTACATCTCTTGCAGAGTGACAACCGCATGGTCTATTGTGGCTGGTTGCGGCGATACGAATACCTGAGCTTTCGCGGCGTTGCTATCACGTAGATCTATGACAATCACGCGGTTATGGAGCGTCTGAGCTATGAAATGATCATGTCTATTGTTGATCGTGGCGTCAAGCTGGCTAATATGTGACTCTCCATACGTCCAGTGATTGTACGTTTGAATGTAAAGAGGCACGATGTAAGCAGACGCGATAATCAAAACAATCAAAGTGAGAAGAAACGTTGTACCTCCAGGTACCGACCAGTGTGCGCCGCGTGGCTTGTATCCTGGAAGCTGCTTTACGGGGTATGTTTGTGTCTCTACTTGTACAGTCTGCTCTAATTGTACGGTCTCTGCTGTTTGCGTGCTGCGTGATGCACGCGGGGGCACTGGTCGCATGGTCTGTGTTTGTTGCATGGCTACATTCCCTTCAACACTAACGCCCCCGCGTGCTATGATAGCAAGCGAGAGACTGAGTTTTACTGATTTTTCGTTGGTAGTCGGTGTCTCATATTGTGGCTCAACTGTTACGAGCGGTTGAGTCACTTTTTCACGTTGTATCATCCTAAAATCCTCTTGTACGTCTCTACAATCTCTTCTGCTGCTTGTTGCTTGCCTATCCGCTCTTCTAGTTCTTGCTGGTGTTCACCTAAGTTGGTATAGCGTGCATTGATCGTTTCATGACTGGCAACGATCGACGGTTCATTAAACACGCGTTTTAGAGCTTGACACTCAAGAGCAATTAGTTCTCGCACTCTCTGTACATCGCTTTCGCTCATTGGTCCCCTCGCTTTCGTTGAATTAAGATCATACATGTTTACTCAAGGTCACTTACTGGTAAAACTATGCTCTATACCTTACTTTCTCGTATGTAAGGTACAATAAGATAAGTGTACCTGAAATAAGTAAAACTTTCAACGTTTTTGTGTATCGATTTGTATTTAACGGAATATGAAGGACGTTGACCACGTTAACGTCACTCTGATACAATGAGCCTAAATATTAGGAGTGAAGCGGATGCAAGAAGATAAAATGCTAACAATAGAAGAGGTTGCAGAACGTATGCGCGTTAATGAGCGTACTGTGCGCAATTGGGTTACATCAGGAGAGTTACTGGCTTTTCCAGTTGGGAAGCGCGGGTATCGCATCTCTGAAAGTGATCTGCATACGTTTGTGGAAGCAAGAAAACAACGTTTGCAAAAGCAAGTAGGGGACGGAAAAGAAGAATAACACTAACGAAAAAGTATCTTATATGCTCTTATTGACAGTAAATTGACAACAGTCGCTCTAAAATGATGAATGAGACGCTAAATTGATAGATATGATACGCTCACTGGTCAAATCTTTGTTAGGCTGTCTCTTGCCTCTCTCAACAAGAAAAAACACCATTGCCAAGAGCAGTGCAAAAAGTAATCTATACACGTTTATTGAGCGTAGAACTATAAAGACCATTTGTTTCAATACATCAGATACATTGTAGTGCGTGAATAAAAATACAGTGCTCTACGTACCATCACGAAAAGAGAACTACCGTGTATCAGCAACCACCACAACAACAAGGTTATTATCAGCAATCACCACAACAACAAGGTTATTATCAGCAACCACCGCCGAGTAATGCACGAGGTTTTGCGGTAGCAGCACTATGTTTTTTGCTGCTTGGTTTCGGGCTACATTTCATTGCAGTGCTGGTAACATTCTTTCCGTTTGTTGGCGGTCTCTTTGGCATTTTCTTTGGTGTCATTGGCTTAACTTGTGATATCGTAGGAATTATCTTTTTAATTATTGCTATAGCAAAAGCATAAATGTTCATGTGAAACAAAAAGGACCATGGCTCTATTGTTGCCATGGTCCTTTTTGTTTTTCTACGGTCCTATTCATCTTCTGAGACTATGCCTAACAGTTCTGCCAGTGTATCAGCGTGCTCGTTTTCAGCTTGTGAGAGTTGCGAGAGATAAATACCGGTCGTTGCTAGCGATGAATGGCCTAACTTACGCTGTATCTCGCTTGGCTTTGCCCCGGCTTGCTCCATCGTATGAGCGAACGTATGTCGCATTGTGTGTACTTTCGATGTACCGAAGTGCTTCTCGCACACATCAGCAATAGACTGTATGCCCATTGGTTGCCCGTAACTCTTCTCCTTGCGACCGCCGCTTGACAGTGACACCCAGACGCCGCGCTCATCATGTGGCGTCCCTGGCTGGACATCGTTACCGTAGTGCATATAGAGCCATTTTAGCAGTGCAGTGCTTACTGCTTTCGGTAGCGTATCAAACATAACCTTATTACCCTTTGCGTGGCGAAAGTCCAGCGTCACAAGTCCAGCCTGGACGGTCACATGTTGCAATTGCAGAGACGCAACTTCTGATAATCTTCGTCCGGTCTGAAGTAAGACAGAGAGTAACGCATAGTTCCTAGCCCCTTGCGGCGTCTTGCGATCAATGGCAAGTAGCCCGCGTGTGGTGGTGTCCGTGTCCAGTGCCCGCGCCCCCGCGTAGGCTTGCACCTTTGCCCGCTCTACGTTTTCGATTGGATTCACTCTCACTGCTTTTTTGATCCTGGCATACTCATAAAAACTAGAGAGAATAGCAAGACGCTGATTGATAGTAGCCGGTGCTACCTGCTTTCCTCTTGCTGAAAAGCTAGAGAATGCCTGCGCAATAAATTCGATCTGTACGAGTTCATCCTCTCCCCCGCTATTTAAGTCCAGCCCTTTTTGTTGCAATGCCGCGCGGAATTGTCGGAGCGTATCATCGTAGGCTTCCTCTGTCTTCTTACTTCCACTTTTTTTAAACTTTGTGTCTAACCAACCTGCGATAGTTAATTCGAGCGGTGTTCCTGTGACGATTGTTGTAAGCTCTTGCGTCATTGCCTTTTTCTCTCTTATACTTGCGTTTATTCCACTACAACTAATTGATGTTGTATATTTACTAATAGAAATCTATTAATAAATACATACGTTGAGAGTTATTGCAGGCTTGCGGAACTGGTGTATTACGGTTTATGATAGCAATGCTTTCTGCTTATGGAAGTATGCTTATGTGATTACATGTGGAGATGATGAATGGCTACCATTTCTTTCAAAAGAAAGACGTGATAGTACCTTTCGTTTTCAGCTCGCTCTATTGGTATTGTATTAAACTAAATATGGACTGTTGTGGCATAGTTCTATAGTCCGGTCGAGCTGTACAAAATTATTTATACTTTTGTATGATTATATTGAGGAGCAACGAATGCTTATGCAAGAACTTATAGATATGACTATTGATCGCTATCATATTGAGTGTGGGCTGGCGCGTGGTGGTATGTCTGAGGTCTATCTTGCTCAGGACACGCAGACAGGCCAGATGGTGGCGATGAAGTTGGTGAAGCGCACAGTGGGAGAATATTATGAGCGCTTTCGTCGTGAGGCGAAGGTTATGTTGAAGCTGCGTCATGCACATATTCTTCCCGCGCTTGACTACGGTGAATACGATGACTGGTCTTATATGATTACGCCATATATAGAGTATGGAACGCTGGCTACCCGCTTAAATCAGGGACCACTTGATATCAATGAGACACGGTTAATTCTAGATCAATTAGCTGAGGCTTTGCAGTACGCCCATGATCATGGTATTCTTCATCGAGATATCAAAGCTTCAAACGTCTTGCTACGTGATGGGACCTACGCGTATCTGACTGATTTTGGTCTTGTGAAAAGTATTCAAGATGAATATAGCCTGACGCGCTCCGGTTTCTTGATCGGAACACCTGAGTATATGGCTCCGGAACTGGTAGAAAATCCCGCGACTCCTCTCAGCGATATCTATGCACTTGGCATCCTACTCTATCAGATGCTGACTGGCATTCTACCTTTTCGTGGTGTTAATCCCGTTGCGATCGTTATGAAGCATTTACGCGAGGAGCCAACTCCTCCTTCGCGCATCAATCCTGCTATTCCACTAGCAGTTGAGCAAGTTGTTTTGCTGACATTGGAGAAAGATCCACAGCGGCGCTTTCATACAGCTCGTGCTCTGGCGAATGCCTTCCGACAGGCGTGCGGCTTCGAAGCGATAAGCGTTCCGCCCGTTCCTGTACTGGCTGTAGAGCATATGCCGACTGAGCAGGTGGCTGTCAAGGTTGTACCTGATACATCTTCTTCGATATCCACACCGTCGCTTTTTCCAAAACGTGTCGGGATCATTATTATGGCCACTATTCTCGTTATCCTTTTGCTGCTCCTTTCTGTTTCACGTGTCTTTGGAGCATCCGTAGATTTCGCACCTTCACAACATTCCAGGCTTCCAGTGTCAGCCATTACCGCTATCCCTCCCTTCCCAACGATCAATGTAGAATCAATTCAAAAGTTTCATGATAAACGTAGTAAGAGTTCATTAGATCAGTAGATAAATTATGCAAATACAAACTGAATATCATGGGTATTTCCTGAAGGAATGCATTAAACAACACGAATATGGCAGTGTCTATCGCGGGCAAGCTAGCGAGGGGACCGGGCCTGATTTTGTTATTAAAATTTTCAATGCACAACCGCTTTCGATGCGAGAGCGCCAGCGTTTTCTGTATGAGATGAATCTTGTCGCTTCTTTGCGGCATCCCGCCCTGCTCCCCTTGTTAGAAGCTGGCATTGACAAGGGTAAGCCATATCTGATTCGAGCATACGCACCTGAAGGTTCGCTCATTACGCAGCTCTTCCAGCAAGATGGAGGAACCTTTCCGCTCTCTACAGTTATAGATATTCTTACGCGTATTAGTGCAGCAGTTACTTATCTACATCAAAAGCAAATCAGTCACGGAGACATCAAACCTGAAAATATCCTCTTTGACGTGGATCAGAAAGCATTTCTTGCAGATATACATCTCGCATCTATTTATTCCAGCGCATCTCTGACTGTGCCGCAGCCTGCGATTACTGCAGAAGAAGGTGAGCAGCAGATCACTACCCAGGATGATAAAAAGCGGAGTATGCAGGATGATATTTATGCACTGAGTACGCTTGCATACGAACTTCTCACAGGATATCAACCATTTGCCTCTATAAATGTGAATGATGCAGCCCCGGTTCCGCCTTCGCATTGGACTCCTTCGCTCTCTAAAGACGTAGATCAAGTCTTCTCTCAAGCTCTCAGCCCTCGTTCAGAGGAACGCTTTAGCAGTGCTACACTTTTTGTAAAAGCGTTACAACACGCTCTCAATCTATCTCCACAAGATGACGAGGCGCAGCAAACATCAACACCGCTTCTCCAAACATCCATAAAGCAGCTTGTTCTCTTTCAGCCACAGCCCGAAGTGCGACAAGCAGAACCTACCAGATTCACAGGACAACAGCCTTCACGCAATAGGCCCTTTTTTAAAAAACAGACAAGCATTTTCTCTATTCAATGGCCGTTTGTTGTTCTTGCCGTACTATTATTACTGACTAGTATTCTCGTTCCTGTTTTTCTCTTTCATCTACCCTCAAGTCCTACAGCTACTAACATGCATAAAGCGCAAAATCAAGCTCCGACCAAACACACAAATTCTACCGCTCCAAGTCATGTTGCCCTCAAAGCGACACCTGTTGAACATCAAGAACCTACTCCAAAGCCCACGCCGATTCCGACTTCAACTCCGACGCCTAATCCAACTCCACTGCCCATGCCTGCTATTGTCAACGCCGGTTTTGAGTTTCCTAACCTCAATGGCGATTATGAGTATGCGCCAGGCAACTCCGGCTGGACGTTTAGCAACGACAGTGGTATTGCTGGAAATGGTAGCAACCTTACCGCGAACACTTCTAATGCGCCCTGGGGAGTACAGGTCGCTTTCATACAGGCGCGCGGCACAATGAGCCAGAACGTATCCTTCCCACAAGGAACGTATAGAATCTCATTTCTGGCAGCGCAACGCGCAGATAGCTCCAGCGCGCAGAGCCTGTGGGTGCTCATCGACAACACCGTTGTCGGCACTTTCACTCCAGCCAGCGGAAACTACCTCTATTACACTACACCTAGCTTTACCGTGAGCCCTGGCGTTCATACATTGCAATTTAGAGGTCTCAAGGGAGGTGCTCACAATACCGTTTTTATCGATTCGGTGGCGGTGATCAATTGACAATTGTACACGACAGGTCTACTCTCTTTTTAGTGGAGAGCATTCATCTAGGGGTTCAACGGTTCCATCGCAGTCTGTGAATTCACGGCTACGGCAGGTTCTTTTTTCGGTAGATACTGCTCGGCCCGGCCAAGTGGAGTAAACGAGAAGCCAAACGGAATCAGGATGTACATAACGCCGATAATGCCAAAGACGAGTGCGACATTGTGCGTCCAGGTGATCACCAGACCACCCAGGATGGCTCCCAGCGGAATAGCAGACCACGCCAGCACACCAGCAATACTCATCACCCGCGCCAGCATGTTATTCGGCACTATAGCTTGACGCAAGCTACTTGTATTGATATTGAAGAGTATGCTCAGGCCCATCGAGACCCCTTCCAGCACCACGGCTGCCCAGTACCAGCGATTCCAGGCGAACAGCACCACCATCACTCCGTCCAGCATCAACGCTCCCAGCGCGACTCTACTAAACGACCAGCGCTTGCGTAGTGGCCCGGCGAGCAACGAGAGGAGAACAACTCCCATACTACCTGCAGAGTTGAGCAGGCCGAACTGCGCATCGGTGGCCGATAAGCGTTCTTTGGCAAAGAGGACTAGTTCGGCACTATAGCTAGCGCCAAAGAAGTTGAAGAGCGCCATCATGATCGAGATGTTGCGCAGTACCGGATGACCAACAACATATCTGAGACCCTCAAGCGCGTCATGAAAGATACTTTTCCTCTCCCCTTCCGGCTCACTCGTATTAAAGCTAGCTGTGACCAGGGCGAGTGTTGCGGCCGAAACTAGAAATGAGGCGGCATCAATAAAAAGGAGTTGGGTAAAGGGAAGAAACACGACGAGCAGGCCAGCAAGCAGTGGTCCGGCAATACTAGCCGCGTTGTAGCTAGCCTGAATGCGTCCATTGGCAGTTACCAGATCGTCCTGGCTGACCAGGCCGGGCAGGGCAGCAAACTCGCCAGCATCAAAGAAGATCTTTAGAGTCGATTGCAGGAAGCTCACGACATATATCCACCAGATCGGCAGATGTCCAACAAGGGCGACGAGGGGGAGCGACGCGATTATAAGTGCACGAGCCAGGTCGGCCAGAATCATCGCTCGTCTACGATCAACACGATCCATAAGAGAACCCAGTAGCAAGCCAAAAAGCAGGTAGGGGATAAAGGTTGTCGCAGTTGTGATACTGAGATTGAGGGCCGAGCCAGTAAGCTTGTACACTAAAAGCGGGAGTGCAAAGATTGTGACGGAACTGCCCAGATTCGAGATAGTCTGCCCGGTCCAATAGATCCAGAAGTTGCGCCTACGTGTATTGGATGACCTCAACTCAGAATTGTTTGCAGCCATAATTCTTTCCTGTCATTCTACAATAGCCTCATACTACTCATTCTTGTTCATCTATTCACTATTCCGGGTAGTATTGGACGCTTGCTGTATATATGGTGGTGCTTTGAACAGCGTTACAAAAAGAGTGTATACGTGCCCATCAGGATCAGGTACCTCACTCAAGAATTCATGGACAAGATCGCTCAGACGCTTCTCGTAATACTCTACGCGCTCAGGCATCATCTTTGCTGATGGAGCAGATGTAGCCCTGATCTCCTCCTCACTTCCACCTGCGTTGATCAACTCAACCATCTCATCGCGCATTCTGGTAACCATGTCCAGGCTGAAGAATGTACCGCTTATCACCTCAGATGGAAAATCGAAGAGAAAGACACGAGCCACGCGTGTGTAGTATTTAGCGACAATACCATGAACCAGACGACGCGCCACGACTTTGACGAGTCCGGCAGCCTCCAGTACCTGTAGATGATGCCCCACGTTTCCTGGTGCGGAATGAAGAATATCCGCAATCTGCTTCGCCGTGGCTGGCTGATACCGGATTGTACGTAAAATACGCCAGCGTAACGGGTCTCCAAGTGCTTTAAACTGCTGTGCAGTGTTCACAGTGATCTGCAGCGGCAATTCGGGCATGGTCACCGCAACATCCTCCAGCAGCATATTTTCCCCATCCAAATTATTGCTCATAACTTTCCCTCTCTCACAGGCTAGTATCATTATCGATCGTACTATTTTTGCCGCACGTTCGATAATGATAGTATACAGAAAGAAATAGTAATTGTCCAGGAGTGCATTTGATTCCTATCATATTGGCTTTCCTGCATCCAGTAAATTCACAGCTTTGCAGCTCTTTATACGCTTTTGATGAATTTTTACACTTTCTTCATTTTTACAAACGTTTGCCCAGAGCAAACGTTTGTAAAAATGAAGAAAGTGTAAAAATTCATCAAAAAGAGGGCTAGAGGGCCTTGACGAGCCGTAGATATTGATGGTATAGTATGAACAACGAAAGGAGGTGGTGTGCACATGTATGAACCTAGTCGCTGCACAGGCAGCGTTGAATTCCACACCTTCCAAATGAGAGGGGTCGGGCGCTAATCCGCCTGCTCTGACACCTGGATTTGGCTCTAGGTGCTGGTTTTTCCGAACAGTTGCTGATAGGTGGTTTTTCTACCTGTCTGTGCAGTACATCAGGACAGTGAAAAGCGAAAGCTTTTTCACTGTCCTAATTTTTTATATCGATCATCTTATTTGTATGATTTTGTTGCGAAGTTCAGTTTCGCTCTGTATCGATCGGCACCAGGAAGAGTAAAGGAGAAACAACTTCCCTCGCCCAATACACCCGAACTCTCAAACCAGATCTTCCCTCCCATATTCTCCACAAGTTTCTTGCTCAAATACAGCTCCATTCCGTTTCCCCATTCTGGTCCAGCTAGATCATGTTGAAGACGTACAAACTTCTCAAACAACAACGGAATTTCAGCCGGAGGAAGCCAGGACACGCATCCTTTATACTGATGCATTTTTTTAACCCGTTAGAGTTGCGACGAGGATAGCCTTAATAGTGTGCAGACGGTTCTCAGACTGATCGAAGACGAGAGATGCTTGTGATTCAAAGACCTCGTCGGTTACCTCTAGCTCGCTCACACCATATTGCTCCGCTATCTGCTTTCCAAGCTTGGTGTCGGCGTTATGGAGAGCGGGCAGGCAGTGTAGAAATTTGGCATTGGGATTGCCCGTCGCAGCCATGAGCTGGCTATTCACCTGATAGGGCAGCATCAACTGAACGCGTTCCGCCCATAGTTCCAGCGGCTCCCCCATCGAGACCCAGACATCGGTGTAGAGAAAGTCACAGTCTTTGACCGCTACCTGCGCATCTTCGGTCAGGGTAAGACGAGCACCCGTCTCTTTGGCCAGCACGATGACCTGCTCGATGCGCTCTTGCTCAGGCCAGACCGAACGCGGGCCCGCCAGGCGAATGTCCATACCCATCTTTGCCGCCCCTACCATTAAAGAATCACCCACATTGTAGCCAACATCACCTAGAAAGCAGAACGAGATGTCCTGTAGTGGCTTATGAGCGTGCTCTTGCATCGTCAGGAAGTCGGCCAGCACCTGGGTTGGATGCGCCTCGTTGGTCAAACCATTCCAGACTGGAACACCGGAGTAGCGAGCCAGTTCTTCTACATCGGCCTGCGCATAGCCACGAAAGGCGATTCCATCATACATGCGGCCAAGAACGCGCGCGGTATCCTTGATCGTCTCAGTGGAGCCCATGTGAGAGCCGCTGGCACCCATATACGTGGTGTGTGCACCCTGATCAGTGGCGGCGACCTCAAAGCTGCTGCGCGTACGCGTCGAGTCCTTCTCGAAGATAAGCGCAATCTGCCTGCCTTGCAGGCGAGCTGCTTCCATTCTTGAGTGCTTCGCCGCCTTTAGTTCTGCCGAGAGTTGCAAGAGATAGGCGATCTCCTCGGGCATGAGATCGTCCAGTTTGAGAAAATGCTTCTGTTTTAGATTTAAAACCATATTCGAACTTCCCCTATAGAAACGGATAGCTTGCTAGCAATCATAACAGTATTATGATTCTTCATTATTGCTGTTCGCAAGAGGTTTGCGTTATTGGATATGTTACCGCAAAAAGTTGTACTATAAAGAATACATAGATGTCAGTGCAGACGTGTAAGAACCGATAGGTCTTATCAAAGGCGAAGAGAGACACTATCTTACGATCCTCTGTTGTTCAAGAAACATAGGTGTTCTGTATTTCTTATGCAACGAGCTCATAGTCCCTCTACTTTTTATGCAGTTTTCCTTTCTTACTAGGAGGAATTTGATGAATACATCAGAGAATAAAACAACGACTACACATTCAACAACGGATAAAGTCATTCAAATTCTCAAGAAGAATCCAAATATCACTGATGCTGAACTGGCTGAGCAGGCGGGTCTGAAGTCTGAGGCAGCGGCTCGTGGTTGGCGCGCGGTAGCTGAGGATACGATGCGCGGCTGGAAGTGGGGCTACTAAGCTTCACTCCACCCTCTGCATTTGTGGTTGCAGTGTAGCAAGTGGATAACAGCATTCAGGCAAAAAAAGGTTTTTATCTCCTCTTGTTTAGAGAAAAAGAGAAGAATCGTTTCGTGTCGAAGAACGAAGTGATTCTTCTCTTTTAGCATCAATCCATCCATAAGTCCTTTTTCTTTCAGACACATTTGACGAAGAAGAATAACAATGATACGCTGTCTTTGACGCTGACTATGATTTGCGAAAGGATGGATGGGGGCGTGAACAGGAAGAGAACATGGTTCGTGCTGGGCTTGACACTATTTCTGGTCGTTCTCTTTATTGCTGGAGTGATCTCCACTCAGTTTCAGAGGAGCGACACCTCATCTCAGACGTCAGCAGCGACAATCTACAAGTATAATCCTCAGGTGCGCAATTTTACTCTTTACGTGCGCGACAATGTTCTCAAGATGCCTGATGGGAAACAGGTCTACGTCTTCGGGTACACAAATGATCCACATGGGCATGCACAGGTTCCCGGCCCTACGCTCGTCGTGAATGAGGGCGATACCGTCAACGTAACGCTCATCAACGATAAAGATCCAACGAAATCCAGGTACTTCGGTGGAGATGGGCATACGATTCATCTGCACGGCCTGGATCTCTCCAGCGTCTACGATGGCGATCCTATGACCGCTCCTCCGCGTACAGCCAACGGCGATATCATCACAACGCCCGCCGCCGAGGACTCAGGCATACAACCAATCCAGGGCGCAGTTCAAGAAGGTCAACATTTCACCTACCATTTTGTGGCGAACTATCCGGGTACCTACTGGTATCACTGTCACGTGGATGTACAAGAGCACGTACAGATGGGTATGTACGGCGCGTTTGTCATTCAACCAGCCGGCAATTCCAGCCGAGCCTATATCGACACTCCAACCTTCGATAAACAATATACGTTTGTCTTGAGTGAGATGGATAGCGTCGGGCATCAGATAGATCATGATAATATCTACAATAATGGCCCCGCTATGAACTGGACCCACTACAAACCCGACTACTTCCTGCTCAATGGCAAGGCATATCCCGATACGGCGGCTGATTCTGATGATAGCATCAATAATAGACGTGGACAGACGGTGCTGGTACGCTTCGTGAACGCAGGATCAAGAGTGCGTGTGCTCCATCCCGATAATCTTCGTTTCCTGGTCATCGGAACAGATGGACGCAAGCTGGACCAGCCCTACACCGAAGATACTCTCCAGATTGGACCCGCAGAGCGTTACGACGTTCTTCTGCATCTAGACCAGATAGGACATTTTCTACTGCATGACCACATCGAAAAAATTTCAACCAGTAGCAGCCCTTTACCAGACAAGGTTCTTACATCGATAAATGTAAATAATTAATTATGCTTGTCGTAATTTTAGCCAATACTGCGCCAAGCCCAAAAATAAGCGCAGTTGCAACTATATATACAACACCTTTTAGATGCCTGGACTTCTCCATCTTCTGTCACATCTGTCTTTCTATTTACTCTTCGTGCTCACCTACGGTAGTGAAGACCAGCGTTGAGCAAAATCGGCAAGCTCGATTACCCCTTTGGTGAGCCTGGACTCTTCGGCGGCAAAGGCCATCAAGTGACTCTGGACCGAGAGGGCGGCCGAGGTTAAGCTCTGCTGCCGTTCCTCGTTTTGGATGAGGCGAACAAAATTGCGGATAATACCGAAATCGCCGCCGCCGTGCCCCTGCGCACCTCCCTCGCTCTGCAAATTGATTCGCTTACGGGTCTGTGTCGAAAACTCGACAATCTCGATCTCGCTTTTCTCCCGATCCACGATCCCGCGAATCTCGCCCCGCGTTCCCATGAGCTTGAGCGTACGACTGACATCATTTGTGAAGGCACACATGGTAAAGGCGGCAGTGACTTGATTGACAAACTCTATAGTGACGACTTGATGGTCGACCACATCGTTGTCGCAGTGGTAGACGCAGCGGCCATATGGTCCCTCTTCTAGCGCCTTTGTGAGGGCTTCTGTACTTATATCATCGCTGATCGTGGAGGCGGGCCAGCCAGTTTCGCCGGTGAGGTAGAATCTGGGCGCATAGAAGGGGCAGGTATCGGCGGCGGGGCAACCATCCAGGCAGCGTAGTGGTGCACCTGCGGGAGCGTTTTCGGGCTTGAAGTGGGTAAGCGAACCAAAGGAAGAGATGCTTTGACACTCCGCTCCGGCCAGCCAGAGCAGAATATCCATATCATGGCAAGACTTGGCCAGGATCATGGGACTCGACGCAGCCGTGTTTCGCCAGTTTCCGCGCACATAGCTGTGCGCGTAGTGCCAGAAGGCGACGTTTTCGTTGTGCTGGATAGAGACGAGGCGGCCGATGCTGTCCTCATCAAGCAGTTGTTTGAGGGTGGCGAAGAAATTGGTGTAGCGCAGGACGTGGCAGATGGCAAAGATGCGATCCGTCTCAGCAGCGTACACGCCCATTTTGACGCATTCCTCTGGTCGCGGCGACATAGGTTTCTCAAGTAAGACGTGATAGCCAGCCTGGAGTGCTCGCATGGCAGGTTCAAAGTGCATCGTATCCTGCGTGCAGATCAGCACTGCGTCCGCCAGTCCTGGTCTAGTCAACAGATCCTCCCAGCTTGCGAAACATTGCGTATCGGCTATACTATGCAGGCTTTGAAAGCGCTCTCGTCGCCTGGCGTTGGGATCGGCAACCGCCACGATCTGTACTTCGTGAGGATAGCGCAATGCATAGCTACCATAGTTCACGCCTCTCTGCCCCGCACCAATTACTGCTAATGTCACCTTCTTCATAATATTTCCTCCTCACTGACCAGTACTTATAACTTCTTATCCTTACTAGATGAGATTGGACACTATCAATGATACGGAATGAACTTATGTATTGGCAAGTCTATGTTAAAGAAAGCTTATCTTCGTCTACTCTATGAGCCCTCACATTAAGATTTTCATACAGTTGCCCAGTTATATTTTATACAGTACAATTATGCCGTACTTGCAAAAGAAAAACACAGAAAAGTGGAGAATTAGAATGACATTCTCGAAACAAGGATCGATCCTTATAGGACCTGGAGGACGGCTACCCGACATACCAGAAACTCGCGAGTTGTTCTCTCGGCTACAAGAGGCACCAGAGCTGACTTCAGAAGAATTACTCAGATTAGCAGAGTTTTACAAGGCATATCCAACGAATGCATCACTAGGGAACCATCTCGCACTCGTGGCGTTAACAAAGCGAGAACGACACCGAGGGGCGAAGGGATACCGGACGCTCCAAAAAATTGTATTCAGTCAACACTATGAGACGGCGAACATAATCGAAGATAGCACGGAGGCCGTTGGAAACGTTCTCGCGTCGGACGAGAACGTTACAGACGATGAGGGTCACGAAGATTTTGGTGACTTCAGGCTGTTCATACGCCATCTCCCCGCCGAAGGACTGCTCGTCGAAACGCTTAACGGGAAAGACGGCGACAAAGAAGTAAACTACAACTTCGTCATCGGCTTTAGTCCCGCGCCCTCTGAGCTGTGGCATGAATAGAGGTATGTATGTTTGTACGTCGCTTTTCGTCTGATTTGAAAGGCAAACTGCCAGGCGGGCATGCCGGTGTATATGCAGTACCGATTCAATTTGATAGCTCACGCTTGCCTACCAACGATATGAACGCACTCACGCAACAACTTAACGGACTACCCATCTTACTGAATCGACCTACCACGGTTGTTGCGATGTACCTTGAGCCCCATAGTGCTATTGATGAGCATAGAGCATCTGTGCCGATCCTCGTTCTGGTTACTAACGGAAATGGCTTTGTACGGGTCGGCGGGCCAGATGGCGAGACGCGCGCCGTTTCGGCTGGAGACGCCATCCTATGGCCTGCGGAACTCGATCATACATTGTGGACTGAAGACGAGACGCTTACAGCTATTATCATCGATGGACCGGCCGAGCGATGACATTCCCGACAGCAATCCCTACAACATACGCCTTCACGCGATAAAAGAGGTTGCGGTAGAGGCTATAAGAAATTTATAGTCTCTACCGCAACCTCTTTCACTCTGTCTGCTTGTAGAGTCAAGCATGAGCATCTGTAGCGAGAAACCAATGTAATGCCTGATCCGAGATATCGGCTGGCACATTATGAACGCCAGGGAATTCATGATAAAGGAGATCATAGTTGGCAGCACGCAGCTGTGGAACAATGCGGCGGCTACAGCGATCAATGGGCAGCACAGGATCTTTGATGCCATGTGAGATGTAGATGCGAGGCTGACCATAGTGCCGCCCAGGTGCCATGAAGCCAGGCGAGAAGGCGATGATGTGGCTAAAGAGATCACCGTTGGTCAGGCCGAGCGAGAGGGCATAGGATGCGCCGTCAGAGAAGCCTTCAAGCGCAAGGTGCGCAGGATCTACGGCGTAACGGCTGAAGGTCTGCTGAAGTGCGCGATCAATCAATTCTACGTCGGGGCCGTAGCCTCCCATGATGACATCCCATGTTCTTAAACGTGAATCAGGCGCGAGCAGGAGAAGACCATTGGACTCAGCAACATCTAAGAAGGGTGCGAGGCCACCGCGAGCGGTACCGCCCGCTCCGTGCACCATCAGCACGAGCGGCGCGGGACGATCTTCTCGATAGCCGGTTGGCACAAAGATGAGGCCATCATGGACCTCTTCTAAGCCTAATGGATGCAGACCGGCAGGCATCCCCTTGCTGGTTCGTTGACCAGGTCGCGAGAGTAGGCGCGCCTGCGTATATGACATCTCTTTCACATCTATAATCCCTCTTTTACTATACACATATAGTAACGCACGTAATTGCAAAAACTAAAATGGTAAGGGATCAATCTCTTCAAATAGAAAACTGCACTACCTCGCTTGGAATGGGCAAACAACAACTTTCAAGGGCCATAGCGATTACGATGCCGAATAGACCCGTAACGACATAGATATTCGTCACTAATTGTGTAATGACATCGGAGATGTTGTTGAGCATATCTTGTCCTTCTGACTTCTCTCGCGAAGAATCTTCCTATTGGTGTACGCAAAGTAGAGACGAACAGTTGCAGCTACTCAACAAACAATCGCGAACATTCTCCTGAACATTAGCATTTGATAAAATAGATGCTTCTTGTTATAATAGACGTACATACTCTATCATCACACTATTCGTCATAAAGACGAAAGCAAAATCTATCAGGAAGAGAATATATGACAAAAACAATCGTCTATCTTACGCGACATGGACAAACAGAGTGGAACGCAGTGCGAAAGATGCAGGGCCTCCAGGATTCTCCACTAACTGACTTAGGAGTCTTGCAGGCATCCTGGCTGCGCGATGCCATGCTTAACATAAACCTGGATGCACTTTACGCAAGTACTAGTCAGCGGGCAATAAAAACTGCAGAGATTATTCGTGCACAGCGTCCGTTACATATTAGTACCTACGATGCCTTGCGTGAGATAGATATGGGCGACTGGGAAGGCAAAACTATAGACGAAATTCAACAAATGGATACTCAGAGCCTTGATACCTTCTGGCGAAAACCAAGTGAATATGCACCGACCAACTCGGGCGAGTCCTTCTATGATCTACAAAAAAGAGTCGTTCCCATCCTCGACGAGATCGTCGCACGCCATCCTGATCAGACAATTATGATTGTCAGTCATGGTATTACACTAAAACTTATGCTTACTCATTTCGAGCAGCGACCATTAGCAAACCTCTGGGACCCCCCATTTATACAGCCAACTGCCCTCAGTAAAGTTGTAATCGAAGATTCTGTTACCACACTTGAACTGAACGGCGACACAACTCATTATAAAGAGATGGAGATACATACTTAAAAGATGTATCTTCTCTTTATTTGCGTGCGATAATTGGCCAAATAACTGTTGAAGGATTCTGCTTCTTGAGCCAGCGATCATACCAACGTCGCTGCTCACCCAGTAGATCAATAAGCGCCTGCGTCTCGCCAGGCCGCTTGCTGACATTCGTTACATGATTCCAGGGACCCATCGAGACCTGCTGCCGGCTGCAACTCCCGAAGTGCACAGCCAGCGTGGTCATATCAATATAGTTCAAGGGTGTCATGACCTGCTCATCGTCGCCTAAAATATGTAGAACAGGCACATTCACCTGCTCAAGGTGCCGTTGATAGCAGATGGGAGTCTCAACAAAGGGATCAGATGCTGGCACCAACACAACCATCGCCTGCAAATGTGGAGGGCGCTCGACGGCCGCAAGCCACTGAATACGACCACCATACGATGCACCAATCGTGCCTATATTGCCGTCCGACCAGGGCTGCAAGGCACACCACTCGATCGCATCATAGCCATCCTTGCGCTCATGAAAATAGGGAATGAACTCGCCATCCGAATCGCCACGGCCGCGCACATCCATTACCACAAAAACATAACCATGTCGCACAAAATATTTCGCCCTCTCAAAATTTATCCTCGCCTTCATATACGGCGTACGCTCCAATATTACTGGACGCTTCGTCGTCAAACTTCCCAGAGGCAAATAAATATCGGCAGAAAGAGTAATATCGTCACGCATCAGCACGCGTTGATCAAACTGAATCCGCAATTCACGAGGGTGTGCATTTACCATTAACACAACTCCCATTCTTACTTAGATTTTATGGTACAAGTCTATCACATCAAATCTCGTTTTTGCTGCCCTGGTACTACATTTTATCGCCTGCTCACTTTTCATTCAACGAAACTCACTCCTACTGTTGTTCATAGACATGTATCACTTCTACCCTCTACAAGATTCATATATTCTTTGCTTCTGAACTTGACAAGAGAGACACCTGTGAGATATCCTACAGCAACAAAAGAGAATAAGAATAATTCTCATTGTTAGGAGAGGCTAATATGGTCAAGTCAATGCTTAACGAGAATGCACAGGCCATTTTTGATGCGGTACAGGGCGCATCTAATCATCCAACGGCTCTGGAGGTATATGAAGCGGTAAAGCAGCAGCGGCCTCGTATCGGCTTGGCGAGCATCTACCGCATTTTACATAATCTGGTTGAGCAAGAATACATTCATGAGCTACGCATAGATGGTGAAGATTTCAGCCGCTACGATGGACGTGTTGAGCGTCATGACCATGCCATTTGCCGTTCTTGTGGACGGCTGGTAGACCTACCAGTTGAAATTACGCTTTCGCAGCAAAATTTACAAGAAGCGGCGTTGGCGGCTGGTATACAATTGGAAACGCATGAAGTACGCATCTATGGTTTATGCGCTCAATGTCAGAAAGAGCAGCAGAACAAGACGAAGTTAGACACACCCAAATAAAATAATACAAAGGAGCATAGAAAATGTCATTAGAACAGGAGCCAACAATACAGCCATCCAGCGCGGAGAATCATGCACATACAGACGAAGAGGTAGCACTGGAGCAGACTCCGAAAACGGTCAAGGGCCAGATTGTAGAGCTTTTCCACGCAGCCACATCAGAAGACGATCAATCGCGTCAATTCCTTTTACGCGTCATTCAACCAGGACTAGCTGGGCTGATGGATGGTTCCGTCTCGACGCTTGCACCGATCTTTGCAACCGCGTTCGCCACCAAAGCTCCTTTTACTACATTCCTGATTGGTATGGCTTCTGCTACCGGTGCGGGCATTAGTATGGCCTTTTCAGAAGCTCTCTCCGATGATGGAGAAATTACTGGTCGCGGTAGCCCAATCATTCGTGGTGGTATTACCGGCATGATGACCTTTTTCGGTGGAGCACTCCACACACTTCCGTTTCTTATCACCAATATACGGGTTGCTTTGCTCGTTGCCTACTTCGTGGTGGCGTTTGAACTCGTTGTTATCTCAGCTATTCGTCATCGTTACTTTAAGACAAGCTGGTGGCTCTCCATTGTACAGGTGGTTGGAGGAGGAGCGCTGGTCTTCGTTGCAGCTCTTATCTTCGGCAATGCGTAGCCATTGTCGCTACTCTACAAAAGATGCTTAATATGCTGATAGAAATAGAGAAGACCGTTTAACGAAAAACAGTCTTCAATAGTAGCTGTATAGTATAACGTTTCTATTAAAGAGGAAAAGAGCATATGAAACTCTCTTCCTCTTTGTCGTTTCCGAAGATCCAGGATAACTACGAGCAGTTCTCCTTATGCAGTGGGCTCAACGACGATGTAGGTGCGGTTCTCTGTGTTTTGGCTCGCGATGCGTTGAAATTGCTCTCCGTATTTCTGCTGTAATGCAGCCTGTGCCCGCTCTTTTCCCTCAGGAGTCTGAACCTCCTTTGCGTCTCCAGCGACCTCTGGCTGACCCAATAAATTGCCAACGCGGTCAGAAGGGGTCATCTGTACACGCCCATTATTGCGCACACGCTTGATCTTCCCGGACGCTGTGCCGGTGGTAATATATATTTTCCCCTGATCGTAGGCGAACCAGACCGTTGTTGGAACAGTGGTACCACTTTTACGATAGGTGGTCAGGACGATAAACTCTTGTGGAACCAGGTAGGCAAACGGGTCCTTCGCCGCCGGCTGAGATTGGTTGATGGCCATAAAATGCATTACTCCTTTACCAACGATAACATGTCCATAGAAAAGCAGCCATCTGTATCTTAAAATAGATACTTTATGTCTGTAACTCTGTGCACATCTAATGTGTAGCAGCATAACCACCGCTACAAACAACCTCTTACAGAGTACTTCATTTTATAAAGTAGTAGTGTTGCAGGTCAAGGGCAGAACCCATTTTATCAAAAAGAGATTTCAACCTGATAGTGACAGAGTACTTTTTTTGTTACTATGCAATCTTTTGTGTACTTTATGGTATACTGAGAGAAAAACAAACAGGAGTATTTTTATGGATAAAATAGACGGAGTAGTCGCCTCTCCTCTCTCAACGTCTTCGTCAAGTCTCGCTAGCCGCAAAAGTTGGCTGAGTTTTGCAAGTATGCTCAGTATGCTGAGCGCATTTAGCATTCTGAGCGCACTAGGTTCGGGCAGTATTCTCAGCGTTGGCAGCGTTGGTAGTATTCTTAGTATTGGCAGTACTGGCAGTATCTTGAGTGTAGGCAGCGTCGGCTCCATCTTGAGTATCGGCAGCATTGGCTCTATTTTAAGCATTGGCAGGAAAGGTACAACACTACGTACAAAGTCAGCATAATTGTGTCATTGTTTGCTTGATTTTTCTTGTTCACTAATGGTTGCAAGGATGGCGGCGCTTGTTTTGATACCCTGAAAAATGAGCCGCTCCAGATACCCCTGTTGATGGTCATCAATATAGGAGAAAATACGCTGCAAGTTGATTGTATTTAAGCTCGTCATAAAGAAATTATGCTCCTTTCTTTCTACCACTTTCTACAAGTATAGAACATTTAATCCTTCTATTGAAATACGTGAAAACTATCTTTGTGAGAACAACACTCCACTTTTAGCCCAAGAGTGCTTTTTCGAATGATGAATTAGAATATGGTTAGAGCATGAGACGAAAGGGTATGGACTGAAACCGGTTCTTCCTGTGTATCGTGTTCCATTTAGATAGAGAAAACTAACTTGAATATGAGCAAGTTTTTGTTTCAAAACATGGACTTAAAGAAAGGTTATAAAAATGGCAAACTTTATACGTAACGTTTTGATCGGCGTTGGTATTGGTCTTCTTGTAGCACCAATGCGTGGTGAAGAAATGCGCCGTCTCATCGGCGAGCGTTTCCAGCAGGCTCAGAACTCCTTGCCGGAGAATAGTCAGTTGAAGCAGTACACGCAGCAAGTTACTGATCGTGTAAGTCAGGGTGCGCAGAATCTACAAACATATGCGCAGCAGGCCGCTAGCGAAGTCAAAAATTCAGCAAGCAACCTGGGCAATATTGCAAGCAATGCAACCGGCGAAGTCAAACAGGCTGGACAGGATGTTGCTGACACAACAAAGCAGAACGTCAATACAGCTCAGCAGAATGCAAATGTCACTCAGCAGCCTAAACCAACGACAGCCATCCGCCCTGATAACGTAGATCTCGGCCTACCTCCAACAAACCCGACAAACTACTAAGCTACAGTTCGTTTAAAGCTGCGAAGAGGATGGACTAACCTTTCTATGACTGGTCCATCCTCTCTTTGCGCACGACAAAAAAGAAAGTTTCGATCGACTATCTAGGTGCGTCCTTGTTGATAGTGGGCCCTGTTCCGCTGCTGCTTCGTCTGGGCGTTCACTCGGCGAGCACAGACCTGGTAACTGCGATGATTGTACTGGGAGCAGGCCTGGGCTTTAGTATGTCGCTCTACACACTTATCGTTCAAAACGCGCTGCCGAGACAGATTGGTCAGGCAACGTCGGCACTGGCGTTCTTCCGCTCGATTGACAGTACTTTTGTACTAGCCACTATGGGTTCGATTATGACCGGAGCTTATGTGCCAGCATTCCATAATGCGATTCCAACTCAATTGAAGCAAGTGGTGCCTGTGAGTGTAGCACCTGTAATGATGCACTAAGAAGTGATTAATCGGCACCTCATCGAGACGAAAGAAGTAGGGTTAACTATAAAAGTGTTAGCCTTACTTCTTTCGTCTCTACTAGTTTATATAGTGCTTTCCAGCCATCACTCCAGCTAGACAAAAGAAAGAGACGTATCTATTTGTACAGTATAGTCCGTACTCTAATAGAGGAACTTTTTCAGCGAATAGAGATTCGCATAAGTAAAAGAGCAAGAAAGTTTTTGTACTATGAGTACTGATTGGATAGGTCGGCAACTAGGAAGTTATAGCCTTTTAAGCTCGATAGGACATGGGGGCTATGCAGATGTTTACCTGGGGGAGCATATTTATCTCAAAACACAAGCAGCTATTAAAGTACTTCGTACACAACTAACCGACGAAGATATAGAAAATTTTCGTACTGAAGCATTCACTATTGCACATCTCGCTCATCCGCATATTATACGCGTCTTCGACTTTAATGTAGTGAATAACACTCCCTTTCTCGTCATGGACTACGCGCCGAACGGCACGTTGCGTCATCGCCATCCCAAAGGCTCACGTCTCACACCGGATGTCTTCTTGCCCTATGTCATGGATATCGCCTCCGCCCTACAATACGCCCACGATCAAAAATTGATTCACCGCGACATTAAACCGGAAAATATGCTTTTAGGTCCCAATAATCAGGTATTGTTAAGCGACTTCGGTATTGCAACTGTTTCGCAAAACTCTCTTTCTCAGACAACTGAAGACATGGTTATAGGAACAATGGCCTATATGTCACCCGAACAACTACAGGGTAAGGCTCGTCCAGCCAGTGATCAATACGCACTCGCTATCGTAGTTTATGAATGGCTGAGTGGCGCACGACCCTTTAGTGGAACATATGTAGAACTGCTCTCACAGCATCTCTCTACTGACCCTCCATTTTTAGATGAGCAGACTCTTGCCATTCCACACGCTGTACAACAAGTTATACGCAGGGCGCTTGCTAAAGACCCTCATCAACGATTCGCACGTATACAAGACTTTGCGAAGGCTCTGGAATGGGCTTATCGCACAGCTAATGTTGCAAATCCAAGAGCCTCTAGCAGTAGAGAAGACGTGAGACCAGCCGCCAGCATAACATCACAGACAACACGCGTACGCAGTGGCGCAGCTCAGGCACCTCCCCCTCCTCCGGAGGCTCCATCACGCTCCGCACCTGGACCAATATTGTCCTTTGCCGCTGCATCCGCGCCTCAACTTACAACTTCAGCGAGGAGCGTAGGGCGCGGACTAGGACGGCTGACACGTACTGTGCTTCTTGCTATATTGCTCATAGGCGCGCTTATTTGCGGTCTTGGTTATGCCACCTACAATCAATTTTTTGCAAGTCAGGATACATCCCCAACTACTATCAATCAATCGGGAGCCACCACGCTTGCTGATGGCTTTGCTCAAGCCATTTCGACTCAACACTATGATCAAGCATACAATGATCTTGGTCCAGGACTGGCGAAAAAAAATCAGTTCACGCAGGATGCTCAGAGCGAGGATCAGTGCAACGGCCCGATAACAACATACAAGCGTGTCAGCGCGACTATGAATGGCAACAAGCTTGTAGAAACCTATGAGATGACACGTAGCAAGCTTGCAAATACCTATAACCTGACTTTAACACTACAAGGTGATAGTTCCGGTCGCTGGCAGATTACTGACTATCAGAGTGGAGCTCCTGCATGTCCTTCGTCTTAGTTCAGCCGCCCGTGTTACACGTCCTCATGCTTATCGACAACTCGTGTGCATCTGCTTCGACTCTATATAATGTGAAGTAGCAAATGTTATAGGCAGCAAACGGGCCGAGCAAGCGCATAATACCTACTCAGCCATTTTAGAATAGAGTGTTGTGAAGAGCATCGAACTAGTCGGTATTGTTCATACCTTTAGTGGCCTCGAACAGGAACCACTTGCGCCGTTCGGTCTCATCGATAATGGTCTCCAATATGCTCGAAGTGGCTGGATCGTCGTTGTCATCACACAGATAACGAGCCGCTCGCTGAGCCTGGGCTATGTGCGTGTTGTCATCCATGAGCCGCTGTAGCATCTGACCTGGGGAGACAAACTCGTCGTTGTCGTCCTGGATGGTCTGCAGCTGATTGACATGGCCAATACTGCGGATAGTAGTGCCACCGATACGGCGAACTCGTTCTGCCAACGGATCAATTGATGCGAAAATACTGTCAGCATGTTCATCTAACAGCAAGTGATAGTCACGGAAGTGCGAACCGGACAGGTGCCAATGAAAGTTTTTCGTTTTCACATAGAGCGCAAAAGCATCAGCGATAAGTGGATTAATAGCCTCTGTGATCTTTTGCACCTGCTCTGGCTTCAAATCCGTAATCGTGGCTAATTGTGCGGGGGCCGGAAAAGATTTAATTGTTGCAGCTTTCGCCGCCTGGCTTGTGGCCATATATATACCTCCTGATAGTCAGACTTCGCTAGATATTCTCTAGCTCTGCTTTTATACCCGTCCGTTTAAGTTTGCTCTTCCTTGTATGCACCTTCACAATCTTCACTTTGAATCAGCAAGATCACTTGTGTGCCACTATCTGTATCCACGTTTCATTCTGACTTAAAGTTACGCGAACGAGGGGTTGTCTTTGTTTCTACTATGCGACTTCGTCCCACTCTACTGCTCTACCGTTGGTTCTAGAGCCTGAAATCGAAAATACTCAACTCGACCCGTTTCCTTATCAATATATTCGCGCACAACCAGTTGCACATAACGAGAAGAGCTCTGCACAGGATAATACAAGAGGCGAGGAATGCGTAGTTCGACAAAGCTTTTTCCGTGAACTGATTCAGTGTGCTCCCTCTGCTCATCTTCGTCCATTTGTTCACCGAATAGATAATATTTCTTTTCTCGATATTCTAGCTTTTCGCTCTCCAGTCGATCCCGAAAGGTTGTGTCTTCCTTCAGATTAAAGTCGTATAATCTGGCCTTATTTTGTTCAGAACCCAGATAAACAACCTGAAATAGTGAATTCTGCTGCTCCCAATGAAGCTCAAAATCATTCTGGAACAGGCGACCGGAGGTGTATGCAGCTACGTCTACTTCTGGCCCGTATATTTCGAACCGTAACATGTTCCGCCGCTCTTGAGCATTCACAAAATGTGTTGGTAACTGCTCAGTCAACAATAGACTCTCTTCTGGCTCCTGCGATTCCTGACATGCGGCAAGCAATTGAAATAAATTGAGCGCATCTACCTGCCCTCTACACAGTATTTCAGTCATCAAATGTCGCTCCTTCTCGATATATAGATAGTTTTAGTGGAATGTAGTAGAGGTATACATATACGTTTGGTCTGGCCATTGTTGCATACGTGTAATAAATTGTTCGATTGCAGATTCACGTAATGCGTTCAGGCTCAACTCGTCAAAGACCCGCTGGCTTCGGATGCCACGTATACTGGGCTCGATTCGTTTGGGAAGGGAGACTCTATCGTCTTTCCAGGTGCCATACACACTATAATTTTCCCCTTTCCAATTGCCAGGATTATCATATGGTTCATCTTTGAGCCAGTAACCCAGTCCCCACAACTCGTCTGCCGGCTCTTCACTTCCCCTTGCAGTACTGGTTACAAAACCGCCGGGGCGACCATTTCGCGGCTGGGAGCCGATCTGTGCGACAACCTTCCCCAAGCCCCGCGAACGACCAGAACCTATAGAGATCAGTTCATCTTCCATGTCTTGTAAGATAACAAAGAGCATACCAAGCTGCCAGATTTCGAAGTTGCGCAGATGAATGTCAGACTCAAAAACAACACCCGAACTGATGACTTCCAGCTCAAATTTGGCGGCGTGGCTGGCTCCTCCGGTCAGACGATCAATACCTACACCATCTCGCTGCTCAGTTACTGCGGTCGATACCAGATAAGCATCGCTAATGGCGATGCGTCCTATGAAGCCTGTTGAGCCAAAGAGGCGGCAGGTGGGGCATGAGTTCTGGTAGACTAGATCCGTTCTGCTCTCTAATTCCTTCCGCTTTTCTCTACTTAAGCGATTAAATAGTTCACTACAAGAATCGCGGTAGTCACGGCGGCGCTGCACAAGGTCTGACTCTCGCTCTTCGTGACCGGCGAAGGGATAGCAGACGACACGCTGCTTGATACTACACACAATCTTCTCTATATGACTACGAAAGATTCCTTTGAGAGAACTTCCAGGCAAGAAGACTTCTTGCTGACCATTGCGGAAGGTCAACACAGGTGTCATGTCGGGACCACTCACTGTAGCGAGACCGGATTTGATCAGAAGTGGTCCCTTTGTCGTGATACGCAAGGTGCAGTAAGCCTCATTCATCAATCTCATCAACATTCCACTATTCTTTCAGCGCGTATACGCATCACTATCGATGGGGAGCTGCACTAAACACGTCATTAATATGTTCGTTCAGAAAATCTTCGCCGGCTAGATGATTCGAAAACTCGCGCCTGAGCAGATAATTGCGTAGTCGGGTGATCCGCACCTGTTCCTCTATGCCTTCCAATTCAAGAGCAGCAATCTGTAGATTTTCGAGCAGGCATACACCTAGCCCCCGTGAACGCTTTCCACCGATACTACCGAAGCCATGAATAAACTCACTGAGACCAATGCTCACAAGTTGAAGATCCTGTCGTGTCACATTTTCTAGAGTGATTTGCAGCTTGAATACTGTGCTGGCTGGCACAACCTCAAAATCATATCTGAGATGATCTCGGGCCTTCTCGCTATCACGGTCAATCGTGATACCGTCACGACGTTGTATCATACTTGCCCATTGAGGGTTGAGAAGAGAGAGATCGGCAACATTTATACGCGAGGCGATGTAAGGAGAGCCGAACAATTTACATGTGGAGCAGAGATCGGCAAGTGCTTGATCAAGGATCTCTTTTTCCTGGACGGGGTGCTGCCAGCGCTGTGCCGTTATCTCTTTCTGCCGCTGAGTTGAACAGAGCTTTGGAATGCTATTCTTGAGCCTTTCACGTTCCTGATCGCTCAGTTCGAGTAAGCCACAGGTATACAATGCAGCCTCAGCAGGCAGACCGGGCACCAACTTCTCAACAGTGCTCCTTAGAGCGCCCTTGAAGCTGGAACCGGGAATAAAGGGTTGCCCTTCGGGTGTCAGAACAACTGGATTATCGCTGTTGCTTAATGATCCCTTGCCACCACCAATATGAAAAGCCGTTTGCATAACGAGTTGTCCAGTTAACATATAACGATTACGCAAGTCATAGTGGTTTGCGTATCCTGCCATAATCCCCCCTCCCTACCTTTTCGATCCCGCACGCTCAATCATCACTTTCTCGCTTCCCAGTTCGGCTACGAGTAATGCATTCTCAGCTAGAAGGTGTTGAATAAACTCGTACGCCAGTTGTGACATTAGCTCATCGATCTCGCGTCTGCTCTCAGCATGTGTCAATGTAGTAGTGAGCAACTGGAATTCTTGCTTGAGGCGCTTATTTTTCATAGTTGTCAATAACTTTTCAAGTTCAGTATAAAAGGTTTTGAGATAACGATTTTTCGCGTTCCAATCGCGTTGACGCTGATGCGCAATGTAGCGTTCAAGCTCATTATATTGAGAAGCTTTTGCTATATTGAATAAACCTTTCACCTGACTGTTTGGAAGGGGCTGACAGTCCTCACGCTTAACGAGTTCGTGGATAAATACTACTGCCTCACGGTAGAGCACGTCATCGCTCAAGGACCATAGCTGCTGAAATTGGGCTGGAGAAAGCATTGAGCGCTATCCTCTTCTCTCTTCAGATTGCACACTAACACGAAACTCATATTGCACCGTCATCTGGCGAATACATTGCTGAATAAGAAGTAGATAAACACGCCGCCGCAACTGTTTATCCAGTTCACTTGTACTGCCAATATTCAGTCTATCTGGCGCACAAAGATTGTCCCTTTTCTTTGCTAGCTCCTGCTCTAGATAGTTCTTCAGGCGCAACCCAAAAGCTTCGTTTGAGTGCCCCGGAAACGATCGACGCCAGAACTCAAACCGCGCTGTTTGCCGCTTGATATAGTCGAAAATGTCTGTGGTCTTCAGAACACTCTCCGTGATATTCTCTAAACTGATGAGCTGCGAACGATGAGTGCGCTGTAGGGCATAAGCAGCGTGATCGCCGAGCTCAACGGATGTAGCGTAGAACGCTTCTGCCTCATTATTGACCTCTCGAACTATTTTTAACTCCAGACTAGTCTTTTCCGTACTCAGTTGTAATTCATTCATGTTAATACTACCTCCTTGTGAAATGGATCAGATACATATATTCGTCCAAAACCCTCTGCTCGTCTTTTCCCAATTCCTAACTCCTCTAACAAGAATAATGCGTCTATAAATTTTGAGTCAGCTACCTTGCAGCAAAAGAGAAAAACTGATCCGGTATCTAGAGCATATTCATTGGCACGAGGCGTTCCCCATAGTTCTTGCCAACCCATTATTTGTTTGATGCTCGTGTTTTGATACACTTGCTCCAGTCCCTCCACGTGCATACCAAGCAATTCTTCTAACACATTTGCATCGATCGTACCGCGATAGCGCAAGAACTCATCATTTAAAATAAGGGGAGAGTGTAGTGTTATGGCAAAGAAATAATTACGCAGGAACTTCTCTAGCCCTCTTTGCATCATATTTTCAGTCAAAAGCGAGTTGAAGCTTTGCATTCGTGCTATAAAATTAGTAGTATGCCTCTGCATCTCTTCTGTTGACTCAATAATCTCAATTTTGACCTTGCCCATACCGCGCGTGCGACCAGTACCCATTCGTAGTAGACCGGCTGCTCCAACATCGGCAACAAAGTTCTTAAATACGTTTACTAGCTGATCATCTAAGACCTTTATCTCTCCCCAGAAGATTGTTCCTTCTTCAAACACCTGTAGATTATAAGAGATACCCTCGCGCGCGGTTCTTGATTCACGATCAACACCTATACGCGTTTGCAGACGGGTTACAGCCGTATTTGTAGCGATTATTTCTCTTAAAGTGTTACGCCGACGATAGTAGTCGCCAAAAGAATCCATTGGCTCTTTACAAACAGGACATCTCTTATGTGCGAGCAATGCATCCAACGGCTCGAATTTCCGCTCTCCTCTATCAGTTTTCATACCTAATTTGAACAAGGCCCAATCGATCAAGGTATCACGTACACCATGTGCATCATTCGTTTCATTTTTTGGATGGAGGAAACCGCTACACCGCTTGCAACTCTGAGCGGTCTTCGGCACAGGATAGACTGGTAGATGCGTCTCCTGCCACTCACCGCTATCACTATTTATAAATGCAGGATAGAGATTAGGGTAGAGAATATATTCCTGCAAAAAGAATTGCTCAAATTCACCTTTTTTGTCCGGATAGGATAGCCGATGTGCCGCCGCTAGACTCCCCAGCAGCGTATTTCCAGCAATGTAGTTCGTCGCATTTACACCCATAGCAGCATGGTCAGCACGGACGGAGAGTGATGCCAATGTTTCTAGCTTTACATAGAGGCGCTTCACTCTTCCTCCTCCTGGCTTTCAGCATTCTCTGAATAGAGCATGAGCATATCTAAATGCTCATGCCAGGACTGCCAGAGTCCACTTGAAAACTCAAGGTTGTTCATAGCAAGGGTAGTAATCTCACAGGTACATTGGCCTTTTCCTGTTGATTTATTTCCCCCTACTTGATCAAGCATGGAGAGCCCCGCAAGCAAGAGTAGTAGGGAGTAACTCGGCTCACCCTCAATACCTTCTATGGCAGTACAGTTGAGCCAACCACTGATACTACCATAGAACGTTAAAGCCTTCAGGCCAAATTCACTTGCATAAAATGCATCACGTAGCGCAGTTCGTGTCTGGCGATCTAGACGAATCTGCGTTTGTAAGTCCGTCTGCTCAATAGTATCCCCGCCTCCATTCCATGCCTGCCTCTTTTCTCTCTTCTCCTGCTTTACCTGTTGTGCATCATCGAAAGAGAGCAAGCCCGGACGGTTACGCGAACCAAAGATGCGCGCTATCATCGTTACTGGACTTCGCAGAGCTATGAGAGCCTGCTTTTTATCATGAGGGCTAGCAATACGTTCGCGCATCTCTCCATCGCTCCCGAATGTGTAGAGCCGAGCTAGCTGTTCACACCGAGCACGTACAACTCCTTTGAACGTTGATCCTGGAACATAAAGAGAACCGTATGCATTACGTACTACAGTACGGTCGATTATGCCTGAACTTAAACCGGCTCCACAGTGGAAGGGTGTTGTAAATGTAAGCCTGTACTGAAGTTGAATGCGGTCAGTTCTTACCACCTATTTCCTCACCTTCCGTGGGAACGAAGTCGTAGAGCTCGACAAAATCGAGAAGTGGAGTACGATAAATGGTACGCTCTTTCTTCCTCTTCTTTTCAGAAGCATCAGTGAACCAGGGGAAGGTTACGCGAGGAAAACCTCTTATAGGATCATGCGCGTTGTTCTGAGGCATCTGATAAAGCCCCCCGAACTGATAGACATGGTTTACAATGAGATTCCGCTGCACCTCCTGCCAGTTGCGCAAGATTGCAAGCCCATCAAACACAGACTGAGTAAGGTTCATCTTAAATATAGCCTCGCGCAATTGATGCAATTTACTGCGGCCCAGGCTCAGCCTGTTTCCCTCGCGGATAGTGTTTAGTAGATGCTGTAGCTTGTCCGGAGTATATGGACGGAGAGTAGCATAAAACTCTGTATCTCTCTCAATTTTGCGATACATCTTGTCATACATCGCATCAAAACTACTCAAACTCCCACTCGCCACTGTCATGAAATTAATATATGTATCATCTATGGTCGGGGAACTAGCACGCGCTTGAGCACTTCTCTTTTTCGCAAATTTTAGCGTGCCTTCAACCAGATTCACTAATAAACCAAAGGGATAGGTACTCGGTGCAAGAACTACGCCCACCGATAATGAGTGTTTATCTTTCATGAATCTGCGGAACTCTTGTGCTAATGCAAGAGCGACATCCATCGCCCTGGTTGCATCCACCACCATCACAACATCATCACCTTCCAGGAGCAAGACATCAAAAGGAAAAAGCAATGCTTTATCCTTTTGATCACCTGACACGACGGAGATAGGCAATTTACGTTCAATCGTCGAGCAAAGTGCTGCATGCAGAGCTTGATCAAGAGAGGTCGAAAAATGTTTGATCTCAGCCAGTGTAGTTAATGTTTCAATGTTGGTTCCTACATTGTTCACATCTGCATAAATCAGGCCCAGATATTCTTTTGAGCGGGGAAAATGACGAAACAGAGGAAAACCATCTGGACGCTCCGGTACCTGCTGCTTACTATCGAACAAGTCCGCATAATCCGTCTTTTCCAGAGAGAAAAGGATACGATCCCATAACAATTTCTGCACATCCTCATTAGAGGTCGATTGTGGAGAGGTAGAGGCCGGATAGTGATCTCTCTCTTTACGAAGCATCTCTATGGTACGAGCTATGCCTTCTTCTACCCTTTCATCCTCATTGCGTTTCTCTTTGCAGCTTGCACAGTAGAAGAAAAGTACGCCTCGATCAGATACTTCCTCCTGGGCGTACTCAAGTCCACATGAATCGCATGGACGTAGAAATGGGTGTGAAGGCATAGCTACCGTTCTATGGGCAGCATCTTGCTCCTCGCGCAACTTATAGCGTACCAGATCAAGTTCCCGACCAAGATCGTACGTCATAAGCTTCTCAGCATCTTCTAAACTATCGATTGGCAATCGCTGCACCGCGTACGTAATCGAAAAACTACCTCGACTACTTTCCAAGAACGCTTTTTGTACCCTCTTACCAAATAGATCCGCCTTGTCTTCGTCAATGAGGAAAAGACCAGAACCGCCAGAGGCATAGATGAGAGAAGCAGAAGACTCACGGGCTATCTCCACCGCCGCCACGCGACTTAGCCTATCAAGCATCAAACCTGCGCCACGGATCTCCTTCAATACGTCCGTCTTAAAGATAGAACTTTTCAGATGATTCGTGTCGAGCGCCACAAGTGATTTTTGCACCAACTTCCCACCTCCATATCTTTTATACCTATCAAGATCAAAAGTAGCTCAGGCACAATGAGTATAGCATAAGATCGGAATGCATGACTTCAGAAGTACTCCTGAATTTTCTCAGAAGAATCTCTGAATTCGATTATGAGTTCTTTTTTACACAAGACGTATCTGTCCCATCCCCATTGTCGTTTTGTAACCGACACCGCAGTAAAATGCCAGTTGAGCAAGAAGAAAAATCTGCTGACGAACGGTGAGCGGAGCCGAGTCTGGAGGAGGGTCGTCAGGACCATAGAGAGTATAGGTACAAGTACCGATGAAACCAGGTTGGGTGTGTGTTGTAAATTTTACTGAATGTACTTTGAGGTCATAATCGGTGATAAAGATAGCTTCGTTCGCTATGTACTCTTCAATACGATCGCGCTGCACCCAACCAGCATATTCGGGCGGTGCCAACTCCGTCCAACGCTTCGCCAGACTTGGGAAGACATAAGAGGGAAGCGGAAGGCGCGCATAGTGGTTGCCAAAGTCTTTCTGCTTCGCCGATCCTCGACTAAACGTTGTAAGTGAATCAAATTCTAACTGCAGATGTTCAATTTTGCCCAGACGTAAATTTTTAACTCGCTCAATAAGGCTCTGAAACGAGCTGGACCCGGTCCAACCTGTTTGATCCTCCTCGCTTGCAAGAACCTCTTCAAGAAGAAACATTTGTTTACTTAGCTGGATAAACGGTGAGTTTTTCGCTCCAACTACCGATATATCTTTGATTTTCATTAACGTTTCACTGAATACGGGAAAAAGCTGGCTGGCAAGTAATGTAATGCGTATCATATATGTTTTGAGTGGATCTAATGGGAGATGGACATTGCGCAGCTCAGCGTCTCGCATCTTGATAGATGATATGGGAAATTTTAGACTGGAGCAGGTAAACAGACGCCGTTTATTCCCTTCATGTAACCATGTTGCAATATTTGGGGCGGCGGAACGCAACCAGTCAAGCCAGGCTGCGTGTACAAGCTCCCCATTAAAAGCCATAAGTGAACCGGGTTGAATCGGTCGTAGCTTTAGATAGAAAGCATAGAGATCATTCAAGCCGGTATGAGATGATTGCATTGTTCTTTTCCCTCACACTTTCGCGCTTCTAAGAAGCAAGCAGTCGCGCTACCAAACCAGAAATTGGGGTGATCAACACTATACACCTCCAAGTCTCCCTTGAAATCCGAACAAACTCTGAAAAAATTCAGAAGTTGTTCGGATGATTGTTAGCTTACGAGCAGGTACAATTTTGCTAGTGATTCACTCTGAAATTTTCTCAGTTGAGATACGATGCAAAATTGTGATATGCAGATATGAAGAACGTGAGAACAACTTCCTTCTCAAATTGGTTCGTCTATGATGCTAGGAGCGACGAAAAGAACAAAGAAGCGGTAGTCCAGTTTTTTGTGATCGGGGACATTCCAGATGTTGCGGCTCTCTCTCAAAAGAACGGTTGTATGGCTACTCACCGTTTTGATTGAAATTCCCAGTTCGCTAGCAACTTCTTGAGGAGTGAGGCCGCGTATGAAGAGTTGCAGCACTTTACGCTGCATAGGTGTTACCTTCTCAAAGAGTTCGTGAACATGCCGTTGCTGTTCTGCCTTTGCTTGCTCTTCTTGTATACTGATTATCGTTCTAGCATTATCTGTACTGAGAAGACGAGTCAAGACGGGTTGTGCGAGGCGTGCGAAAGGTACTTCTATCAGGCGTACATTATCGTCTGGTTCAACGTGCATACACGCACCATCACGCACGCGTTTCTTCACGTCTTCCGGAGTATGAATATGCCATAGACGGTCTGTATGATCAAAGTTGAGTAAAGCTGCGGAAAAAGAGAGAAAGCCCATTAGACGACGCCCACCCGTAATCGAGAAATGGATGATACGTCCCTGGCCTTTTAGTTCGCGGATGATCTCGTCCATCGCGTTGAGTACTCCATCCGCGCTACGATCGTCCACGATATCGTCAATTGGAGTATTATACTGTTCCAAGATATGACGGCGGAAACGGATGGGTTCTTCTGTTCTTCGATAACGATCACCAGGAAATTCTGCGCTCAAATGAGCTATTGTGTCCTGCAATTTGCCGTAAGAGGCGGGGTGAACCACAATGACTTCACGTATAGGAATTCCACGCTGGAGTAGCAGGTCAAGAGTGAATGTTACGACTTGAGGCTGTCCACCAAGCGTTGCTAGAAGGGTGTGCGTAGGTTCCAACCCTGTCATCCTTTTCCTCTTTTCCAAATGAAGATCTTTCAGGAGTTTGTCGGTTATGACTCGTTTGCTTCCAGCGGTCTTGATTGGTGGACCGCCACATCCAAATAAGGCGATGCTCTTTTCTGGTCTAACAAAAGCTCTTCGTGAGCGTCGTATTCTCCATCATGCACTTCGAGTGTGCTCGGCTAGCAAGGACGTCCTGATCCCTACAGATGAGCAAGCATACGTTCGTCTCTTGTCCATTCGTGATATCGATGGTGATGAGCTTGTTGAACGCCTTGATCAGGATCTTTCACAACGCCTCTTACCTATGCTCATCGATATAAGTGTAGATCATCAACACTTACAACATTGCATTCTGAAACACTGTACACATCTGATTTTCCTGCCCCATAAATATGATCAGGCAAGCCAGGATCTCTGGTGCCAACTTAGAGAACGCTACGGTCTGTTGCCGCTGATCGACACATATCCCTCTTTTGAAAGCAGTCTTTTAGCCAATATTACACAAGAATCAATGATCGCACGCACACTTCCGAGGTCAGAGCAGAACTTTGTTGAACACGAACCTCTGTTTGATTGCATAGTCGAGCGCATCACAAACCTCTTCAGTACGTATTCATGTGAAGAATTGATGAACATACATTTACATCAAGCACCTGGTGAACTAACCTTACACTTGTCTATGCTCTTGCAGACTCTTGCTCTTGGCGCTAAAAGCTGGGAACCACATATGCTTCCTGCTGTACTTGAGTATCTTCCAGCACGCGCATCACTTTCTGTCTATGGACCGGGTCCACAGTGGCTCTACGCGGCTCTAGCTGCGTATGCGGATGATTTCTCTCAGTTTAGCGCACGTTTCCTTCCAGGAGATGTAAGTTCTGGTTGGGTAGCGTCTCCTCCTCTTCTACTCGGCACCACTACTAGATCCGAAGTACATGTTACGTATACCAGAGGAGATAAGAATAGCCAACTAGCAGTAAAGTCATCAACTATGCCTTTTGACTATTTACAAGCGCCATCTCTACCATTTCCGCCAGTTCCATCTCATCTTGGTCTTATTCTCGTTGGAAGTATGCCTACCTGGTTGCTCACAGCAATAGTACGGCTCTACATGTATACAGGTGTACCCTGGATCGCCTGCCGCCAGCTCCAACAATGTAGAGACGTTGTAGTTTTTTCACAAACAACACAACATTTTGTTGGCGAGAGTATTTCTGTTTTCTAACATACCTCTCTTCTTATGTTAACTTATGTCCGCCTATTTGTCCATAAAATAGGCAGAAAGTTCTGCTCGTGCTTTACCATGCTACAATACCACAATCTGTACAAGAAGAATAAGCCTTGTTTAGCTGCTTGCTCTCTCCACTTCTGTAGTCATTCTTCTATTTTCGCTTTTTAATCACAGCTTTATTATAGCACTGTATTTAAAAGATATCATGATATACAAAGTACCTATTTTTTCCCAATTCTTTTGGAAGAAATATGGAAAAATTGTCTCTTCTCAAACGTTTTATAAAAAAATACGATAGTAAAAACTCATTAGTGCGTTGAAGAATGTAACATCAAAGAGATCGTTCCGGCATTCTATTGATCTAACATTGCGTTTTTAAACGATCCGAGCTTTTTCAATAGCGTAAAAAGCCAAAGCGCAGGTTACCGCTTAAGTTGTGCACGCGGCTTCACAGTTCGCAAAATAAGCTAGCACATCGCTTTCAGTATTGTTATATTTTCTGATCAATGAGACCGAGTACCAACCAAAAATACCCTCCTGTGTTAATTGCTTTACAAATGAGGGACATTGTTATACAATGTCCATATGCTAGACAAGCTAATGGGAAATGTTTCGCATCTTTCAGTGTTATCCACACATCGAAGATGTTGAGTGGAAGCATACCGTACGTAATCTATAGGGATCTATAGAGAAGGGAAGTTAAACATGAGCGATTTACTTACAGTGTCAGAGGTGGCCCAGATCTTACGTGTCGATGATACAACCGTTCGCCGTTGGGTGAAGCAAGGTGCGCTTGAGGCAGTTGTGCTGCCGCACGTCAATGCACGTCAAGCCTATCGAATCAAGCGCGAGACGTTAGATAGGGTTTTAGGCGCTAATGGCACCATTCTTCAGTAGGAATAACCCTATCTAAATAGCAAGAAGACGCAAGGCTGCATCTGCTATATGAGCGGGTGCAGCCTTTAAACTATTCGGTGCTTTTGCTTTCGTTAAGGCTCCACTTCTTCTAGAGCACGCTAGAGAAAAACTCTCCATGAAAACCTTGCGGTATATGATGAGGAACTTCAGCGCGTGCAATCTCCTCGAAAGTATGAGCGTTCAGGACAAGCAAGAAAGAGTTGCCCTTGTTCGCGTCCAGCACAACTGAGAGAATGACTCCATCGTCCTCATTCTGCGCATCAGGAGCCTCGGCAAAGACCGGTTCGCCAGGATAACAACTTTCTTGTCCCCAGAATTTTGTGTTTTGCCCTTGCTCACCATTGACATCAACTCTGATCAGTTGGTTTGCAAACGCCTCTGGCTTGCGCTTATCCGTACTAACACCGTATGCCACGCTATAGTCGCGAGCATTGTACCGCCGATAGTTGATCGTGGGAAGCTCAATCGTCGCATCCGCCAGCCGCTCGTGATGCACAGTCGAGCTATCAAGCGGAAGATGATAGCGACGCATCTCACCTTCAGAGGCCGCATTCGGTGCTGTCACCTCGCCCTGTAGTTGATGGGTTTCCTCTCTCCTGAGCTGATCGAGGTAGAGCTGATTCACTACACCTGGAGTGGAATAGGTCGAGATATCTACAATGACTTCGCCACTCCGCTCGAAAGCATTGATATGGTGAAAGGAGAAGAACGCTTCGGTCTCGTAGGTGCCAACGATACTACCATCCTCTTTTCTCATCACAACAAACTTCGCGGGCTCTTGCGGACGCCACTCATAATTTTCGATAAAAGGTTTGCCACTTGTAAGCAGATTGAGCGGATTGACACGATAGGGATATTCGGCGATGACAATATAGTTTTCGGTCATGCCAAAGCTATGAAGATACGATGGCTCCATCGTCGTATATGAACCTATCTGCACACGCTGATGTTCGTTGTCTTTGAGACCATAGACACGGAAAACGCTCGGCATATTAAATTCTGTCATATAGCTAACGCTCATGCGACGTGCGAAATCGTAGTGCGGATGAGCCGAGCCATGATGTCCCGTTAAGTCGTCGTTGTAGTGTACTACTCCCAAAGTTTCGAGGGTTTGTGGATCAAATGCCATCGGAAGTGGCGTCTCGGTCATCGCGACATAATCCCCTGCTACCTTATTGATAGTTACATTGGCATTTACAGATTCCGTCATTTCTCCCTTAAAGGCCGCCTTACAAGGATCGGTAGCAAATTGACTGTAGGCAATTCTTCCCTCTTTTAACGAGACTTTGTACATATCGCTTTGCAGAAATTTGTTGGCATAGGAGACATTACCTTCATGAAAGGTGAAGCGATGGAGCATGGCAAAACCATCAAACCAATGCCGAAACTTATCCGGCCCAACCTCAAACTTCGCCGGACCATTACGCAGAAGTGAGCCTGAGAGCCACTTCGGCATATCTCCCTGAATGGGAAGTCGCTCTACAGTTATCTCTTCATCCAACGAGGTGTAGTTAAGATCTGCTTTGTTTATCATGAAGATACCCTCCTCCCTTCTTACTTTTCAGTATGAGACGTCGTTAAGCCCTCTCTTGTGAGCTGCTTTAGCATAGGATAGATCTGCGCATAGCTCTCACTCCAAAAGTTGCTGGTGCTACTCTCAATGAATTTTCTGAGATCGTAGCCTGACATTGGCATATAGCTCAGCATTCCTAATAAAGCATAGCGGCTCTTGTTCTCCCGACTCACGTTGGTAACTCCATCCCTTTTATGTATTCTACATATATATCTAGATTATATAAAATGCTTCAGAAATGTCAATACCTCGTGTCCTAGAAGCAAGAATACAAACATTCGTATTCTTCTATTTATAAATATTTTTGAGAAAAATCACGACTTTTTTGACCGGGAAATAACGCGTTTAGCATAAAAAATGAAAAGTGTATGACAGAAATCTTAAGCTTTAGCATAAAAAATGGAAAAACATGAACAAATCTATTGTATCTTATTGTTTCTTCCTGTTCTTTTCTATTCTTTTTAACTCACACATTATTACGCAATATATGAATTATTTTTTACACTCCTATTTATAATAAATCAGCCTACTTGTTGTTACCACTTTGTTATTGCTCCGTTACACAAAATAGCGAGATCTTTCAAATACAGAAACACATAGAGTTTTCTATTTATCATACATTTTTTGATAAATAATACTTTTGTTGAAAAGGCGAAAGTTCACGCTCGTGTCTATCATTTTTAGTAAGAGAAAGGGTTAAAAGAAATGTTTGAACTAAACGATCAGGAAATCGCGCAGGCTGTCGGTGGTAGCAACCACAGTCATCAGTATGTAAGCCATTCGAGTGCAAAGGGCAATGGCTATGCTGATCTAGGAGCTGTCGAGACTTATTCGTCCACTGCCTCGCAGGTCGACGCCAACGGAGCAAAGTCTAACGCCTGGAATGACACAGTGGCTATTGGTGTCAATCCAGCCGCCTCTAGTTCCTCCGATACAGGAACAAACTAAAGATGACGCCTTCCCGCTTTGAGGAATGCTTTGTTTACCAGGTTCGGCAGACCGTTTTCGGAACTGGCTGCCGGCCTTTTCTCTCGGTTACGTAGAAGGGAAAGAGGATATCCATGCAAGATATACAAAACATTCGTGAGATTACTGACAGCGAGTTACGTTTCGTGTGCGGAGGAAGTTCCTCCCCTACAACTCATACTGATGCTCAAGTAAGCGTTCGTGCCAGCGCTACAGGAGGTCATTTCCATCTTGACGAAGCTGTAGCAGAAACAAAGAGCATCAGTATTGCTACTCAGGGTGAGAGCGTCTCAAGCACTGTTGGCTTTGCTCTCGCTCTTGCCCTATAAGTCTCCTTATAAGCTAGTGGAAGCACAACTTTTCTGTTAAAACGTGCCGCAATACATCTCAGCAAACCCTGGCATACCTCAAAGGTATAGCTAGCAGCAGAGTTTGTATACAGCTTCATACTGATAAGAGAGGGAAGAAAGCTTTCTTCCCTCTCTTATTCATAGCAAAAAAGATGCATTTCGATCTTTACGTTCTACGTGCAAATATATTGTGATATTTATTATTTTTTTCATCATTTTTGTCTTTCATGAATATTCATTAATAAATGTATTAATATATTTTTGTTTTAAAAGATGTTACCATACAGTTGGCAAACCGTTATAGAGAATAGTGAGATGTTTCGAATGCAAAGTACTTATATGTACTTCCGCTTTCAAGCGAAATTGTTAGTAGAGGTTACATATAGTGTTTTGAGCTAGAGATACTCACGCTAGTAGCTCTAAGTTGTTTTAAGTAAAGGAAGGTTTAAGAAATGTTTGAACTAAACGATCAGGAACTTGAGCAGGTTGCAGGTGGTTTCCATATTGGTACCGGTTCGGGTGCCAATGGTGGTGGCAGCACAGATTATGGCACTATCACGTCATTGTCCCTCGCCACCTCAAAGGCCACGCCTACAGAGGTGACCTCTTCCGCTGGAAATCTCACCACCGGTAAAGGTACCAATGTTGTTGTGGTCAGCAGCGCCGGTGCCGGTGCCAGTGCGGACAACAAGTAGTAGCTTTCTAATGGGGAAGGGTCTTTTTAAAAGGCTCTTTCTCTAACATAGAAGGTGGGCTAGCAGTTCATCTCGCGAGGTGGCTGCTAGCCTAACCCTCTCCAACATTACCTCTTTATGGCATTGGATAGTCTTTGATAGTAGATAAGATTTTGACTATAAGAAAGGCTAAAGAATGTTTGAATTAAATGATCAGGAACTTGGGCAAGTGGCGGGTGGTCTCACTATTAATACGAGCTCGGGTTCGAGCGGTGGTGCTAGTTCAAAATCGGGTACGGCTTCGACTTTCTCGTTTGCGACTTCAAAGTCTGGCCCTAATGAGATTAGCACCTCTTCGGGAAATACAAGTTTAGCTACGGGCAATTTGACTACCGTTATCAGTACCAGTGACGCTGGTATTACAGCAGTTAAGTAGCTCTTCCCTTGAGGAGGAGTTTGCTCTTTAGGTAGAAGGAAGGCTAGCAGTAGGCTCTTAAGGTGACTACTAGTCTTCCATTGTTGTCCTTGCATGTATTCACGGTAAAATGATTGTATCCGTTTGTTTTGCTCATTAAATTTCGTCTCGGTATTCAAGAACGGAAGTTGGAAGGGAAGGTAGATGACAGGTGAGGCATCAAGGCGATCCATTTTTCGCGATCAAGCAGTACAAAAATACAGGCAAAATCAGGAGAAGAGTGTACTTCCTCGGATTGTTGCCCCACCTGTTTTTCTTTTCTTTTGGATACTTCTCGCTATCTTGACGGCGGCGGGTGTCGTTGCATGGTTAGGCCAGGTACCAATTTATGTCATGGGATCAGGCGTGGTGCTTGACAAGGATATTCTTCCAAATCACGGGAGCGATGAAGCAATTGCTATTATCCCTTTCCCTCCACATGATGTTTTTCATATACATAGAGGACTTCTCTCAGAGATTCAGATAGGCTCTACGGGACCGGCGCTTACGCGCGCGGTTGATACGGTGAGCCCTACGATGCTCAGTCCAAGCGAGGTGCAGAGGCGCTACGGTATCGCGATAACTGATCCCGCTCAAATTGTTTCTATCAGGTTGGGTAGTGAAATTTCCAGACGTGTGTATGCGGGTAGCCCGGTGCACGTTCGAATTCAAATAGGATCTCGACGGCTGCTTTCGCTGTTTCCCATATTTAGTAGTCTGGAGAAAGAGACATAAAATGGATGTAGATAAAGTACCTACCAGCATTCTGCCTCCACTACCATCTGAAGAGAACAGGCGCATCGATCTCTCGGATGTAGAGACTATACAGTTATCGAAGAAGCCTCTTCTTCCAGCGGGAACACTTGAAGAGCGGCAACGTTCTGCTATGATCAGACAGACGTTACCACTCATCGATGTAAAATCGGTACAAGAGCAAGCACCGCTATCTGCAAACCTCAGCAAGCTGATCGAGCATCGAGAACAAGTGGCAAACTTAGAGACGCGTCAGATACAAGCATTTACAGCCGCTCAACAGGAACATGAAGTTTCACCGCAGACAGCTATTCCGACGAAAGCTCAAACGACGCTAGAAGAGAAAAAGCAGCCCAGGAAAAGATTCTTCGGCAAGAGAAAACGGGTGCCAGTGCTGCAACAGATCAGCATCGTGGAGTGCGGCGCGGCCTGCCTGGCCATGATGCTGAGCTACTACGGTCGCCAGACAACGATCTCGGAGATCCGCGAACAGTGCGGCGTCGGTCGCGATGGATTAACTGCACTGAGTATCGTGAAAGCCGCCCGCACCTATGGTATGCGCGTGCGCGCCCTCTCCTTACAGGACAACGATTTTCGCTTCGTCTCCCTGCCCGCCATCATCCACTGGGAGTTTAACCATTTTGTGGTCGTAGAACGCTGGTCCCCTAAACAGGTCGAGATCATCGATCCAGCTATGGGCCGCCGCCGCCTCACCACTGCCGCCTTCAACGAGAGCTTCACCGGCGTGGTGATCACGATGGAGCCCGGCCCTCAGTTCGCTCGCGGCCATCATACATCTCAACTCACGCTGGCATCTTATGCCCGCGATTATGTCCGGCAAGCTCCCGGTGCTCTGGTTCAGGTACTGGGTGCCTCCCTGATGCTCCAGTTGCTCGGCCTGATCTTCCCACTCCTCTCGGCGGTCGCGATCAATCAGTTAATTCCGGGCAAGCTAGTCAATGCTCTTCAGCTCTTCGGCATTGGGATGGTAATGCTCGTTCTCGCTCAGGTTGTGACCCGCTTATTGCGCGCCTTTATCCTGCTCTACGTGCAGTCGCGCGTCGATATCACCCTCATGTTTAACTTTCTGGATCATCTCTTCAGCTTGCCTCAGCGCTTTTTTCTACAGCGTTCCACAGGTGATATTCTTGCTCGCGTCGGTAGCAATGGTGTGATCCGCGATACGATCAGTAATCAGCTCTTTTCCACCGTCCTCGATGGCAGCTTTGTCCTTATCTACTTCTTTATCCTCCTGTCTCAATCTCCTCTGTTTTCTATGGTTGTTCTCACAATTGGTGCTATTCAAGCTATTTTGTTACTGAGTACAGGGAAGCCACTGAAAGAGCTCAATCAGCGTGAGTTGGCGGCGGTTGGCAAGTCGCAGGGCTATATTACGGAGGTGCTGGCGGGGATCAAGACGCTGAAATCGGCAGGGGCGGAGTACCGGGCGCTGGAGCGCTGGTCCAACCTGTTCTTTGAGCAAATGAATATTTCGGTGCGCCGCGTCTACATTACGTCAATCATCGATACGGTGATGTCTGCTCTCGCTGTAGCAGCTCCGTTGACGCTGCTCTGGCTGGGAACGCTTCAGGTGATCAATGGCTCGATGCAAATAGGTACGATGATCGCGCTGAATGCCCTGGGCAGTTCGATCCTGGGTCCACTCTCGTCCTTGATTGTGAGTGGACGGCAGATTCAACTGGTTCAATCGCATATGGAGCGACTGGCCGATGTGATTGAGGCCGAGCCTGAGCAAGATCTTCAGAAGACGGTTCCTCCTCCTAGATTGAGTGGGCATATCACGTTACAAAATGTGTCGTTTCAGTATGATCCACAATCGCCAATGGTGCTGCGTAATATTAATGTGGAGATCAAGCCAGGGCAGAAGGTTGCGCTCGTGGGCCGCACCGGTTCGGGTAAGAGCACCTTTGGCAGCTTATTATTGGGTCTCTCGACGCCAACGAAGGGGGAGATTCGCTATGATGATATTCCACTACAAGGACTCAACTATCAAGCGGTGCGCTCTCAATTTGGCGTGGTGATGCAGGAGGCGGACCTCTTCAGCGGTTCGATTCGAGAGAATATTACACTTAACGATCCAACGCTGAGCATGGAGCAGGTGATCAAGGCAGCGCAGATTGCGGCGATCCACGAGGATATTATGCAGATGCCTATGGAGTACGAGACGATGGTTTCGGAGGGGGGCAATGCGCTTTCGGGAGGACAGCGGCAACGGCTAGCTATCGCGCGGGCGGTGGCGAACGCGCCCGTGATTATTCTGCTGGATGAGGCAACGAGCAGCCTGGATGTAATGACGGAGAAGGCGGTGGAGCAGCATTTGAGCGCGCTGGCTTGCACTCAGATCATCATCGCCCATCGCTTGAGTACGATTCGCAATGCCGATCTCATTCTCGTCTTAAATGATGGCAAGATCGTTGAGCGAGGCACCCATCAGGAGCTGCTCACATCTGGTGGCTACTACGCTCAACTTATCCAGAGTCAGCTATCTAACGGGGAAGTGCTCGCAATATAATTCTATAGTTATGAATCCCAGCTTGATAGCCTTCAACATTTACATCCTGTATCCTTACAATACTTTAAAAGGTATCATATGTATAGGCCAGTGTTCATTCTTACAGAAGCACTGCTATATCTTCTCGTATAACAACAACCAGTCTTAGATAGAATAGACGACAAATACAGCAATGAGAGGACAACCTATGCATTACCTTGCGCTGGCAAGCGATTATGATGGAACTCTTTCAGAAGATGGTAAGGTAAGTGAACGAACAGTTCAAGCTCTCAAGCGTGTGAAAGCTTCTGGTCGCAAGCTGCTTTTAGTTACTGGCCGTCTGTTCGAGGATCTACGGCAAGTTTTTCCGCAGCTTGATCTCTTTGATTATGTGGTGGCAGAAAATGGCGCAGTGCTCTACAATCCAGCTAAGTCGAGCGAGCGTTTATTGGGCGAGCCACCAGACCAACATTTTATTCAGGTTCTACACGATCGAGGTGTACCCGTTACCAGTGGTCGAGTGATTGCCGCAACATGGCATCCCTATGAGACGCAGGTGACTGAAACGATTCAAGAACTGAATTTGAAGCTTCAGGTTATTTTTAACAAGGGTGCTGTCATGATCCTTCCCACTGGCATCGACAAAAGTGTAGGACTGCTTGCAGCTTTGCATGATCTGCAAATCCCGGCACAGAACGTTGTTGGCTTTGGCGATGCAGAGAATGACTCTACATTCTTGTTCCAATGCGGATGCTCTATTGCAGTCGCTAACGCCCTGCCATCCTTAAAAGAGCAGGTAGACTACACCACGTCTGCCAGTCGCGGAGATGGCGTTGTCGAGGGGATAGAGATGTTGTTGGCGAACGACTTAGCTGAGATTGACCAGCACTGGAACAGACGTTAACCGCCACGCAAGAAGACATGTACACCCACCGCAACAATGAAGATGGCTGCTGCAAGTACGTGCGGTGAACGTACGTATTTCTTTCGCAGTTTCCTGGATAAGATAGACTGAAAGCGCAGACCCAGTATGAAAAGTAGTAGCAAGACAATCCAGGCAATAATGCCAGTAAGCATGCGCCGGTTGAAATATTGTAGTGGCAAAAAGTAGTAGAGTGCGTGAATAGTGGCAGCCGCCAGTATGATCCAGCCCCAGACAGGATGTGTCTTGCGCAAAAGCAGAAAAATCGGTCGCACGAGCTCTGGTAATGATGGGACGCGCCTCTTTTTTAGCTCGATATAAAGATGGCGACTCGCCCATAAGCCGAGCGAGAGTACAGTGACAAATACAGCAATTTTATCGGTCAGGTTACTTGCTTTTAGAAAAGGATTGAATGAGGCGTTGCTGTCCAATAATAGAGCGAAAGCAACGGCGTATGAGCTCATGATCATATTACATATCCCGCCTATCTCATTTCATTTGTAGTTTCGATCATTCTCCATCCATAGCTAGATGGATCAGATCCACATCCATAATAATGTGGCTTTATGAAAGACACATGAAAAACCACCCAAATCTCTGCTATAACTATTGATTGTAGGGAGTGTACTGTAGAAAGTGTTATAAACAATTTTCCCTCCACATAGAATATCTCTACAGTAATACCTTAAAATTCCCTTAATTTTTGCAGGATAAAGAGCTCAATAGTTTCATTTTGCTGATGCTGTTCATTGACTTTTTAAATTTTACATGCTACATTTTGCATTGTGCCTTCAGACAAGATACGTAACATCTTGTTATTGCTGCAAGACATATTTTATTGATTTTATGTCTCGTTAAGAAGGCGCAGCTTCACAACCTCTTTCCCTTGCTACTAGAAACGAATAGAATCATCAATGTAGCGGATTCTATTCTCGCTCATCTGTAGAGCGTTCTCTTATTTCGTTGCCGTTATTACGATTTCAGCATTTCGCTTATAGACGAGCTTAATCTGAGTTCATGCTCATTTCTATGCGAAAGGACTTGCGGGACGTGAGTGACGGTTCCAAACGTGTGTAAGTATCATTTTCCAAAGAAGGAGAAAACATCATGGCAGGTAACCGATGTGTTGTTTACATTGAACCAGGGAAGGTTCAGGTCGAGAATATCGACTACCCAAAGTTGGAGCTAAAAGAGCAGAATCGCAAGTGTGATCATGGAGTCATACTACGGGTTGTTGCGACGAATATCTGTGGTAGCGACCAGCATATGGTGCGTGGGCGTACTACAGCTCCTAAAGGGCAGACGTTAGGACATGAGATCACGGGTGAGGTTATCGAGGCGGGCCGGGATGTAGAGTTCATCAAGGTTGGAGACCTTGTATCGGTGCCTTTTAATATCGCATGCGGTCGTTGCCGCATGTGCAAGGCTGGCAATACTGGCGTTTGCCTGAATGTGAATCCTGCTCGCCCCGGCGCAGCTTATGGCTATGTAGATATGGGCGGATGGATTGGAGGACAGGCCGAGTATGTAATGGTGCCTTATGCCGATTGGAATCTTCTGAAGTTCCCAGACAAAGATCAAGCGATGGAGAAGATTACTGATCTTACTATGCTCTCAGATATTTTTCCAACTGGCTATCACGGTGCCATTACGGCAGGGGTAACAACTGGTTCGACCGTCTATATTGCAGGAGCAGGACCAGTCGGCCTTGCCAGTGCTGCATCAGCGCAATTGTTGGGAGCAGCGGTTGTTATTGTTGGCGACATGAACAAGGATCGCCTGGCACAAGCAAAGAGCTTTGGCTGCGAAACAGTTGATCTGAGCCAGAGCGGCGATCTGGCTGATAAGATCGCGCAAATTGTGGGCGAGCCTGTCGTGGATGCGGCGGTCGACTGCGTTGGCTTTGAAGCTCGTGGTCATGGTCAAGGTGCATCGGAGGCTCCTGCCACCGTGCTCAATGATATTATGTCAGTCACCCGTGTTGCAGGAGGTTTGGGTATTCCTGGTCTGTATGTGACAGGCGATCCAGGTGGTATCGACGAAAATGCAAAGGTCGGTCAAATCGGCGTGAAGATCGGTTTGGGCTGGGCCAAGTCTCTTACCTTTACGACGGGTCAGACGCCTGTTATGCGCTATCATCGTCAACTGATGATGGCAATCCTCAATGACAAAGTGCAGATTGCTAAAGCCGTTAACGCAACAGTAATTCCATTGGATCAGGCTCCAGAGGGATATCAAAACTTTGATAAGGGTGCTGCACGCAAGTACATCCTGAATCCACACAATCTGATTCACACTCACTAATTAAGTCAACACAAGAGAGTATGGATCTATAAACGTTTATTGCTTATAGATCCATACTCTCTCTTTTTTAGTACAATAAACGCTTCCCGATCTTTAATCTCAAATTCGTCCATTATGTGCCTGTTACTTCAAGCTGGAAAAGTGGATTTCCCTCTTTCTCTTTGTTAGAGGTACCATCTTCGTAATCTCCTACGTTATAGAGAGAGGGATTTAAACATGAGAGGAGAACAACTCAATGAGTAAGCAAGGAGGTGATTTACTTCCTTGGTGCATTTGACTACATTTTTTGTACTTTGCTGAAATAAAAGGGGCATTCCTATGGATCGAACAGTCAAAAAGGTTGGGGCACTTATTTCCATCGCTTTTCTGCTGGCGATAGCATTCGCCATAAACCCGCTTAGTTCTGGAGATGCACATGCGGCTCCATCTGGCACCGGGCAAGTTATTATCGTTAATCTCTCTCAGGGTCTCCTTTCCGCATATAAGAATGGAGGTCAGGTCTATACATCGCTTATCATAAGTGGGCGGCCGGGGCTTGAGACGCCAACCGGGACGTATCATGTCTTTGCAAAACTCAGCCCTACCACGTTTTACTCGCCGTGGCCGAAGAGCTCGCCCAATTATTATGAGCCGACGTATATTAACTACGCCCTGGAGTTCAAAGAGGGCGGGTACTTCTTGCACGATTCATGGTGGCACACGGTTTATGGTCCCGGTGACAGTGGATGGCACTACGATCCAACGTACGGTTGGCAATATGGCTCACACGGTTGCGTCTCCATGCCGTTTAGTGCGGCAAAATGGCTCTACAACTGGGCCTCTATAGGAGCCGTGGTACAAATTAATCCATAAATAGCAATCTTTCTTGGTGAAAGTTATAGGACTTTCAGTAATATAGACGTTCGTCTTTGACCCTGTTATTATAGATGGGAGCGTTGCTCGTTTAGTGACAAATGGTATTGTTTAAAGAGCCTGATTAGAAAGAGAGAGACGCATGTCATACGATCCCAATTCAAATCAGAATCCTGAACTAAACCGTGATCGGCCGGATTATGAAAATCCGAACGCATACGGAACGCCAAACACACCCTACGAAGGTGCTCCCAATCCTTACGAAACTCCTAGTTCACCCTATGGCAATTACCAGGGAGCTCCCCAGGGAACTTCTAATGCACCTTACGGAGGTGCTCCCAACTCATATGGGACACCTAACGCACCTTATGGAAGCCCTCCCAATTCATATGGAGCTTCTAATACGTTCTATGGAGGTGCTCCTAATACACCTTATGGCATGCCCGAAACTCCCTATGGCGCGGGTGCTCCACTTAGAAGACCTCTTCCTCTAGGAGAAGCTATCCGTGAACTTCCTAATCAATATATCAGGGTCATTACAAAACCAAGTGTCGGCGTTTTCGCAGAGGAACAAGGGAAAGCGGCCTGGAATGTTGTTTGGACCCAATTGATTGGACTTGCCATTATCAGTGCCCTTCTTAGTATCGGAATACTCAATGTTGCTCTTAGCACGAATCCTACCGCCCGGCAGTCCTTTGGAGCCATTGGGGCAGCTTCAGGTGTCTTTGCGATCCTTTTCCTGATCTTCATACCTATAGCATTTTTTATCGGAACAGGAATATATCATCTTATTGCGAAAGCTTTCGGCGGCCGTGGTACGTTCCTGACATATTGTTACTGCTATCTTCTGTTTGCAGTACCGCTAGGCATTATCAGCGGCGTATTGGGTCTCATTCCTTTTGTCGGCTCTCTTGCATCGCTTGCAATTAGCATCTACCAAATCGTGCTTCAAGTCTATATGACGATGGCGGTTCATCGTCTGATCGGTGGTAAGGCAACGCTAGCCGTGCTTATTCTGCCGATCATCGGCATTGTAATAGGCGTCATAGTGTTCGTAGTCTTCATTGCTGCTATTGTAGGGGCAACGCATTCACGTTGATCGATCACAAAGCTCCTCTTTAGTAAGAGACTGATACTCAGGAAAAGATATTGAAAGCAGCGAAAAGATTGCTCTCAATATCTTTTTCGTTTGGATGCTTTTAGGATGACTTTAAGAGTCATGACCCTTACTCTATTCCAATTTTGATACGTATAATAAGAAGAAGGGAAAGAGATTATTTTGATCAGAATGTGATTTTATTCATAGTTTTCATGAAGAGAACTGTTTATTCTTTCTCAATATAGAGTTCTAAATGGTTGTAGCGTCCACCGTATTTACTTATTGCCATTTTTATTAAGAATAGCTGAAAAGCCAGGAGCAAATGAATGAGATGTCGCACATGTGGAGTAAATCTGCCAGCGGGGGCAACGAACTGCCCTAATTGTGGAACAGCAGTACCCCGGCCAGATGAGACAGTTGTTGATACGCCAGAGCAGCAGCCGTTTATGCCTCCGACAGTCTATGGAGGTCCTGTTCCTCCTGCATCAAACTATAATTCTAACATACAGAATGCATATGATAGACCTCCGTTGCCCTCTTCGCCTTCATACAATAATCAGGGGAATCAGTATCCACCCTCTCCCTACGATCCAGCCGGACCAAACCAGTATCAGCCGGGCTTCAATAATCAGGCGTATCAACCGGGCACCTTCAATCAGAATCAGGCTATTCCCAATCAGTATCCTAATCAATATGGGCCAGGAAATGTTCCGCCAGTTTACCCGCCTCCCGGTCCTGGCTACATGCCTCCTCAACAGGCACCACGCCGCAAGACGCGCTGGGGCTTGATCATCGGCGTTATAGCTGGCGTCCTTGCGCTAGCCTGTATTGGTGCATCTGTTGTTTTCGTTGGAGGTATATACAGCTTCGGAAAGACAGTCAGTAAAACGACTTCGACTATTACAGTGACTACGCCCGCCAGCACCAATACCACTCCGGCTGCCGACACCACTCCGGCTGGCACCAATACCACTCCTGCCACGAATTCGAATGGAGAGAGCCCTTCCGGCCTCGCAATCGATCCGAATGCTGCTTCGATTGTTACTGATGCCAAAACCGGCAAGGGGTTTAACCAGGCAGATGCCACTCCCACAGATCCAACAACAACTTTTAAGACAGGTGATCAGATTTATATAGTGTTTAAGCTGAATAACGATAAGGTAGATTATACTACTCAGAAGATCTATGTAAGTGCAAAACTCTACATTAATAATGTGATGGTTTCAAAGAGTGATCCACTTACTATTGATAAGCCCAGAGTGGGAGGCTATTTTGCGGGTTCGTCTAGCAATACAGGTCAGGGAGCAACCGAGATTTACTTATGCTACAAGTCAGATTGTAGCGATGCAAAACTCGCTCAGGTCGTTAACTTTACTGTTGCTTAACGATGACTATAGTGCAAAAAGAAAATTTATGAAGTGCCTCGAACTTTAGTATGCGAGGCAAATACTACGAGGGCTTTTTAAGAAAAAAGCCCTCATATATTTCTGGTATGGTCTATAGTTCATTGATCGTAAAGATGTGTTTGATACTTGCAGTTTTGTCTAATGTGTTGCCGACGCCGCAATATTTTTCCTGTGATAGTTGAATGGCACGCTGCACAGCATTTTCCTGGATATTTTGTCCGCTGAATATATGTTCGATGGTGATTTCTTTATATACTTTTGGATGCTCTTCTGCCCGCAGGCCGTGAATGCGTACTTCGTAGCTGGTGATTTCCTGGCGCTTCTTACGTAAGATTGAGATGACATCCATACCCGTACAGCCAGCGAGGGCGACGAGGAGAAGTTCCATTGGACTCGCTCCCGCGTTCTGGTCTGGAGTGTCAACAACTATTGTATGCCCTGAGTCGGTCTTGATGTCAAAACGCATTTCTCCTGTGAGTACAGCCTGCGCACTTACCTCATTCGCCATATATTGCCTTCTTTCTTTTCAAACTCTGTAGAAAATTTCGCTTCTTATGAACAAGAACGTACAGGTTGCGTCTATAATTCCTGAAGACGTTTTGCAAAATCGATTGACTTGACTGTGCTCGTGTTTTATACTCTTGATCGTATTACATAGGGTTGGAAGATGGCGAATCGATATTTCTTTCTTCTACGATCTCTGCTTATAGGATATTACATGATGCCAATACAAAAGATCGCCTGGAAAGAGGCGGGGTGGGTTTTTGCGCTAAGCCGCTTAGTTATTCTGGTTATCAGTTATGTAGGGAGTGCACGCTTTCCTGTGAATGAGCGCCCACCAGTTCCCACCTGCAGCGTCGATTTCATGACATGCCTTCTTGCGTGGCAGCATTGGGATGTGCTCTCGTATATGAGTGTCGCTCAAAATGGCTATGCGCATCCGAGTGATACGGCCTTTTTCCCACTCTGGCCTCTGTTGATCCATGTAGGTGCGTTCTTGCTCGGCTCATCGACAACTGCTTACTATGTTGCGAGTCTTGTGCTGGCAAATCTCTTTTTCTATCTGGCCCTAGTCGTACTCTACGCGTTGCTTAGTGAGGAGTTTGAGCCGACTGTGGCTCGTAATGCACTCTATTATCTGGCATTCTATCCCTACGCGCTCTTCTTTTTCGCGGGCTACACCGAGTCACTCTTCTTGCTCTTATCCCTGGCTGTCTTCTTTTTTTTACAGCGCGGCAAAACGCTGGATTGGTGGTTTGCGGGCCTCTGTGGCTTCCTGGCCGCTCTGACACGCTCGCCCGGCATTGTATTAGCTGTCCCGTTTCTCGTCCTGTTTTTGCAGCGATTCTGGTTCTACGGTCAGTATAAGCAGACGACATGGCGGCAAAAACTACTGGCCCTCGCACCTATTATTCTTATTCCACTAGGTGTAGTTGTCTATATGCTGTATCTCGACTATACGAAAGGCGATCCGTTGCTCTTCAGTACGGAGGAGGCCGCGAGTTGGAATCGTCATCTGAGTGCTCCCTGGACTGGCATCTTCTTCGCTCTAGAAGGACTATTCGTGAGTTCTACACTACGTATCTTGAATGTACTAGATCTGGTTTTTACGCTTATTCCTCTTTTCGCTCTGCTCGTTGGTTTCAGACGTATTCCAATTCACTATAGCCTTTTTGCACTAGTAATGGTGATTTTTTCGCTTGCATATCCTCAAGGAACAACTGTTCCGCTTACGGCGGTTCCACGCTATATGATGGTAATTTTTCCAATTATCGCTATCTTTGCACAATGGGGCAAGCATCTCCGCTTCGATAAACTCTTTATAACGTTTTCGGTTGCTTTGTTTGCAATTAATATCGTACTTTTCATCAGTCACTACTGGGTAGCTTGAGAGAGATAGGATCGCTTATATATCGCTCACCGTATCCTCATTGATTCTTCATCATTCCCTCATTTAACGTAACAAAGAGCGGCCGACTATTAAATTGGCCTGCTCTCTTTCTACTCAAATGGCTCTTATCATACAACTATTTTTTGACTACAATTCTCTTTATCTCTAGTATAAAAGAAGGATATTTCAATGCAAATAGAACCTGTTATCTTACGCGGAGACGTAGTACGACTAGAACTTCTCTCATTGGATCACGCGGCTGGCTTACTGACTACGGGTGAGGATTTGTCAACCTGGGATTATATGGCGACTAATCCTTGCAGATCAATGGATACAATGCGGGAGTGGATTCACGCGACGTTGCAAGAGTATGCGGCCGGAAGGTGTCTTCCGTTTGCAATTTTTGAGTGCACGAGTGGGCGCACAGTCGGCTCAACGCGCTACATGAATATTGTGCATAAGGATCGCGGACTGGAGATCGGCTGGACGTGGCTTGCATCGGAAGCTCGCCGCAGTGCTATCAATACCGAGTGCAAGTATTTGCTCTTGCGCCACGCCTTTGAGACGCTGGGAGCCATTCGCGTCCAATTGAAAACTGATAGCCGCAATCTGCGCTCACAACGAGCTATCGAGCGTCTCGGCGCGGTCAAAGAAGGCGTGTTGCGCAATCATATGATCATGCCCGATGGCTATTTCCGTCACTCGGTCTTCTATAGCATTCTGGATAGCGAATGGCCACAAGTCAAGGCGAGCCTTGAAGTAAAGAGGCAGAGAAACATGTAACCCTTCTATTAACAAATTTCGTATTACTAGAGTATCTCTTCACAACGAATGTTGAGTTACATTCAATCATATTGGAAAGAAACAGTATCTGTAAGAACTGACGCGACCACAACCATTGTCGTTTAGTGGCAGTGCAGCAAAAGGAATATCGCTTCTATAGCTTCCTTCCCTGCATTTGTCAGCCGATGCATCCGAAAGCTTTACGTATCTCATTTGGAAAGGGGAGACAGTAATGTTTTCGGTTCAAGCAAGAGGAGGATACATCATGGCAGAGCAGCAAGCACCAAATACGCCCCCAGAGCCCGTACATCAACCAGGCACAGGTAAAGGCGAGGAACAGGTCAGCAAGAAGAAAGAAGCTGGCCGCCAGGATACCGGTACTCAAGGTGAAGCACAGCGCCCTAGTGGCACGTCAACTGGACGAGACTCTAGCTCAGTCTCTCCCGCGAAACCAATTGATCCTGAGAGTCCCAATATACCAACACCCTGATTCTGTAGATATACTGCAACGCCTGCCTGGAGCTTTTTGCTACTTGTAAAGCAGGCGTGACCAACACAGAATAAAACAAATGCTTGCAAGAAAGACTTGTGAGCATTTGTCTTTCTCTTACATACACTTATAGTCTAGAGTTGCCCTATCAAACGCGCGAGCCGCGCCTGTTCATCCTGCGCGTTGGCAACCGAGACGTGTGTGACGAGTAGTTCATCGATGCCCGCTGCAAGCAGATCTGTTAGCCGTTTGACGATTGTTTCTTCGTCGCCAGAGACGACGAGGTTGTCGAAGAGCGCATCAGACATGACGCCATCTGAGGAAACCGGATACCCAGCTTCAGCAAACATGCCGGCGTAGAAGGGCAATTGTCCATAGCGACCAAGTTGCTCACGAGATGCTTTTAATACCGCTTGTCGATTCTGGCTGACGGCAACGGGTACGTGAGCTACCAATGGTGGTACGCCGTGTTCACCCTTCTCCGCTCCCGCCTTGAGGGCCGGAACTGCCTTTTCGAGTAAGAACTGTACAGGGCTCATCCAGGATATAGCACCATCGGAAACCTCGCCAGCTAACTCGTATGCGCCTGTACGCAAGGCCGAAATGAGGATGGGTGTATGTGGAGTACGTGGCAGTTTTGTCTTGACGTTATAGTACTTGCCATGAAAATCTACATTGCCCTCCCACAGAGCCGCACGCAGTATACTAACATACTCGCGCTCGTGCTCCAGAGGTGAGCCCATCTCGATGCCATAAGAGCCCTCAATCACTGGACGATGGCTTGGTCCGACTCCTAATCGTAACCGTTCGGGGGCTAGATCGCCTAGCGCTAAAGCCTGCTGAACCAGGGCCAGAGGATGGCGCGGATAGGTTGGCACAATCGCCGTTCCCATGCGTACATGGCTTGTTTGTACTGCCGCCGCTGTAAATATGGTCAGAGTGTCTGGAGCCGGTCCTCCCTGCGTCATCCAAACTTGCTGCACGCCCGCAGCTTCGGCGGCGACGATGCCTACCACTGCTTCTTTGGCCGTGGTGCCAACGATGGCTAGCCCAACTCGCTCGTGTATAGATCTTTGCGCACGTTCTGTGTCTTTCTGCGACATATATCAATTCCTCTCTTCCACTAAAAATACCTTTTTGCTTACCACCATAATATTTATAGAGCAAGCATATCAATCAGAACACTAAACCTTTTCGAAAAATGCCACATTAAATGATTTGCAGAAAAACTACTTCTCCTACTTGTCTTCCCTCTATCTTTATTAGAGAGTGTCGGAACCCCATCACCACCACGTTCTTTGTTGATGAGTTCACGCAGCTTCGCTGCTCGATACACTTCTTTTTCATTCATTTGCTTTTTCTGCATACTTCGGGCTCCGCCCGAAGTATGCAGAAAAAGCAAATGAATGAAAAAGAAGGAGGCACGCCGAAGGCGTGTGCATGCGAGAGCGCGGAGAGATGCCCATCGTGACGGGGTTCCGGCACTCTCTTAGAAAACTACTGCTGACTCTGCGGCGGCAGTTCTTGTTGGGGCAGTTGAGGGTAGGATGATTGTGGCTCTTCATAATGATGCCAGTTCGATATCTCTTCCGCTTGCTGCTGATATTGTGCTGGTACCACCCCATAGCCCTCCTGATACCCACGATAGGCTTCGTTGGTCGGTGGCGAAGATGGTTGATAATCGGTCTGCGGTGGAGTCGGCTGGTGGTACATTGGCGGCTGATTGGGTTGCTGATATGGCTGATGACCGTACCATTGCGAACGGGAATGTATGAACGTTGTCTGGTTGCGTGCGCGACCGGCAAAGAAGTAGATGAGTGCGCCTAGCCAGTTCAGAAAAAAGACAACGAGCAACCAAACAACTTTGGCACCTCCCCTCAATCTGGGATTTCTCGCACAATCTACAAGCATCCAGATCCAGAAGATCATCGCTACTAAACCAAAAAGTGATGGCACAAACATGTGAAAATGATGGAACATATCTGTCGCTCCTAATTACTATCTGTAAAATGATCTCTTTAGCAAGACCATTGCTCTGGTTGATTTGTAAAAGCTTCTCTATACACTTCGGTATACGCTTCTTTTCTGTTTCTAGTTAGATATTACTACTTTGTCGATCTTCATGACGACCTAAAAAAGGGACGAGGAGCGCTTCGAAGCAAACGGATCGGTCCTTCTCCGGCTCAAGCCGGTCTGCGCGTAATGAATTGGCGCCTCTGCTTCGCAAAGGGTCGTGATGAAAGTTGACAGAACACTACTATACAGATTATTTAGTGTAACTTCTATACATACAAGCTGCACAACAGCGTACTATAGTGCTACAAGGCTGAAGGTTCGCCTGCTGACAGAGGATGATATAATCTTTTTATATCATTTTTGAATGAGAACATATTCTGCGTTTCAGTTTTGCAAAGAGAAGCAGCCTTCGTACTCCTTTAGAGTGCGAGGGCATGATTTGCTAGAAAAAAATAAGTTAACCTTTCAGGTTAATGTTAAATTATAGATAGAAGAGAGGGTATAAGTATGCCAGGTTCTGTATCGAGCCCTATTCGCTCGCTTGGTGTGTTGACCGGGGGCGGCGATGTGCCAGGATTGAATGTTGCCATTAAAGCATTAGTGTATCGGGCGGAGACGATGGGTATCCGTGTGATGGGCTTGCGCGCGGGCTGGGAGGGCATTACGTTTCTAGATCGTGCTCGCGGCCAGGATGCTCTAATATTCCGCGAAGATGATGCAAATACGTGGAAAAACGGCTATCTGATGCCGCTGACGCGCTTGAATACGCGTAATATTGATCGTCAGGGCGGCACTATTTTGCAGTCGTCGCGTACCAATCCAGCGAATATGAGCGTGAAAGACCTACCAGCTCATCTCAAGTCGTATGGAGAAGGTCGGAAATCTGATGAGCGCGTGGACCTTACCAAAGAGGTCATTGCGAATATGGAATTTCTGGGCCTCGATGGACTGGTGGCGATCGGCGGCGATGATACGCTCAGCTTCGCTTCAAAGCTAGATGCAGCAAACATTCCGGTCTGGGGGATTCCGAAGACGATGGATAACGATGTGCCCGGAACTGAGTACTGCATCGGCTTCCAGACGGCGATCAGTCGCGCTGCGGAATTTATCAATCGCATCCGCTCGACGGCTGGCTCACATCGGCAGACGATTCTTTTCCGCATGTTCGGCCGCGACGCTGGCTTTACGGCGTTTGAGACTGCTGCGGTAACCTGGGCGGATCGGCTGGTGATTCCTGAAGTTGCCATTAATATCGATCGCCTGGCAGATCTGGTGATTCAGGATCGCAAGAATCCTGAAAACTATTCGATCGTGGTCCTTTCAGAGGGGGCGAATCTGGGTGTGTCCGTGCCGACGGTGGGCGAGGCCGATGCGTATGGTCATAAGAAGAAGGAGAATGTGGCCGAGTTTCTGGGCGAGGAGCTCACGAAGCGTATTCCTGGCGTGCGTTTCCTGCCCATCGATCTGACATACTTCCTGCGCAGTGGTGAGCCCGAAGTGTATGATAAGCACATGGCTATCTATTATGCAAATTTGATTATGACCGAGATTAGCAATAATACTCACGGTGTAATGGCGGCCTATCGCGGTGGCGAGGTGATCAGCACGGATATCCCTGGCAAAGAGTTTTCCGCCCGCCGCGTCGATCCCGCCGACTATCACGAGACACGCTATCGCCCGCGCTTCGAGCACATCTCTGGTCCTTACCAACCACAAGTTCGCTAGCATCCTATTCTAGCTTTTACGCTTCCTGATACAGCTAATTCTCGCGCCTTTGGCACTCGTTGCAGAGTCTATAATTGTTTCAGCAGCGAAGCTGCACTCTCTCGTCTCCTGAGAATGTGGATGTGACGGGGTTCCGACACTCTCTAAGAGAGTGTCGGAACCCCGTCCACACCGCCGTTCTTTGTTGATGAGTTCACGCAGCTTCGCTGCTCGATACACTTCTTTTTCATTCATTTGCTTTTTCTGCATACGTCGGGCTCCGCCCGACGTATGCAGAAAAAGCAAATGAATGAAAAAGAAGGAGGCACGCCGAAGGC
>JAABUQ010000804.1_pt1 | contig 72161 bp, 67 predicted proteins | sample 5560001 | NCBI WGS metagenome assembly JAABUQ01 (sample SAMN10711888, study PRJNA513371) | rock metagenome | isolation source: Antarctica rocks | place: Antarctica: Victoria Land, Finger Mt nord | collected 2015-12-18 | reverse complement strand
GTCAGCGGGTCAATGCTGTCGCTCCACGCTTGCCCGACGGGCGTCGGTTGCATGTTTCGGTACAGGTCAATGAAGTGGCGCGTCCCATTCTAGATGTGCAAACACGTCGAGTGGCCTGAAACCCTGACAACGACTTTTGAATGTAGGGTAAGATGCACCGATTTGAAATGAGACCATCCTTCTCACGATCAAAATGCCAGATCTTTCCTCTCGATACATCCGTGAGCGACCATCTTATGAGACAGTGTACTCACATGCACCTTATCGTTCATCCGTCTGTTTCTAGTATGCAGGACAATGCATCATAAAGCAAGCAAAGGGAGTTACAATATGGTTTGAGAAAAAGTATTTAACCGTTAGTTAGCACATGCTTTACATAACTCTAAACTTCCCTTAACGGCGTACTAATCACTGCGTGCTACCCTCGTAATGGGTCATATAGTACATACTACCCTCATGGACGAGAGAAACAAAGGCACCACTCGTATGCGTATAGCTATTATTACTGAAAACTTTCTGCCTAAGCTGGATGGCGTCACACGCACACTGGCAAAACTGCTGGAACATCTTCAAATCACCGGACACAGCGTAATGCTGCTCGGACCCGATAGTGGAATGGAAGAGTACGCTGGAGCAGAGATCGTCGGCACTGCTGGTCTTCCTTTTCCATTCTATCCCGAATTAAAGTTCAACTTCTTTCGCCCGTTATTTATGCGACGGCTCGGCGAATTTCGACCAGATATTATTCACCTTGTTGATCCTGTCATTCTCGGTGCAACCGGATTAGCGGCTGCGCGTTTCTTTAATGTTCCACTCGTTTCATCCTATCATACTAACCTTGCGGCTTATTGTGAACACTTCGGTTTTTCGTTGCTCACACGACCTATGTGGTCATATAATCGCTTTGTGCACAATCAATGTTCAATGACCTTCTGTCCTTCTCCATCTACCGCGGCTATGTTACGATTAGAGGGCTTTGAGCATCTGCGCATCTGGCCTCGTGGTGTTGATACAAGCATCTTCAACCCAGAACGGAGAAGTCTAGCTCTAAGAACTTCCTGGCTCGGGGAAGAGACGAGCGCTAAAACTATTCTGCTCTATGTTGGGCGTGTGTCCTGGGAGAAAAACCTGCGCTTGTTAGTACAGGCGTATCGTAGTATGAATCACAGCAACTGTCACCTTGTCATTGTTGGGGAAGGGCCAGCATCGCTTGAGATGCAGCAAGAACTAGCAGGATTGCCCGTTACCTTCACAGGCTATCTGTCAGGAGAAGCACTCGCAACCGCCTATGCCTCATCTGACATATTCGCCTTCCCTTCACGCACCGAAACCTTTGGGCAGGTGGTGCTGGAAGCGATGGCCTCTGGCCTTCCTGTCGTGGGACTGGTCGCGGAAGGCGTGTGCGATCTCGTTGAGCATGAGCGAACAGGTCTTCTCGTCCAAGATCATCACATACAAGAAGACGAGCAGATTATTGGTTACCGCGCACGTCTGGAAAGCCTTGTTCAGAATGTACAAAAACGTCAGGAGATGAGCCATGCTGCCCTGCTTGAAGCACAACGACGCTCATGGTACGAGGCAATGGAGTGTCTTGTACGTGGCTATAAAGAGGTTGTAGGGACATCACGCCCACTAGTCGCTGCTTAATTTCATTTTGAAATAAAAGATATAGTGGCATCGTACGTGTACTTTGCACACGTACGATGCCACTATATCTTTTATTTCTTTTCTTCTTGGCGTGCCTGGATAAATGAAAGAATCAGAGATCCAACCAGTGTGCCAAGCAGGACAATTTCCATCGTGCTAAACGTTCGCTTTTTCTTTTCCATTGTATATGCTCCTTATAAAATTTATAACTAATTCACAACTAAACATTTTCTGTCTCCTATCATAGCTTAATCCACAATTCTTTACCAGGGTAGTAGTTTTGGACACGATGATAGTGCTTCGTAAGCCACGAATAAAAAAGACCAACTTGCTTCATGTGTAATAAGCGGCCTGTATAGAAGAGTACTGCACGTACCCGGGGCTGCGACGCCTCTACAATAAGTTGTTGCGTAGTAAGATAGCCTGTGTTGACGCGTACATTTGAGGTATCAACCAAAAAAGGGTCTGTGCTACGATTCGCACGTCCTGTAAGAAATGGTGCATCTGTAATCACTAGTTGATTTGGTTGGGTTACGCTTTGCAGGTCTCGCTCTACATTTACGTCCCATTGAGTAACAGAAACATCTCTGCTTTTTTGTAGTTCACTTCTATAATACTGTTGAATTGTTGTTCCCTGGACAATCGTTAACAGCAAGATCGCCAGTAGAGTAATAAGTGTTGCACCACCATAGAGGTGTGAAATTCCTTGCGTCTTAGCTCTGAGAGGGCTAATACCTATAACAGTGAGTGCGATAAGTGGTGGTGTAAGAGCGACGAGGTGGTGTGTGAAGAGCGGTACCTGTAACCATAGGAGAAGCGTCATTGCTGCAAACCACGCAAGCAACGGAAGAACAAGCCAATCGCGCCGTAATATTGCCACGATAGTCCCGTAAAGGGCTGCGAATGCGAGAAGAGAAGTGAGTACATGCTCTATTTGTAAGAGATTACCTGACTTAGTATCTTGATAAACGTTGCCTGCCTGAGTATGAAAGGTGATAACGCCTTGTATCATTTGGTGAAGTGAGGACAGAAAGGGTACGACGAGTGCAACACTTACAAGCAGAAAACACAGAACGCCAACCAGTAGAGAACGTAAGGCTGTAAAACGCATTTTCGGTTCTTGCCGAGTGATACGCCAAATGTGTGCAAGAAAAAGCAGGCCAATAGGTACGAGTGTTGCAACGCCAAAGAGTTTGCAAAAGATGTTCAGCGAGAGTGCCGTTCCAGCAAGCGCGGCATAGCAAAGGCCCACAACGCCATTCGGGTGCTTCCACCAAAGATATGTGGCACCAACCGCAAGTAGCGCGAAGGCGACAAATGGTGCCTCGGCCTCAAGAGTTTGCGATTGCTGCAAATAGAGTGGGTCTATGACAAGTAGTAGGAGGGCAGCAAGCCCCCCAATACGCCCACTCAATGCATTGCCTAGAAGAAATGCTCCTACCAAACCAAGCAGTGAGACAAGCGCGATGCCTAAACGAGCGGACCAAAGTGTTTGTCCAAAAAGCATGTAGGTAGGGAAGATAGAGAGCAGGAAGAAAGGAGGTTGTGAATAAAATATTTGTTGATACAGATGGTAGCCGTTACCCATCGCGCGGAGCGATTGCCAGTAGACTCCCTCGTCATACCCATCACGATCAAATGGCAATCCGAGGTCACGCAAGCGCATCCACACACCAACACCAAAAAAGAGAAAGGCCACAAACAGCACCAGAACGTTTTGTAGTACTACGCCTGTACGTTTGTATACAGCTTTTTCTCCTTTCAAGCTTTCTGTTGTGATTGTGCTTGCTGGCATAAAATTTATCTCTTTATATTAGTATAGTAGTCTGTTACGGTTATACAAATGGTGGTAGTAGTCTGACAATCGTCATTTGATGGGGCGCGACATGCAGGGAGACCGCAAGGGTCTCCCTGCATGTCGCGCCGTCCCCAGATGTAGGGGAGACCCTTGCGGTCTCCCTGCCCACTCCAAACGATGATTTCCTCTCGATTGAAGATTGGTAGACTACTACAATCGCTATTTATACTCCGTGAGGTCCATCCCCAATCGCGTAGGGGTTGCCTCCATGCTCATCAGAAGGCAACTGTGTATTCACGCCCTCAAAATTGAGCGGAGCCGACTCAACGCGCGGTGCAGGCAGCGAACTATTGCCGTTGCTGCTATGACCATTTGCGAGAACATAGCCATTCCCATTATGACCATTACCGTTGCTATCGGTACCTAGCAGTGGCTCGAAGTCGCTGAATACTGTTTTGACCACACGACGTGCATCGGCCTCGTCGATGAGTTGCTTGATCTCGTCAGCAATCAATTCCTCTCGCTCGATAAGTGCTTCCGCAACTGCCATCACCGCTTCGCTATGCTCCTGGAAGAGCTTCTTTACAGCTTTAAACTGTGATTGCAGCAATGCCTCGGTACGCTCCGCAAGGCCGGGAAGACTGAGCGGATTTGTGCCAGTAAGACCACCACCAAATGCGTAATACGAACTAATTGTGCCATCCATACCATAGGCACCAATGTAGTTTGCTGCAAGTTGTGTCGCGCCCGCAAAATCAGCAGTGACGCCGTTCAGGTTCACATTGAGGAAGAGTTCTTCCGCCGCGCGTGATGCTACTGAGACCTGAATACGCGCAAGCACATCTTCCTTGCTCATGGTAATAATGGTTTCTTTTTGACGCCATGCCGCGAATGCTGCTGCTCCCTCAAGATCACCGTGCATATGCAGTGTGACAAAGGCTGGGAAGAAGCGATCCATCAGGTAGTAACAGGCAACAGTATGTCCAGCTTCGTGATACGCAAGACGACGACGCTCAATCGGTGTCAACTCGCTTAACTGACGCAGGCCATATTCGTGCACGTCCTGTGCCTCGATCAAGTCTTTGTAGTTGATTTTGTCGCGTCCCTCAAAGTGTGCGATGATCACCGCTTCGTTGACGACGTGCTTAATGGCGACAGGAGTATAATTGACCAGGCGTTGTGAAAGTGCTGCAACCGAGATTTTCGGGTCAGCTTGTACTTTCCTCAGATAGTATTCAATAACTTCTGGACGATACTTGTCGGTTGGTGCCGCAACGTTGATCTTACGATCAAAACGACCTGGACGTAACAGCGCAGCATCGAGTGATTCTGGAATATTGGTTGCGCCAACCGTCAAGACTGGATCATTCTGTACACGACTATGATAAAGACCAAGCGTGCGTAAGACCTTTTTGAACCAGCCAGTCTCGATATTTGGCGGGTCCATCTGCATTAGCAGTTCGTTGAGTCCACCAGTTCCTGAACCACCCATCATACCCATCATGCCGCCACCAGCACCCATGCCACCACCTTGCCCATTACGAGACCCACCAATGGCATCAATTTCGTCGAGGAAAACAATACAGCCACCATACTCGCGTGCAAGGCGACGAGCTTTGCCGTACAATCGTTTAATCATCAACACATCCATGCCCAGGAACATCGCTTTAAAACTGGCCGCGCTAGCATAGGCGAAAGGCACACCTGCTTCTGTACTCATGCACTGAGCCAGATAGCTTTTGCCAGTACCTGGATCGCCCGAAAGCAGCAGACCGCGTACTGGATGTCCACCGATCTCACGGAACTCCTTGACGCCCTGCACCAGCGTCACAATACGCCGTGCAGCCTCTAGCACCTCTGGATTGCCCTTATAATCGTCAAATGTTACGCCTGTCTCGCCCGGCATAACCCAATAGAGTCTTGGGCGACCCAGGAACCAGAACAGCGCAACGAACTGGATCACAATATAACAGACCGCGAAGCCAATTTGCAGCGCACCTGCCAAAAGAACGGCTGGATTCAGCGAACCTATTGGACGGCCCGCGGCAAAGAACCATACGACAAGTGCTACGAGGAGAAGCCAGAACCAGCGCAATTTTAGAAATCGCCCAAACTGGTCCATGCCTAGATCGATAGATTTGTCCAGATCGCTGGACTTCTTTTTGGTAAACTCTTTTGACACTGTGTTGTATCCTTCTGCTCTCGCGACAATTCTGCTGTGCTAACCTAGAGGCGCACGAAAATCTACAGTATTGACCTTCAAAATAAACTCCTTTCCTCCCTGAGCAATTGTCGTGAAATGCCAGATCACCATTCCACTTGTATCACCACCTGGCCCAGTAGCTGAAAGATTCACTTGTACAAAACTATCTACTGTGCTATCAGCCTGGCCAGACGCGCTTAGCACCGTGATGTCTTTCCATGTAAGATGCGCTTTTGGCTGACTAAATTGCGTTGAGAGTTGAGCTGCGTCAGGAGGCTGTGATATGTTTTTGTCAAGCAGATTGAGGGCAACTTCGTTGCCATCACGTAAAGCATACATCCAATTCTTTACAGCCGTCCCTCCTCCATCAGTACCTTTGATATGGAAGTTGAATTGATCGCCTCCGATACCATAGGGAAGTTGCCCTGTGGCAAAGTAGGTCGTGGCGAAAATACTTGCTAAAAGGAGAAATACGACGAGAACGGCAAGGGGGAAATGCGTTGCTATCCAACGCAAGACATAGTAGAGAACCTTTAAAATAGGACGGAAAATAGCTTTAAAAAGGCGAGCAGTTGGTGTTTTTCCTGGTCTCGCAGGAGTAGAACGAATAGATTTCTTCTGTTCAGGCATGTTTTGAACAGGTGGTTGTTGAGTGGGTGAAGGGCTTAGCATGAATCTCTCATCTCAACTTTCTCAGGGCGTGCGATGTGTCCCAAATGTATAAAGTGTTACAGTAGAGAGTACATCTGTACAAATACGGGGAAATGTTCTCCCTTTATGCATGACACGATGTAGTGTTGATATTCTTATATAGTACCATACACTACCTTAGGGATTTTGACAAGAGAAAAGCATTGAGAAAAGTCAAATAACCTATATTCCTTGTGTATGCTTGTGTATGTATGAAGGAACATAGGCTATTTGACTTCTCTTTGTTAGACCAAAAGCTTGTTAAGTAGTCCTCTTTGGGTCGTGAGCCTCTTCAATATGTTGCTGGTCCGCTTTCTCTGTTGGCTCTGTATCTACGTGGGAGGATGACTCCACAGGCGACATATCCTTATTTAGTTTGCCCGCCATCGTGCTCACGAAGGTCACAATGTCATTGGGGATAGGAAGTACTCCTTCAAAGAAGAAGGCATTGATCTCCGCGCCCCCTATAAGAATAATCGCGAAGTAGTAAAAGAAAAGCAGCAGAATAACCGCGAAGCCCAACGGACCTGCGTAACCACTGAAGAAGTGTGAAATGATAAATGGAAACACGGCCAGAAATATCTCAGTTGCAAGTGCTGCGAATGCTGCTCCACGCCAGCTATGCTTCCAACTGATACGTTGGTTGGGAACGACAATATAGATGATCTCGAATAAGATAAACGCCGTAAGGAAGCCACTAAGAATACCACCAAAACCGATAAGAATGAAGCTACTTCCCGGAATGCTACTCAGTATAGGAAGCCTTGTCAAGCTGGAAAATACAATCGCTGGTGCCGCAGATGCGAACACCATGATTGGAATAAGAATAACAAACACAACAAGCATTGCAATCGCAACAGCGAACTGACGCACTGGTGGACGCTGACGCACACGGTATACAATGTCCAGGCATCCCTCAGTAACGACAAAGAGGAACGAGCCAAAGAAAATACCAAATATGATCGCTACAATGCCCAGTATACCTGATGCTTGACTCAACTGCTGCGATGCCAGGACCAGCGCGTTTTGCTGACCTGCAAGCCCTGGAAATAGTGCTGTAATTTGTTGAATAACTGTTGTACGGACATTTGAGTTCGCTAAAAACACGCTTAAAATTGCAACGAGTGCAAGTGAAATTGGAAGCATTGCCATAAGCATATTGTATGCGATAATACACGCGAGGTTCAGCACCCAATCGTTATTCAGCTTGACGAGAAACCCTTTTAATGGTTTTGCATCTTTGCTTAAGGCTTCCATAGCGCTTGGAGACCCCGTCTCTTGTGTGTTTCCTCGTTGTTGAGCGTTCGTTGCCATGATGACTACTTCCTACTTGTGCTTTCTGAACAGAATAATAGATGACATAAAAATTTCGAGGGTTTCGTTGCTCTGTCCTTAACACGTACAATTTAAAAAAAGAGTGTCGTTTTAGAGGTTAAAAGAATAGTGCTTACCATATTCTAATTCTTTGAGAATATGTTTCCCTCTATAAGCTTGCGCCAATATTTGATATAATAATGAAGTTACGTGTATCGCTAATGTGCAGGAAGGTAGGACGACAAATTTATGGATAGCAGAAAAAATGCGTCGGAAGGAGCAGGGGATTATATCTGGTTGCGCTACTCGACGAGTATTACCCTTGCAGGTAGAACGCGCACAATTGATATAGGTGTCCCCATGCCGCTTGGAGCCGACGAAGAGGAGCGCGAGCAACTGCTTCGTGAGGCCGATGAAGGCATGAATCAGCTCACAAGCCATGTCGAAAACCGGATCGCACAGATGTTGCAGCGCGTTCAGCCAACACAGGGAAATATTCCTGCGCCGACTCCAACGGCTAAACCTTCTGTGGCACCGCCTCCACGCGCCATGTCCAGGCCCTCTTCTGCCCCTGCACCTCAGCAATCGGCACCGCAACAAAACGCACCCGCGACGAACAATACCAATGCACGTGCGGCTACTCCACCAGCAACACCATCCCAGCAACCACGTGAGATACGCGAGGAGCGTCCAGAGTTAGCACATGCATCATCGCCCCCCCAAAATGAAGAGGCAGTTCAGCAAACACCTCCTCCGCAACGACCAACAATGGGTGTCAGTATGCCAACAACAGGCGATATCAGTGGTAACCTTTCAATTCCGCAGTTCATTCGCGTTGTAAAAGACCGCTTTGATCTGAATCCTACACAGGCGATGGAAATGCTCAAGCTCAAATCGCTCAGTGGCGTCAATCTCCGTGACAGACTAGATCAGTTGCAACGCATGCTAGGCTCAGAGGCAAATGGCGCAACAGAAAAAAATGGTGCAGATGATGAAGACAGCAAGAGTAGTAGCTCTGCTGATGAGGAGAAATCAGCCAAACCTGGCGCAAGAGGTGAAACGCCTTCTGGTAAGCTGTCAAATACGTCAAATCCAACGTCTTCCAAACAACCAACTCCTATCCGCCCAAACGCCCCCGCGGCAGAGGTCAATGCACGTTCACCACAAGCGTCTCGCCCACCTGCGACAAACAATGGACGTGCGCCATACTTTGATGAGGAAGATGACTTTGAAGATGTGCTGGCAAGCATTGAGGCTGACAATGAACTCGACGAAAGCGAACTTGAAGCATTGGGTCAGCAACGCGAACTCACGCCACATGAACGTATGCACGCAAAAGATTTAGTGAGCAGATTCCGTGAATCACAGGGAGCTGCCGTCGCTAATCCCGCACGTCTCAAAGTGTTAAACAATGTCACCGATGGGCAAGTGAGCGAAGAGCAGTTACAGGACTTGATTGAGGGCATTTGGAGTGTCTCTTCGTTCAAGAAGTTGAAGGTCGATCAGGTCGAGTCGCTGATCTCATGGGCGAAAGAAGACGATTTTATGAGCGACGTAGAGGTCGTCCTATTATTATTGGAGGAAGAAGCCTTTGCGCGTGGTAACAGGTGAGGCGAAGGGCCGCAAGCTCAAAACGCTCAACACAATGACCGGCACACGTCCAATTATGGATCGCGTCAAAACAGCCCTCTTTGATATCCTCTCCGACGCGGTTGTCGAGTCGCGCTTTCTGGACCTCTTCGCGGGAACAGGCAGTGTTGGCATCGAGGCATTGAGCCGTGGCGCGGCTCATGCGACTTTTATTGAGATGGACTACAAAATACTCAAGCTTGTGCGTGAAAATCTACAGATCACAAAACTTGCGGATCGTGCTGAAACAATTCAGGCTGACGCATTTAAGTTTCTTTCAAATCAGGCAACAAGTACGACACGCAAGTACGACATTATCTATGTCGCGCCGCCACAGTATCAGGAGATGGCAGCCCGTGCATTGCCGCTCCTCGACACATCTCCGCTTGTAGCAAAGGATGGTCTTGTAATCATTCAAATTCATCCAAAAGAGCGAGCAAGTGTTGTTGCCGTGCCATGCATACAGCTTGTACTCACCGACGAACGCCGCTATGGAAGCACGCTACTGATGTTCTACAGAAGAATACTAGAGAACGAGGAAAATACACATGGTAAGTAAACCCGGAGGTGGTCGCTTCGCCTTTGTTGACGCTGGCGAAACTGCACGACGCCTCGGTATAGATCGAGTGACGCTGGATCAATGGATTAAAGAGGGCCGTATCAAGACGCATAGAGGCGTAGGCCGAGACGCCTTTTTCCGTTCCGGCGACGTGGAGGCACTGTATAACGAACTTCATCCTGCCAGCGAACTTGCCGAAGCGGTAGCCGCAGACGAAGCCGAGAGTGCAGGTGATAGCAAGACAACTGGCCCCGCTAAAAAGAAGCAAGACCCGCAGATGCGCGTCTATCTCCGCCTGCAAGCCGATGCCAAGTGGTACGACGTTTCCGAAGAAGACATTCGCGCGTGGGCACAACTGCTCGCCCCCGATGGCTACGAGCGCAACAAACGCAACGCCGAACACACCATCAAAAAACTCCAATTCCTAACCAGCCTGATCGAAGACGCGCAGAAACGGGAAAAAGAACAAAGATAATAAAGATATGCATGCTTTCAGTTTTTTACGAAAGCATGCACTAAATGGAAACATGAAACATTAGATTTCGTCTTGTTGAATCTCTATCGTCTCCAAAAGAGCATCTAACACTTCTACGTAGTCTATACCCCTGCCTCTGCTAACGCACGTGCAAGAAGGCTTTCGACACGCAATTCTCTTGCCCATTGTTGCAAATATCCAAGATCGAGTGAAGATTTTTGCCTGTTGATGACACCCATGATATCGTTCCATTGACGCGTCGAGACCTCGCCGCCCATCTTATACCATTCCAGTTTGTTAAGAATAATATCTTCTGGCGAGGAAAGATAGAAACTACGATTACTGCCTGGAATTGTGATTATACGTGTTCTCAGAAGTTCTTGCTGAGCATAACGACGCGATTTAGGAATGAAAATATCAACTTTAAACATCAAGTCCTGATAAATAATGTTGAAGGAAGATTTGTGACGAATGGCATCCCGTATCATATCTGCATCTATATAATACTCGGTCCCAAGCTGTTTTGTAAGAAGATAGACATGTTCACCACGTATATCTGCAACTACATCAGCGTCCTGCGTTGGACGTGCTATACCATAGGCTGAACTTGCTAAAGAGCCACCTACGTAATACTTTATTCCTAGGTGCTCTAATGCTTCCACTAAAGGTAACAATGCACGTATAACGTTATCATCAGCATCGCTCATGCGAGTAACTTCCTCCAACCTTCGTTATTTTTCTTCGCTGAAGCTATACCCAGCCAATTCCAGCATCTTCGAAAGCTCTTCTTAGCAGATTGCCAATACCAAGTGTGACAGCCCACTGTTCCAAGTAAGAAGAATCAATTGTCTCTTTTTGTACCTTAAGGACGCCTAATAGTTCGTTCCAGCGATCATCTGCAACTTCCCCACCTGCTTCATATTCCAAAAGTTGTGTCAAAACTATGTCTTCAGGCGATGCAATGCAAAAGGCTTTATCATCTTTTGTTAATATATGAGTTTGGACTCTCCTATACATCTCCTCAGCGAAGGTACCAGTATGAAAAGAATGTATGTTTACCCTTAGTACAGACTCAATATGAAGACCCTCAAAGGAAGTTTTGCAGATGTTCGCTTCTTTGATTGTTGCTTTATCAAAGTAGTATGTAGATGATAAATTTTCTAATAAGAAGGCAATAGCTTTTGGACCTATACCAGCAATAAAATCTATGTCAAACGCTGCTCTCTGCATGCCATATATTGAGCTAGCAATTGTGCCTGTAAGACAGTAAGCAATATTCATTCGCCTAAATAATGTTGAGATGGGAGTAATCGCATTGATAATGTTAGGCGTATCGGACAGATGAACAGGCATTTTTTGCAAAGCTGAATGTAGGCCGTTTGCTAAAACAGAATTATAATGGTCAAGAACAAACCGCTCTGCAACTTGCTGCTCTGTAGCCTTTGAATACTGTTCACGGATATTTTGCTTATTAAGTTTTATCGCAAATGCTGTTAATGAGCGCACAAGCTCGAAGCGCTTGGCAATAGGAGCCTTCCGAATAAGCTCAATCAGCACACGTTCGGCTTCGGGGCTGGTATCTACTGATTGCGTTCTCATCACAATAGCTCCTTTCATGTTTCTAATTTTACAAGAAGTGTACTCTACAACAAATACACTGTCAACAAAAAATATGAATACGTTTTCGTCTGCTCTGACAAACACCATAGCAGGTCTTTTCACCGGCTGTACAATAATGCCTGCGCCACGCTGTTCATACAGCTCGGCCTCGTGGGTGTACTACCAGCATTGCCAGAGAACTGGCGTGTTCTTCATCAAAACGCTACCATTTACTTGCCAGCACGCGAATAAATTGACGCACAATCATGACCACAATTGTCCAGGCGACAATGGCGATGAGCGTTGTAACGTCGATGCTAAACCCATTATAGGGAAGTGCGGGTACCAGGTTCTCGAAGGGGTACACAAGAGGAGCGGTCAGCGTGTGAATCCAACCTGTAAACACACTGGTTGTGATTTCAAAGAAATTCAGGAGAAAGCGCGTGAATAAGAGCAGGAGCAAAACTGCTAACGCCAGGCCGATAAGCTGATTGAGCTTGCGAAAAACGGCTGCAAAAAAGCTTCGCGTAACGCGTTGAATGCGTTGACCTCGTGTTTCCTTGAGAATGTAGGGTGTTGACAGTGGTGTCGTGACGCTTCTCATCGCTGGATCTGTTGCCTGAGTATACATACCATGCACGGTGTTATCATCGTTCCTATATCCTTGATGTTGCTTCATGTCTTTTAGCTCACTCTCTGTAAGAAGGCAGGATACTCCCTTTCAAAAAACGTTCTCCTACCTCGTTTTTGCGTAATATCTCTCTATATTCCTTCAATTAGTATATGACATGGAGGATGTTGTTCCTCAAGAATACATACTTGTTGCCAACCCTCGTGAGGAACATCCAGCAATGTCTGACGGAGCAATTCCTCGTGATAGCGAATGACCTCTTCACCTACTATACGAGGGCGTATACGATCACGTTGTATGCAGATTGCAGGTGATGTGTCGAAAATCAGTAAGCACGTGTTATAGTGGTGCCGTTGCGCAATTTCAAGAAGTCTTTGCCGTGTATCGGCTTGCAAAGCGGTACTGTCTACGAGCGTAAAACGCCCTTGAAACAGACGTTTATGCACGATGTAGTAGAGCAAATCAAAGGCATCACGGCTGGCTTGCTGATTGTTGTCATCGTCGCACACGAGTGCACGACAATAATCAGAAGAGACAATCGAGGTTTCTCGTACGCCTTGTGCGTTGTGCTCTTCTACAAAGCTACGCGCAAACGTACTTTTCCCCGCTCCTGCTACCCCACATAAAACGAGTAGTGTACGTTGCGGCACAACAAGAGGTTTGTCCATTGCAGTGCTCTCTTTCGTTTGTTATAATGCACGTGCGTGTATATGCTGCTATATGCTGCCGTTGCCTTTCAGCTAAATGAGGGAGTCTAGCCGTGACGAAGCGGCGTTTCTGGCTGCATTTCAGTAAGGATATCGTATAGACATATAGCGTATAATAGAAGACATCGTTGTACATATATTACAACACACCTGAGTACACCGACACGGTGTACTCTTATATAAAAACATAAATGGCTGTGCGCGATACCCCAAGCAAGCAGGCGCGCACCAGAGCAAAGACGGTTGATGCTCACATCGAGGAGGCTGCTGTGTCTGTAGATGTTATTATTACGAGCGCCCAGGTGCGTGCGCGCTATCTTGAGTATTTTGCCAGCAAAGGGCATCGTATCATGTCAAGCTCATCGCTGGTGCCGCATAACGACCCAACTGTGCTGTTGACTACTGCTGGTATGCAGCAGATGATTCCCTTTTTTCTGGGGCGTGAAACACCACCAGCATCTCGGCTTACCTCGTCACAAAAATGTTTTCGTACAACAGACATCGACAAGGTGGGTAATGAGCGCACTCTAACCTTCTTTGAGATGTTGGGAAACTTTTCGGTGGGCGACTACTTCAAACGTGAAGCCATCGGTTTCGCCTGGGAGTTTCTCACAAAGGTTGTCGAACTGCCTGCCGACCGGCTGCATCCAACTGTGCATCCAGAAGATGACGAAGCCCCTCTCTATTGGCGTGAGATTGCGGGCTTCCCCGACGAAGCAATTGTACGCCTGGAAGACAACTGGTGGGGACCACCAGGAGCCTCTGGCCCCTGCGGTCCCGACTCAGAAATCTATTATGATCGTGGCGTTGAGCATGGTTGTGGCTTGCCCGATTGCAAACCTGGCTGTGACTGTGAGCGCTTCCTGGAAATCTGGAATCTCGTCTTCATGCAGTATTACCAGGACCTTGAGGGTAAACGCACTCCACTGCCACGCCGCAACATTGATACTGGTATGGGTCTTGAGCGCCTCTCTATGGTCATTCAAGGGAAAGAGTCGGTCTTCGATACCGACATGTTTCGTACCATCATCGACCATTTCGCGAAACTCGCTCACACAACTTATGGCTGTGATGCAAAGACGGATAGCTCCCTCCGTGTCATTGCGGATCACGCACGCGCACTAGTCTTTCTTGCCGCGGACGGTGTGCTACCAAGTAACGAGGGACGTGGCTACATCTTCCGTCGTATTCTGCGGCGTGCGGTGCGTCACGGAAAGCTACTAGGCTTGGATAAGCCTTTCTTAGCTGAAGCCGCTGATATCGTGATTATGCTGATGGGCGATCACTATACTGAACTGCATACACAGCATGACCGCGTTCTCGACATACTCAATCTGGAAGAGCAGAAGTTTGGGCAAACGCTTACCACAGGACTTATCTTGCTCAACGAACTGCTGGATAGCCTAAAACAGAAAGCTCATACGGTTATTCCTGGTGAAGAGGTCTTCAAGCTCTATGACACGCATGGCTTTCCTGTAGAGCTGACACAAGAGATCGCCTCTGAACAAGGCTTCACCGTCGATACCTCTGGCTTTGAGCAGGCCATGCAACGGCAGCAAGAACGTAGCCGCTCGGCGAGTGCCTTTGTACAAGCGCAGGACGATACCGCGTTGGCAGAATTGCTCAAGCGCCTTGGCCCTACAAACTTTACAGGGTATCAGGGCATCACTGGTAGCGCAAGTGTTGTTGGCCTTGTCGTAAATGGCGCAGAGGTTGCAAGTATAAGTGCACCTCAACAGGCACTTGTCCTACTTGATGAGACACCCTTTTACGCTGAGAGTGGTGGTCAAATTGGTGATAGAGGTGATATTATTAGTGCAACAGGTGTGTTTACGGTTCAGGATACACGCCGCCCTCTGAAAGGCTTGATTGTCCATTACGGCTCTTTAAACGAGGGATACCTACGTGTAGGTGATACTGTTCAGGCTGACGTAGTCGAGCAGCGCCGCGAAGACACAATGCGTAACCACAGTGCAACACATCTACTGCATAAAGCGTTACGGAATTTGCTTGGTCCGCAGGTAGAGCAACGCGGATCATTGGTTGAGCCAGAGCGTCTCCGCTTCGACTTCACCTGTCCTCATGCCTTGAGCGATGCGGAATTAGCACAGGTAGACGAGCAGATCAACCGGTGGATTCGGGCCGACTTCCCTGTTCAGACGACCATCATGCCTTTACAAGACGCAATGGAAACGGGCGCTATGGCCCTCTTTGGCGAAAAGTACGAGGACCTTGTGCGTGTTGTCACTATGGGTAGTAGTACAGAACTCTGTGGTGGTACACACTGCGCCTCAACAGGACAAATCGGTATCTACATCACTGTGCAGGAAACGAGTGTTGCGGCAGGTATTCGTCGTATCGAAGCGCTAACGGGTCGTGCCGCTGAGGCATATCTACGCGGACGTTCAGCAACAGTCGAGAATATTGCCGCAAAGCTACAAACGCAGCCGGACGTTCTGGAGGCGCGTGTAGAGCAACTGCTACAAGAACTATCGACAGCGCGTCGCCAGGTGACGCAATTCCAACGCGATGCAGCTCTATGGCAAGTGGATGCTATTGTCGGGCGTGCGCAGGAGGTCGCAGGGATTCCAGTTGTCGCAACAGCAGTAGATGTACCTGACGACAAAGTATTGCGCGAAATGGGTGATATGGTGCGCAGTAAATTGCAGCGACCTGCTGTTGTTGTGCTGGCAAGCAATGTTGGTGAGCGCATCGGTATCCAGGTCAGCATCGATAGCGTATTAACAAAACGTGGTCTACACGCGGGTAAACTCGCTGGCTCCGTCGGTGAACTGCTTGGTGGTAAAGGTGGTGGACGCCCCGAAGTGGCGCAAGGCGGTGGCAAAAACAAGGCTGCCCTAGGAGCAGCACTTGACCTTGTACCAACGTTTGTTAAAGACAATCTTAACGCATAAGCTTCCATCCCATAGAAGAATGGACGGGCGACCCGAGCCGCATTCGGGGAATGATGAAGGCAGGGGTCGCCCGCTGTGCAGAATGAATGACTGAAATTGTGACAAAGCATTGAGACAAGTAGCAGGTATGTGTTATAACATACCTGATGTGCACAAAATGTAGTGATAAGGCTTCCTTACATATTCCTGACATATTCCTGTATAGATGTACTCATAAAGACATGCTCTATGTTAGATGTAAAAATATTCATGGAAATCGGGCAAATGGTTATAACTCAACACACCTTGGATAAGTAAGTAAGGAAACCAACCCATAGAGGAACTTATATGGCTAATCTTCTTCAGCGTCTCTTAGGTCTCTTATCGAGAAGACAAGAGGAACTAGAATACTACGATGACCAGCAATACGAAGAGGAAGAGTACGACGAAGACCCCCACCTGCCGCTAGCGGGAGGCAATGGGGAACGTCAACTTTTTACTGCGCTTGACATCGGAACGGCTTATGCAAAGGCTATTATCGTCGAAGTGCATGGAGAACATGCTCAGGTATTAGGCGTGGGCCGTCACCCACAAAGCTATGCTCATATGTCCGATGGCATCGTCACCGATATTCCGGGTGTCATCTCAAACTGCAATGAGGCGCTCATCAAAGCAGAACAATCGGCAGGCGGCGTGATCGCACCTCAAGCCGTAATTGGTATCGCGGGTGAACTGGTCAAAGGAAGTTCTACCACGGTAAGCAGGCAGAGGCAACAGCCTTCTAAGCCGATCACGGCTGAAGAACTGGAAACGCTGATTACCAACGCTCAGCAGAAACTTCTCAAAAATGCAAAAGAGCGTATCGCAGCCGAAACAGGCTATCAGAATATTGAGGTGCGCCTGACAAATGCGGCTGTTATCACTGCACGCATTGATGGACAAATCGTTTCAAACCCGATAGGCTTTCGCGGCCGTCACTTCACACTCACGCTCTTTAGTGCCTTTGCACCATTAATGCAATTGGGTGCATTAGAGACCGTCGCGCAGGGTTTGGACTTGACATTGGTTACAATTGTCGCGGAACCCTATGCACTAGCACGCTGCCTGAGTACAAATGCCAGCGCGGATAGTGGCGCGATTTTCATCGATATTGGCGGTGGCACAACAGATATCGCGTTAGTGCGGCAGGGTGGTATTGAAGAGACTCGTATGTTCGCGTTAGGGGGGCGCACGTTTACACGTCGTATCGCCACAAGTAAGGGTGTCTCGATAAAAGATGCAGAACGACTCAAAGTAGGTTATAGTAACGGAGAAATCAAGGGCACTAGTTACGACGAAATACAGTCTATTCTCGCGCCTGAATGTCAGACATGGATGGATAGCGTCGAATTACTGATCGAAGAACTCGCTAAAGGAGAACTATTACCCCCTGCCATCTACATGGTAGGTGGCGGTTCCGCTCTGCCTGATCTGCTTGAGCGTATGGAGAGTTTTCCTTGGACCGAGCGACTGCCATTTTCGCGCCCACCAATTATTCGTACCGTGCAGCCCGAAATGGTAGGTTCCATCGCAGATCAGGAAGGCTTCCTGATCAATGCACAAGATATCACACCGATGGCACTTGCATATCAGGCCATTGAGCTACAAAACGAAAACAACGTTCTGGAAAGGGCGCTCAATCGCGTCATTGACACCATGCACATCTAAACTATATGCCATCCTGGAACGTGCAATTATTGTGAATAAAAAAGACGTACATGCGCTGTAGGGGGTAGAAGAGCTTCTCATGACTGATGAAATACCAATCTATGTTAGTCCAGAAGACGATGTAACGAGTGTACGTGAGCGTCTGGAAAAGGCACCAAATCGACAAGTCACTATGGTTATTCCTGCGCAAACGCAACTCCGTAGTCTTGTTGCGTGGCGGGTGCTCCACGCTGATGCACGTAGAATGGGCAAAGATGTCCTGGTTATTAGCACTGATCCACAAATTCGCTCACTGGCACAAGCTGGCAAATTTCGCGTAGCACATTCTCAGGCATCATCAATAACGGGTAAATCGCGTCCATCCACGCGTCCAGGACGTACTGGTGGCGCGGGAAGAAGCAAACTCACGTCGTCACAAGCCCGCATGCAGGCGGCGAAAAAACCATCTGTACAACTTCCTCCCGATACTACGAATGAAAGCATGCTTAGCAAACGTACTGGAGGCGATGCTTCTCGTAGTGAAGAGCCACTGAACCAGTGGTATGATCCAGTTCCTAAAAGCTCTCCTCCACTGCATGATACCGAACACCCGTTTAATGCTACGACAACAGGGAACTTGAAAGGGAGAAGCACCTTCTCGTCTTCTTTTGATGAACCAAAGCCGGAGCTGGGTCAAATTTATGATATTCACGCCAACACCACGTCCACTTCGCATCAGGACCTGCAGCAGGAAGAGTCAACATCCTTTTGGGCTGATGCCGTTGATTACAAAAAGGCAGAAGATATTCGGAATTCAGCACAGTACAACGAGGGTCCCTCCTCGTCGTCCGCATTTCCTGAACTGCTGAAAACACCACAAGAAACTCCAAGCTCCGATGAGCAACCGCAGGCCAAGGATACTATTCGAGGTGGAATATATAAAACAACTCCACTACCCCCACCATCTGAGAAAACACTAGCACCGAACAAAGATTTTTATCCAGTAATGGACGATCATGCTCCTGCATTATCGTTAAGCGAACAACGTGGTTCTGCTGTCATCAATGGCCTCGAAACAGGCGAACAGCCTATTCACGGAAGCATTCTTGAGGAACCTGTAGATGCGCTAGAAAGTGGAATAGACGTAGAAGACCTGGGCGAGGACCCCGGAACGAACGTGAATATGTTCGATGCACCACTGATTCCTGAGGATACGCCACGTCATTCTTGGAGTGAACCATTAGGGCAAGAACAGCAGGAAAGTGCAGGACCATCACGTATTTATAAAGCGAATGGCCCACGTAGTAGTCGGCGTGAAAATAGAGAAAATATTCCTTCCTCCTCTCGGCGTCAAGACCTCGATGATTCCGTCGATCTCCCACCTATCGAAGAGCGGCCAACGGTAATCATGACACCAGAAGAGTTTTCTCCTGTATCGCCACAGAGCGCAGCACGCCCCAGAAATTCTGCTGCCCTTGACGTGCCAGAGACTCCTGCTGTAAACAAAAAACCGACAGGAAAACGCGCCTCGCAGCAGATACTTGGTACCGCTCCACGAAGCACAACCACTGCACGTCCAAACGCAAATATACCTGTACGTGCCGCGACAAATGCTGGCTTACGACGTGCTGGAGCAGGCACAGGACGAGCAGCCCCAACAAAAAAGTTATCAGGGCAATCATCCAGAAGGTCAGGTGCTATTCTCTTACTGCTTGCTATTCTCCTGCTGCTCCTCATTGGCATCCCAGCGTTTTTCTTACCAACCGCGGATGTCACTCTCAAATTGCCTTCAAAGGACTACGCACATGCCGTCACTCTCAAAGCCGTCGCTAGCGATCAGAAAGGAGGTATAACTAACACGGTACCCGCCGATCAACTTACGAATGACTTCGAGGCAACAGGAACAGGAAAGGCGACTAGTAGTGCACAGGTCGGTACTGCTCCTGCAACAGGAACTGTGACATTTACAAACAATGGTAAAACTCTTGTGACTATTCCATCAGGGACTGTTGTTACCACGAGTAACGGTACTGCTTTCTCAACACAGGCAGAGGCCGTCGTTGATACGGCAAATAGTAATACTGGAGGAACAGTTGACGTACCTATTCAAGCTCAAAAGTCAGGTACAGGCGGTAACGTTGCGCCGGGAAGTATCAATGCTATTCCTCCCGATAGTTTAAACGCAATTGCTCTGGTGAACAAGATAAATGGATCAGAGCTAAAACTTACGGTGACAAACAAAGATGCCACAACCAGTGGTGGTGCAGGTAATGCGTCTGCTGTCTCGCAACAGGACATAGATGCAGCAAAAGCAAGTTTGCACACTACGTTAAACAACACATTTAAGGCATGGCTCGCAACCAAGTCCTCTCCTGGTGATCAAGCAGGTACTTTGACAACAACTGAGACGCTGGAGAATGCTCCTACCGTTGGTCAGCCTGCTGCAGACGGCACATTTACTGCCAAACTCAAACTCAGTGTTGTTGTACTCATTGTACGTGCTGCGACACTTCAACGTGTATCAATCGCACAGCTTAACCAGTTTGCAAAAAAAGACAAAGCCTTTGCACAATATACGGTGGTGGATGATGTGAAACATCCTGTGCAGGTGCAGCAGCTAAAAATGACAAGTGACAACAAATCGATCCTCACGTTGGCGTTTACTGCTGCTGGCAAAGTTGTACCTGCTATCAACACACAGGATGTGCAAAGCTCGATTAACGGAAAAAGCGTGAAAGATGGACAAAAGCTTCTGTTGAATCTTCCAGGAGTGCGACAGGTAGAGATCAGTACTGAACCACATATTGGAAGTTGGGCACCAACCTGGGTTCCCTTCTGGTCAGCACATATCGCCGTTCATCTTGTGCCAGAGGATGCCGTTGCGCCTCCTAAAAAGAAGTAGCATTCCTGCGTATTGGATAGCGATAGTGTAGAGTGTGCCAAACAACGTTTGGCACACTCTACACTATCGCTATCCAATATAGCCTATTTGGTGAGAAAGTAACACGCTGATACGTTTTACGTATAAGAGTAAGTAACATCTAGTGAGGGAACTGAGCAAAAAATATGGCGCGATTAATGGCGCTTGATGTTGGTGAGGCTCGAATTGGTGTCGCGGTTTGTGATACAACTGGCTTTCTTGCTTCGCCATATACAACGCTACATGTCACACGCGACGAAGAGCAGTCGTGGACAGCTATTCAGCACCTCATTGAGGAGACCGAGGCCGAAGGGCTTGTGGTAGGACTCCCGATTAGTATGGATGGACAAATTCACGGACAAGGGCAATGGGTGCAGGCGTTTGTGGAACGCTTGAAACCGCATATTGCTGTTCCAATCACATTTTGGGACGAGCGCCTCTCAACTGTTGAGGCGCAACGTCTCCTGAATCAACCTTGGGAGGATGAAGCCAATGAAGGCCGTGGGCGACAAAGACGTGTGACTCGACGACGGACTCAGAAGAAGCGACGACAGCGAGGCCAGGAGATTGATGCCTATGCCGCCGCTGTCATCCTCCAGGATTATCTGGATACTCTGAGCAGGAAAACAGAGGGAGCAACATGAAAAGAGGACCCCGTTTCGCTATTATCGCAATACTGCTGATTGGTGCAGCTATTTTTGGTGTAACATATTATGCCTGGAATACTACAACTGACATTTTTAAGCCGGTAAGCCCTGCTGGTTCCAGTAAAGCTGTCTCCTTTGAGATTTCCAAGGGCGAAAGTACAGGGCAAATCGCGTCAGAATTGCAAGCGAAGGGGCTAATACGCAATGCTCTTGCGTTCCGTGTCTGGGCACGTGTGAAGGGGCTGGATACGCACTTAGAGGCAGGTATCTATAAAAAGCTGAATACCGGCATGACGATTAGTGACATCATCGACCAATTGCTCAATGCTCAACCTGATGCCGTACGCGTGGTCATCCTTGAAGGCTGGCGTTTGGAACAAATCACGCGACAGTTTGCCGCGGCTGGACTAACGAAGTTTAAGGCTAGCGACTTCTTGAACTACACCAAGCATATCAACACGTTTCCTGATGCCGCCAAGTATCCCATCCTGCAAAATGTGCCGCCAGGAAGTAGTATGGAGGGTCTGCTCTTTCCTGCTAGTTACGCTGTGCCAGTTGATGCTACCGCGAACGATGTTGCGGGCTTGCTGCTACAAACCATGACCGACACCATCAAAACGCACCATCTTGACACATTGGCGCAGCAGCATAATCTCTCGCTTTACAAAATGCTTACCCTTGCCTCAATCGTTGAACGTGAAGCGGGCATCAAAAACGATGTTACTGAACGCGGTGGTATTGCAAGTGTCTATTGGAACCGTATCTACAAGCAAAACGACGAAACGGTGGGGCTCTTACAGGCAGACCCAACCGTGCAGTATGCACGCGATACGCAAACCCCTCCAACAACATACTGGCAACCCCTCGCGGATTCAGGTGGAAACATAGCCGCAAATAGTCAATGGAATACATATGTCACTAAAGGGTTTCCCCCCACCCCTATATGTAGCCCAGGTCTTGCAAGTTTGCAGGCCGCGGCATCCCCACCAAATACTGATTACTACTTCTTTCTTACAAAGAAGGATGGTCATGCTGTGTTCGCAAAAACAAATGCTGAATTTCAGCAAGCTGAGAAAAAATACCTACAGTAAGTGAGCATTCTATTCATGAGTTTGTTACATATCGCAAGCATTATAAGCACACCTAACCCGAATAGCCCAAATATCATACAAATCCTTTTCCTGGCACTGTTACAGGGAGTAACAGAGCTCTTTCCAATTAGCAGTCTAGGTCATACTGTGATTCTTCCAGGCTTGTTCGGCTGGGGAGATATTCAGGCAGGTACACAATGTGATGGCGGCAGTTGTTTTCTGCCCCTGATCGTGGCACTACACCTGGGCACCAGTGTTGCTCTCCTCATCTTTTTCTGGCGCGATTGGTTACAAGTTGGTCAGACCATTGTTACGAGTGTCAAAGATGGTGAGGTGAAGCCAGGAACTGAGAGTTGGGTAAGCTGGCTTATCATCATTGGATGCATACCGGCAGGCTTGATCGGAGTATTTCTACAGAAGCCACTTGAACAACTCTTTGCATCACCTCTTATCGCGGCCGCCTTCCTGCTTATCAATGGCTCTGTACTCTTCGTGGGAGAGCTACTACGACGACGTAGTGAGGCGCAACTCGCGGTCATGAATGCAAAAGAGCGCGAGGCGCGATTTCGCCACCTGGCATCTCTGTCGTGGAAAGAGGCGCTTATTGTAGGCTCTGCGCAGGCACTAGCATTAATCCCTGGCTTTTCGCGGTCTGGTATGACGATTGTCGCAGGTTTGGGCGTGCGCCTGACACACGAGGATGCCGCGCGCTACTCGTTCTTGCTCGGGACACCAATTATTCTCGCCGCCGCACTGATTGAAGTACCACTGCTTTTTACTCAACCAGCTTCACAACTTCTGTTTATTGTCATTGGTATGATTGTGTCAGGGATTGCAGCATACTTTAGCACAAAGTTTCTCATGAAGTATTTTGAGGTAGGCCGCCTCGATCCTTTCGCCTACTATTGTTGGATAGCAGGTATCGTTGCGCTGATTTTGTTCTTTACCGTCTTTCGTGGCAGAGCATAAACAGAAAAATACCCAAAAGTGCTAGAATGTCTTCATTTGCTTGGCATAAAGCACACTGCTCGTTTAATATGACAGAGGAGCTTTGGAAGAACTGAAGTATCCACATATATTTGTTTCTTAAAGAAGAGGTAGGTCATCATGAAGAATCCAGCAGTTTATTATGCAGTTATTGCCATTGGTGTTGTCGCTCTCATCGCCGGTATCTATATGTTCGCAGGCATGCACTTCCACGGTAAAGCGTATGCAGTTATCGCTATCGGTATTATCGCTCTCGTCGCCGGTGTCGCCGGTATGTTTGTTATGAAGCCCTCTGCCGCCAAGTAAGAGTTCAATTCCTTGCATCTTTGTAGAGGCGCGGCTGTGTGTATGGTGTGTATGTATAAATTTCGTTTTGTTACATCTTCAGCATGTACATCGTTGATTACTCATAGAACTATATGCCCATTACAGAACAACCAAAACGTCTGTCGTTGTATGTAGTATATCGAACCGTTTTGTATTCGTCTCAATATATGCATGTGAAAAAGGAAGGTTCATTCGCTCATGAGCAAAACCACAATCTTTTATGCTGGTATCGCAGTCGCAGTCGTCGCTCTCCTTGTAGCCATCTACTACGTCGTTCCTGGCGTCTACCATGTGCTCGCAAGCGATCCTATGAGAGCACACTACAAGCATGCAGCCGCATTCGCAGCCGTTGCAGTTGTTGCTGCCCTTGCCGCGGTTATCAACCGCCCACGTTCAGCCGCAACACGCTACTAAGTTTCCAATAGATCAAGACACATGATGCGGATGCGCTGCCTGGCAGCGCATCCGCATCATGTGTCTTGATCTGTTATTCCAACACCTCGCCCGCGATATGACCGTAGCCACGCAGAAACTCCTCCGCGCTCATCGCCTTTTTTCCCTCTAGTTGCACTCGTGTAACAATCAAGAAACCTGACCCTGTGACCACAGCCAGTACCTGATGTCCTGCCTCCTCGCGTGTGCTGACCAAGCCAGGTTGTACCTGTTGCTCTAATGTATCGATCTCGACTGCAAGTGGGTGCGCTTCAAGAACTTTGAGCCGTTTGCCGCGCCAGTGTGTGTAACTACCAGGCCATGGTATATAGGCGCGTACCTGTCGTGCAAGCACAGCCGCGGGTTTGTCCCAACGCAAAAGCCCGTCTTCCTTCTGCAGCATACGTGTATGGGTCGCGCGTAGCTCGTCTTGCGGTCTTGGTGTAACGCTCCCTGCAACCCACTGCGGCAACACCTCAAGCAGTGTCTGCGCTCCTAGCTCGGCAAGCTTCATTGTAAGGCTCTCTGTCGTTTCGTCGTCGGCTAAAGGAGTAGAACGGCTGAGTAACGTTGGGCCAGTATCAATGCCAGCATCAAGAACCATAATCGTGACGCCTGACTCAGTTTCGCCTTGTAGAATGGCTTCTGCAATAGGATCTGCCCCACGATATTTAGGTAGCAGCGAAGCATGAATGTTTAGTGTTCCATATTTTGGTTGATCGAGCACTCCCTGCGGCAAAATTTGTCCAAACGCCGCGACAATATACAGGTCGGCAGCGTATGCTGCCAGGGCCGCACTATTTTCCGCCTTTTTAAACGACCCTGGTTGCCATACTGGTATAGTATGAGCAAGAGCAACCTGCTTCACTGGTGAATAGACGATTTCACGTCCACGGCCCGCGGGCTTATCTGGACGGGTGATGACTGTGACAATCTCATAACCTTCTGGCAAAATTTTTCCAGGAGCCGCTCCCTCTATGAGTGCCTCTAATGCTGGCACCGCGAAATACGGTGTTCCCATATATACAATACGTAACATACAAAAATGTTCCTCTCTCTACATCAATTTCCTCTTATCCTAACATAGTATCACCTAACAAAATAGAACTAGCATGTAGCATAGGGTGACCGAATCATCGCTCTATGCTACATGCTAGTTCTATTTTGTTAACACTTCTATAATATTGTGTGCATGCGTGCTAGTTCTTGCATCCTCTGTGTCGCCTCCTGCGCATTTGTGCCTAAATAAATTCCTTTGACACTGTTGATCAATTTTGTATCTCGACCAAATGCACCACCGCCAAAGCAGAAGATTGGTCTAGGCGCATCAAGCTTCGCTATTTTGCGTGCGACACGAGCCACCTCTTTTACGCTAGGCCGTGTCATGGCGGAAAGGCATACAACCCACGGACGCCGTTGCTTAACCTCTTGCAGCAAGCCGCGTATCTCGACCATTTGACCAAGATAGACGATATTCAAGCCAATACGACGCCAGAAGAGGGCCAGCATCAATGCGCCAATTTCATGGGGTTCCTGTGGCGCACAGCTAATAAAGATCATGGCACTCTGCTGCTGATTCGGCGTTGTGTCAAAAATATGCGCTACGCGAGTACGTATGATATGTGTGGCAAAGTGTTCAACCGCAACGGATAATCGCTTTTCTGCCCGTAACGTCCCGATATGAAAGAGTGTCCCTTGCAGGAGATTTAGACACACATCTTCTACAGAAAAGTGGCGGAAGGCTTCATCGAGAATACGCTGTGCTGCCGTACTATCCATTGCATACATGGCATCAAGCAATGGTTGCTCTAGTTGGGAAGGATCAGTTGTTGCATCGTGTCCTATCTGAACCGATGTGTCAGTCCCTGTTAAAGCTCTCCCCACTAGACCTGAGAGATAGCTCAAAGCATCCTTAGGGACGAGACCTGCTTCAATGAGATGCTGCGTTTGCGCACGTGTTACGTTTGTCGCCAATGCCTCTACCGAGCGCGGCAGGCTGCCATTTTTGCATAACGTAAATATCTGTTGTAGTACGGGATAGAGCAATTGTTGACAGACAACTCCCACCGGATATGTAGCAAATGCATTAGAGAGAACACTATTTGCATCAACCTCATTTGAGAGTGCTAATGCACGCATAAGTGCCTCCTGTAAATCCTCTAGCGTCTGTGGTATAGGTAGAGCAATGCTTTGTGGATCTACCCCACGACTTGTGAAATAGCGCGGTTCCATCTGCGCAAGTTCCGCTATCACCTGTCGAACTCCTTTGCCGGCGATGATGCGTTGACGTATCCACCTTGCCACGACAATATCACGCCGTGAGTATAGCAACTGGTTCATACTATTACGCTCCGGTACTGGTACGCCATAATGCCGTTCCCACGCCCGTAGCGTCATGACAGGTACTTTACTTTCTGTTACCATCTGCTCCATCGCAAAAAGAGGCGTTGCTGGATAGACGGAGAGGTATGGTGCGCTTTCCTGGCTCGTCGAGGAAGAAAACGCTGCCTTTGGGACTTGCTCCTGAGGAGTTGCTCCTGCTGTAAAAATCGGCTTAGGTGTGTTCGGGATATAAGTTCCCGTATCGGTATGAGATGTGCTTTGTTGCTCCATAGACTCTCATTCCTTACTCGACAATTGCGTACACAGTGCAACCGCGCTTCATTTGGCACGCCAATGATGGATAATCTTGTGTTACGAAGCAAATTGTAACATATGCCTTATGAGTTATTAAGTCTTTTGAAGCAATTTTACAAAAAGTACTATTAGGAGCACTTTGTCTATAAAGAGGTACCTTTCCACATTTCTCATCATTAAGAAGGACCCTAACTACAGATATACTTGTTAGATACCCCTTTATGGGTTCCTTAGCTCTGCTTTCAGAAAGTATTCCAATGCGAAGGAGGATCTAAGCAAGCGAAAAAAGCATCTTGCCCTGCAAAATGAGGCTAAAGGTACAAAAAGCCTCTTGCTTTTTGGGAAGAAAACCTGACATCAGCAGAGAAAGCATGTTATACTTGCAAGAGGAGATGAACACCGCACGAGCAGAGAAAAGGGAAGCCACATGAGTTTAACGGTAGTCAATAACGTGCTGACACTGAACATTCAGGTATCCTACTTGGTCATCATCATCGTCATCTGGATCATTCTTACGCTCTTTAATCGGCGCAAGTAACTCTTTTCCTTCTCATAAAGATACTGTCTCACCACCATCGCGCTGAAATGCTATTCTGACGCGCAGGGTAGAGAGATTCTGCTATACTGAGAACTACACCTATTCGTGTTCATCCAAGTCTCTAGGAGAAGAACGCATGCACTTTATCCTGCTTGGTCTCTTATCTCCACTTAGCTTTGTCATCCTTATCATAGCCCTCATCCTAGTTGCGTTCATGATCTACCTGCTTCGGAACCCGCGAAAATAAGGCATCATACCAACCCTCTGCCTCAAATACTATGATTAGCTTAGTTTATCATAATTTCACAATAAGACTTGCTTTCCACCCTCTTTTCAAGTATAATTGTCTCTATAGACCTCGCAAAGAGACGTCATTCTCACCAGCAACTCTTTCCCTGTAACAACATCGGTAATAATGGTAATGATAGTAACGACGGTAGTAATTCTCCCTCGCATGCCCTCCTACATCGTCTTACCCACCTTTTCAAAAGAACAAAAAGCGGTAATGACAGTAATAATCATAAACCAGACAACCATCCCCAGTGCTATACATAGCTAGAATGTTCTTTTGTTTGAGTCGAATACGCAGATATGTTATAGTTGTCCCAAATCGAACGTCCTTTTCAACACAATGTCCTACCGTGTAGCGCAGCTACACGAGTCCGTCTATCGTAGTGACAGGGCTTGCCCCTGTCATGCCGCCACCAGCCCCTTGTTACAAGTAAGTTGGAGCCAATGGGCTTGCCCCTGTCATGCTCCTCTCTTTCTCAAATATCGCACAATACTCCTCACAAGCACAAAGAGACCGATAAACACTAGTGGTGCAAGAGTTGCGAAACGCCCTGGCGCACGTCGATAGCGCATACTTCTCAAGGCCCTACGACTCCGCATCATAGGTTGAGCGAAAGAGCTGGTTCTTCTCTTAAGTGGTTGGGGTGGAGGAAGTAACTCATCATCCACTTCGTCCCATGGTAGGCGAGGTGGCGTAAGCGGGCGTGTGCGACGTACTAGAGGCATGTTTAATGGCTGTGGTGATCTGGGAACTCTTACCGGCGGTTCTCCTGGATGCGGTGGCAACAACACGTCGTCATCTGTAACCATGTATGTAAACGAATCGTAGTTTGGTGCAGCAAGGAAGTGTTCTTGTCCAGGTGTGTCAAGTGTCTTCCCTACTGTAAAGTGTGCGCCATGTGCTACCGAGCGCATATAGGCACTTTTACTCACGATATGAGCAGTGATACTATGTCTGCGCGTGTATGCGTGAAGCATGCGCCAGGTAACAAAGGAGCGAAGTTGATGAGCCACGATTGGAATAACGAGCACGACATGCTGACTGTTCACATGCTCTAGGCGTTGACAGATATCCGCGAAAGTTTCTTCCGGGCTGATATACAGAATCTTCTTATTAGCATGCATAGTTACATCTTTTCCTATCTGATATAACAACGTTTGCGCTGGCCCCCTACAATTATATAGTCTCTCGCATTGTAACGCTAGATATGCGACAATGGAAAATAGCAACTGTCTCGATATGTCAACAATGGAAAGCGAGTCTCTTTATGTCCACGACTACTCCCAGTCCACACAATACCTCGATAGAAGAAAAGGCGGTGGTTGAACCATCTAACCGTAGCTTTCAGGGTATCTGGCTTATTATCCTCGTATTGGTCGCGGGTGCGGCCTCTCTTTCAGTTGAGTTCGCGGCCTCACGCCTTCTTGCCCCCTACTTCGGTACATCGCTTTTTGTGTGGGCCAACCTGATCGGTCTCATTCTGCTCTATCTCACGATTGGCTATTATACTGGTGGACGCATCGCTGACCGCTATCCTCGCCCTGTTGTCCTCTATGGATTAACGGCGGTCGCAGCCTTGCTCATAAGCCTTATTCCTGTCTTATCACGTCCCATTCTTACCTGGTCGCAATCGGCCTTTGCCACCTATTCTATCGGCGTATTCTACGGTTCGCTTGTCTCAGTCATTTTATTGTTTGCCATTCCCACGATTCTTCTTGGTTGTGTCTCTCCGTTCGCCATACGGCTCTGTACCGCTCAGGTGGTGCGTTCGGGTCGCACCGCTGGACAACTCTACGCTATCTCGACGGTTGGCAGCATCTTCGGCACATTTTTTCCCGTATTCGTCCTTATTCCCTACCTTGGTACTTACATGACCTTCTTCACCACCGCCCTTGCATTGCTCCTTGTCTCTCTTGTTGGCATCCTCAGCACACAACGCGGAGACGGCTCGCGTCGTGAAGATCCTACTAATGGAAAGCGTCCAGCGCAAAGCAGCACAAATACAAGCCTCTTCTCAATCCTGCTACTTATTCCAATGGGCTTGACACTCTTTGGTATTCAGGGACCCATCAAGCCACCAAGCGGAACGAATGGCGGTGGCGTGCTGGTAACAGAAAAAGAGTCGGCCTACAACTATATTCAAGTTGTGCGTGTAGGGCGCGAGATGCAACTGGTCCTCAACGAAGGGCTAGCCGTTCACTCGATCTACAATCCCGACCGTATTCTGACCTTTGGCCCCTGGGACTACTTCATGGTAGCCCCCTACTTCAATAACCCACCCTTCAGACCGCAACAGGTACGCAAGGTATGCGTGATTGGCTTAGGTGCAGGCACCATTCCTCACGAATTCACCAATGTCTATGGTCCCTCCGTCTCGATTGATGGCGTGGAGATTGACGGTGATATTGTCAACATGGGCCGTAAATACTTTGCTATGACCGAGCCAAATCTACATGTCACTGTACAAGATGGACGCTACTTTATGCAGACCACCTCGCAGAAATACGATCTCGTTGGCATCGATGCGTATCAGCAACCCTACGTTCCCTTCCAGTTGACCACCAACGAATTCTTTCACGAGGTCCAAAACCATCTCACGCCAACCGGCGTGGCTGTAATCAATGCTGGACGCACCTCCCATGACTTCCGCCTGGTCAACGCCCTCTCGCAAACGATGCGTTCTGTCTTTTCCAACGTCTACATCATCGACACTGCCCGTTTCTCCAATAGCATCATAATTGGCACCAACGCCCATACCGCTTTTGGCAACTTCCAAAAGAACATGAATGTAATGACAAATGCCCCGCTACAAAGTGTCATGAATGCGAGCATCAACTATGGTAACATACGTGAAGAACATACGACACGTGCCAACTTTACCGATGATCGCGCCCCCATAGAACAACTGATTGACTCAATCATCCTGAACGTTGTCCAAAGCGGAAAGGAATAAATCTATGGCATGAGTGGAGAATAATGTTCCTCTGGAACATCTCTACTCATGCCATAGCGCCGATATCTACGGCGTTCCAAGACCATAATCGTGAGACCACCAACGAGCACACAGATGCCATACACGATACCCATCGTGAAGAGAGGATAACGGAAATTAATGCTATACAGTTGGCTAAAGCCACTTGCACCAACAAAGGCTCTAATCAGACCAATTGCCCCGTACACACCCTGTACTTGGGCACGTGCGTTGCTGTCTGAGGATGCTGCCACGTGTGCATCAACGGCTGGTTGAATAAAAGAGTACACGATGCCATGCACGGCAAAAAAGATAACCACAATCAGCACTGTATTGGTAAAGCCATAAATGAGATAGAGTGGCACCTGCGCAAGCCCAAAGACGAGAATCAGCCATGAGCGATACCGTGTGCGGTCCGCGACCTGTCCTCCATATGCCGATAAAAGCATATTTGGGATGGCCCACATCATATAGGTAATGCCGATCAATGTAACTGAAGCTCCAAGATGGTCATGCATCCATAGTGGCATTAATGTCTGCTCAAAACCGAGATACAGATAATCGCCAAAGGCGATGAGGTACGCTGCCATCAGTGGTACCGTGAAAAGAGAGGTATAGGAGAAGGGACGCTCAGATACATTGACTTGCACAGGACCTGAATTTGTGTTTCGTACCATCAGCAACACGATGATTATACCGACGATACGAAAGCCAACCGCACCAATAAACGCAGTTGAGTAGCCGAATGTCGCTAAAAAGCCACCAATACCCGGACCTAGTAAGAAGCCCGCATTAAAGAACGCGCTAAAGATGCCATATGCCTCGCCCTGCTTTTCTGCTGGTACCGTATCGATAATCAAAGCACGAGCGGCAGGTAGGAGGGCGGCAGTTCCTATACCTTCTATGACCAACTCCTTATGCTATACTCAAAAAGGTCAGGTTGAATAACCTTAAACAACTGTGGAGGTTCAAATGGAGAAAACAACGTTACTCGAAAACATCCAAAGGGAACATAACCAGCTTGTTACACTTCTTACACCGCTTGATGAGGTCTTACTCTGTACTTCTACCCTCGATGGTGGCTGGTCTATCAAGGATCTCATGGCACACGTTTCCGCATGGGAACAACTTGATATAAAACACCTGCACTTTATGTCCTCAAACACAAGATACAGGTGTTTTCTTTTGACAGCTTTGACTGTCAATCTCGTTTATTTCTGCTTACAATGGCTTACATTAGTTAGTCGACGCTCAAACCTACTCCCACGCGCCTATCTTCACATATCCCTTTAACAAGTCACGGGCAATGATGAAATGTTGAATCTCGTCCGTACCCTCATAGATGCGCGTCACGCGCACGTCGCGGTACCAGCGTTCGATGGGCATCTCTTTGGTGTAGCCCATGCCACCGTGAATCTGCATTACGCGATCAACAACACGGTTTACCATGTTCGAGCCGTACAGCTTCGCCATACTCGCTTCGTGACGATTATCATGACCTTGATCGGCCTTCCATGCCGCATGAAAGGCGAGCCACTTGGTCGCTTGAATCTCCACCGCGGAATCGGCAATCATCCACTGAATGGCTTGGCGGTCGGCAATAGGCTGTCCAAAGGTTGAACGTTGCTTCGAGTAGTCAACCGCCATTTGAAGTAGGCGCTCTGCTGTCCCGACACAACGTGAGGCGATGAGCCAGCGTCCCTGTCCAATCCACTTCATGCCAAGCGAGAAGCCATGCCCAATCTCACCTAGAATATGATCTTCAGGTACACGTACATTCTCGAAGAACAGTTCAGCAGGCGACCAGCCGCCCATTGTCGGAATTGGGCGCGAGGTCCAACCCATCGAACGATCTACCAGGAAGCAGGTGACACCACCATTTTGTGGTGGCTTCGTGCGGTCAGTCACGGCAAGGACCATCGCGAAGTCGGCCTCATTGCCGCCCGTGATGAACACCTTCTGCCCATTGAGGACCCAAGAATCACCGTCCTTGACCGCCGTTGTGCTAATTGCCGAAGGATCAGAACCCGCTCCTGGCTCTGTTAGCGCAAAGCACGATTTACGCTCACCTTCAATAGTGGGGATAAGATACTCTTTTTTCTGCTGCTCATTGCCATGATAAAGAATGTTGTCGGCATTTCCACCAAAGGTGAAAGGAACGAGAGTACGTCCCATTTCTATCGCAATGAGCGCAGTCATTACGGCTCCCAGGTCTGCGCCACCATACTCTTCAGGAGTATTAATACCCCAGAAACCTAACTCTTTCGCCTTCTGCTGTAACGAATGATACAGGTTTGGCTCAATACCTGTGGGGTATTTGCCCTCGCTCTGCATCACTTCGCTTTCCAGTGGCATCAGTTCACGATCAACGAAACGACGTACAGTTTGTTGCACCATTTTCTGTTCATCGGTCAGGGAGAAATCCAATGCGGGCCTCCTTCGCTGGCTACATTCGCTCCACAAGCCATTGTGAGCAAAACAATGTATTGATTGTAGCACATTTGACAGCCATCTTGGTTCTCCGTCAGGTTTAGTGAAAACTCTTCATTTAAGAGCGTAAAGTTGCTGTTTTGTGCTTACACACGATGGTTTTCGTTCGGCAAACTCATCTTTCACCAAAGTTGAGGGAGTTCCCAATCTTGATAGCAAAACGCTAAGAATGCTTTTTGAACAGGTCATCAAGTTTAATCATTGCGTCCTGTTGCATAGATGGTAACACATGCGAGTAGATATCCAGTTGCTAATGCTACAGTCAAGAGCGTTTCTATTTGATGTCCCTTTGCCACACTTAGCAACTTTTGTGCTTGCTCCACTGTCAATGTTTGCGTTTCATGCTGTGGTATTCTAGGTAGGGATACATCCTCGGTGACATTTCCTGTAACAAGCTTTCCTTTAACGGCTTGACTCAAGCCCATACGTAGCAATTCATGCACTGCGTGAACGGTTGCAGGTGAAAGCCCCGCTTTTTGCATACGAGTATAGGTGTCTTGTATGTGTGTTGACGTAAGCTTTTTAAGTTGAACATTTCCTATGGAAGGAGGGAACGGCTTATTCTCTGCTTTCGCGCCGTCTTGCCATGCTTGTAGCAAGCCTAAGAAGCGTTCTGATAGCTCCTGTACCTTCACAGGTTTCCCGTTCTCGTCCAAGAGCTTGACATTGACCTTTATCGTGTCTATGCCAGTGTTGACTATCTGTACTTGACTCACTCTCAACTCCTTCTCTACAAAAGTGGATAGCTTTTTAGAAGCTATCCATGCCATTTGAATTGATATCTGTGCTATCATGGGGTCGAAGATGAAATCTTACTACACCCGCTAGGAAAGGTGAACGGCAATGACTGACTTTGGATTCACTGAAGATGACATAAGACAACGTATTGCCTCTCTTCGTGCGAAAGGTGTCGGTGTAAATTCTGGCTACACTGCTATTCAACCGTATCTTGATATCATTCCTGCATTCACGGAAGATGACGTGAGGCAATATGTACTCACTCATCATTTTTCTCAAGGTAACATTGCGTATGTCGAAGAACCAAAACTGGAAAGGATTGTTTATACGACTAGTGAAGAAGCGCACAAAGTGACAGGAAGCTCCACTGGTTATGACGAAGAGCAAATGGTGTTTTTCGCCGAACTGAGTGGAACCTTCGCATTCTTTGGTGGTCCCCAACCAGGGACAAAAGATACGTTTTATAGACTCTTTGTGGAATTTGACGCCCAAACAGGAAACGTTCTAGGTTCGATGTTTCATGGTTAATCAACGCCACTTGACTTGTTTGTATTTATGGGGGCGTGTGTTACTAGTTCGCGCCCCTCATTTATTCTTCTACACTTAAAACTGTGATATGATAGAGTGGACCATATGTATATCACTCGGCACAGAAAGAAGGACATAATCATGATGAAAATGTGACTGCATTTCTCTTTAGCCTAAGCTTTATCTTCCTTACTGTCTTGCTTTTCGCCGCAACAGAACCTCTCTCGACAATCATCATCTGGACCATCATAACCTTTGTCCTTGTTACGAGTTTCATTGCTTTTTCTCATTTCTCTACGAACAGAGCATGACTCTTGTCTGTATGCATTGTAAGTAGATGCATTTTTCGTCTCACAGTTTTGAGATTTCGCTTGCTACGGGAAAATCTTGTATCTGCTTGCCAGATTGATGGTCTGTGATGCAGCATAAAGTCACGCACTTGATGAATGTCGCCTTCGTCTATCGTGAAAGTCAGGGAAGGCAAGCCATGAAACGCGCTAAAGTTCAGTGTGTAAAAGATTTCATCGCAAAACTACACGCAATGAAAAAATAAAAGCATCACATCTAGTTTTTACCCATGTAACGAATGGAACTAACTATGAACGCGCCAGATAAAAATCAAAATACGACTCCAAAACCTAAAAGGAAAAAACATCGCTTTTATGTTATTATTGTTGGAGAAAGTTTTGTAGAGAAATGCCACCGAAGATTAGACAACTCAAGGCCCAACTAAAAAAAGCAGGTTTTTCCTCTCGACCAGGAAAAGGAAGTCACACGGTATGGGAACATCCAATCCTTCCGAAGGTAAGAGTGACAATAGCCGGTAAGGATGGAGATGACGCTAAACGGTATCTCGTTGAGGAAGTACAAAGCGCGTTAGACCAACTGAAGGGAAAACAGAAATGAACCAATTTCACTACTCAATGGTGATTCAATGGGATAGCCGAGATAACATCTTTGTTGTAAGAGTACCTGAACTTCCAGGGTGTGTTACACATGGAGATACCTACGAGGAAGCCGTCAAACAAGGAGAAGATGCTATTGAAAGCTGGATTATGGCAGCTATCGCAGATAATGAACCATTGCCGCCACCAAGAGATTATGTAGCGGCATAAACTCTAAGAAACACTCATGTCTTCTGTTCCCAAGCGTCAAGACATTGGTGTTTCTTTTTGCTTGCTCAAGGTGATACGGAAAAGTGCAACTTTAAGCGTTTTTTTGTATCCAATTACTGCTTATGCCATACAGCAATTGACAGCAATCTTGAACAAACCCAAAAGATGTTTACATCATTTTCATTTCTTCTAAATGCAGAGAACTCCTTCTTTTTGTTCTCTTCTTGTCCTTGCTACTTTGACTCAGCATGAAGGATGTGAAAATGACATAAAACACCGCTTTAGCCTGCTTGACAATAATACCTACTTTGTCCATACTTTCAGTGCTGAATTTCTTTCTACATTCTCCCATCCCAGAAAGGAAAGTTGTCGTGATTTTGATCGAAGTTGCGGTTCCTAACTCACATGCTGATGATGTTGAGAAGGCGATTGACCAATGTTGTGCGGAAACAGGAGATAGACTTCTTGGGCGTCGAAACTACTCAGAAGTCAATGAGTTGTTTCTTGTGGTGCAACTGCTTCATGACGTTCACCTCTCCAAGCATGTTCCCATTTTGAGTCAAGCATTGCAACAGATGCTTATCCACTCCTTTGTCTTTACTCAAGGAACGGTCGTCAAGGTTTCGTCACCTGATGTCCTGAGTCGTATTTACAGTTTTCCATTGTCTTCGGGCGACTCGTGGGTGCCTTCCGCTCATGACCGTCACACCGTGTATCTCAATATCCACCGCCCTATGCTCAATGCTGTACAAGCGGAGTGGTTACATCTTCAAGAGACGCATTGGAGTTTCTTGTAAACATTCCCCAACACTTCTTTTCCCATTGGACATTCATGCTGTGTGAATGTCCAATGGGAAAAGAAGTGTTGGGGTATATTCCGTACGTATGTTACAATTAGCGTAATGCCGTTGAGATAGAACTATCACTAGCATCGGGGAGAGGAACCATGAAAACACTGCACTGGACAATACATGACTTGGAACTGCTACCAGACGACGGCAACCAGTACGAGATTATTGATGGAGAATTGTACGTGTCAAGACAAGCGGACTGGGAACATCAGTTTGTCTCTGGTGAAATATTTGCTTTACTTCGTGAATGGAGTAGACAAACAGGAACAGGTATGGCAAACTTCGCAACAGGAATTGTTTTTACTGATGATAGCAATGTTATCCCTGACGTGGTTTGGATTAGTCAAGAGCGCTTAAAAACCGCTTTGCAAGCAGACAGGAAACTACATGACACTCCTGAACTCGTCGTTGAAGTGCTTTCCCCAGGCTCAGAGAATGAACGACGAGACCGCGAAGTCAAACTCAAACTGTATTCGCGTCGTAACGCGAAAGAATATTGGATAGTGAACTGGCGAAAGCGAAATGTCGAAGTCTATCGACGCCAAGACGCTGTGCTTGAGCTTTACAAAACACTTGAAGAGACCGATGTATTAGAAAGTCCACTCTTACCAGGATTTCGTTGTCGGGTGAGCGAGTTTTTCCCTCCTGCAATAAGATAGTTACATCAGACACCACTTGCGTGTTTTGAGGCACTACATAGTTTTCATCTGATACTTATATGGAGAATGGAGAAGGGCACTTCGTACGTGCTCTTCTCTATTGTGATATACTAGTTTTATTTCCATGTAACCCCTGTTCAGAAAGGAACATGTATATAGATGAGCGACGACCAGCAGATTCAACAGAGTCTCCCCGCAAATTATTTTTATCATAAAATGCCTAACGGCATCGAGTTAATTGGGCAATACATGCCTAGCCTTAACTCGATCACCTTTGGCTTTCAGCTTGATGCAGCAGTCGTTCACGAGCCAGAGGACAAGCAGGGACTCGCTCACCTCTTTGAATATATGCTCTTTCAAGGCACCAAAAAGAGAGATGCACGCGCTCTCAATGAAGCATTTGAGTCACTTGGTGCGCGCAAGGGGGCAGGGACAGGCATGGAGACCACACAGGTGTGGTCACAGATTGTCAACACCAAATTTGACGCAACACTCGAATTGATACAAGAATTGTTGCTCACCCCCACCTTTCCTAAAAGTGAGTTAGAGCAGACGCGCAACATCATCTTGCAAGAGATTAGGCGTCGTGACGATGAGCCAATGAGCCGCATCTTCGATATCGTGCGTGCCAACTTTTATAGAGGAACGGCCCTCTCACGCCTCGCCCTGGGAACAGATGAGAGTGTACGCACGCTGCAACGCAAGGACCTACAAGACTTCTGGCAGGAGCGCTACAAACCTGACAACACGCTCTTTTCCATTGCTGGCAAATTTGATTGGGATGCTGTTGTGGAGCGTGTGCAAGACCTGCTTGGTAGCTGGAAAGGCGAGGCCGCACCCACATCAGAGCAGGAGCCACATCCCACAACCAGTGTTTCGTTAGAGCATCAAGAGGGTAAGCAAGAACATCTTGGTATGATGTTCCCGTTTCCCAACTACCTGGACCCCGACTACTACGCTGGCATGATTATCAGTGAAGTGCTTGGTGGCAACATGGCATCGCGCCTCTTCGTCGAAGTACGTGAGAAGCGCGGTCTGGTCTACGGCGTATCCGCTAGCCTTGCTGGAAACAAACATATTGGGGCCATGCGTATCTATGCCGGTACCACGCCCGAACAAGGACATGAGTGTCTCGAAGTCATCGTCAACGAGCTGCGCAAACTAGAGCAAGGGGGTATCACTGCGGACGAACTGGAGCGTGCCAAAGTTCAACTGAAGAGCGAGACGATTATGCGCAGCGAAGGCTCTGGCGCACGCATGAGTGCTATCTCCCGCTCCTGGTGGTACGAACGTAGAATCAAGACCATTCAGGAGATTAAAGACGCTATTGATTCAGTGACGCAAGAACAAGTGTTGAACGTGCTGCATCGTTACTCACCACTCAACCCGCTTACTATCGCCGCCATTGGCCCACTGGAGCGCGAAGAATTGGTCGGCAAAACCTTATAAAGTATGTATCCTATAATAGAAGGCCATGCAAAGTTCCTTGCATGGCCTTCTGTTCTGGAAAGGTTATTGACCAGCCGCAAAATTAATCAACCAATGCCCTTGTCCCCAGGAAGCAGCAATAGCATAAGAACCTGCACGGGAAGGTACAGCGAGATATCCCAGGTGCCTATTTGGGGTGTCTTGCTCGTGCCTATAAAGCCCATAGGATGTGACGAGGAAGGAAGTAGGTTTTAAGGGTGCATGCCCAAATACGGATACGCTAACAAGAATCACGAGCAATAAAAGTAGCAAGAGACTTCCTATCGAGCGTTTATGTAGTGTACGTTGCCAAATATTTTTTCCAAACGCCACAAAGCGCATTTCTAAGAGGTCGGGTTCTGTATTGGCAGCAAGCACGTCTTCTGGCACATCGGTCACGCTAATATCAAACTCGCACTCGTCGTCCTTATCCTCTTCTTCCGGCACAGAATGTGTTACTACTTTGACACCGAAATATCTGAAAATGCGTTTCCCGAATGTTCCTAATGTCTGTGGTACATCTTGCCCTTCATCATTGAACGTAGTCGTGTGCGAATTACTCTCATTCGCGTACATGGACATCCCCTATCATGTCTAAAAACAGCTACTATGTATCATCATACGTTGTTTTGTCTATCTCGTCCAGTTTTTGACTCAAAAACTAGACTTGACTCTTTAGTAGAGGATGCTCTTTTCTTCTTGTCTACAAATGCATCTCTGGCAAGTTTTCTACAATATGCCCTGTTCCTGAACTATATGCCGCTACAAACTGTTTCCAGGTATCTTCACCGCCGATATGGTAGATGGTGACGCCCGCAATCTTAATGGGTAGGGGCGAGTCGCCAACGAAGAGAATACTTACAGCATGGCCTTCCCGACGTACACGTGCGAGAATATCTATTAAGTGGTCGCTAATCGTGGAGGTAATGACAACAACAGTAGCACCAGGGGGTAGATGCGTACGTTCGGCCTGTAGCACATCCTCAATGCTGGTTCCAAAGTAGGGCTGAATACGCGCCAGCACTTCCATAATGCGTTGACGCTGTGTCTCATTGCTGGATGCGGGGATGTGGATACGCCGCCGTTTGCGTAAAGCCTCTACCGTTGCCTCTATGCGTTCTTCGCTTTTGCTCTCCAGTATCTCTGCCTGCATAGCTGTATCGACGACAGGTGAAGTATGTACTTCATCTGGCATATACAAACTACTATTGGCATAGAGTCCAACCGCATAATTCTGGTTCATTGCCCAACTGGTAAGTGAGGCGGCGGCACAAATTGATAGCTCTTGTAGTTCAGGATGAATACCATAGTAGCTGTCATGACGTGCTGTTGCATTGAGAAACAGCACGATAGTGTAGGTTGTGCTTGCTTCATAAATCTTGCTCTGCATCTGTAGCGTACGTGCTGTCGCCTTCCAATTGACACGTCGCAGACTGTCACCATACGCATATTCACGCACCCCCACAACACGTGATGGGTCCTCTAACAGGCGTCTTGGGGCGCGTCGGTCTCCAAATGGATGGCGTGCTGGCAGTCCAAAATCGGTGAGTGGAACAATTAATGGATAGACGAGCACAAACTGATAGCTAGGTAACTCTGCTTCACGACTAACAAAGCCAAACACATCGCCACTACGCAATTTTGTTGGACCAAAAGTATGCACACCGCGTGTATTACAGTATAGCGTATAGCGGCGCGTGACACGGTCATACCAACGCAGGCTGAATAGACAATCTAATCTAAAGATATTGCTCACACCGCTTGTATGCATTGGTTGATTCTTGATGTTTAAGTCACGTGGTACAACATCTTCTGTTTCCAACCAGGGAAGTGGTAATATTTTCGTATTCTCTACTGCAAGGGAGAGCGTGATCTCTTCACCAAAGAGGACACGTTGTTCGCTCAAGGTCCGTTGATAGGATACATTGCGCAAACAATAGAGGGACCAAACATCTATCGTAGCAAGAACAAGTGTGAGCAGGACACCCACAACAACAAACAATGGCTGGCGCAAGAGAATACCAAGGAGAATTAATCCAACGCTCAGGTAATACCAACGCCTACTGAGCGTGCGGTCCTCGCGACTCTGCGTATCTTGCTGTACCTCATACACATTTTTCTTTACAACAGGTAGAGCAGACCCGGGCTGTCTAATGAATGCGTTTAAGCCTCTTTGAGTTTCTTCATGCTTGGAAATAGGGTCTATGCTCATGATTCAACCGGCACCGCTACAGTGCGCAATACATCATCGATAATCTGCTCCATAACCTCGCCATGCATGCTTGATTGACTGGTGGCAATCATACGATGCGCGAGGACAGGTTGTGCTAGTTGTTTCACGTCATCAGGAATAGCATAGTTCCGCCCGTGTATTGCTGCATACGCCTGCGTTGCGCGATAGAGCGCGAGTGTACCACGTGGACTCACACCGAGTTCAACTGCGTTGTGTGTGCGTGTGGCGCGAACAAGCTCGACGATATAACTCTCGACTCCTGGCTCCACATGAATGCCGCGAATACTTTTTTGAAGCCCTTGCAGTGTTGTTGCATCAAGAACGGGTTGTAATTCTTGCAGTGGCTGTTGCAGTCTGAAACGCTGTAAGATCAAGCGTTCCTCTGACTGACTTGGATAGTTCAGGCGTAAACGCATCAGAAAGCGGTCGAGTTGTGCCTCCGGGAGCGGAAAAGTGCCTTCTAGCTCAACTGGATTTTGTGTGGCAATGACGATAAAGGGACGTGGCAGTGGCAGTGTCTCGCGCTCGATGCTGATCTGTCGCTCTTCCATCGCTTCGAGTAAAGCGGATTGCGTACGTGGAGTGGCACGGTTAATCTCATCTGCAAGGACGATTTGTGCAAGCAAGGGACCGGGGCGAAACTCGAACTCGCCAAGCTTCTGATTATAGAAGGTAATACCTGTGATATCCGAGGGGAGAAGATCAGGAGTAAATTGAATACGCTGAAATGAGCAGCCAAGTGATTTTGCCAATGATTTTGCTAACGTCGTTTTGCCTATGCCCGGCACATCTTCAAAGAGAACGTGTCCTTCGCAGAGGAGCGCGACCATTAGCAGGTCGATCACCTCTTCTTTCCCGACAATCACGCGCCCTGTATTATGGCGAATCGCGCGTGTCGCCTCCTGAATCTGACGTATCTCGTCATTTTGCAGCATAGAATCATCCTTGTTTTTAGGTGTGTAAAAAGAGCATAGGTACAGTATAGGGTATTATAATGTACGTCTGCAAAAGGCAAAACTTCACTCTCAGAGCATTCTAAAATCAATTTAGGGCTATGAACGGACGACCACAAGAGTTCGTCCGTCTGTTCTTTACCGAAAACGCATCATCAGTCGCCAAGAATAATGCCTCGCGTCATAATCTGCACAAAAAATGTTTGTGATAATGCGCCCTTTTTGTGTTGTTCGCCACACGTGACCTGGATACGGGCTGTAACTGTATGGTGGCGTTCAGATGCGCGAACCGCAACAGGCCAGGAGATGGTAGCATTTCCGTTTTCATCCGTCATTTGTGGACCAACGGAAGCAAAATAGGGTGAGGCACTGTAGATGACGATAAGTCTAACGCTAGTATTCGGCTCACTCGTCGTGACACTGATAGGCACAATAGTGTTATTAGATACTTGCGTTGGAGGGTTATTAATTTGTACCGTTAATGGTACAATTTGTGTCGGAGTAGGTTGGACTGGCGTAGTAGGGGTAGCTGTTGGACTGAATTGACTACCTGTAGTCCCATCTCGCTTCCCGCCTGGTGTTGGGAACATTGGATGTGTATCGACTGTTCCTTGTGAAGTTGTAACTGTTTTTGGTGCTGTCGTTGCGCGCTGTTCTGTACCCGAAAAAAACATGGTGCTTGCAACTGCTGCGAAGGCAATTCCCGCTACAAGCACAGTAGCAATAGCTATGAGTAGCACAATATACGCTGGATCATTGCGCCAATTCCGCTTTCTTAGAGGATATGGTGGTATAGCAGGGGTAGGCATTGGGCGAGAATGTGCGACGTGCTCTGGTAGTGCATATCCACGCTGTGTTTGCTGGTCTGGAGGTGGATAGAAAGTATCAGGACCAGGCAGTATGAGCTTCTGCGATGGTCGAGGTATACCTGTGGGATCAGGTCTCTCATCAATCATAGAGTGTACGTACCTCCTGAACTAAAGTGTGTATTATACTATTTCAATATACTTTATTATGTTTAGCTATGCCAATGCTACATCCTAAATGGCTATATTTTCATACACAAACATACGTTTGTTCAACTTTTATGATCTTGTCCAGCACAACTTCCACCGATAGCGCGTCTAAGTGAGGCTCATGTAATACATGAACACTTGGCCCCACGGGCTTCCACCGTGTAGGACTGCTTGGTCCAAATAATACAACGGTTGGCAGACCTAGCATGGCGGCAAGATGAGTAATACCTGAGTCATTCCCAAGATAGCCTTTATAGTGTTGTAGCTGTGCTGCAACTTCAACAAGAGGAGCATTAGTGATGAGTTTAAGCAGTGAGGAAGCAGGTGGTGGTGCAATGAGCTTCATCAGTGTGGAAAGGCGTTCGGTATCGGCTGGGCCTGCTAATAAGAGGACAGGTATGTGTTGTTGCCATAATGCTGTGATGACGGCTGCAAAGTGTGTCACAGGCCAGCATTTAGAGGCTCCTCCACTGCCAGGATGAATAGCAACACCTTGAGCATCGTTCGTTGGTCCGGGAGTAAGCGAATATAATAGGTCCTGTTTAGAAAGTGTCAAGCTTAGAGTTTGTGCCAGATAGGTTACTATATGTATTTCACTTGCTTCTGTAGGACGCCCAGGTGCGACAATCACATCTCCTACTCTGGCGGCAGAAAGATTGTGCTGAACAACATAGTCAGGGTCTCGTATCCAACAAATAGCGCGATCAGTATGGTGAGCGATATCTTGCAGAAATGAAGAGTGGATGCCAGATTGCGAAAAGAGTTCACTCCATTCCAGCGCGCTATAATCAAAAGTGGTATCGACAAGCCCAAATTTTTGCGCGAGAGGCAAGACGGCAGGATTGCTAACAAGAGTGATATGTACTTGTCGCTCTTGCGTCTTAAGCGCATGCAGTAGGGGGAAGGTGAGAAGTGTATCGCCTATGGCACCAGGGCGAATAACAAGTATGTGTGTAATCATCTGCTTATACAGCTTACTTTCGCGCCAGGAAGAGTACCTCGACGATAATCGTCGCTACAAGGATGATAAGACCCATAAAAATATTCCAACTATGCAATGACAACAACACAAGATTCAGTATAACCGCCAGTGACAAGAGTATGCCCTGACGCACTGCATGACTTACTGTTGCGCGATACACATGAGAAGTAATTAAACGGAGTCCAATGCCATAGGCGATAGGAGTAATAGTGCTAGTGAGTGCAATGCCCAAAAGCAAAAAGAGCAGTGTAAACGTAGTCGCGCTGGTCGGTGGCACAAAGCGCGTGAAGAGTAGCACTGCACCCCATGCCAGTGGTGCAATTGCTACTGATGAGTAAAGTACAGCGCGACCTGTCATTCTTGATCCTCCATGTATGTGCCCTGCCTTCTCGCATTTATCTTAACAAATTAAACGGTTTATTGCCGTTGAGTGGAGCTTCGCTCCGCTTTTTGCTCTCCTGATTGTCGGCGCTAAAGTAGGTATGCCACATATCTGGTGCATCCTTACTCTCGCCACCATGTGGTGTATGACGCGTTCGCACACGACAGATGACAGGTGTGTTGACACCTGCACCTGCAACAATCACCTGTCCTTTAGAGAGGGCTGGAAGGTTATTCAGCAAGTCACGTCCAACACCCTCAATAGCTGATGCCACACTTTTCTGGTCAATTTCATTGACGATACGCATGATACATTGTGTCTGACATTGGCTCAATACATCAGCATCCAGTTTACCCGGACGCTGGCTAATCAATCCAACGCCAATGCCAAACTTGCGTCCCTCGGCGAGTACCTGTTTGAGAATGGAAGTTGAGACAACATCAGCTCCACCAGGCGCAAAGTGATGCGCCTCTTCCAGCAGAATGAAGACAGGATAGGGTAGATACATTTCACCTGAATGCACCTTCCCACGTTCTGTATCCATACGCGCTGTATTGAGTCGGCGCAGTAGCGTTGCGACGATAACTTGTTGATCGCGTTCGTCCACATCGTTGAGCTGTAACACGGTACATTGTCCAGGCTTAAAGATTTCGGGCAGGTCGAGATGCTGTGTATCATCAAAGGTGAAGCTGTTCTCAAAGCGTTGCTCAACACGCCAGTTCAGCGCGTGAACCGTGCTTGAGTCGTCGGCCCCCTCGTTCTCCTCGTCGTCTTTTTGCTTTGAGACCGCCTTGATAGATTGTTTGAGATCGGCAACACCCCACGGTGTCCCTTTCTTACGTTCCTTCACATGGCGCATTGCACGGCTGAGCAGGTACTGCTGTTTCTCGGTCATCTCTGTCAGCAGGTGGCGCATGTCGCCCATGTTGAGCGAGGAGATACGTACCTTGACCTCTTCTGGCTTGTAGACTTTGACCTGTGCCTGATAGCCGCTACTGCGTCCCTCGGCTGGTTCGCTGAAATGCGGCGAATTCATGATGTGATCTAACGTACCATATTCGCCATGCGGATCTACAATCAGCACACAGGCTTTGTTATGTGGCTGCATCAATTCTTCGATCACAACGCTGGCAAGATAACTTTTACCAGCGCCCGTACTGGCGATAATCGCAAGGTGTGTACTGACAACATCCTTAACCGAGAGTACAACCGGAACTGCCCCGACCGAACGTGTGAGCAGTGAACCAATTGTTGCCGAACCTGACTGCTTATCTTGCTTGCGGCTCAGCACCTCGGCAAGCATGACATCATCAGCAAGAAATATTTGTTTGCCAGACTGTGGTGGAATCCAGGGATTAATAAACGAACCCGTTATAGAATCGTAGTAGCCCATAATGGCGACATGCAGTTCAAATAGTTCGTTGGTATGTGAGTTATAGCCAACCATTGCTGCAACCTGGCTCGGAGCAATCTCTGGTTCGCCTAAAAAGGTGTCAGGATAGAGTTGTAGTGGCACGCGTTTTAGAATGCGCCCTAGTACACGGCGTAGTGGTGTATGACCGTTAAGTCCTGTCTGCTCTAGATCAGGCAGTTCATAATACACATACTCGCCGTTTTTGAGTTGCTGCTCATCATCACGCGAGACAAAGGTATACTCGTGAATGGTTTCCCCTGGACCTTTCGTGATGCCGACAGGCTTACGAATGGGATGAAGATTAGGCTGTGTATGTTGTGATTGAGAAAGCATAAAGTAAACCCTTTCCTTATCCCGTTGTTTCTACCTTCAGTCGCCAGGCGAAGTTGCGTTTGACAATCGAGAGTAACGCGAGATTTTGTGGAAATAAATGCTCTAGCTGGTCAATGATACGTAATGTAACCATTGGAAGGAGGCTATTGCGCTGCGAGATAATGTGTGGTAGGTAGCCCATATGCAGGTAGGCATCCGGGCTATAGGGTTGGCTGGCATCTCCTGGGCTACTTGGATCATTAAAAAAATGAAAAGCACGTACCTCTTCATCGGTCATGGTCTCGATCTCGCTATCAAGCTCCAAAGATAGAAGTGGGACGCCATGTATTGCGGATAGATATTCAGGGCCATTGCCTTTTATATTGCGTTGCTCTATCATCCCTAAAATCATAACATACGTAAGAATGGCTTTTTCAGAGATATAGTCGGGTGAAAACAGTTCAACCTGTGTCTCATTCGAGAGACGTGGACCAAGTGAGCCAAAAGCGGGGTTTTGCAGAATAGTATCATAAATGACGCCTACAGCATAGGTTACAGGGTCTTTACGTTCGCTTGGTGATAAAAAGTTGTCTTCATCAAATTCGGTAGAACGTAGAGCCACGCGTACAAACCGTCCAAAAGCATAATCGGCTGGACCAGGTTTTTCCGTCATTTCATGTGGCCCAAAAATTTGGCACACATAGTTGATATGTGAATCCGATTTCACAATCTTCCCAATGATCATTGTGGCAACCTCTCCAGGTATAGAGTATACCTGCTCTCTCGTCGGCGTATTCTTCTTACTCGTATCCATTTGCGGAAGCGGAAGCCTTTAGGAGAGAGCAACAATGTAGAACATATATTGGCGAAATTATAACACAGGTCAGCGCAAATGCGAACTATAGGAGCCCTAATTCATTACGACCATATCTTCCTGTGTGAATGGCTGCAAGGGCGTAATGAATTAGGGCTCCTACAATTTGCTGTTTACTTGTACTTGCTTGCATAACTTGAAGGGCATAGTATACTTTGGTCGAGAAATTTCCAATGTACGTCATACACTTAAGAATTCGTTCACTCCAAGTAACCGTGCCTAAAGGAGTACATCATATGTCTACATTCGACTCGTCTCAAGAGCAAGAAGGCGAAAAAATACCACGCCGTCCACCAGAATTGGATAAGTATGTGGATGATTTTCTTTCGCTTGTCTATGATACAAGTCGCCGTTATATTCTTGAATTGCTTGCTAGACCAGCTAAAGACAACAATAGTGGGCTACCAGAGCATCGCTCTGGTGACATTGCTCGTGCAATAGGACTCTCTCCGGCAACAACGTCAGAACATTTACGACAACTTGCTCAAGTTGGTCTATTATCTTCAAGGCGTGAAGGCAACATTGTGTACTATCACTTGTATAATCATCTTCTGGTCAAAGCATTCCAAGACCTGTTAGATGGTCTGGATAACCATTTTACATCGCGTCAGCAGAAAGAGTAGACTGCGAAAGGATTTTACATAAAGCATAATTGTTATGAGTTCAAGCCAAGAAACATTCGATAAGTTTGTAAAAACTTATCAAGATCAAGTGGCTTGTTCATACCTTTGATATTACGTTTTTTCAGTTCTTTGACTGGTAATTGTGCGCTAATCATATAGGAAACTCTTCCTTTACTCAAATTGAAACCTGTTAGGTTATCGGTTATACTTAATTGAGACATTGATAGAGTAACTTGTTGTCTATAGAAGACATGCCCAAGAAAAGGGGCAAGCCCACCGAATTCAGCCTGTTGGTAAAGTGGCTTGGTGGACGGTATGACAGGGCTTGCCCTGTCACTACGATAGACGATGTCGCGTGGCTTGCCACGCAGTGGTGGAAAGTATAGTAGTGATAGGGCTTGCCCCTGTCATGCTTTGTAGGTTGATGTACGAAAAGGAATATGTAGATGACGAACTTGTTTACTGCCCAGCCGCTTCCTGATCTGGACGATATGCTCCAATCGCTTCTGCTTGTTGAAGAAGGCGAGCATGAGTTTGAGCACGCCGCAGACGTAAAAGAATTACGTCACCTCTTTTTTCCCGTGACCCGTCACAATATCTATCTAAACCATGCAGCTAGTGGCCCACTAGCTAGTCCTGTTGCGCGCTCACTACACGAGTATGTGGACGACTACAGTAACTTTGGCGGTGTTCACAAGACGCGCTGGGACGAGTACGAGCGTGGTGCACATCGGCGTCTAGCCACTCTCATTCATGCGCGTCCTGGTCAGATAGCGCTGACTGCCAGTACTGGTGATGGTCTCATGCATATCGCTCAAGGCTTGTCGTGGCACGAAGGTGATACCATTGTCGGAGCCGAGGGCGAATTTCCCACAAATATTTATCCCTGGCTGAACCTACAAGAGCGTGGCGTCAAAATGCATAGCGTACCGACGCGCAATGCTCGCATTGTACCTGAAGATATTTTTGCGGCTATCGATAACCATACAAAGCTAGTAAGCTTAAGTCTCGTCGAGTTTGCAACTGGCTATCGCAACGATATTGCCACTATCACTGCGTATTGTCACCAGCGGGGTATTCTGTGTGGAATTGATGCAATGCAGGCGCTAGGGTCACTGGATATAGACGTGCAGAGGCTGGGTGTAGACTTTATGGCGGCGGCTGCTCATAAGTGGTTGCTCGGTCCACAGATATGTGGCATTCTTTACATCTCGGATGCTTTGCTTCCCAAACTAATGGTCCCCCGTCGTAATTGGTTCAGTGTCGAAAATCCGTTTGACTTCTTCAACTATGAGCAAGCTCTGAAAGCTGGTGCGGAGCGTTTCGAGCATAGCAGCGCGAATAGTCTTGCTATAGTCGGGTTAGACGCTGCCCTTGGGATATTTGAGAGCATCGATGGCGGTATGTCGGCGGTAGAGAGGCGTATTCTCGGCTTAGCAGAGCATGCTATTGCTGGTTTGGAACAGCTTGGTTATCCCGTTGTTTCTCCTCAAGGTGAAGGTGAGCGCTCAGGGCTGATCTGCTTCCGTCCTCATCCAGAGCGGGCAGAGCAGACGATATCGCAGATTGTAGACGTGCTAGCAAATCGTCGTATCTACGTCGCCGCCCGTGGCGATGTAGTGCGTGTCTCGCCACATTTCTACAACACTCTTGCAGAGATTGATGCGCTCCTGGAAACGTTGGCGTAGGGACGCGATAAATCGGTCCCTACAAACCATCATGGTGTATATCATTGTGTTGGAGACCGAACAGTGGACTTCACATTCACTCTCATGACCGAGGGGGATGCACGCGTCGTTCAATTATAGAAGGTGCGGAGTCCCCTGGCTTTAGCTATGGGGAGGAAGCATCACCAAATGCACTATCATACCCTGCTTCTTTTTTGTCTGCTTTCTCCAACTCAACAATTTCTTAATGCTCTTGATGAGAAGAGGATGTTGTAACCGCATAGAAAAGGTATCAGTAAAATAGTTAGCTTTTTCTTAATGAATTCTAAATGTATCAATGTGGTTTTCTTGCTTATTCTATGAGTCACATTGATAAGCAGAGGGATAGTAAGTAGAACTACTCGTCATTTACGTCCGGTACTTCTTCCGTTAACTCTGCGATATCAACGTCTAACGCCTTTGCTAGCTTCACAAGCGTACTATAGGCAACGTCTCGAAACGGGTCCTTGTAGATCAATCGCATAGTACGGGGGTCCAAGTCTGCCATGCGTCCCAATCGTGCCATAGAGATATGTTTTGACTCCGCTACTTCCTTAACTCTCATCCTTAACATGCTAGTTCTATCCTTACGATGTTTTTTCACAATTATTATACACCTTACGCTTGACTTATGCCCACTCTCATAGTATGCTTACAATGTATGTATGCGTTGTATGTATGTATATGTCGTACCACATAGAAAGAGAGGGTTATAAGGATGCTAGAGTCAGAAGTAGCTCGTATTCGTAGACAGATTGGCCTAGAAGCCGAAGCAATCGCCCTAGCGATGAACGGACCCGCAATAGTAGTGAGCCATTCGGCTATTGATGCAAGGTATCGGAACTTAGGCAAGTGTAAAGAGGAGTTAGCGTCACACGTAGGAGAAGAAGAAGCTACTGATATCATGACAGAAGCATACAAAAGGATTGTGGGATGAGCAAGGGATTATCCGTAACCCAACGTACCAAACGAGTCGCCGATCACAGACTGTACGGGTGCTCGTTCACAGCAACACTCACACCAGGAGAACGGCTTTGTAGTGTCTGTGGAAGTAAAGTGTATTGTCCGTGCTGTACAAGACAGTATCCTCTTAATGCAACCTTAGTAGCGTGTCGCATACACAAGGACTTAGATAGAAGATGATTGACTACGAAGAGAGAGCGGCCCAAAGCTTCGCAGGCTTTAAGCCGCAAGAGAACACAATGAACCAGCATTCGACTAGCTTTCGTTTCTCATTGCAAATCTTAGCACATGAGGGCTTTTCAGTGAAGGGAGACATGAGCATGAGCAAAACAGAAACAACTATCCCACAACGGGCAAGCGCGAAACCTGTCCAGGGACCAGCCGATGTCGAAGAAGAGTATGACGATACGCTTGATAGCACGCCTCGCTCTGCTCTTCGCTTTCGTAGCACACAACCGCAAGATACATGGTCCCGCAGCACTGGGCCAATCGTTGCTCCTGTCACACACAGAGTAAGTGGGAGTACACGGTTTCTGCTCTGGGTCGTGCTTGTCCTGTGCGTCGCTTTCTTGGTCAATGGGCTAGTTCTCCCTGCTGTCACAAGTGTCGTGAACCAGTTCCGATATGGCGATGCACAGCTAGCGACCTATGACATCAACGGGCGGCATTTCCTGACAGAAGAGAATAACGGACACATGCGGATCGTCATTGCTCGTCCTGATGGCTCCCACACTCAGGTGCTTACGACTCTCGTAGGTGGCGTTCCTAATCACGCACTCGTCACCCTTACCCCGAACGGGGCAAAGATTGAAGTTTTGATTCATGGGACATATGCTGGTCTCATCGTCCCTGACGACAAAGGCGGGTATCAGTGGGGGAATAGCTAGCGATGGACATGACGACCTCAGCATCAGGGCAACTTATCACCATTCATGTACAGACAATCTGGCTTATTGCAGTTCTTGTAGTGATCGTCTTCATTGCATTCTTCAAGAAGCGATGAAGAGTCAATAAGACAGAGGAGAGGGACAGTTAGAAACGGAACTGTTCCTTTCCTCTCAAAAAGAGCACAACGATAACAACAGATATTCTCTATCAGCATTCTCTGCTTACTGATTGAAGCGGGTAAAGGAGACAAGCACTATGACACAGCAGCTGCACCACCGACAGCAGGTGATGATTGGAACGATACACCTTCTCATTGGCGATGAGGACTTTCTCCGTGGCTATCGTAACGGGTATGAGACATTTCATACCTATCACTCGAAAGAGGAGAGCATCGACACCTCTACCCTCCTCTTCTTACTCAGAAATGGGTGGGGTGCAGGACACAGTGACCAGTGGAACACGGGCTACATCATGGGATGGCTTGCAGCGTTCTATGAACAAGAAGAGGGACAGCTTGCCCTCTCGACAGACGAAACTAGACTGTGCGAGACAAGCCGAGAGTACAAGTAAAGAGGTGACCCTTCGTGAGTTGCCCCTTGATAGAAAAAAGTGAGTGTACATTCATGCCGCAAATCATCACCGCCAAGTTGAAGCTTCTGACAACGCCAGAACAGTTTGCCCTCTTACGGCAAACGCAACTAGCCTATCGTGATGCGTTGAATGCGGTGAGTGTCTACGCCTTCGAACACGGCAAGATGTCCAATGCCGAACGCTTGCAAAAGGGCATGTACGCCGAGATTCGCATGTCCTACAAGCTTCCTGCTCAGATGGCGTGTAACGTGCCTCGTCAGGTGGGAGCAACCTACAAAGGACTGTGGACCAAGCTCAAGCACAACATTGAGCATCGTCGTACCAAACGGACGACGAAGCGGTTCAAGGGCTTAGACAAGCCACCCAAGTATGTCTCACCCACGCTCACTTACAACTACGGGTATGATTATAGTTTTAAGAAAGAGCAACGAGTGAGTATTGCGACCCTGCAAGGGCGAATCATCCTTGACTACAAAGGCTATGCGCCGCATGTTGCCCTCATTCAGCATGGCGCGACCATTGGAGCCGCAAAGCTCTGGTACGACAAGCCGCACAAGCAATTTTACGTGTTAGTCTCGCTAGAGCTTGAAGTAGCAGAGCCAACCCCAACAACACAACGGCAGGTGGTAGGAGTAGATGTTGGACAACGCTATCTTGCAACCACGACAACCCTCTCAAGTGAGAGTCAGTTCTTTTCAGGTAAAGCGGTACGAGCCAAAGCCGACCACTACGCTCGGACCCGTAAACGACTTCAGCAGAAAGGCACTCGTTCGGCAACACGACGTATGATGGCATTGTCAGGACGAGAGAGACGGTTCACGCTGAACACCAACCATGTCATCGCCAAACAGATTGTCACCGCACACCCTCATACCCTTATTGGACTGGAAGACCTCACAGGGATTCGAGAACGCACAAAGCGACGCAAACGACGACGCAAAGGGACACAAGTGCTACCCCTGACACTCAAACAACGTCGTGCGAATCGTCACGCGTCTAAGTGGGCATTTGCCGAATTACATGATATCATCATGTATAAAGCAGCATTGTCAGGTTCCTCGTTTGTCGTGAAAGTCGATGCCGACTACACGAGTAAAGCGTGTCCGATGTGTGGGTACATCGATAAGCATAATCGTCCAGGCAACGGACTCATGTTCGTGTGTCAGAACAAGGAGTGTGGCTATCACGTTCGGAATGGATATGCCTATCATCTCCATGCAGACTTGATAGGTGCGCGAAATATAGCGATGCGAACGTTTCTCATTCGACAGGATTGGGTGAGAACGGGGCAGTTGTCAGTTGCCCCTGATGTGTCGGACAAGGAAGCCAAAGCTGCACGCCTGAAAAGGTATGCAGAGTTGCGGTGGAGTCCTGATGCAAGCCCCTCGCTTTAGCGGTGGGGTGTCTGACTTCTGGCATTACGAGGAACCATAACCTGTCCTTTCGTTCAGTTTTTCATGCTTCGGCTTGACATGGACCTCCGCTATGGCATACAACTAACTCATGTGGATGTGACGCACGCATGCACTTTGCCAAATGACGTTTTGTGCGTAATGGTTTACCCAACACAACAAGAGGGCCGCAACTGCACGTGTCCTCGTAGTATAGTTAATTGAAGGAGATGTATCATGGCCTTTGAATTACCACCACTGCCGTATGACTACAACGCATTGGAGCCATACATTGATACTCAAACCATGCAATTGCATCACGACAAGCATCACCAAACCTATGTGACAAACCTCAACAATGCATTGAAGGATCATGCATTCGCCTCACTGCAACCAGAGCAGGTGTTACTGCGCATTAATGAGGTTCCTGATGCTGTACGCACGGCAGTGCGAAACAACGGTGGCGGTCATGTCAACCATACCATGTTCTGGCAGATTATGAAGCCAAATGGTGGCGGAGAACCTACAGGCGAAATTGCCAACGCCATCACATCTTCATTTGGCTCATTTGACGCATTCAAGACAGCATTCAACGATGCGGGCGCAAAGCAGTTTGGCTCTGGCTGGGCGTGGGTCACACTGGGTCAGGATGGTAAACTTCAGATTAGCTCGACGGCGAACCAGGATAGTCCTTTGTTGAACGGTATCTATCCTATCCTCGGCAACGACGTATGGGAGCACGCCTACTATCTCAAGTACCAGAACCGTCGCCCAGAATACCTCAGCAACTGGTGGAATGTCGTGAACTGGGACGAGATTAACAAGCGCTATGCGCAAGCACGTAGTGCAAAATAAGCTTTTATCCACATTTTATGGGGAGAACTACTAAAAAATGTGGATAAAAATACTAAAAAGTTGTGTGGCATAGCAGTGCACTGCTATGCCACACAACTTTTTAGAAAGTTTTTCTTAGCCCTTTACGGCGCCAGAGGTCAAGCCAGAGACGATACGGCGCTGCAGGAACAACACCATGATAACGAGTGGAATGGTGACGATGATCGCAGCAGCGGCTAGCTCACCGTAGGCAATCGTATGCTCTCCATTGAAGAGTGGAATAGCCACGGTGACTGTCTGTGCATTCGAGTCAGAGGTCATGGTGAGACCAAAGATGAAGTCATTCCAGACAGCGATGAATGAGAGGATTGCAGCGGCAAAGACGCCTGGTGCAGTTAATGGGATCACGATACGCCACAGGGCTCCAATGCGCGACGTGCCATCAACCATCGCAGCTTCCTCAAGGTCTGGTGGCAGATCACGGAAGAACGAAGTCAGGAAAAAGACCGTGACCGGCAGCGCAATCACCAGGTAGGGAATGATCAGCGCAACATAGGTATTGTAGAGTCCAGTGTTGGTAAAGAAGACGTACAGTGGCCCTACCAACGCAATCAAGGGAAACATCTGTACGGAAAGTACGATGCCTAAAATGAGACCTTTTCCCTTAAACTTTGTACGTGCAATAGCGTAGGCGGCAAGTGAACCAAACACCAGAGACAGGATGGTCGTGACAATCGCGACAATCGTACTATTTAACAGGTCTTTCGCGAAGGCAGGTTGGTTACTTGCCAGAGCGTTAGAATAGTTAGCGGGGTCGAAGCTGTGCGGAAAAAGCGTGGGTGGCGAAGTATTCAGTTCCGCCCCACCTTTTATCGACGTAATGAGTGCCCAATAAAAGGGCGCAAGGGCAATGAGAACTACCACAATCATTCCTATAACACGCGCGATAGTACCCCATTGCGAGTTTTTCTTTTCAGCTAAGCCAGTTTTTTCTCTTGCGCCTGCTCGCGCAGCAGGAACAGTTTGCTCTCGTACTGCCATGATAGACCTCTCCTTCTGTAACTGTGTGTCTAGTCGCGCCCTATACTTGTCAAACCGACTAAAATGGAGCTCGCGATGGCACAAATGATAAACAGTACAACAGCGGCAGCTACTCCTGGTGCGAAGTCAGCAGTTACGCCTGTAAACATGCCGTTGTATGCGTATAATGCTAATGTCTGTATCTCACGTCCACCACCGGTGAACAGGTAGAACAGGTCGAATGCGCGAAGCGCATCGAGCAGGCGGAAAAGGAGTGCGATCAAGAATGCGTTCCTGAGAAGCGGCAGTGTGATCGTCCAGAACTGTTGCCAGCGTGTGCTGCCGTCAACCCCTGCAGCCTCGTAAAGGTCATCGGGAATGACTTGCAGGCCAGCCAGCAAGAGTAAGGCCATAAACGGTGTCGTCTTCCAGACATCGGTGATGATGGATGCGGTAATTACACCTGCCGGAGTACGCAGCAGAGAGTCGCCAACTCCTAACACATGTAACGATTGCAAGATGTAGGTGATGATACCATTTTCTCCGTTATACATCAGCAACCATATCTGCGCTGACACAATGGTCGGAAAGGCGAAGGGAATGAGAATGGAGGTGCGCACCAGGCTACGCCCTGGAAAATTCTTGTTAATGAGCAAGGCAACAGCCAGACCAATGACAGCTTCAAGCGCCACACTAATGATACTAAAGATAAACGTGGTTCCTATTGAACCAAGAAATGCTGGATCGCGGAATATCTGAATGTAGTTGCTCAATCCAGTAAACGTTCCGCCGCTGGCCGACAGCGGGTTGTTAAGGAAGCTTTGGCGAACTGCATCAATAATAGGATAGACCGCAATAAGCAGAATGAGAATAATCGTAGGAGTCACTAAGAAGTACGGTAGTACTCCACTCCCTGCATCCAAGCGTTCGCGCAAGCTTTGCTTGCGCTCGGCTAGCGGCGTTGCTTGTGTCTGTACAGCCATGACGCATTCTCCCCTTATCTATACAACATCAGAGTTGACTCAATGTAGATAGGATATCACTGATAAAGGTACATTGCAAAGGATGTAAGGAGTTGATGAGGTAGCCAAAACAAACTACCTCATCAACTCCTTTACCTTTTCATCAATTTACAAGCACTACTTCGACACGAGGGCTTGTAAGTCGGATTGCATTGCACTGAGTGCAGCTTGAGGTGTAACTTGCTTGGTCAGTGCTTGGTGAACGTGTGTCTGAATGATGTTCGAGAGGTCTGGATACACTGCCGACACTGGGCGCGGAAGAGAATTCTCCAAAACCTGCAACTGATTGATTTTGGTGAAGAGAGGCTCCTTTTGCTGCACCTCGGCATCCTGATACACACTCTTCAAGGAGGGTGTCAAGGATGCTTGAACCGCAATCAGCTTTTGTGCAGGTGCTGAAAGCATGTACTGCACAAACTTCCATGCCGCATCCTGGTTTTTCGAGAAGGAACTGATGCCGAGGTTCCAACCACCAACAGCAGAGTGTCCTACCGTACCACTACCGCCATAGAGCATTGAGGTGATGTCGAACTTACCTACAATCTTTGACTCTTTAGGAGTGTTACCATGCGAATAGGCATACGGCCAGTTGCGCATGAAGAGGGACTCGCCGTTCTGCCATGTTGAACGGTCTGTCTCCTCGGCAAGTGTAGTGACGTTGACTGGTGAGATCGTACCAACCCAACTTACCATGTCTGTGAGTGCCTGTGTTGCCTCGGGGCTGTTGACAATAACCTTCTTTGCATTATTGGGATCGAGGACATCGCCACCATAGCCATGTAGAACTTCGGAGAAGTCACACACGAGTCCTTCGTATTGCGAACCTTGCCAGAGATATCCGTACTTGGTGCCACCCTTGCCCGCGTTGTCCTTCGACATAGTAACAAGTTCCGCCCATGTCTTGGGGGGTGTTTTGATGACATCAGTACGATAATAGATCACGCCAGCATCGGTACGGAATGGTACTGCCCATAAGTTGCCATTGTAAGTACACGACTTGATTGGCCCTGGAAGATAGTTCGCACGGTCGCTTGTAGACCACTTGTCGTCGAGTTTTATCGTCCACCCGCTGGCTCCAAATTCAGCAGGATAGACAACATCTATCGATATCACATCAATGTTGCTACTGCGAGCGCGGAACGCATTCGTATAGATGGTAAGAAGTTGATCGGTACTAGTTGGGCCATTATGCCAGACGAGGTGGACATCTTTCTGAGACTTATTGAAGTTATCCACGAGGGCCTGGTAAGCACCGGATGTATCATTCTCACTTTGCCAGATAATCGTGGCAGGTCCACTACCACTACTACCGCCACTACCACCACCACAGGCTTCGAGGAGAGATACGGCTGCGGTACTTGAGACGCCAACGGCAACTGCACGCTCAAGGAAGGTGCGACGTGTCATACGACCAGATTTCATTTTGACAATAATTTCGTCAAGAACTTCTCGTTGTTCAGGATGAGAAAACATGTATGGTCCTCCTTTGGACTGGCTATAGTTGATTAGCCGACAGAGATCAAATACACGTCACACAATTGTTTCGTGCTTGAGCTTCCATGCCTACCACACTTCCAAAAACTTCTGGAAGTCTGCTACAACTTCAACCTATCTCGCGGATGTGAGCGCAAGACCATCAGTAGCACATACATCGTGCTTGATGAGAGAGAAGAATATATGCATGTACTACGGAACACACTCACAAGAAAGTTTCAGGTGAGCATTCCCCCTTTCTGGGTGTGGTGGCAGGAATCATTTACTTGATTCTGTATCACTCTCAAAAGTACGTTGTCAAACGTGTAAATCTCACAATGGAGGAAGGATTGCGAGTACAAATGCTTTTATGGAAACGTTTCTAAATTGTAGTAAAACAATACCATAAAATTTTCACAAAGTAAATAGTTTGTGTTGTGTTGTATGACGTTCTATCACTGTTGTGGACAAGCGAATAAGCTCTGGTGGTAGTTGTGGGTTAGCCATTTGCTCGATGAGCTTGACGACTCCTAGCTCGCCCATGTGCTGCATTGGTTGCTGCACCGTACTCAAATCTAGTAACTCAGACACTTCGATGCCATCAAAGCCAATAACTGCAAGCTCCATTGGAACCGTGAGATGCAAGCTTCGAGCGGCTTCAAGGACTCCGATAGCTTGCACATCAGAAGCAGCGAAAATAGCTGTTGGACGCGGTGTTTGTGCCAGAAGGTATAAGGCAGCAGCACGACCAGCATGGCGGTTCCACTCACTCTCTACCATCAGTGTAGGCTCGAAGGGCAGCCCAGCTTCCCCCAATGCACGATGAAAACCGATCAGACGATCATTAGCCTGATTAAATTTGAAATTTCCTTCGATAATTCCATTGATGAACCCAATGCGCGTATGTCCCTTATCGAGTAAGCTCCTGACGGCTTGATAGGCACCCTCGACATTGTTCACGACTAACGAGGTAAGATGAGGGCTATATGCGTCTACGAGCACCGTGGGCAGTCCAACTTCGCGGAAACCACAGGCAAATGCATCACTGGGGAGCAATGAAACGATAAGTAGCCCATCAACTTTACGATGCATGGGTAGCTCAGAGAAATAGGCATCGCGTTGCATATCATTTTCAACATTGTAGATGACTAACTCTTTTTGTTCGCGTGAGAGCGCATTCTGAATGCCGCGCAACACCTCAACGTGAAATGGACGCGTGAAGAAGGGGACAATGACACCAATTGAGCCTGTTTGCTTAGAAATCATGCTACGGGCAATTGGATTGGGTCGAAAGCGTAGTTGAGCGATGACGGCAAGAACTTTTTCGCGTGTCGCAGGGCGCACACTTGGATGATCGTTGAGTACGCGTGAAACAGTTCCAATGCCCACACCTGCTATTCGCGCAACATCGTGGATGGTTGGCTGTGCTGTCATAGAACTCCACCTTCTTAATACATCACGGTGGTAATAGAGTTCTTCTTGGAAGCGGTTCCATTGCGACGGTGCAATGGTGCTTCTTGAGCATAGCATATCCTGAGATAATATGTAAGGGTGTAGGAAGACTCGCTGTCTTTAAGCTCTTCATCCCTCGTGCGTTGACAACATGGGGAAAGCAGCATACAATTCATGACGTCGATCTATTCATTGGAAAAGGGCTTTCAATGTTATGAATACTATGCCAAGAGATAAGAATAACTTGGTGACTCAACAAGCATCTGATAGACTTGGTGTAGTAACTCTGCATTCGACAACGCTTAGTTGGGGCGAGCGTCTATTACCGTACTTATTTGCTGCTATGGAGACCTGCTGGGTTGATGCTATTCTTATTTGGATAGCTGGTATAAACGTTTCCTCTGCCCACACTTTTCTTCTCCCATTGTGGGTTCCCTATGTGCTTATTGCCAGCAGTTACTGGCTGTCAAATGCTCTTCCAGGTGGACGGGTAATTGCTACTAGTGGTTCTCCGCAAAGCCCTACATCTTTTCTTATTCAGTCTCTTGTTGTTTGTCTGATATTTGGCACAATTCTTTTTTCCCTCTGGTCAGGAGTATATAGCTCTTCAATAGCTTTTTTGAATCCAATCTGGCTTGGAAGTCTGATTGGCGATCTATTTCTATTAGGGCCAGAGTCCTTGCACATTGGAATCATTCTTGTGCTTGCCCTGTATTTTTGTTGGCGCGGCTTACGTTTGTTGCATAGCACGCTTGAGCCAGGAAGTGTTTTGATTGTCCTTCGTCTGGGTGTTGGCGTAATGCTTGCGGTGATTGTGTTCCGGGCCGCCGCGAGTGCAACAGCGCATCAGGTATTGCTGCTCCTACTCATTCCACTTTTTCTTGCGTTTGTGCTCATTGCACATGCGTTCGCGCAAACAGTTTTTGTGCGTACCATGCACCGCTCTGGCTTGCAAGGAAGTGTGCTTGTACAAGAGCGTGCGCTTTTGGGAATCATCGTAGCCTTTGGGATTGTCCTTCTTCTGTTCTCATTGCTTGTGGGAGCGGTTGCCAGTCCTGCTTTTCTCGCAGATGCACAGCGTATCTTTGAACCTGTAGCACGTGTATATAATGTTATTGCAAATGTTATCGCCTTCGTTGTAGCATTAATTGCCGCACCGTTCATTTGGCTCCTTCAGCTATTTCATTTCAAACTTCAAGAACCAAACCCTCAAGTGAGTACTCCGCTAGAATTGTGCAAGAAATATCCACAATCGGTTCAGTGTCTTTCTCCGCCACACAATTCTTCAGGGTCATTACTTGTGCTTGCGATAAAGATACTGCTACCTATTCTTGTTGTTTTCCTACTTGTGCTGATTGTGCGGTTGCTTCGACGTAAACGGAGTGTGAGATTGACGCGCCGTATTGAGGACGTTCATGAAAGCTTGTGGTCGTGGGAATTGTTTGTGACCCAACTCAGGGCATTTTTCCACGCCCTGTGGTTGCGTCTCTTTCCGCAACAGAGAGAAGAAACGCAAGGACAGCATAGCGAAAACGACGGAGCAAGTGAGCCAACAGCACGTAGTATGCGCGAAATGTATCGCGCTATGTTGCGCTGGGCGGCTCTCCGTGGCTATCCTCGCAAAAGAGATGAGACGCCCTACGAGTTCCGAGTTCGTCTACACGCACATCTTCCCTTGACAGAGCCAGAGTTAAGCACCGTCACCGAGGCCTATACTGCCATCCGCTATGGAAACGTTGTTCCCAGCGAAGCTGACGTTGCCCGCATTCAACAAACCTGGACACAACTGCAACAGAAATCGCAGAATATGCAACGCGAGTTGTAACAAGTCTTGCGTACACTACATCCTACCAAAAAATCGCGTTATGTTTTGTGCCATAAATGCGACATGCTATCAAAACAACTGGCATCTCCTCATTGCTTAAGGAAACTAAAATGGAGAAACACACAATAGACATTTCTGGTAGCTTCATATCCTCGCAAGAGTGGGCGCGGCTAGTACGTCTTTGTGCCACTATTACCAACAACAGAGATGTGGCCGAAGACCTGGCACAAGAGACTGTGCTAGAGGCGCTGCGGCATAAGCATGAGTTACGCGATTCCGAAAAACAAGCTCAATGGCTTTCCGGTATTGCTCGCAACATCTGCCTGCGTTGGTTGCGTAAGAGAGGAAGAGAACGAGCGCATCTTGCAGTGATTGGAGTCTCTACAGAGCAAGATATACCCACGCTCGAAGAGACGATAGCTGATGATTATGATATCGAGGTCGAGCTTGAACGTAAAGAACTGATCGAATTATTAGATCGAGCGATGGCCCTTTTGCCAGCAGAGACACGAAGCATCCTCGTCAAACGCTACGTTGAAGAGTCTTCACTTGCCGACGTTGCAGAACAGCTAGGTACAAATACGAGTGCTGTTGCTATGCGTATACAACGCGGCAAGTTAGCATTGCGAAAAGTGCTAATGAACGAAATGAGTCAGGAGATTGCTATATATGGTGTGTCAACTAGCGGTGATTGGGAACAGACGCCAATCTGGTGTTACTGTTGTGGTCAATCTCGCTTGCTAGGAAGACGAAAACCAAGTGAAGGCGAATTACTCCTTAAATGTCCAACCTGTTGCCTTGGAGCAGATGATTTGCTGAATGAAAACCATCTGCCAATACTACAAGGGATAAAGGGATATAAGCCGTTGCTCTCTCGGCTTGTCACCTGGTGTAATAGCTACTATCGGGCTGGTCTGAGCAATGGTACTACGACGTGCATAGGATGTGGCAGAGCAACGTATGTAAAACTCTTTCCACCACAAGATGCGCCAGTTTGGTTTCATGCAAAAGGACACGGCGTGAGTATTGTGTGTCCCTCATGTAATTCTTCATGTAACACCTTACTGGACCCTTTGATATTAGAGTTGCCAGAGGGACAACGATTCTGGCAGACATATCCCAGGATAAGGAAACTTCCTGAACACTATGTAGAGACCGATGGACGTACAGCTATTGTTACCCGCCATGAAAGCATTACTGATAATGCATACCTTACAGTTGTCTCCGCATATGATACATACGAAGTATTGCGCATCTACGGAGGATGCGAATGAACAGCATAGACGAAGTGAGAGAGACAACACAAGCACAACGACGCCGAAGTCCTCTGTTTACACTCTTTACGGCAAGTGCGATTTCTTATGTCGGAGACTACTTAACACTGATAGCCATTCCCTGGTTTGTACTTTCAACTACTGGCAGTCTTACGAAGACAGGCATTACCGCCTTTTTCTCGACGTTGCCCACTGTCCTTTCAGCCTTCTTCGGTAGCGCACTTGTTGACCGCCTTGGCTATAAGCGTACAAGTGTTATTAGTGATACTGCAAGTGCGGTAAGTGTCGCGTTGATACCTTTACTATACAGCACTGTCGGCCTTGCTTTTTGGCAACTCCTTGTGCTTGTCTTTCTTGGCGGGCTGCTTAAATCCCCTGGTGCTACCGCTCGTACCGCTATGGTGCCAGAGCTAGTTGAAACTGCACAGATGCGTATGGAGCGAGCAAACTCAATCAATGATGGCGTTAGTCGTATATCAGCCTTCATCGGTGCTCCACTTGCAGGTGTTTTGATAGCTATCATCGGAACAAGTAACTTGCTCTGGCTTGATGGTGCTAGCTTCGCTATCTCTGCTCTGCTTATAGGACTAATCATCCCAGCAGCACTCGTTCGTACTCAGGTAAAAGAGAAGACGAAGAGTAGTTATTGGGCTGATCTAGGTAATGGTATGCGCTTCATTGGGCGTGACTCGCTCATTCTTGCTATTGTTGTAACCGTGTTTGTGACAAACCTGATTGATGCTGCGTTCTTTTCTGTGATTGAGCCTGCGTATATCAAGCAGGTTTTCAATAGTGCCATTCCTCTTGGCTTGATTTCAGCAGCACTTGGTGGTGCAGGTTTCGTTGGAACAGTTCTCTTCGGAGCTATTGGGCACCGACTTCCACGGCGTCTCACCTTTGGCATTGCGTTCATTGTTGGAGGAGCACTGCGCTTCTGGATATTTCTTGTGCCAATACTTCCTATCCTTATTCTTGCTCATGTAGTTGCTGGTCTCGCTATTGGGTCAATCAACCCTCTTATTGATACGGTAACATTTGAGCGTGTACCCAAGGAGATGCGAGCAAGAGTGTTTGGGACGATAACAGCAGGTGTCTTCATTGGTGTTCCTCTTGGAACTGCTTTAAGCGGCTATCTTGCAACATTTGTTGGCTTGCGAACGACGATTATTGGAATGGGGGCATTGTACCTGCTGACGACGCTTTCACTCTTAGTCAACCCGGCTCTAAAAACAATGGATGTGAAAAAAGGTGTAGGGACTTGATTGATCTAGTTGTCCCCCTACGAAGAACGGTCAGATGAAGTTGGATCATGTAGTACATTTCCTGCATATAGAGGTGGTAAGATAAGCTCACACATGGGAATTTTATCTTGTCAGGAGAAGAAACATTGACCGTAACCATCCGTTTAGCAGTCAAAGAAGACTATGCAGCAATTATCCCTATTGGTCTTGAGACACAGGAGATACATGCTAACGCTTATCCCGACATTTTTCGGCACAGAACAATGTCTCTTTCGCTACAATCATGACAGAGGCAAGCCTATTGAACCAATAAATTGCTCCAAGAGCTGTAGAGCGGGGTGAGAGCATGACAGGGCTTGCCCCTGTCACGTTGCCCCCCTATCATACAGCCTCAAGGGTTTTCTTCCCGTATCGTCCCATTTTCAACATGGTATATACGTGCCTGTGTCACAATTTCGGCAGGAAAGCCAGTCAAGTCAGTAGCAGTTAAAAACACCTGCTGATGTTGTCGTACCTGCTGTAAGAGATACTCACGCCTGAGAGAGTCGAGTTCGCTGAATACGTCGTCGAGCAGCAGGATAGGTTCGTCGCCTGTGCTGTTTCGCATGTAGGCAAGCTCGGCAAGTTTTGCGGAGAGTGCCACTGTGCGTTGCTGTCCACGTGAGCCATAGGTCAGCATATTGATGCCGTTGACCACAAATTCCAGGTCGTCGCGGTGCGGTCCCAACAAGCACACACCCTGTAATATCTCTTTCTTGCGTATCTCGCGTAACTGCTCCAAGTAATGCTGTTTCGCTTTTGCAACATCCCAGGATGCATCCGCTCTAAACGAGGGACGATACACAATCTGTAGCCCCTCGCGCCTACCGCTAATCGATGCTTGAAATTCGTCGGCAATAGGCGTCAGGCTAGCAATCATCCTGGCGCGTTCGTCGATGATATGTGCCGCTAGCGTTATCAGTTGCTCGTCAAGAAAATCAAGTAGGCGCGGGTCCTCTTGTACGTCGCGGATGCGCTTGAGCAGTGCCGATCTCTGCATCACAATCTTGCGATACTTCACAACATCTTGACAGTAGCGCGGCGAGACCTGACACAATGCTCGATCAAGAAAGCGTCGGCGTTCATCAGGTGATCCATCGACGAGGTGTAGATCAGTTGGTGCGAACAATACAACTTTCATCTGCCCAATCAGGTCTATTGCTCGGCGTGGCAGGTCATTCACTTTGATGCGTTTCCGTGGCGTATTTGCTGGAAGTTCCACGCCACGCCGAGGCGTCTGTACCATGTCGGGTGTTGGGTCAAAAATTACCAGTTCGATTTGGGCATCACCTTCTTGTCGTATGACCGTTGCCTCAAGGCGTGCAACGCGGTCAGGAGCGCTCCAATTGACCACCTCACGATCATTGCTGGCATGAAACGAGGTCGCAGTGGAGAGCATACTCACGGCTTCGAGCAGATTCGTCTTGCCCTGTGCATTCTCACCATAAAAGAGAAAGAGGCCAGGGCCAAGCGGAAAATTCAATTGGCGATAATTACGAAACTCGCTCAGCGTGAGATGGGAAAGGTACATGCTCTATCCATATATGTGGAATTTCGGAAAAAACGATGGCTGGTATGCCTGATGGGGCTAGCCCCATCAGGCATACCAGCCATCGTTTTTTCCGAAGTAATGTACTTAGCGATTTGTGCTCATTGGCATGATGACATAGGTGTAGTCAGCCGAGCTAACGGGCTTGACAACACCAGGACGTGAGGCCGATGTTACCTCAATCGCAACCTCTGGTGTATCCAGGACTGACAGCACCTCAGCAAGGTACTTGACGTTAAAGATGATCTGCTGCTCTGGGCCATCGACAGCGGCATTGATAATGCTCACGTTGTTACCCACATCCTCAGCAGTCGCTTCAATTGTCAATGCCCCTGGCTCCATACCATCGCTTCCACCGCCATTAATTTTGATACGTGCAATATTCGAGCTATCACGTGCGAATGGAGCAACAGATTTCACAGCAGCCGCGAACTCTTTGGTCTCGACAACGGCGCGCGTTGTGTGCTCTTTAGGAATGATCTGGCGGAAATTTGGAAATGTGCCTTCAATTAAGCGCGAGAGCAGATCAATATTTTCGGTATGGAAGAGTACCTGACTGCGGTTTGGTGTCACAATCATTTGTACAGAGCCTTCCGATGGCAAAATGCGCGAAAGCTCGGTCAACGTGCGGGCTGGAATAAGAATGTCGTTACGTAACACGCTGTCATCGGGCAAGACTGAGACGCGGACCGCGAGGCGGAAGGCATCGGCAGCGGCAAACGTCATTTTGCCCGTGCTTACTTGCACGAGTACACCTGTCAAAACTGGCCGTGAGTCATCATCGGCGGCGGCAAATGCAACCTCCGCAATCATTTCTTTCAGTTGGGCCGCATCTACGATAACTGCCGGATCGCTACCCTCTGTGTTAGGGCTAAGTGGAAACTCGGATGGGTCCATGCCTTTGATGTTCGCGCTGCTTCGCATACTTTTGATGCTCATCGTATGCGAGTCTTCTGGCACGACAATATCAACGGACGCTGGTGGTAGACTGTTCACAAGGTCGGCAATCAGTTTGGCGGGAACCGTGGTCGTTCCTTCTTCATGAACCTCGGCATCGATCCAGCAATTAATGCCAATTTCCAGGTTTGTGGCATACAATCGTAGCCGTCCATTGTCGGTCGAGAGCAAAATATTGGCAAGAATAGGTAGGGTACTACGACTCGAAACGGCATGGCCCACTATGGAAAGCCCCCGGCTCAAGTCCTGCTGCTTACATGTGATTTTCACGAACTGATTCCTCCAAACACACTTATAAGAAAAGCAAAAATAGATAAATCTTTTCGGCTAGTATAGCCTAGTCTGTCTTAGATGTAAACGGACTATATCATTATATTCTGATTGTCTGAGCAAAGAAGGTACAACATACCCAAATATAATACAATACATTCGGAGTACTTTGACGTGTAGTCGTGTAGAGACCAATATATCACGTCCTGGTCAACCGCGAAGACCCGATGATATATAGAGATTGGTTATAAAAAAACGACAGCTACTCAGACCTACTTCTCCCAATTTTCTCGTTGTCCTCGCCTAGCAGTGGTGGTGCTTTATACAATCTCGTAGGGGTTTCGGAGAGGCGGAGGGGTGAGCCTGCGAGTTTAATTGTTCCAGCAGTAGGATGTTCGCATTCCCAGACAAGCCCTCTGGCCTGGATTTGTGGGTCTTGAAATACCTGGCTCACCTTGTTAATTGCGCCACAAGGAAGACCGACAGTGCGTAGGGCAGCAAGCCATTCTTCGCTTGTGCGTTGCAAGAAGCGTTCTTGTAGCTGGGGTATGAGCTCGTGACGATTGCGTATACGCTGTGGATTGGTAATAAAGCGGGGGTCGTGTGCGAGGTCCTCTCGTTCTAGGAACGTACAGAGTGCTTGAAAGAGACGGTCATTGCCAGCCGCGACGACGATATAGCCATCGTTTGTCTGAAATGCCTGATAGGGTACGATGTTGGGATGCCCATTGCCATAACGCTTTGCCTCTTCACCCGAAATAAGGTAATTAGCGGAGACGTTCCCAAGCAGCGAAACCGCCGACTCAAGCAGCGAAATATCAATGTGTTGTCCCTTGCCCGTGCGATCACGAACCCGCAATGCAGCAAGGATAGACATACAAGCGTACATGCCAGCGGCTTGATCCCCAATGGGGGAGCCACAGCGCTGAGGCTCGCCATCTCCTGCGCCCGTTACCGCCATAATGCCCGACTCGGCCTGCGCTACGAAATCATAGCCTGCACGCGAACGATAGGGACCCTCTTGCCCATAGCCACTGATCGAGCAGTAAATAAGACCAGGATTGAGTTCATGCAACGTTTCGTAACCCAACCCCTGCTTCTCCATCGTACCAGGACGAAAGTTTTCAACCACAACCGCAGCGCTTTTAAGTAGATGCAAGAGGCGTTCTTTATCATCGGGTTTGTTGAAGTCGAGTGTGATGCTATGCTTATTGCGGTTCAGTCCAAGGTAGTACGCACTCTCTCCCTCGATATACGGTGGCCCGAATTGGCGTGTATCATCGCCCTTCCCAGGTTGCTCTACCTTAATAACTGTCGCACCTAAATCGCCCAGCATCATCGTACAATAGGGGCCTGCGTAGACGCGGGAAAGGTCAATCACAACAATGTCGGCGAGTGCAGCATCCATAGGAAACTCCTTGTATTTTTATCTGCTACAGTCAAGTCTCCTATTCTATCATATTGAAGAAGCTAGTTTGACGAAGGGGGAGAAGTATCATCATCTATAAGATCGCGTATAGGCACATCGAGTGCATGGGCAATTTTCTCAAGCGTACTGAGTGTTACATCCCTGTACGGGTCCTGATAAATAAGCTTTACCGTCCGATAGGAGATATCAGCAGTCCTTTGTAAACGGCCCATGCTAAATCCTTTTTGTTTTGCCACCTCTTTAACTAGCAGACGTACCATACTTTTTTACCTTTTTAATTATTGGAAAGTAATTGTAACAGAGTCTACCCCCTTGACAAAACTATTATTAGAGTAAGAGTATTGTAGTAAGGGTAACATGATACTCTATCGACACCGAGGAAAGATAAGAATAGAGCATATAGCAAGTAGAATGGAAAATGACCCGTTTCGCCACAGAAACGGGTCATTTTCCATTCTACTTGCTATATTGCCAGGTAGTCTTTTTTCTGACCAGTAATGAAGAGAATGAACTGGTACATTGCGAACAGTTCAAGCGCGAAGGGAAGATAGCCGGTGTAGCCAAGAATGGGCATCTCGAAGATCTTAAAGAAACCAACATAGAGGATGGTATAGTACCATTTCGGGAGAGCATAATAGTTCCACATTTCCCACAGAAAGCCACAACATAGGCCAGCAAGTGGTAAAACAAAGAAATGCCAATCTCCCACTGCTATATGCGCGAAGGCCGACTTTCTCCCTAGAAGATTGTTGATTGGGTCTAGAATCAATACAATGCTAAGCCAGACCAGCACAAAGCAATAGTTGGGATAGACCCACGGCAGAATCAGGCATGCAACTCCCAATGCTACAAGTGTTATTGTTATCCACAAGGGTAGCCGTGGCCCAACTTCGTTGGGAGGCAAACGTGGACGCCATAGTTCAAACGTGGAGAGAAATTCTGCTGTTTCCAGAACTGCAGGCAACACAGTACTGAAATTGAGGCTGGCAAGCAGAAAGTAGGCTAGAGGTGTATATGGTTGATCCATGTGATAATGCCAGTTTTGCACCGGCGTATTGAGAGCCTCAAACGTCCACCAAAAGATGCTCGAAATGCCAAAAAGCTGAATGTAGCGCCAGCGCATACGTGTGAGGAGCGATTCATTATGGCGCATGACTACCAGTGCGTCCATAAAGACAATATAGCCAAACCAGAGCGGAAAGAAGCTATAGCGATACAATGGATCGATGCGTAACCATGAGCAAGCCCAGGCTACCAGGCACAACGCTAACCCAGCAATGCCATATTTAGGAAAATTTTTGGGGTGTGTGGTAGATGTGGTAAACACTAGCTTTCATTCTCTACATACTACTACGCTACAATCAAATCGTGCAATTGTGCAACAATCATCTTCAATTCTCCCGTCAGATATATTCCAGGAATTTGTGAGATAACATGGGTATTGTACGCGAAGACCTGTCCTCCAAAGGTGAAGATGGGACGGGGTTGCGGCAACTCCTCAAATTTATGCGCCAGGTCTATCAGTGCCGAAAGATATGTTGGCATCGTCAAGGAAATGCATAGCAGAGCAGGCGCAAACTTGCGCACACTTTGCAACAATCCCTCAATCTCTATGTTTTGTCCCAGGTACACAACACGTATGCCACGACGACGTAAGAATAGCGCCAGCATAAGTGGTGCTAACTCATGTGGCTCCCCAGGTGCACAACAAACGAGAGCTGTCGGTGCGCCTGGCACCATAGGAGTAACATGAAGCAGATTCGTGAGCAAGGCGCGAAAGAAATTAGTCGCGAAATGCTCTACCGACACTGTAACTACTCCGTCGGCCCAGAGTTGCCCAATTTTCCACATCGTCGGCGTAATCAACTCGCTGCATACTTGATCGAGTGGATAAATCGCCAGCATCGACCCCACAATCATGCCTGCTAGAGACTCGTCGAGCTGAGTAAATGTCTCTACAAGACGCTCGCGCACAAGACGCATACTATAAATCGTTGGAAACACAGCTTGTGTATGTCCTACACTTTGCCGACCCTGGCTTCCCAACGATGATGTTGGCTCGTTATGTAATGGTATCACATTTGATGGTGCAACTGGCTCAACTGTAACAGGCGAGGTAGCCTGCTGTATGTCATTACGTTCTTTGCTCGATGGTTTGCTTTGGGGAATGTGCGCACCTTGTGTTTCATCATTTTTGTGACGAAACAGTGCAATGGCTTGGCTGATTGCCATACCAGCGTCAACTTGCTCTTTGAGCCACCGAATCATCACGATGTCGCGCTTACTATACAAACGATAGGCATTATTAGCACGTTCCGGCGAAAGGAATGTGTAACGGCGTTCCCATGCACGCAGAGTCGGCCCTGGTACACCCGTTTGCTGCACCACCGACTTCGTATGAAACATGGGTGTGTCCGAGTACAACTCTAAATCAGGCTTTTCGACGAAGCCCCCCTGTCCCCTCATGTGCTTTTCTCCGGTCCGTGTTGTCTCTAGTATGAAAAACAATGTAGACCATTCACTGCATCCATCCTAGTAGGATATCATACCTTGTGTAGCCCGTCCATGCTTTGTCTATCCTTGTTTGTATAAGCTTTGTCTAAGCATCTCATGTGTGTAGTAGAGATGCAAAAGAAAGGCTGTGTGGGTAATATTGTGAAATCTTAGGCTATTTACAGGCAGTTCGTACTGTGTTATGATTGTTATAGCAAAAATTTCATATGGCATACATGAGACATGTTCCTTCCCAGTGATATACAGAGAGGAAGTATCGGCGGCTGAAAGTGCTCCTGTCAGTAAGAAGAGAATACCCCTCATGTGCCTACACAGAGTAAGTAATGTGTACGTCTCAACTCCGTTAGCAGTTGCATAAGCGCCTTCTCTACGCGCATCACGTCTCTCTGTACGGGTTTGATGTATGATATCCTTTGCAGATACGACAATGTATGGGTCTGATTTATCACACCCTTCAAGAGAAGCGGAAGCTGGGTGGAACCACGAAACAAGCATTACACGCCTTTTCGTCCCAATGAGGGATGAAAGGGCTTTTTTATTGTCATTTTATTCTAGTTTAAGAAAGGCTGAACTGCTATGTCGGTTGAAATCGAAATGCAAAATGCAGTGAACTACACGCCAATACAGCGCATGCGTCACTCTGCCGCTCACGTTATGGCGGAGGCAGTGCTGGAAGTTTTTCCAGGCGCAAAGCTTGCCATCGGACCTGCCATCGAAGACGGATTCTATTATGACTTTGAGCTACCACGCTCGCTCACGCCCGATGACCTGCCCGATATTGAGCAGCGTATGAAGCGCATCATCGCAGGCAACTATCCCTTTATTCATGATAGCTGGCCTCGTGAGACGGCACTGAAGTACTTTCGCGAGAAGGATCAACCATACAAAATCGAGCTTATCGAAAACCTGCCCGATGCGGAAGTCGGTATGGAGCGGCAAAACACGTTCCTTGACCTGTGCCGAGGGCAACATGTCGAGAACACGGGCGAAATTGGTCCCATCAAATTGATGCGCGTTGCTGGTGCTTACTGGCGTGGTGACGAGCGGCGCCCCATGTTGCAGCGCATCTACGGCACGGCATGGTTCACACAAGAGGAACTCGACCAATACCTGTGGCGACTCGAAGAGGCTCAGAAGCGCGACCACCGCAAACTCGGACGCGAACTCAAACTGTTTTTCCTCAGTGACGATGTATGTGCAGGCGTCCCGATGTTCCTGCCTCGTGGCGAAATGCTCCGTCACCTGATGGAGGACTATGTACGCACGACGCAAGAAAATTATGGCTATCAACATGTATGGACATCGCACCTCGGCAAGGTAAGCCTCTATAAAACGTCGAAGCACTGGTATACGTACCGCGAGGACATGTTTCCCATCATGAAGGGTGAGCAAGAGCAGACGGAAGACGATGCCTATATGCTCAAGCCGATGAACTGTCCGCATCACATCCTGCTCTACAAAGCGCAGATGCATAGCTACCGCGAATTGCCTGTGCGTTACGCAGAGTTTGCCACGCTCTATCGTTATGAAAAAGCTGGAGCACTCACGGGTCTTGCTCGTGTGCGTAGCATCACTCAGGATGACGCCCATGTGTTTATGCGCCCAGACCAAATCCAGGAAGAGTTTGATAACGCCTTTAATCTGACGCTAGAAGTTTTTAAGACGTATGGTCTGTCGGATTACTCAGTGCGTCTCTCGCTGCGTGATCCACAGAAAAAGAGCGACTACGTTGGCAGTGATGAGGTATGGGAAGAGGCGGAGCGCACGCTACGTAACGCGGTTGAAAGCAAAGGCATTGCGTATGAAGAGGGCATCGGCGAGGCCGCATTCTATGGACCTAAGATAGATGTTCTGGTACGTGATGCGCTGGGACGCGAGTGGCAGGGACCAACGATTCAGCTTGACTTTGTGCAACCGGAGAACTTCAAACTTGAGTACATTGGCGAAGATGGACATGCGCATCGTCCGGTCATGATTCACCGTGCCGTAACGGGTGCGACGGAACGCTTCCTGGCCTTGATTATCGAACACTTCGCGGGTGCCTTCCCTGTATGGTTGTCTCCTGTACAAGCGATGATTATCCCTATCGCCGACCGCCATCACGAATACGCTGACAAGGTGTTAAAGATGCTCAAAGCCGCAGGCATACGGGCCGAGGTTGATGGGCGTGGCGAGCGCATGAATGCGAAGATTCGCGATGCACAGATGCAGAAGATACCATACATGCTCGTCGTCGGCGATAAAGAAGCTGCCTCCGAAGCCGCCTCCGTGCGCTTACGCACAAATGTCGATCTCAAGGCCATGCCCTTGACGCAATTTATCGAGCGCGTCACAGGTATTGTCAAAGAGAAGAGCTTAGAACTGTAATTATGTCAAAAATGGCGTGTTGTTGCAGGCGTCGCCTGCAACAAC